>BNJV01002911.1_pt1 | contig 121725 bp, 140 predicted proteins | sample 8540591 | NCBI WGS metagenome assembly BNJV01 (sample SAMD00202457, study PRJDB9452) | human saliva metagenome | host: Homo sapiens
TGGTGTAGAGGGAGATACGGTGTACATCAAGTATAGAGCGCCAATTAAGGATGAAGGAGTAGAGAATCTATTAATCAAGCATCAAACGAATAATCAAGCCTTTCTTTGATGCCCTCAAGGAATTGTCTGCAAAAATTGTGAAAACAGATTATAGTAAAAATTTATTATTGAGATTTTTATATAGTTTAGGATCTTTGAATTTAAAGGGAGATGGTTCCTTTGGCACAAAAGGTGATAAAGAATATTTAGACTCAAGCAGATATATTGTAGCGATTAAAGTAGATGATAATGGGAACAAGAGCATAGATATGGATAATTTAGTAGCTTTTATTACAAATTCATGCAGATAAAAGCATTCGAGGCAAAATAAATCCTGATTCAAGTCAACACGTTAACCATGATACGTTAGCCAGCTACCTAATTGGTGGCTGGTTTTTTTGTATGGAGTTTAGAGGGTTTTTATAGAAAGATGGAACTATGTTATACTTACTACAAGTAAATCGTGAATAACAAAATCTGTGAAAATTGAGAGGGAGAGTTTATGAATAAAAATGCAAAACGTTTTTTAGTAGGGAGTGTGGCCGTTCTATCACTAGTAGTAGCGGGATGTTCTCAGTCTAAATCGACATCAGAATCAACAAAGGAAAACAACAGAAGCAACAAGTGAAGTAACAACACAGGTAGCTTCTAATACAAAAACGGATGCTAAAGGTCCAGCAGCATCATTTGATTGGAATGCAAAGGTCCCACCACTGACAAAATACGAACAAACTTTAGTTGAATCAAATAGTGGAAAAACAGTTATCGATGAACTTGGAGGGTGTGCAAAAAGCAGTAGAGGCCTTGAATGAAAAGAAAGAAAGAGCATCACTGATACGAAAAGTTCTAGAAGCATTTAAAACTCGTGGATGCGGTATTTGTGAACCAAGAAAAACTTTGATGTGCTTCTAAAAAGCAACAGGGACTTCAAGCCAAGAGGAATTCTTTACACGTATTTGGAATGATTACATGGTGAACTTCTTGAAGGAAGCACGCCCAACATTTACAAATGACGGGGAAGTGGAGTATCAAGGAGTGAAGTATCCCGTTAAAGTCTATGCTCCAATGTACTTAAAGGTAAATACAAATGCCTTAGGAAGAGCGGCAGCTTATACGCTTGAAGATTATAAAGTGGAAGGCGATACCGTGTATTTGAAATTAAGAGCACCACGTGTTGATTTATACCAATATGAAGTACAAGCAAGTTATCAAAGAAATAATCAAGCTTTCTTCGATGGACTGGTTGCAGAAGCACAAAAAGTGGCACAAACAGACTTTACAAAAGCGCTCTTGTATAAATATATTTACCGCTTAGCTGCCGTTGGATTTAGAGGAGATGGCTATGTCAACTTAGAAGGAATGGACTATTTGGATCGTAACCAACATATCCTCGCGATTAAAGTGGACGACAATGGAAATGCAACGATTGATGATACAAACTTAGCGAACCTTCTTCAAATTGATATGAAATCCGCAAATGAAGCCAATAAAGCAAAGTTTGAATAAGGTAAATCACTAGTATATATGAGAGGAGTCGTTATGAAGAAAGAAATGAAACGATTTTTAGCAGGGAGTGTGGCCATCCTATCACTAGTGGTAGCGGGATGCTCCCAGTCTACATCAACATCAGACTCAGCAAAGGAAACAACGCAAGCATCGGCTTATCATAAAGCAGATGTGACAGGACCAGCAGCGAGTTTTGACTGGAATGCCAAAGTAGATCCAGCAACTTTTGAAAAAGTATATGTAGAAACAAGAACTAAGGAAAAATCGACATTAACTTTATCAGAACTAAAAAAAGCTGCAGAATCTCTAGAAGAAAAGAAAAAGAGTATTACAGATAAAAAAGTATTAACCGCTTTAAGTTTAGTCGATGCAGTTTTGTAGATCAACGCAATTTTGACAAAGTTGTTAAGGCAGCAGGTGCTTCTAATCAGGAAGAATTTTTTGATAATTTCTGGAATGGATATATGGTGGACATGTTATCTAAACTGCAACCTCCATTTTCTAACGATGAAGTTTTCGAATATCAAGGTGAGAAATATCCATTGAAAGTGTATGCACCTATGTTCTTTAAAGTGAACACTAATGCACTTGGTAAGGCAGGTGCTATAATTTAGAGTGATTATAAAGTGAAGGGGATATGGTGTATCTGAAATTTGCGGCTCCTTCTATAGATGCCAATCAATATTATATAAGAGCAACTTACCATACTGACAAAGAAAGAAATTTTTGAGGATTGATGAAAGAACACAATCGATTAATTCAAGAAAAATTATGCTAAAGGATTAAATGTTCGTTTTGTTTTGCAATTAGCAGCGCTGAATTCTCAAAGCAGATAATTATGTAAGTTTAAGAGGATGATTATTTACCAGATACTACATTATTCTGGCCATTAAGGTAGATGACCAAGGCAAAGCAACTATTGACGATACGAATTTGGCTAACTTATTACAAATCAATATGATGCCAGCACATAATGCGAATAAAGTAAAATTTGAATAAATAGATTAGAAGGTCGGTGATGCCCCAATTAGTTACCGACCTTTTTATTTTTGGCTAAAATAGATGAAATTAATGGTGTTCCAGTCGGACTTGCATGGTATAATGAAGTCAAAGCATACGAAGAACAAGTTTTATCAAAAAGAAATTAAGGGAGAATTGAAAAATGACAAAATTTATTGAATCACCAGCAGTACAAAAATTATGTGAATTGACTCAAGAATCGTACTTACGTTACTGGGATGAACGTAATGGTGGGAACGTGTCAGTACGCTTGGAAGCGAGCGAAGTAGAAGGTTATGAAGACGTAAAAGAAGTGAAACGTGTCCTCGACTTAGGATTCGACGCTGCAACACTTGCGGGCTATTATTACTTAGTAACAGGGACAGGCCGTTACTTCAGAAACGTGACAAACCAACCACTTCTTGATTTGAGGCTTGGTTCGTATTTCTGAAGACGGACAAAAAGCAGAATTACTATGGGAGGGATTTCGAAGATGGCGGAAAACCAACCTCAGAATTCGCGAGCCACTTAATGAGCCATATCGAACGACTCAAAGTGAATCCAAATCATAAAGTGGTGTTCCATTGCCATCCAACAAACCTTATCGCATTAAGCTTCACACAACCATTAGACGAACGTCATTTATCAAGACTTCTTTGGAAAATGCAAGCTGAATCAATTGTTGTCTTCCCAGAAGGTATTGGTGTGATTCCTTATATGACGCCTGGAACAAACGCGATTGGGGAAGCAACGGCTGCGAAAAATGGCAGAGTTTAGAGCCGTGATTTGGCCACACCATGGATTATTTGCGGCAGGTGATACTTTGGATGAAACATATGGTTTGATTGAAGTCATCGAAAAAGCAGCGATGATTTATTCTCAAGTCGGTGCACAAGGTGGCAAAATCCTTCAAGAAATTACAGATGTGCAATTACAAGAAATTGCGGAATACTTCATATGACTCCGCACGAAGGATTCTTAGACGTTTAATCAAACAGAAACTGACAAAGGGGCAGGCTGAAAAAGCTTGTCCTTTTTACGTTTTCACGAGCTCCAAGTCTCCATGCATGTACATTGCCCTAGAACTGTTGTAAAATAAAGAGGTAACTACAATAAAAAAAGGGGTATCGACAGATGAACTCAATTTATAAAGATGATAGTTTAACACTACATACAGACCTATACCAAATTAATATGATGAAAACCTACTGGGAAACAGGCGTTTATGAGAAAAAAGCAATTTTCGAAGCGTATTTCAGAAAATTACCATTTGAAAATGGATATGCGATTTTTGCAGGACTAGAACGCATCGTTCGTTACATTGAACAATTACGTTTCTCAAAAACAGATATTGAATACTTTACGTGGACTTGGACATTATCCAGAAGAATTCTTAACATACTTAGAAAACTTCGAATTTAAAGGAAGCATCCGATCTGCAGTAGAAGGGGAACTCGTTTTCGCGAACGAACCACTTGTGCAAGTAGAAGGAACGCTTGCTGAATGCCAATTAATCGAAACAGCATTATTAAATATCGTTAACTTCCAAACGCTGATCGCAACAAAAGCGAGCCGTGTACGTATGGTTTCTGGAAATGATCCAGTGCTTGAATTCGGTACTCGTCGTGCGCAAGAATTAGATGCGGCAATTTGGGGAACACGTGCAGCGTACATCGGTGGATGTGATGCGACAAGTAACGTTCGTGCCGGCAAGATGTTTGGCATTCCAGTTTCTGGAACACATGCCCACTCATTAGTACAAGCGTACCGTGATGACTATGAAGCGTTTAAAGCGTATGCCGAGAGTCACCGTGACTGCGTATTCTTAGTGGATACGTATGATATCTTGAAATCTGGTGTTCCAAATGCTATCCGTGTAGCCAAAGAATTCGGCGACAAGATTAATTTTTTAGGAGTTCGTATCGACAGTGGTGACATGAGCTTATATGTCGAAAAAAAGTTCGTCAACAATTAGACGAAGCTGGATTTACAAAAGCGAAAATTTACGCGTCAAGTGACCTTGATGAAAAAACAATCCTCAACTTGAAGATGCAAGGCGCTAAAATCGACGTTTGGGGAATCGGTACTCGTTTAATTACAGCATATGACCAACCAGCGCTTGGCTGTGTGTACAAACTTGTAAGTATCGAAGACGAAAACGGCGTAATGGTGGATACAATGAAGATTTCAAACAATGCGGAAAAAGTATCGACACCTGGTAAGAAACAAGTATGGCGTATTACTACGTAATTCGGACGGAAAATCTGAAGGGACTACATTGCATTATGGGATGAACGTCCAGATCAATTAGAAGAACTCTTTATGTTCCATCCCAGTCTACACTTATATCAATAAAACAGTGACAGACTTTACTGCGCGTCCAATTTTACAACCGATTTTTCGAAAACGGAAAATTAGTGTATGAATTGCCAAAACTAAAAGATATTAAAGCGTACAAAAGATGAGCAAATCGAAGCGCTATGGGACGAATACAAACGTATCTTGAACCCAGAGCAATATCCTGTCGACCTCTCTCAAAAGACATACGACCAAAAATTGGCAAGTATTGCGGAAATCAGAGAAGAAGTGCGTCTTAAATCAGAACAGTTGGCCAAAGAAAACGCAAAGTAAAGGGGAACGTTATGAGACCATTACAACAAAAAAATTATCGAAACGCTTCAGTGTGAAACCAGTGATTAATCCTGAAGAAGAAATTCGGAAAACCGTCGATTTCTTAAAGGCGTATCTTGCAAAGCATCCCTTCTTGAATGGGTATGTCCTTGGGATTAGTGGCGGACAAGATTCAACGCTTGCTGGGAAACTCGCACAAATGGCGATTGATGAATTGAACGAAGAACAAGACCAAAAAGTGTATCGTTTCTATGCTGTGCGCCTTCCTTATGGCGTGCAAGCTGATGAACAAGATGCCATGGACGCGATTGCCTTTATGAAGGCAACGGATGTGCTTCGCGTGAATGTGAAGGATGCAGTAGATGCGTCTGAACGCAGTATTGAAGCCTTAGGAATGGAAATTTCAGACTTCAATAAAGGAAATATCAAGGCGCGTGAACGTATGGTGGCTCAATATGCCATTGCTGGCCAAACGGGCTGTGCCGTTATCGGAACAGACCATGCGGCAGAATCGGTGACTGGTTTCTATACGAAATTTGGGGATGGTGCTGCGGATATCATTCCGTTATGGCGTCTCAATAAACGTCAAGGCCGTGCGATGTTACAAGTACTAGGTGCTCCAGAACACCTATACTTGAAAGTTCCAACGGCAGATCTTGAAGAGGATCGTCCATCCCTTCCAGACGAAGTAGCGCTTGGGGTTACTTACGAAGAGATTGATGATTATCTTGAAGGAAAAGACAGCAACGAAAAAGCTGCAGAGACGATTGAAAATTGGTATCGAAAGACAGAACATAAACGTCACTTACCAATTACAATCTACGATGATTTCTGGAAATAAAGATTCGAAAGGCTATTCCTATCAGGCAACTGGTAGGGATGGCTTTTTGTTGGAAAATCAGGGGAGGCTATGGAAAAACGTTGACATTTTAACAGAAACTGATATCTTAAGAACTATGCAGAAGTTTGAGTAGATGATGGGAATCGCTCAAACAAGAAAGAGAGGATTAGAGAGGATTTATGATGCAAACAAATAACAAACCTTTGGTGCAAGTTTTTGAGCAATCGAAGAAGATTATTGATGAGAGTATTTTAACAGAAGATGGAGCAAGAATGGTGTCATGTCTTCGATGAGTTTTTGGAGAAGAACGACAGGGCTAGTAGGGTTGTTAATGATGATTGTATTCTATGGTGTTGGAGTAGCAATGCCCGATCAATTGCCAATCTACAGCAAGTGTGCAAGTAATTTCGCAACAATCTGCAGCACTCATGGGAGAAATGAGACTCTATCTTCGACCAGTAATTAGTAGTGTTAATGTTTACTTTAATTGCTTTTAACGGTGTTAAATATTCTGCCGAAGGGTAATTATGTTAATCAACTGTTATATGGCATTTTCATATACTTGTTCTCTCAATTAGTAGCTTTTCACTGCTTTGTATTACCAATGGCCATTGACTTACTATCGATGCATGGAGTTACGGCTTTTTATTTACAGATTATTTGGTCTTATACTGTTAAAAAGTATATTATCGACGGGACAAAAGAAATTTAAAAGCATATCTATTTGATATTGGAGAGGAAAAGAGTATCTGATTAGATGTTCGATTGATGAGCTTTTGTTAAAAATATATGGAATTTTGATATTCCTATCCGTTTTAAAATCGTTGGACGCTTTAAAATCGGTGAAAATGTAAATGGAGATCCAGAATTAGTGCGCATATTAATGGGCTCATTCAGTTCTATGTCTGGATTAATATTGATGTTTGCAAAATGGATTGAATATTTAATCAAGAATAATTTACCTCTATAATATCGTAAAGAATAGAGAGTACTTAACATTACCAACGAGCAGTGGTATGGCAAAATTCTTTACGCGAATACGATGTCGAAAATTATAATCATTAGACTATCCTTTATGGATGGCTTTTTTGTTCTTCCAAGCAAACGCTCTATTGAATTTCAAATAAGGAGTGCTATAATGAAGGTAACAATAGTCGGTTAATGGTTTTCAATTTCATTGGAGGTGGTCTTTATGGACTTAGTATTACCAATGTTTCTGGGGACGTTTGCACTGATGGGAGTTGCTCTATATGTGTTCTACTGGATCATCCGATTAGCCGTAAAACATGGAGTAGAATCCCAACAAAGGAAGTCACATTAACGGCTTCAGAAAAAAGATATAGAGGTGGCGTGCCACCTCTATTTTCGTGGAGGAAGACAATGAAAGAAATGAACCATTTTGGCGTGTATGGTGTTTGTATTCGCGAAGGACGCATCCTTTGTATTCGTAAGACGCGTGGACCATACCGCGGGAGATTTGATTTACCGGGAGGAACGCTGGAAGAAGGCGAGAGTCTGGTAGAAACATTGCGACGAGAAATGTTAGAGGAGACTGGATTCCAAGTGTCTGCCATTCATCCAAAATACGATTCGTGATGTGTTTGTGACCGTTCCAGGAATTGCGCGCGTTCATCATGAGTTTGTTTTGTTTGCCATCGATGTTGAAGAAAAGAACGCTCAAACGGTAGAGGACTTCGTGACGAGCGAAGAGAAGAACGATTCGAAGGGAATTGTGTGGGTTCCACTAGAAGAAGTGAGCGTTGAAAATGCGTCTCCACTTGTAATCGAGGCTGAACGACCAACAGAGGCATTCGAGGCGAAACATTACGAACAATGGGTGATGTATGACGAAGATTTTATGAACTAAAATGAATTTAGCTATTTAAAGACCTCTGAATTTTTGTTATAATATAGTTAAGCAGCTGTTCATGTTTTTAGTACCCTTTTATGAAAGGGAATTCAGGGAGGTATTGTTAATGGAAGTTATTGTTGTTAAAACTCAAGAAGAAGGCGCATTAGCCGCTTTTGAGATTTTTAAACGCGCACACGGCGAAGGAGCGAAAGTGTTTGGACTAGCGACAGGCTCAAGTCCAATTGGATTATATGAATTACTTAGAAATAGCGATTTAGATTTTTCAGATCGTATCTCAGTGAACTTAGATGAATATGTTGGATTGGCACCAACGGACGAACATAGCTACGCTTATTTCATGAATGAATATCTTTTCAATGCGAAGCCATTTAAACATAGCTATTTACCAGATGGGATTGCAAAAGACGTAGATGCAGAAGTTGAACGTTATGAACGTGTTCTTCAAGAAAATCCAGTAGACTTGCAGTTATTAGGCATCGGAAGTAATGGACATATCGGATTCAACGAACCTGGTACACCATTCACTCAACGCACACATAAGGTTCATTTAACAGAATCAACCATTGAAGCGAACAAACGCTTCTTCGAAAAAGAAGAAGATGTACCACGCTACGCTTATTCAATGGGACTACAATCCATCATGGATGCCAAAGAAATCGTGTTAATTGCATTCGGACCTAAGAAAATCCATGCGATTAAAGGATTAGTGGAAGGTCCTATCACAGAGGAAGTTCCTGCTAGTATCTTACAAAAACATCCAAAAGTTACAGTTATTTGTGATGAAGCAGCTGCAGCGTTATTAACAAAATAAAGAAATAGACAAGGCGTCTTGCGGGTAACGGAAGGCGTCTTTTTTTGTCTTCAAAAGGAGTGAAAATTAACATATATGTTAATTAACAAATATGTTAATATCTAGCTTTCAAAATTTTTTCTGAAAATTTTTGGGAAACCTAAAAAGTACTTGACTAATGACGTTTTTTAGGGTAACCTAACAATTGTAGAATCTACATAATTTGAAAGGATGAATTCATTGATTACGATTAAAAATGTTGGAGTATCGTATGCGATGCAACCACATGTTTTAAAAGATTGTAATGCAACCATTGAAGGACCAACCATTACTGGGATTATTGGGCCCAATGGTGCAGGTAAATCAACATTATTAAAAGCAATATTAGGACTTATTCAATCATCAGGAGAAATTCTGATTGATGGAGAACCCACAAAAAAAGTATTACAGAAAATCGCCTATGTCGAACAAAAAAGCCACATTGACTTTACATTTCCAATCACCATTCGTGAGTGCGTTGCTTTAGGAAGAACTGTTAAAAAGAAACCATTGCAACGTTTGACGAAAGAGGATTGGGAAAAGGTCGATGCAGCCATTGAAGAAGTTGGATTAACTGATTTAGCATCTCGCCAAATCGGGGCTCTTTCTGGCGGTCAATTCCAACGTGTACTATTAGCGCGTTGCATGGTTCAAGAAGCACAATATATTTTCCTTGATGAACCATTTGTAGGGATTGATATGCTTAGTGAGAAAGTCATTATGACAATTCTCCGTAAATGGAAAGAGGAAGGGAAGACTATTTTAATGGTCAACCATGACTTATCGAAGGTGAAAGAATACTTTGACCATGTGATTCTTGTCAAACACGCGATTGTAGCCTCTGGAAAAACAGAAGACGTATTCATTAAGAAGTACTTAGATGATGTATACGGCGGAAGTGTTTATATTCCACAAGGAGGTGAGCAACATGCATAATTTCATTGAAGGGTTAATGGAATTCCATTTCCTACAAAATGCGCTTGTTTCAGCAGTCGTGATTGGTGCGGTTGCCGGAATTTTAGGATGCTTCATCATTCTAAGAGGGATGTCATTAATGGGGGACGCTATCTCTCACGCGGTATTACCGGGTGTAGCGTTGTCGTTTATTTTAGGCATTAACTTCTTTATTGGAGCCCTCGTGTTCGGGTTATTAGCATCGTTCCTTATTGCATTTGTGAATCAAAATAGTACTATCAAAGGCGATACTGCTATCGGGATTACCTTTAGTTCGTTTTTGGCATTGGGAGTTATTTTGATTAGTGTGGCGAAGAGTTCAACAGACTTATTCCATATTTTATTCGGGAATATTTTAGCCGTACAAGATATTGATTTACTCATTACATTGGTGGTGAGCGTGATTGTAGTCGTCGTTATTTTAGCGTATTTTAAAGAATTACAAGTAACGAGTTTTGATCCAGTCTTTGCTCAATCTTCAGGGATGAACGTACAATTTTACCACTACTTATTGATGTTCCTCTTGGCGCTTGTATCGATTACCGCGATGCAAAGTGTAGGGACAGTTATGATTGTGGCACTATTAATCACCCCTGCAGCAACAGCGTATTTATATTCAAATCGTCTGAAAACAATGCTCGTTTTAGCCGCAACGTTTGGCTCATTGTCATCAGTATTAGGATTGTATATTGGATATACGTTTAACATCGCTATTGGATCAACCATCGTATTAACAGCAGCAGCACTTTTTGTCGTAAGTTTTATCGTTTCACCAAAACAAAGAGAAAGAAGGAAATCTCATGAATAGCATGAAGAAACTTTTAGTAGCCGCTCTTGTGGTATTAGGAATTGCAGGATGCGCTACAAGTAAAGATACAAGTAAAGATAATAGTTCAAAGGCAGATACTGAAAAAATCAATGTGGTGACAACCAACTCTATTATTTATGATATGACAAAAAATATCGCCGGCGATTTAGTAAACTTACATAGTATTGTTCCAGTAGGACAAGACCCACACGAGTATGAACCATTACCAGAAGATGTTCAAAAAGTTCAAAAAGCAGACTTGATTTTCTATAATGGAATCAACTTAGAAAACGGTGGGAATGCTTGGTTCACGAAGATGGTGAATAATGCCAAGAAAGAAGCCAATAAAGACTACTTTGCAGTGAGTGATGGCGTTGAAGTGATTTACTTAGAAGGCCAAAACGAAGCTGGAAAAGAAGACCCTCATGCATGGTTGAACATCGAAAACGGAGTTATTTATGCAAAGAACATCGCGAAACAATTAATCGCAAAAGATCCAAAGAACAAAGAAACATACGAAAAGAATCTAGCAGCTTATGTTGAAAAACTTGAAGCGTTAGATAAAGATGCTAAACAACGTATCGCGAAAATTCCTGAAGAAAAACGTTTAATCGTAACAAGTGAAGGCTGCTTCAAGTACTTCTCTAAAGCGTACGATATTAAATCAGCGTACATCTGGGAAATCAACACAGAAGAAGAAGGAACTCCAGAACAAATCACAAAATTGGTTCGTCAATTACGTGAATCAAAAGTTCCATCATTATTCGTAGAAAGTAGTGTGGATGATCGTCCAATGAAGACTGTTTCTCAAGAAACAGGCAAACCAATCTTCTCAACAATCTTTACTGACTCTATTGCAGAAGCAGGAAAAGATGGAGACAGCTACTACAGCATGATGAAATGGAACCTAGATAAAATCATTGAAGGTTTAAGCAAATAAGAATTAGGAGCTCCAGGGGAAACCGGGAGCTCTTTTGTTTTGAGTTTTGAATGAGAATAACAAACAGCGAGGTGAAGAAGAATGAATAAATTTTTAAAAGTGATGTTTATCGTATTAATCATTGCGATGACAGGAGCAATGATTTTCCAAATTTTCTTTCCAGAGGTGATGGGTTCACACTCGGGATACGGAGTTGCAGTCGGTTGGCAAAGGGAAATCGGATTTTGGAATCTAGCCGTCCTTATGATTTTGATTGCTGTAAATGTGAAGTATGATTGGTTTTATTTGCGAGTGGTATTGGCAGCACTGATGGTTGGAGGAATTGGTATTGGAACCAATCATTTGTTAACGTATTTAGCTCAGGCTTCTTCAGTAAATCTCGTTGGAGCTATTGAAAATTACCTTCTTGTTGTAGGATGGGCAGTTGGTTGGTATCTTCAAGATAAAATGGAAAAGATGAATCCGTAGGGTTTATCTTTTTTTATGCAAATTTACACTCGCCAGTTGACAAGCAAAAAGAATAGGTCTAAAATACAAAACAACTTAAGAACATAAATTCATTGACAAAGAGAGTACAGAATTTTGGAGTCGCAAGCGAGATGAGGTAGAGTGGAAGCTCATTGGATAAGAAATTCTGGAAGCGCACTTTGTAGAAAAGATGGGGAAATCGAGTAGCCATCTTCGCAGAAATCTGCGTTAACAAGGAAAAGGATCGGGAAGCAATTCCCCGTCAAAATAGAGTGGTACCACGACAGACATCGTCTCTTATGCTTTTTGCATAAGGGGCGTTTTTATTTTACAAGGAGGTTTCAAATGAAGAAAATTATAGCGATGCTCATCGTGCTTGTCGGCTTTTTAGCTTCGTGCACGAATCAAGTAACAACAGAAAATAGTACAGGGTCAGCGGTATTAGACCGTATTTACAAAAAGCAAAAAATCGTCATCGGAACGACAGCGGACTATCCGCCGTTTGAATGGCATTATATTAACGATGGTAAAGACTCTGTTGTCGGAATCGATATTGATATCGCTAATGCCATCGGTGAAGCCCGGGGGTAGAAGTAGAGATTCGAGAGATGGAATTTAACTTCTTGATTGCGGCGATGAAGTCCGGGAAAGTAGACCTCGTTCTTGCAGGGATTACGCCAACCGAAGAGCGTAGTAAGGAAGTAGCATTCACGAATATTTACTATGATTCACATATGGTAGCGGTCGTGAAGAAGACAGATGCCGGTAGGTTCACGTCGCTAGATAGCTTCAATGGCGCAAATGTTGGAGCGCAAAAAGGAACCTCTCAAGAAGGAATTGTAAAAGATACACTGACAGGTGCAACGCTAACATCACAACCGAAAAATCCAACCTTGATTTTAGCCTTGCAACAAGGAAAACTCGATGCAGTGATTATGGATAACATTGCAGCGGATGAATTCGTAAAGGCGAATAATGACATCACCGTTGCTTCGGTAGAAATCCCAAGTGAAGATGCCGGAACTGCAGCCGTGGCGCAAAAAGGCAATGAAGTGTTTGTACAAAAAGTACAAGAAGTGCTCGATCAGTTAGAGTCTTCAGGGAAACTAAAAGAATCGATTATTCGCAATACGAATTTAATGTCAGAATAGAAAGAAGGAAAAAGAATGGAATTAATCATTAAATATTGGCCTCTATTTCTCGAAGGGGCAACGACAACCGTGTTACTATCATTCTTCTCTGTAATTGTCGGGGTTGGATGTGGAACGTTAATGGCACTCGCAAGACTTAGCCAGAACAAGTTTTTGTCAAAAGCAGCGAAGGTCTATATCGACATTATTCGTGGAACGCCACTTCTTGTGCAATTGTACTTAGTGTATTTTGGACTCGCGACCGTTCTTGATTTAAACGATTTTGTTTCAGGAGTCATTGCCGTGTCCGTGAATACGACAGCTTATATCGCTGAAATCATCCGTAGTGGGATTCAATCGGTGGATAAAGGGCAAATGGAAGCCGCTCGTTCAATGGGGATGCCGAAACGAATGGCGATGCGTCAAATTATCTTGCCACAAGCGATGAAAAATATTTTACCAGCCATCGGGAATGAATTTGCGACCTTAATTAAAGAAACATCCATCGTCTCTTTAATAGGTATTCACGATTTAATGTACAGCTCGGATACGGTTCGTGGGGCAACCTTTACCGTATTTATTCCACTGTTAATGACGGCGTTCTTATACTTCGTCATGACTACGACGATTGCATTCTTTATGGACAAACTAGAAAGGAAGTTACAAGCCAGTGATTAGAACAGAAGAGATTAAAAAACAATACGGCGACAAGCAAGTCTTAAACGGAATTTCCACTTATATTGAGCAAGGGGAAGTGCTCGTGATTATCGGTCCTTCTGGATCAGGAAAATCAACTTTCTTACGTTGCCTAAACTTATTAGAAGAGCCCACAAGCGGAAAGGTGTTCTTCAAAGACCAATGCATCAATGAAAAAGGAGTGGACCTCGACAGCGTGCGTCAACATTTAGGCATGGTGTTCCAACACTTCAATTTATTCCCGCATTTAACCGTGTTAGAAAATATCACGATTGGACCAATTCAATTGAAGAAAATCGACAAGGCTGTTGCAGAACAAAAAGCACACGCACTTCTAGAGAAAATGGGATTAGCCGATAAAGCGGATGTCTATCCAAACTCACTATCAGGGGGACAAAAACAAAGAATCGCGATTGCACGTTCACTTGCGATGGAACCCGATGTGCTCTTGTTCGATGAGCCAACGTCAGCCTTGGACCCAGAAATGGTCGGAGAAGTACTAAACGTAATGAAGGAACTTGCAGCAGGAGGCATGACCATGGTTGTCGTAACGCACGAAATGGGATTTGCCCGTGAAGTGGGAACGCGTTTAATCTTCATGGACGGTGGCGTGATTGTGGAAGAAGGACATCCAAAAGAAGTCCTTGAGAATCCGCAAATGGAGCGTACGCAATCGTTCTTATCGAAAGTATTAATCTAATAGAAGAGAAGTCTTATTTGCGATGATGCGGATAAGACTTTTTTTGTGGATTGAAAAAAGGTAAACAAAATGCTAACAAAGTCAAAGAAAGTTAGCAAAAATGTTTTACAGAAAAAAATCCTTGCAATGAATCTTGTGAGGTGCTACAATACAAAACGTAAGAATTACGATTTAAGAAATGGAGACAGAATATATCATGAAAAACGACCTTTATTGGATTATTATTGATGTTTGTACTGGTTGCCGTTGGATGTGCGCCAAGTAATTCAAACAGCAAAACACAATCAGGAAAGCTAAAAAAATTTCAACGACCTTTCTTTCCGATTTATGATTTTTACAAGAAATATTGTAGGGGATGAAGGAGACGTATCGCTCATCATCGGTGCTGGAACAGAGCCACACGACTACGAACCTTCTGCAAAAGAAATCGCAAAAATGAGCGAAGCAGATGCACTTGTTTATGATAGCGAGTATATGGAAACATGGATTCCTGCAGTCCTTAAGACTATCGAATCTGATAGCAAAGTCAAAGCAATCAGCGCAACTAAAGATATGGTACTTCTTCCTGGTGGAGAAGAGGAAGAACACGATCATGACCACGCTGGCGAAGGTCACAGTCATGAATATGATCCACACGTATGGTTATCACCAGAGCGCGCGATTCAAATGGTTCAAAACATTACGAAGCAGTTAGCGGAAGCTTTCCCTGATCGTAAAGAAGCCTTCGAGAAAAATGCTAAAGCCTATATCGAAAAATTAACAGCTTTGCATAATGACTACAAAAATGCATTTAAAGATGCAAAACAAAAGAACTTTGTAACACAACATACTGCATTCCGTTATTTAGCATTAGATTATGGCTTAAACCAAGTGGGAATTACTGGTATTTCACCAGAGGCTGAGCCAAGTGCTGCACGTTTAGCAGAGTTAACAAAATACGTGAAAGAAAACGACATTAAGATTATTTACTTTGAAGAAAATGCTTCTGAGAAAATCGCGAAAACATTAGCGGAAGAAGCAGGCGTTGAGTTAGCCGTATTAAATCCAATTGAATCTTTAACAAAAGAGGAAATGGATAAAGGTGAAGACTACATCTCTGTAATGCGCGAAAACCTTGAAGCGTTGAAGAAAACGACAGACCAACCAGGAAAAGACATCCAACCAGAACACGCAGAAAACGAGAAGACAGTTTCAAAAGGCTACTTCGAAGATAGTGCTGTAAAAGACCGCACATTGTCTGATTACGCTGGCGAATGGCAATCGGTATATCCTTACTTAGTAGATGGCACTCTTGATCCAGTCTTTGACTACAAAGCAAAAATTGGCAAAAAGATGACAAAAGAAGAGTACAAAGAGTACTACACAAAGGGATATAAAACAGATATCAAAAATATCAACATCACAGATACAACAATGGAGTTCCAAAAAGAAGATGGAACAACTGCTAAAGCGGAATACAAATATGTAGGATACAAAATTCTAACTTACAAAAAAGGAAACCGCGGCGTCCGCTACTTATTCGAAGCCGTGAACCCAGTAGAAGGTGCTCCTAAATACGTTCAATTTAGCGACCACAACATCGCTCCAGTGAAAAACAGGACATTTCCACATCTTTATGGGCAATGAAAGCCAAGAAAAAAACTATTCGAAGAAATGGACAATTGGCCAACATACTACCCATCAAACTTGACAGGGTTGGAAATTGCACAAGAAATGGTTGCGCACTAAAAACCAGGATACGAGGGCGAGCGCTCAGGACTGAAACACTGGACCGAAGTAACGCAAGGGACTTGGAACAAGTCGTGCGGATACTACGGGAAGTGGACGTCAGTCCCTGTGAGCCCTGAGTTCAACTCCACAGGATGTGAGAGGGATTTCAACCAACCACTCCGAACAAATAGATGCAGATCACCAAAAACAGGATTCGATTTCGAATCCTGTTTTTTTGTTTACTCAAAATTAACTTATAAGTTAATTTTTGATTTTGTTAAACGATGCAAATTTATCATAAAAGATAATTATCATATATGATAATTTCGATCTTTTTTTCACCAGAAAAAAATAACCTCTAAAAACCGCACTATCATGCAGAAAAATAAGCTTTCAAAAAAGTCCGATTTTTTGAGGTTGATTTGTTGACTATTACTAAACTTAATGTATAATGGTCTTTGTGTCAGTAAACAATTAGTTTAAAAGGAGAAGACAATGGAAATCGGTTATCAACTGCGTGCCCTCCGCATTCAAAAGGGTTTAACGCAAGAAGAGTTAGCAGAGAGAACAGATTTGTCAAAGGGATATATCTCGCAATTAGAGAATGATTTGAGCTCACCATCAATGGACACGTTCTTTGATATTCTTGAAGTGTTGGGATGCCCTGCAGCGGACTTTCGATGAGGGGCCAGAAGAGGCACTCACGATCTACCGCGAAGAGGATATGACGATGATGGAAGACGCCAAGCACCATACGACGGTCACATGGCTCAATCCAGACTCGAACGAGCATGAGATGGAACCCGTTATTCTAGAATTTGCCGTTGGGGGAGCGTACAAGACGTTCCAACCATCACTTTCAGAAACATTTGGGTATGTGCTCGAAGGTTCGATTCAGGTCAAAGTCGGTAAACAAGTTGAAGTAGTTTCCAAGGGAGAGTCCTTCTATTTTGAGGCGAAAGCCAAACACCAAATTAGCAACGCCGCTAAGACAACATCGAAAGTTTTAGTCGTGGCGACAGATTCATATTTATAATTAAGAAAGTTAGGTGCTAGCAATGTCAAACAACACAATTATCTCATTTGAGAATGTGAACAAATTTTATGAGGACACTCATGTTTTAAAAAATATCAACTTCGAAATCGAAAAAGGAAAATTCTATACATTACTAGGGCCTTCGGGATGCGGTAAAACAACAATCTTGCGTATTATTGCTGGATTTACAGATGTATCAAACGGAAAAGTGACTTTAAACGGGGCAGACGTTACTAACCTTCCGCCAAACAAACGTAAAGTGAACACTGTTTTCCAAGACTACGCATTATTCCCACATATGAACGTATTCGAAAATATCGCGTTTGGATTACGCTTAAAGAAAACTCCAGAAAATATCATTAAAGAAAAAGTGGCAGACGCTTTAAAAATGGTGCAATTATCTGGATACGAAAACCGTGAAATCTCACAAATGTCTGGTGGACAACAACAACGTGTGGCCATCGCCCGCGCGCTTGTCAATGAACCAGAAGTGCTACTGCTTGATGAACCATTGTCAGCATTAGACTTAAAACTTCGTACAGACATGCAATATGAACTTCGTGAATTGCAACAACGTCTAGGAATCACATTTATCTTCGTAACGCATGACCAAGAAGAAGCGTTAGCGATGAGTGATGAAATCTTCGTTATGAGTAAAGGGGAAATCGTTCAATCGGGAACACCAGTAGATATTTACGATGAACCAATCAACCGTTTCGTTGCGGACTTTATCGGTGAAAGTAATATCGTTGACGGGGTGATGAAAGAAGACTACCTAGTAGAATTCGTTGGTAAAAGAGTTCGAGTGTGCCGATGCTGGAATGCGTCCAAATGAAAAAGTTGAGATCGTGATCCGTCCAGAAGACTTATCGTTAACATCGATCGACAAAAGGAAAATTAACAGTTGAAGTGGACACGCAATTATTCCGCGGAGTTCACTACGAAATCATCTGCTATGACGAAAATGGCAACGAATGGATGATTCACTCAACTCGTAAAGCAGAAGTAGGATCAAAAGTGGGCTTATACTTCGAACCACAAGACATCCACGTAATGCGTTTTGGAGAAAGTGAAGAAGACTTCGACGCTCGTTTAGAAAGCTACGAAGACGAGGTAGAAGAAAAATGACTCAAAACAATCGCGTCTATTATTTTCCATTCCATACTTTTATCTGGTTGTTATTATTCGTAGTAACGCCACTTGGAATGATTTTTCTATAAATCATTCTTCGACATCAATGGTCAAGTAACGCTTGGAAACTATACGAATTATTTCGCGTCAGGAAACTACTTAGAAATGACATTCAACTCAGTGTGGTACGCATTTCTTGTAACGCTTGTAACGCTACTCGTGAGTTATCCAACAGCACTTTTCCTTAGTCGTTCAAAACATAAACAACTATGGCTTTTTATTAATCATCTTACCGACATGGGTAAACTTACTATTAAAAGCCTATGCATTTATTGGAATCTTTTAGCCAAACAGGAACAGTGAACAACTTCCTTTCATTATTTGGATTGGCACCACAAGAATTCCTATTCACTGACTTCAGTTTCTTAACGGTAGCGGCGTATATCGAGTTACCATTTATGATTTTGCCAATCTTCAACTCTATCGAAGAGTTGCCAGGTTCTCTCATTGCGGCAAGCCGCGACCTTGGGGCAACAAAATGGGATACGTTTAGACGTGTCATCGTTCCCATTATCGATGAACGGGGTGCGCAGTGGAGTACAAGCCGTATTTATTCCATCGCTCTCACTCTTCATGTTGACTCGTTTAATTGGAGGAAACCGCGTGATTACACTTGGTACAGCGGTTGAGCAACATTTCTTAGTAACGCAAAACTGGGGAATGGGTTCTACAATCGGGGTTGTATTGATTGTAGCAATGATTATTTTAATGTTTATTACAAGAGACCGTAGAAAAGGAGGCGTATCAGAATGAAATTAGAAAAATAATAGTAAGTGGAGTAATTTTCTACTTAGTGTTTGTATTTGTAGTCTTATATGCGCCCGAATTTTCTACTTTGATTTTTTACTCATTTAACAGTGCTGGTAGCATGAACGGATTCGAGAGTTTTACACTCGACCACTATAAAGCCGTTCTTGCTGACACACGTTTAATCGGAATTGTGCTCGATACATTAATTCTTGCACTCTTATCTTCTTTAATCGCGACAGTGATTGGAACACTTGGAGCCATCATGATCCATTACATCCGTTCAAACCGTCGCAAACAAGTATTATTAGGCTTTTAACAATATTTTTGATGGTATCTCCAGACGTTATCATCGGTGCCAGCCTTTTAATTCTCTTTACAGTGGTTGGATTCAAACTCGGCTTTATGTCGGTATTACTTGCGCATATCGCGTTTAACATTCCAATCGTTGTACTAATGGTTTTACCAAAATTATCAGAAATGAACCCATCGATGATTACAGCTGCTCGTGACTTAGGAGCAACAAGCTCACAAGTATTAACACGCATCGTTTTACCAGCAATTACACCAGGAATTCTAAGTGGATTCTTTATGGCATTTACGTATTCATTAGACGACTTCGCCGTGACATTCTTCGTAACAGGAAATGGATTCTCAACGATTGCCGTTGAAATCTACTCACGTGCGCGCCAAGGAATCAGCTTAGAAATCAATGCCTTAAGTACATTGATGTTCCTATTCTCATTATCACTCGTGATTGGATATTACTTCATTCAAAAATTCCAACAAAAACGATTGAATGGGAAGGCTTCAGAGAGTGACCTATTGAAAGGAGTCACACTATGAAGCGACTAACGATGTTAATCGGGACGATCGTAGTATCTTGCCTAGTGTTGTTTGGAACTGAAAGAATTTTTGAAACAGCAACGGCAGGAGACCCTCAAACAATTATCGTATATAACTGGGGAGACTATATCGACCCAGAACTTATTACACAATTTGAGCAAGAAACAGGTTATAAAGTCATTTATGAAACGTTCGATTCAAACGAAGCCATGCTGACAAAAATTAAGCAAGGTGGAACGAACTACGATATCGCCATCCCTAGTGAGTACACCATTCATAAAATGGTCGAAGAAAACTTACTTGAAAAAAATTAGATTATTCAAAAAAATCAAAGGGATGGAACATATCGACCCACGTTTTCTTACATCAATCCTTTGACCCAGAAAACGCCTATAGCATTCCGTATTTCTGGGGAACGCTAGGAATTGTTTATAATAAGAAAGTTTATCCAGAAGGAACGATTAGCGAGTGGCGTGATTTATGGAATCCCGGATTTAAAAGATTCCATTCTATTTATTGACGGAGCTCGTGAAATGATGGGGATTGCTTTTACAAACACAAGGCCATTCTCTTAATGAAAAAGACGAAGCCATTGTTAAAGAAGCTGGTAAATTCTTGAAAGACATTGATGCCAAAATGCAAAAAGCGATTATCGCTGATGAGATGAAGACATACATGATTCAAGGAGAAGCAAACATAGCCGTCACTTTCTCAGGGAAGCTTCTAAAATGTTGAGTGAGAATGAAGATTTAGCCTATGTGGTTCCAAGCGAAGGAACGAACTTATGGTTTGATAATATCGTCATTCCAAAAAAACGGTTGGTAACAAGGAAGGCGCGTATGCGTTTATCAATTTTCATGTTGCGTCCGGAAATCGCAGCGAAGAATGCTCAGTATGTTGGTTATGCAACGCCAAACAAGGATGCGATAGCGCTCTTGCCAGAAGACATTACTTCGGATGAGAGCTTCTATCCGAGTGAGGAAGCGATGGAAAAAATGGAGGTTTACGAGAATTTAGGAACCGACCTATTATCGCTTTACAACGACCTCTTTTTAGAAGCCAAGATCTTTAGAAACTAAGAAAAAGTCGAGACACGCTCTCGACTTTTTTGTGCAAAAAAAAATGAATAAATAGGAACTTCGTTCCTTTGAAATTCGGGATGCAGGAAAAACAAAGAAGAGGAGATTGAATAGGTTCAATTCGCCTTTTAAATCTAACGGATATCTTCATAGTAGTGATAGTGGCTGTACCGTGTTGAGCCTGTTGTCTCAACTACTACCGAGCTTCAAAGTGACTCTAGGAAATAAATTTCCAGAGTCACTAATTCACATCGGTTACAACCGCCACTATTCCTACTATAGAATCCGTGGATTTTTAGGCTCATTGGGCTTATTGATAAATTGCTCTTCCTTTATTTTGCCGAATTTCAAAGTAACGAAGATTTTTTTAAAAAAAGGAGAGTGTGCGGGACTTTTAGGAGTTCTGCTTCTAGAAAGAGGTGTTGGAAAGAGGAATAGGTCTTAGGGGACAGCTAGGGGAACCTGAGTGCTGGGACAGGGTGCTTGGAAGATGATTGTGCTAAGCCAAAAAAAAAGCCCTCGTCCGAGTGGAGAGGGCTTGGGGTTAGTTTGTGTAGTATAGGTTTGTGCCAGCAAATTGTGGTTCGCAGGTTACCATGATTCCTAGGCTTCGGAAGGTGTCTTCGTCGGCTTTGAAGGATGACGGTGCTGTGCGCTTGTAAGTGGCGCAAGTTTTGTAATTGGTTTTTGGCAGCTTCTGCGGCAGGGTTTGTGACTGCTGAGATGCTGAGTGCGATCAGCACTTCTTTGCTATCGAGTGAGCGGCGTTGGTGTTTTAGGACGTCGCTTCCGAGTTGGCCAATCGCATTTAAAATGACAGGTGGTAGTAAATGGATAGAGTCACCGATTTCTGCTAATTCTTTAATGCAGTTGAGTAGGCAGGCTGCGCTGGCTGTCATGGTGTCTGATTGTTTTCCTGTAATGATTTTTCCGTTTGGAAGTTGTAAGGCTACAACTGGAACTTTGGCGTCGGCTTCTTTTTCAAGAGCGGCTTTTACGACTGGACGGTCTTGTGGAGAGAGTCCACTTTCTTCCATGATGTACTTGCCACGTTGAGCTGCTTCCAGTGTTCCGATACCGCGTTTGTAGTCGCATTGGCCTGCGTAGTAACGGCGGATGATTTCTTGGTTTGAAGCTTCGCAAACGACTTCATCATCAGTGATAGCAAATCCGACACGGTTCACGCCCATATCTGTAGGAGAGTTGTAAGGGATGGGAGCGTCGCCGTAAATCTTCGTCAAAATACGACGGAGAAGTGGGAAGGCTTCGATGTCTCGGTTGTAGTTCACGGTTGTTTCGCCGTATTTGCAAGGTGGAAGGTATCAATCATGTTGACATCTTCTAAGTCTGCAGTGGCTGCTTCATAGGCCACGTTCACAGGGTGGTTTAAAGGTAAATTCCATACAGGGAATGTTTCAAATTTAGAATAGCCGGCACGACGTCCGCGCTTTGTTTCGTGATAAAGCTGGCTTAAGCATGTTGCTAGTTTTCCGCTGTTGGCACCAGGAGCTGTTACGACGACAAGTGGGCGAGTCGTTTCGATAAATTCATTTGCGCCATATCCTGCGTCACTAACGATGGTTTCAACGTCCATCGGATAGCCTTCTGTGTAGCCGTGCGTATACACTTTAATGCCGCGACGTTCGAGGGAGTTTTTAAATTGTGTTGCAGCAGGTTGGCCTGTATAACGAGTAATGAGGATACTATTGATTTTAAGGTCCCAATAGTGAAGATCGTCCATTAAGCGAAGAACATCTTGGTCATAAGTAATCCCAAGGTCACTACGAACTTTATTTTGTTCGATATCACCAGCGTACACGCAGATAATAATCTCTGCTTGGTCGCGTAGGCGGTGAAGTAATTTGATTTTTCCGTCTGGATCGAATCCTGGCAATACGCGCATCGCGTGGAAATCACCGATTAATTTGCCTCCGAACTCTAAGTATAGTTTGTCATAAGCATTTACTCGTTGAAGAATGTATTGACTTTGTTCTTCAAGGTATTTCTCGCTATCGAATCCTAATTTCATAGAACAACCCCCTTAATTTCATTTCAGTAGTATAGCACGAAAAAAGGGGGAATTCTATAGAAAATGATGGCTTTTTACCCCACAGGAAAAAAAGAGTTGCAAGCGCCATTATGACAGAGTAGAATAGTAATGGACTCACTCAAAATAACGGAGGATTTTCGTATGAAAAACATGTTGGATTATATTAAAGAGTTTGGGCACGTTTCGTTTGAAGAAAGAGCCTTTTCTGAAATCGACGCATTAGTTTTAACGGAATTAGAGTATTTACCACTTGAAAAAGTTGTTCCAAGCGATGAAAATGGTGAGGATTTTTGTCACAGTGAAAGAAATCGCCGAGTATATGCAGGAACATAAACAAGAATTATTCGATGAGAATCCAATGATGATAACAGAGGAGCGGCATGAAGTATCGCAAGTGATTGCGGATGCACCTCGTTTCCAATCGTTGAAATTCTTCGGTGTGGTGAGCGAATGGGATAAAGATACAACAAAACAATTCGCAGCCATCACGGTGGAAGTAGAACCTAGTGTCAGACTTGTTGTGTTTAGAGGGACGGATGATACGCTGATTGGTTGGAAGGAAGACTTCCTAATGACGTATTCACCACTTGTTGCGGCGCAGACGGATGCTAAGGAGTATTTAGCCAAACAAGCTAGTTTATGGGATGGGGACTTAATGATCTCAGGACATTCAAAAGGTGGTAACTTAGCCATTTATGCTGCGGCCACTCAAGTAGAAGACGTGCAACTGCGCATTGTCGATATTTTCTGCTTTGATTCTCCTGGATTGTACCGTTCTGTACTTGAAACAAAGGATATCAAAATATAGTGCCATTAGCGATGCGTTATATTCCACAAGATTCACTTGTTGGATTAATGCTAGAATCCGAAGTGCCGTATGTGATTGTTAAAAGTAATGCCACCGGTGCGATGCAACATAGCGCGATGACTTGGGAGATTGAAGACGGTCAATTTATTAAGATGGAAAAATTAACCAAAAATAGTCAGTTGAATGATCAAACATTCAAGAAATGGACAGAATCGGTGAGCGATGAAGAACTGGAATTGTTCTGGAATGTGTTCTTTGAACTACTATTTTCTGTTGGAATTGATACGGTGAATGATTTATACGGAGAGTTTATGCATTATGTGCAAGAGTTCTTGAAGGCAGCAGGGAATATGGACGAAGAAAAACGTGAATTGTTAACACGTATTGCGTTATTACTCGTTTCAACTCGCTTTGAAGTTTGGAAAGACTCGTTAGATATGTCTGAGTTAGTGCAGTTTGAAATGCCTGAGCTAAAATTACCAACATGGGATGAACTCATGACGACTTTAAGTTGGAAGAAGAATGGCTTTGAGGTCCATTATCGTGCGACTGAAGAAAACGAAGAAATTCGCGCGTACTATCAACAGCGTCACGAACAAAAGAAACACGAAGAGAAATAAAAAGAGAGTTGTCCGAAATTCACTTATAAGTGAATTTTGGGCAACTCTTATTATTTTTCTTATTTTTCGCGTTCAATCGCGATGGCAACACCCATGCCGCCGCCTACACAGAGGGAAGCAACACCGATTTTACCGTCGAGTTGGTCGAGAGCATTGATCAGTGTGACCACAATACGAGTACCAGAAGCACCGATTGGATGGCCTAGAGCAATCGCACCACCAAATGGATTTACTTTTTCAGTTGGAATCTTCAAGTCTTTGATGACCGCCATACTTTGTGCGGCAAAGGCTTCGTTCAATTCAAAGACATCCACTTTTTCGAGCGGAATCCGTGTACGCGCCACTAATTTTTGAATTGCAGGAACAGGTCCGATTCCCATCATCGAAGGATCGACACCAGCTTCGGCATAGCCTTTCAAGGTTGCAAGAATTGGAAGGCCAAGCTCAGTTGCGTATTCACGTGTTGTCATGATGACACAAGCGGCACCATCGTTAATTCCAGAGGCGTTTCCTGCTGTAACCGTTCCGTCTTTTTTGAAGGAAGGTTTGAGACCAGCAAGACTCTCAAGATTCGTGTTTGGACGGATAAATTCATCCGTTACTTTTAAGTCGTCGGATTTTGTTTTGCGATTGAAGACCGCTACAGGAGTGATTTCGCTAGCGAAACGTCCTTCTGCTTGTGCTTTAGCGGCTTTTTGTTGAGAAGCCACAGCGAAAGCGTCTTGTTCTTCGCGGGTAAATCCATATTTTTCAACGATGTTTTCAGCGGTAATCCCCATCGCGTCTTGTGAGTAGACGTCCGTTAACCCATCATTAAATAAAGAGTCTACTAATGTCACAGGACCATTTTTGGGAGCAAAGCGTTGTTGTAATAAATGCGGCGCAAGACTCATATTTTCCATACCGCCTGCTAAGACGATTTTAGCATCTCCTAGTCGAATGGCTTGAGCGGCTGAAATAATGGCTTTTAAACCAGAACCACACACTTCATTAACTGTAACGGCAGTACTTGCATGATTCAGTCCAGCGCCTAGTCCGACTTGACGAGCTGGATTTTGTCCAAGGCCTGCTTGTAAGACATTTCCAAAGATGACTGTATCAATTTGTTCAGGTGAAAGATTCGCTTTTTGGATAGCAGCTTTTGCGACCGTTGTTCCTAATTGGATAGCGGAAGTTGTAGCAAATTGCCCGCCAAATTTACCAATCGCAGTACGTGTGGCACTTACGATGACGATATCATTTCCGTTCATATTTTCATTCCTTTCCAGTCTATATTTCCTATTTCGTTTCTATTTTATAAGATTTCGTATAAGAAACCTATCAATTTAGTACAAATAATTAGTAAAGAATTGTTTAAATTCCCTAACATTTGGTGAATTCAATTGTCCTAACGGCGAATTTTTGCTACTATAGTGTGTGCTAAGAAAGAACAGGAAGCTCAATTTGTGTGTTAGAAGCTTCATTCGTAAAGGAGAACAATAATGAATATAGGGATAGATAAGATTGGCTTCTTCGTACCACCAACTGCGCTAGATATGGAAACACTAGCAGAGGCGCGTGGGGTAGAGCCAGCTAAATACACGATTGGAATTGGCCAGTCTACAATGGCAGTAGCACCAGTGACTCAAGATATCGTGACTTTAGCCGCAAATGCTGCATTATCCATTATCGATGATAAAGACCGTGAATCTATTGATATGATTTTATTTGGGACAGAAACAGGAATCGATCAATCAAAATCTGCTGCCGTTTATATGCAACGCATGCTTGGATTATCAAACCGTGTTCGTAGCGTAGAATTAAAACATGCCTGCTATGGAGCAACAGCTGCCCTACAATTAGCTAAAGGGCATATTGCCTTAAATCCAACTTCAAAAGTATTAGTCATCGCAAGTGACATTGCGAAATACGGATTAAACTCTGGAGGAGAACCAACACAAGGGGCTGGAGCAGTCGCAATGATTGTTTCTAGTGACCCACGTTTACTCGTATTAGAAAATGAAACAAGCTTATTTACAGATGACGTGATGGACTTCTGGCGACCAAACTACGCGGCGTATCCAATGGTGGATGGAAAATTCTCAAACGAGCAATACATCCGTTTCTTTGCAGAAGTATGGAAAGACTATCAAGCAAAAACAAATGCACAATTCTCAGACTTTGACGCGATTTGCTTCCATTTACCATATACAAAGATGGGGATGAAAGCCTTCAAGCCATTCTTAGAAGAAATGAGCGAAGAGGAACAAGAACGCTTCACAGCGCGTTACCAAGAAGCAGCCGTGTATAACCGCCAAGTCGGAAATATCTACACAGGTTCATTATTCTTAAGCTTCATCTCATTATTAGAAAACAGTTCTGTTTTAGTAGCCGGAGACCGCATCGGATTCTTCAGCTATGGATCAGGAGCCGTTGGGGAATTCTTCGCCGGCGAATTAGTCGAAGGGTTCGAAAACCAATTGCATATCGCAGAACATAAAGCGTTACTAGAAAATCGCAAAATGTTGACAGTAGAAGAATACGAAGAAATCTTCACAGAAGTGGTGGACGCAAGCGGTGAACAAACTTTCACACGCGAAGACAACAGCCCAATTACATTAACAGCCGTTGTTGACCACCAACGTCAATACACAATTAAATAAAGCGCAAACCGTAGCCAAAAAAGGCTGCGGTTTTTTTGTTGAAGTTGCAAAAAATAAAAATGTAGCATATATGTTACATTTCAAATTTTAAAATGAAAAATAAAATATAAATGTTGAAATGAAGCGGTTTTTTTAGCGATCTATTCCACAACTCGTTTTTGGTCTTTTTACGCAAATTCAGAAAAAGAGTAGTAATAATTCCGATAAAAAAATTAAAAAAATTTTTTTCAGGGATTCCCTCTTCCAATCATCCAAAAACTCTCAGAAACTCCTTCGCTATGTACTTTCTAACACTTAGCAGGGGTCACATCAAAATGAGTGGTACAAAAATTTTTTTCATTTTTTTATAAAAGCAGAATGAAAATACGCACATTTTTTCGGGTTCTATAGTAATAGTAATGGGGAATAGTATTAAATGCGAATAAGCAGGAGTTGGAAATTTATTTCGTACTTCTGCTTTGAGGCTCTAAAGGAGAGAGACCAAGGGGCTCGAACCGGTACCCCATTACCGTTACTATGAAGAAACCCGGAAAAGAAATGTGCGTATTTTCTTATAAATACTTCGGCACATTTTACGATTTTGTGGTATCCTATGTAAAGAGAAAATGAAAGAAAGTAGTAGCGCCATGAAGAAAATTATCGTCATAAACACCGGTGGTACAATCGCCATGAGTGAAGACCGCTCAACCGGTAACGTAACCCCAACAAGCACAAACCCATTAACCAACTCCGACACGATTTTTGCACCTATCGCGAGTGTCGTCGTAGAGGATCTATTTAACCTTCCGTCTCCACATATGACAGAGGAAAAAATGTGGGAAGTTCAAAAGCGAATCGTTCAAGCGCAACAGGAGGGCTTTGACGGAGCGGTGGTGACTCACGGAACCGATACATTAGAAGAAACAGCGTATTTCTTAGAGTTAACAACTGATGGAACATTCCCGATTGTATTAACGGGAGCGATGCGTTCCAGCAATGAAATTGGAGCAGATGGTTTAGCGAACTTACGCAGTGCCATTATTACGGTAACGAGTCCAGAGAGCGTGGATAAAGGCGTTATTGTCGTGATGAATGATGAAGTTCATGCGGCAACGTATGTGACAAAGACACATACTACAAACGTTGCGACTTTCCAAACACCAACCTTTGGACCGCTTGGATTAGTATCAAAGAGTGAAGTCATTTACTTCCAAAAATTCTTACACCATGAATACTATCCGATTAAAGAACTCGTGGATAAGGTCTACTTATTAAAGGCATATGCTGGAATGGATTCGATGTTATTTGATGCGATTGCTGATTCAGATGCGAATGGATTAGTCATTGAAGCTCTTGGTGCAGGGAATCTTCCACCAATGGTACTTCCTGGGTTGCAACGTTGTTTAGACAAGGGATTCCGGTCGTGCTTGTATCCCGTGCATTTAACGGTGTAACGTATGACGTATACAATTATCTTGGCGGAGGCAAACAGCTCCATGAAGCAGGAGTGATTTTCACAACAGGGCTTAGCGGGCAAAAGGCTCGTGTGAAATTATCGGTGTTATTAAGCGCTCATGCGAATAGAGAAACAATCATTAGAGCATTTCAAGTATAGGAAAGAGGAATAGATATGGTTAGAAAAATTGGACGAGTGGTTCGTCAATATGAAGGAAAACCGATTATTTACGGCATGCCACTAGAAGAGCTAACAGCTTGGTTTGAAGCAAAAGGCGAAAAGAAATTCAGAGCAGGACAATTATGGGACTGGCTTTACCGCAAACGTGTGACGAGTTTTGAAGAAATGACAAACTTACCAAAATCACTGATTGAGGAGTTGCAAGAAGAGTTCACATTCCCAGTGTTAAATGAACGTATCAAACAACAATCAACAGACGGAACACGTAAATTCCTCTTTGAATTGGCAGATGGCCTCTTAATCGAAACGGTATTAATGCCACAAGAATACGGCTTATCCATCTGTGTGACCACACAAGTAGGATGTAATATCGGATGTACTTTCTGTGCCAGCGGAATTATCGCAAAACAACGTGACCTTGTTGCTGGGGAAATTGTAGCGCAAGTTATGCACGTGCAACGTACTTTGGACGAAGTGTCTCCTGGGGACCGTGTTAGCCATATCGTAGTCATGGGGATTGGGGAACCATTCGATAACTATGATAACGTGATTAAATTCTTAAAAGTAGTCAACTCTGATAAAGGGCTTGGAATCGGGGCTCGTCATATCACGGTATCTACAAGTGGTTTGGCTCCAAAATTCGCGAGTTCGCAGACGAAGGGTTACAAGTCAACCTTGCATTGTCACTTCATGCACCAGATAACGATACACGTTCTCGTATCATGCGTATCAACCGTAAATATCCAATCGAAGTTGTGATGGATGCCATTAACGAATATATTGCTAAAACAAATCGTCGTGTAACCTTCGAGTACATCATGCTCGATCATGTGAATGATTCTGTGGAACAAGCGCAACAATTGGCCGACCTTCTTGCGGATAAGAAACGTCTGTCATACGTCAACTTAATTCCTTATAACAAAGTTCGTGAACATGACCAATACGAACGTAGTGGAAAAGAGCGCGTAGTTGCTTTCTACGATGTCTTGAAGAAAAACCACATCAACTGTGTCGTTCGTAAAGAATTCGGACATGATATCGAAGCAGCCTGCGGACAATTACGTTCAAGCCAAATGAAACGTGACCGCGCTGAAAAAACAAAAGCCTAATGAAGTAGATGAACCGCACCTGAATAGGTGTGGTTTTTTTGTGCAAAAATCAAATAAGAGCAGATATTTTTATAGGATTTTGATTGAAAATACAAAAGAACTCTATTTTTCTAAAAAGAAAAATTTGCTATAATTTCAATAAAGAAAGCGGTAACAGTTATAAAATGAACCAATAAGGAAAGGAGTCGCTCGAATGCTAGAAGTTCATATTAAAAAGTTTTTCATATGGAGAAAAAGAGGTTCTAAATCAGATTGACTTGCATCTTCCACCATCTCAGATTATTGGACTAGTAGCACCAAATGGTGTAGGAAAATCTACGCTTATCCAAATATTGTCTGGACACTTAAGAAATAACGGGATTTCGGTTTCTTATCAAGGGAAGAATTATACAACTGATACCTTATTTATGAGACAGCATATTGTAAAGATGCCGGATCAATCTGAATTATACGATGAGTTAAATGGAATCGAACATTTGAATTTCTATGCCTCGATGTGGAAAGTAGCTTCTGGAACTGTTCAAACTGTGGTAGAACAGTTGAAAATGGAAGACTATATTCATCATAAGGTGGGCGAGTATTCACTCGGGATGCGGCAACGCCTTTGTTTTGCATTAGTACTGGTCACAAAAGCAGATTACATGCTTGTTGATGAAGTGATGAACGGATTGGATCCGGATAATGTGGAATTAATTTCTAGAGTGTTGAAACAGTTAAGAAATGAAGGGAAAACGATTGTGATGGCTTCTCATTTACTGAACAATCTCGATTCGATTGCAGACAAGATTTATTTTATTAAAGAGAAGCGAATCGCATTGGAATATTCACCGCAAGCGGAAGGGATGGATACACTTCAATTGACCTTTGTTTCAAAAGAGCGCTTCGAAAAGTTTGTAGAAGAATTTCAAAGTGAAGTAGAAATGATGAATAGCGAAGAAAGACAGCTGAGCATCCACCTTACGCCTGGAGAGTATTCAGAAGAAAAATGGAAGTGGATATTTGAAGACATCCATCAATTTAGTGAAATTAAGATTGGAGTAAAAAGTTGTTACGCCCTTTATAAAGAACTGTACCGATAGTACAATCGAGAGTTTAAAAAGAGAGGAGAAGATAAAATGAGAACGCAATTACTGTTAATTGTTCGAAATCGATTAATGAAAATTCAGTTCATCGGTTGTGTACTGCTGATGGTTGTTTTTCTTGTGATGAATTTTCAACAAAAATCTTCTCTCAATGATCTTTTAAATAGTACTTTACATCAAGGGGATAAAATTCATTTGATGATAATCAATGAATATGAAGAAGAAGCAAAGAAAAGAAGTTTAACAGAAACAGAGGAAAAATGGTTAGAGGATGCTCTTGCCTATCATCGTTCAGTAGCAGCATTCCAAAAGCAAGATTATAAAACTTATATTAAAGAACAGATTCATTTTTGGGAGCTACGTCTTGAGTTGCGAGATAAAGAACACTCGCCCCTTCCAATTTACAATACAATTGGATTTAATCCTAGTAAGCAGGAACAGTTAGAGTATAAGAATGTCAAACAACATTTAATGAAGTTTCGTTTTTTAGACGAACAGGAGCACTATCAATTAGACGATGTTTTACAAATGGTCAATCGAATTTCTTGGATGGAATGGACAAGATATAATGAACCGATGCTTTACTGGTTGCCAGTTCTATTTTCAATATTGCTACTATTTATCAGTCCTATTCTTTTAGACGATTGGAAGCATCGAAGCGTGTTAGCGGTGAAGCCAATTCGCCAATGGAAATATCTCCTACAAAAGATGAGTAGTTACTGGTTGGTGAATATGTCGTTTGTAATTCTTGCTTTGTTTAGTATTTTTCTAGTACAGAGCTTCTCTTTTGGATGGGGGAACCTCAATTCACCATTTCTTGTGTTTCGTGGGGAAGAGGAGGTCATCATGTTTCCGTTACAATTTATCGGAATCAGCCTACTCTTAGCAGCGTGTGTGCTACTATTCTTAATCAATCTCATCGCGTGGTGTAATCAGTTGAGTAGAAATAAGATGCTAGGGTTTATCGCTGGCCTGATGGTTATTTGGGCAGAGCCTATCTTACGTTCCATGAAGATTTATCCTTCTTTTGCAGATAAGTTGCCACTGTACTATGTGAATTTTGGCTCTGTTATCCAAGGAATGAAAGATGATTTTTATGCGACGGGTACGTTTACGATTTCAAATGGTTGTGCTAGCTTACTTGTAGGAGCGTTTGTGTTCTTCTTATTGACGGTTGGAACTTCTTGCTGGCAAGAACGTCTGAGACGAGGTGGTTCGGTATGAGTAGATGGGTTCAATTAGATAGAATGCATTTAAAGAAAAGAGGATTTTTCTATAAGATACCGCTTCTTATTTTAGTAGTTGCGATGTTTGTCGTGGGATATCATCACTTTGCAGGGAAACCGGCCTTAAAAGATGTGATTGATAGACAGTTTTCTCAGATAGACAATCTTAAAGAATCATTTGAGAAGCAAGTGACGATCGATGAAGATACAAAGAAAGCACTGAATACTACTTTCCAAGCTCTCTATCAAACCTATGCCCAAGAAAATGGAATATATACGATAAAAAGGAAAAACAGACCGACTGATTCCGATTTATGAAAAACGATTGGAATTGGTTGAATCTCTTTTAAGGAGAGGCCCAGAAGAATGGGCGGATTCGTTAGAGAGTCCTGTTCAAATTAGAGCTAAACTTCAATTATTCCATTATTTAGTTGAAAAAGAGATATCCTACCAAACCTATTATCAGTATGGTGATTTTATACAGACGAGTTTTCAACTTCTTGGCTATGGCTTGCTTACCTTCTTTTTCCTTGTACAAGTTGGGGAATTTTTAGAAAGAAAGCATCGGCATCAAACACTACTCGAAGTAGTGCCGATTTCTAATAAAGAAGAATTAGTCACAGAAACGTTCTATTCTTTAAAATACTTTTATGCTTTTCCTAGTCTGCTGGTGATTCTGTCTTTGGTGATGTATGGAATCTTTATCAATGAGAATGTTTTTCTGTTTCCTGTATCGTATGTTTCTAATCAGGAAATAATCTTTATTTCAGCAGTTCGAGGAATCTTATTGGCGATTGGATATCCATTGCTAGCAATTGTTGGCTTATTCATTGCGCATATGTTTCTTTTTTCTTGGGTGAAAGATACGATGATTTCGACGGTTATCCTCTTTATGTTTTGCTATTTGAGTATTCAAGGGTATCAGTTAGGAGAGATTATACCGTTCAGTTTATTACCCGCCCTACAACATGGAATCCCACTTGTGATAGGAGCTTTTGCAGGAGTGGTCTTCTCCATTATGTTCATTGGCATAAGGCTAAAAAATATAAGGAAGTGAGGAGCTAAAAATCCTCACTTTTCTTTTATTTTCCACCTAAAGTCTGATGCTTAATTGTTTAAGAATGTGTTAAGCTCTGAATGTAACAAAGACTGGAACTGGAGCGGATATATATGAAGGTTGTTTTTCAGAAGTTTAAAAAAGAAGTGTTCATTATGGTCACGTTGCTCACCCTCATTGCAGGGGCGCAGCTTGTATCGAGTGTCGTTAATGCGCAGACTTTAGATACTTTAGTAAACATGGATATTCATAATTTCTTTTATAAGGCTATTTGTTTAGTGGTTATTTTTGCATTTTATCTATTGTTTATGTATATGTTGATTCGCTATCAAGCTTACTTTAATCAAAAAGTAGCAACGTGGTTACGGGATCGTATTAGTCATTCTATTGAAGCGACGACATATGGACGCTTTTATGAAAAGAATAGTCAAACCTATATTTCATGGTTTACAAGCGACTTGGAACAGATTAAAGGGCATGCGATTGATCCAACCTTTGAAGTTATCGGAGGAATTATTTCTGCAGTGATTTCAGCGGTAGCCTTGTTTATGTATCATTGGTCTATCGTCTTGCTAGCGGCAATCTGTATTATCATCATGGCCGTGTTGCCAGCTTTGTTCTCAGCAGAACTGACAGATAAAACGATTAAAGTGTCAGAAGCCAATGAAAAATTCGCAAAATCCATTTCGGACTTATTGAGTGGATATGATACGCTATTCGTCTTTCGTAAGTTAGCGTATTTGAGAGACAAATCCATGAAAAATCGGTTGAAGTAGGAGATACGCATCGCGACTATAGTAAAACGATGGCAAAAGTTGCCGTTAGTGGCGGTATCGGGAATGTCTTTAGCCAAATTTCCGTATTCATATTAACAGGGTACTTAGCTTATATTGGCGAAGTAAGTATCGGGAGTATTCTAGCATCGATGGCATTAAGTAGCACCATCTTCAACGTGCTCGGAAATATTAGTCAGAAGATTGGTTCTATTAAGAGTACAAATTCATTGTTTAAAAAATATGAGCAATTAGAACCTGCATCCCTTGTAGAGGAAGCACCAGAAGTGGAACCACGCACTCTGATTGAAGTGAAGGATGTTTCATTTAACTACGGAGAAAAGGTGATTTTAAATCATGTTTCTCTGGACTTTAATGAAGGGCAAAAATATGTGATTACTGGCGAGAGCGGAACAGGGAAATCAACGCTGTTAAATATTATTGCTGCTAAATTAACGGAGTATTTAGGAGAAGTGAAACTTGCTGGAGTCGATGTGAAGAAACAGTCCTATAATGAGTTATATCGTCAAATGGTCTATATCGCTCAAAAACCACATGTATTTGCGACAACGATTCGTGAGAATGTAACGCTAAATGAAGCGTATACCGATGAAGAAGTGTGGGAGTCTTTAGAAAAAGTGGGACTCGCTTCTATCGTAAGAAACTTGCCACATGGATTAGATACAGTCTTAGGCGATGGCGATTCAAATCTATCTGGCGGGCAGTTGCAACGAATTGCTTTTGCGCGTGGGTTGATGAAACACCCAAACTCTTCTTGCTCGATGAAGTTAGCTCCAACTTAGATGAAAAGACAACTATTGAGGTGTTGAAACCAATCTTAGAAGATAAGAGTGTGACAGTCCTATGGGTAACGCACCATCTTCCTGAAGCATTGAAAGAAAATATCGATCAAACGATTCAAATGAGTGAGTTAAATCAAACGGCTTAACGAATGTTTAGCGACCTTCCTATGGATGAATAGGGAGGTCTTTTTTGATGACTAAAATGTCGGAAAAAGTGCGAATTGATAGCTTTTTACCTCAAAAAGGGACCAAAAACAGTGTAATAAATGAAAAAAGTATGACCGAGAATGTAAGAAAATTCTACGAACGTGTTACAGACTGGTGTCAACTATTACAGAAACATATGTTCTTGTCATGTGTTTGTAACAATAACATCAGAAAAAGTCAAAAAAATTAAGTGGCTTTAACAAACCGCATAAAATCAACATTTTAAGTTTTTCCTGTGCTAAAATAATTAGCATCAATTAAGTTCGCAACCAAAAAAATCCAAGCGAACGAGGTTTTTGACTTTTAAAAAAGTCGGAAATCGGAAAGGAAAATATGAAACCAATCAAGAAACAATTCATGATGGTGACAGCATCACTTGCTTTATTTAGTTTTGCAGGATTTTCAGCAACAACAGCAAGTGCTAACGAAGTAGAATGGACAGCACGTACTGTTGAACAAGTAAACAAGATGTAAAAACAGACGACAAAGGTGTACAAGAGTACACAATCAAATGGGGAGATACATTATCAGTGATTTCTGAAGCGACTGGTGCATCATTAGATACATTAGTACAAGTGAACGAAATTCAAGATGCAAACCTTATTTACCCAGGGACAGTGTTACGTTTCTCAGCTGACCAAAAAGAAGTGACAGTGGATAACGGAACATCACAACATTCATATCGTGTTCAAGACAACAATGAAGTTGAAGAAGTTGAAACGACTCAAGCGACTACACAAGCAGCAGAAACAACGCAAGCAGCACAATCAACTGAAACAACACAAGCTGCTCAAGCAACTCCAGCAACTGAAACAACACAAGCAGCTGCCGCTTCTTCAAACCAAGGTGGTTACTACTTAACAGTTGAAGCAACAGCTTACTCATATAACGAAGCTGGTTTATCAAACTACACAGCTGATGGAACAAACCTTGTAAGTGAACCAAACGTAATTGCGGTTGACCCAAGCGTGATTCCATTAGGATCATATGTTGAGATTCCAGGATATGGTATTTTTCGTGCTGCAGATACAGGCGGTGCCATTTACGGAAATCGAATTGACGTACACTTAGTAAACTTGAATGATGTTTACAACTTCGGACGTCGTACAATCACAATCCGTGTATTACAATAATCACAATATTTTTTGAACTAAACTAAACTTAACTTGGAGTCAGGCGATATGTCCTGGCTCTTTTGTTTTTTAGAAAGTTAAGAAAAAGTAAGAGATGGCTAGAAAAATAGGCAAGTGCATCAAACTGTGGTATATTAATAACATCGACTAAAAAGAAAACCGATTGGAGAGGGAATTTTATGAAGAAAAAATTCGTAGGAGCATTAGCGCTTGCATCAACTTTCGCATTAGCGGCATGCTCAAATGGCTCATCAGAAAACGTTGCAACGACTAAATACGGTAACGTTACAAAAGATGAATTTGTTACAGCAATGAAAGATTCTGTTGGGGAACAAACACTACAACGTTTAGTATTAACAAAAGTACTAGAAGGATCTATTGAGGATGCAAAATCTCTTAAAACAGCTGCAGATGAAGAAGTGGCTAAATTAGTTGCTCAATATGGTGGAGAACCTGGTTTATTAGCAGCTTTACAACAAAGCGGAATCACTTCTGTTGACGCATACCGTCAAACACTTTACTTAAACAAATTAATGACAGAAGCAGTGAAGAAAGCTGCGAACTTCTCAGAAGAAGATATCAAAGCGTACTATGATGCGTGGGAACCACAAATTACAGTTCAACATATCTTAATTGCAGCGAAATCTGATGCATCTGATGAAGAAAAAGCAGCTGCAAAAGCAAAAGCTGAAGAATTAATTAAACAATTAAAAGATGGTGCTGACTTTGCGGAATTAGCAAAAGCAAACTCTGCGGATACTGGTACAGCTGCAAAAGGCGGTCAAATTGGACCATTCAAACGTTCAGACATGGTTACTGAATTCTCAACAGCAGCTTATGACTTGAAGAATGTTGGAGATATCACTGAAACTCCAGTTCAAACTCAATTCGGATACCACATCATTAAGTTAGTATCTAAAGAAGAGAAGAAACCATTTGATGAAATGAAAGAACAAATGGAAAAAGAAATGTTAGATGCGAAATTGAAAGATGCTGCTTTCTTACATCAAACAATGGTTGATTTAGTGAAAGCTGCGGACGTGAAAATCACAGACGAAAGCTTACAAAAATGCTTTTAAAGAATTTCTTACAAACAGCTGATTCTGAAACAACAACAACTTCTGCTAAATAAGAATGTTTTGACCTCTGCACAAACCTTTGTGTGGAGGTTTCTTTATGTTAGAGTCAGTTTAGCAGTTTTGTTTCTATTTCAAAAACAAATGTCTATAAATAAAAGAGTTTTGTTGACATCGAAAAGAATGGGCGTATAATGGATTCCATAACGCAATGAGATGGAGAGTACTCGTCGAGGCACTGAGTAGAGAGCTTAGGGTTGGTGGAACTAAGTAGTGACGAAATGGGGAAGATGGCCATTGAGCGGACTTTCTGAACAATTGTAAGGGAAGTACGGGGCGCCCGTTATAGCGGTACGATTTCAACGCACAGGCGTGGAATCGGGTGAGGTTTATCTAGTGATGGATAAACGAATAAAGGTGGTAACACGGTATTTTTGAAATGATCGTCCTTTGTCCTTTTTGGGGCAGAGGATTTTTTATTGTGTTCGACAGGATGGAGGAATGTGTCAAGTAAATTCGCAACTAACACAACAAATTTATAAAATCGGAGGAAAAACAATACGAAAATTAAAAACGTATTATTAACAGCCGTTGCAGCATTCACATTAGCAGCGTGCGGAAATCAAAGTTCACAACAATCAAGCGAGGCTTCTAAAACAACAGAAGCACCAGCACAAACAGTTAAAGTTGCCGTTGTAGGTAGCGCAGCACACGAAATCTGGGATTACGTAGCTGAAAAAGCGAAAAAAGAAAACATCAATATCGAAGTTGTAGAAATGAACGACTACGTATTACCAAATACAGCCCTTGAAGAAGGTTCTGTTCAAATGAATGCGTTCCAACACCGTGCATACTTAGCACAATGGAATAAAGATAAAGGAACTGATTTAAAAGAAATTGGAACAACATTTATCACGCCATTATATTATTTCTCAACAAAATATAAATCATTAAAAGATTTACCAGAGAAAGCAAAAGTATTAGTTCCTAAAGAAGTAGCGATCCAAGGTCGTGCATTAGTAGCCTTACAAACAGAAGGGTTAATCACATTAAAAGAAGGCGTTGGAACAAAAGCTTCATTAGCGGACATCACAAGCAACCCACGTAACTTAGAAATCATCGAAGCAGAATCAGCACAAGCTCCACGTTTATTACAAGACGTTGATGCAGCTTCAATCAATGGTTCTATGGCACAAGACGCTGGTTTGAAAAATCGAAGACAACATCTTCTCAGATGCAAACCACTTAGATACAATTCCTAAAGATCGTTACAACATCATCGTTGTTAAAGCAGCAGATGCTGACAACCCAACATACAAAAAAATTGTTGAATTATATCAAACAGACGATGTAGCGAAAAAAATGAATGAAATCGCACCAGGACAATACTTCCCAGTGTGGAATTCAGATAAATAATCCCTTTAGACGTCAGAGTACAAGGATGCTCTGGCGTTTTTGTTTTGAATAGGAGCAGATTCTGATTGCGTGTAGTATAATGAAAGTGAAAGTTCGAACGTTGGAGGAAGAATGATGAAGACATGGATAAAACTAGCGTTGCTGTCGGTAGTAGCTGTTATGCTTGCAGCATGCGGAAAAAAGGAAAAAATCCCTCTACCATATGCGTTTCAGTCAGATAGGATTTGGATGGATGTGCATCACGGAGAGAGAGGAGAGTTAGATCCACATAACACGGTGACGGCGGTCTATCATTTTGATGGAAAAGGAAACGTGCTTGCCTATACAGGATTGGATTTGGACCTCGGGGATTTAGGAGGGAAGAATGAAAAACAAATTTTAGAACTAGCCCAAAAACAATTTGAACGAAATTTCTATCGCCATAAACAACAACTTAGAGAAAAATTAGAAGTCCAATTAGAGGCGCTGAGAAAGGAAGGTATTAAAGTATCGTGGGAGGGAAATTCTAAGGAAGTCCGAGAAAAATTGAAAAAGATAGATGAAAAAATTAAAGATTTACGAGAACAATTCAATGCTGTAGATTTCGCAGAATACGAAAGCCCAAAGCCTTCGCCAGTCAGCTACTCCTTTGGGAAATACGACGAAGACAAGTATAGAAAAGACCGAACTCAGTTGATTGTAAGATTTGAGGTACAAGAACTTGCTAAAGAGTCGATGGAGTATCTGAATGTAAGAGTTCAAAAAAATTTGAGAGAAGGATTCTTTGCTTCAAATGCAGGAGAAGTCAAAGGTTCTTATTATGTAGGGCTCTCAGAAGCAGGGCTAGAAGAGGATGAACCTGGGGATTATCATGACTTTATGACACCGGTGGAAAAAGATCGTAAAGGAATCAAAATAATAGAAGAATAACTAAAAGAAAAAGGAGTGACGAACGCCACTTCTTTTTTTGCTACTAATATTCGTGTTTAGAAACAGAATCGCTCGTATAACAATCTTGAAATAAAATAAAGTTAAATAAAACGAACGAAAATAAATTTAACGAACTAAAATGTACGTGTTTATATTGTAAAATAAAAATAGTTCTAGTATACTTAAGTCGTCAAATAAACCAATAAAAAGGAGTTATCATTCCAATGGATAATTTTTTTAAACTGAAAGAGAACGGCACGAACGTTTCAACGGAGTTTTTGGCTGGGTTAACGACATTCTTCGCGATGTCATACATCATTTTTGTCAATCCGAACATTCTTAGTAAAACAGGGATGCCATTCCAAGCAGTCTTCTTATCAACAATTATTGCAACAGTTGTCAGCACATTAGTGATGGGTCTTTTCGCAAACGTTCCCTACGCATTAGCACCAGGGATGGGGTTGAATGCGTTCTTTACTTTTACAGTTGTCTTCGGCCTTGGATTTACTTGGCAAGAAGCATTAGCAATGGTATTCATTTGTGGTTTATTCAATATTTTTATTACTGTAACAAAAGTTCGTAAGATGATTATTAAAGCCATTCCTGTCAGTATGCAACATGCCATCGGGGGCGGGATTGGGATTTTCATCGCTTATATCGGTTTAAAAAATGCAAACCTATTAGAATTTCTTTCTGATTCAAAAACGATCACTCAAGTAAATGGTGCTGCGTATAATGTCGCAACAGAAGCGTACAAAGGCGGCGTGTTCAGTGTGAATTCAAATGGTGGAATCGTTCCATCTCTTGTAAACTTCACGTCTCCAGGAGCCCTTCTTGCAGTGATTGGTTTAGTCATTACTGTAGTCTTATTATTGAAAAAGTTCGTGGAGCTATCTTGCTTGGGATTGTTTTAACAACACTTTTAGCGATTCCAATGGGCGTTGTCGATTTATCAAAAGTAAGTTTCGAAAGTAACTCTCTTGGAGCAGCGTTCAACGACTTAGGCACAACATTCTTGGCCGCCTTTGGTTCAGAAGGAATCGTGAAACTCTTCTCTGACCCAGCGCGCTTACCGTTAGTATTAATGACGATTTTCGCATTTAGCTTATCGGATACATTTGACACTCTTGGAACCTTCATCGGTACAGGTCGTAAAACAGGGATCTTCTCTGAAGAAGATGAACGTCAACTTGAAAATGGATCTGGTTTCTCTTCTAAGATGGACAAAGCCTTATTCGCAGATGCCATCGGGACTTCAATCGGGGCAATTTTCGGTACTTCGAACACTACAACCTATGTTGAAAGTGCAGCCGGAATCGGTGCGGGTGGACGTACTGGGTTAACAGCAGTCGTTACAGCAGCTCTCTTCCTATTATCAACATTATTAGCACCATTCGTGGGAATCGTTCCTGCAGAAGCGACAGCACCAGCGTTAATTATCGTTGGGGTGATGATGATTTCTTCATTCGCTGATGTGAAATGGGACGAATTGGACGAAGCCATTCCAGCGTTCTTTGCCGGCATCTTCATGGCACTTTGCTACAGTATCTCTTACGGAATCGCAGCAGGATTCATCTTCTACTGCTTAGTGAAAGTCATTACTGGTAAAGCAAAAGACATTCACCCAATTTTATGGGTCGCTACAGGATTATTCATCCTTAACTTCATTATCTTGGCTCTTCTATAAGAGTAAAAATCAGCTGATATTAAAAAAATTTTGAACTTTAGCCGTAATAGGGCACCTAGGTATTTTTGCTTAGGTGCTTTTCCTTTTATTTCATGATAGGATAGAGGAGACAGAAAGGGAGTTGACTATGACAGAACAAACAACTGAAATCACTGCATACGAGCGTTCCGTAGCGCTTGTGAAGGCAGAACTCACTCAATATAAACCAAAACAAATCGATACGGTATTAGGTCTCTTACAAGATGGGAATACAGTACCGTTTATTGCACGTTATCGTAAAGACCAAACTGGTTCGTTAGATGAGGTGCAAATCCGTGAAATCGAAGAGCGCCAACGTTATTTGGAAAACTTCGAAAAACGAAAAGAAGAAATTAGCCGTCTTATTGACGAACAAGGCAAACTCACGCCAGAGATTACGGCATCATTAAGCAAGGCAACAACTTTAACGGCATTAGAAGATATTTATCGTCCGTATAAACAAAAACGTCGTACGAAGGCAACGATTGCTAAAGAAGCAGGACTAGAGCCGTTTGCATTATGGTTACTCATGACGACGAAGGATTCTGTAGAGGAAAAAGCGGCAACGTTTATCAATGAAGAAAAAGCGATTCTAACGGTCGAAGATGCCATTAACGGTGCTGTAGAAATTATCGCTGAATGGATTTCCGATGAAGCAAAATACCGTAAACAATTGCGCCAATTTACGCAAAAGAATGGTATCGTGAAGTCTGTTGTGAAGAAAGAAGAGCTCGACGAGAAGAAAGTCTACGAAATGTACTATGACTACGAGGAGCCAGTGAAATCGATTGTTCCTCACCGCGTGCTTGCCTTAAACCGTGCAGAAAAAGAAGACGTAGTGCGTGTGACGATTGAAGTCGACGTGACGAACCCTCTTACAAAGATTAAAGAAGAGAAGATCAAAAATCCGTCGTCACCATCCGCACCGATTGTCGAAGGCTCGATTGAAGAAAGCTATAAACGATTCATTGGACCAGCGATTGAACGCGAAATTCGTAATGAATTAAGTGAAAAGGCGCAAACACAAGCGATTGCGATCTTCGGGGAAAACTTGAAGAACTTATTATTACAAGCGCCAATGAAAGGCCAAGTCATCTTAGGGCTCGACCCAGCGTACCGTACAGGATGTAAATTAGCGGTAATCGACGAAACAGGGAAAGTGCTTGGCAAGTCTGTGATTTACCCTCACGTAGGAGCTTCAGAAGCCAAACGTGCTCAAGCAGGCGGACAATTCCGTCGCATCGTGGAACAATACGGAGTGACACTTGTAGCGATTGGAAACGGAACGGCTAGCCGTGAGTCTGAACAATTCGTTGCGGAACAATTACGACAAATCCCTCGTAAGGTTGTTTATACTATCGTCAGCGAAGCAGGGGCCTCTGTGTATTCTGCCAGCGATATCGCACGTCTTGAATTTCCAGATTACCAAGTCGAAGAGCGTTCCGCAGTCAGCATCGCTCGTCGCTTGCAAGACCCATTAGCTGAATTGGTTAAAATCGATCCAAAAGCCGTTGGGGTTGGACAATATCAACACGATGTGCCAGAAAAACAATTAGATGAGCAGTTAGACTTTGTTGTTGAAACAGCCGTAAACAAGGTTGGGGTCAACGTGAATACGGCGAGTGCCGCTCTCTTGGAGCACATTGCCGGATTAACGAAAACAACAGCAGCCAACGTGGTCGCTTTCCGTGACGAAAACGGTAAGTTCACAAACCGTACGCAATTGAAGAAAGTACCTCGCTTAGGGCCAAAAGCCTACGAGCAGGCTGTTGGGTTCTTACGAATCATTGATGGAACGAATCCATTTGACGGCACTGACATTCATCCAGAGTCTTATGATGTTGCTAAAGCCATTTTGAAAAAAGCCAATGCTGAAAAATTAGCGCTTGGTTCGCCAGAGTTAGAAGAAGCCCTTAAAGGACTGAATACGAAAGAGTTGAAAGAAGAATTTGGCATCGGACAAGAAACGCTGGAATTAGTGCTGGATGGATTATTGAAACCAGGACGTGACCCACGTGAAGAAGTGGCAGGCCCAATCTTACGTAGCGATGTCTTGAAGATGGAAGACTTACAAGTGGGAATGGAACTCGAAGGAACCGTTCGTAACGTAGTAGACTTCGGTGCCTTCGTCGATATCGGTGTGAAACAAGATGGCCTCGTGCATATTTCGAAATTGAAAAAAGGCTTCGTAAAACATCCAAGTGATGTCGTTGCGGTTGGGGATATCGTAACAGTGTGGGTGACGGAGCTTGACCTTAAAAAAGGTCGTGTCGGACTCTCTATGATTGGACCGGAAAATAAATAGGTAGAAACGCTATTACTCTGTTCTGACGGAACTCTTTATAGTAGCGAAAATAGCTGTACCGGTGTGAGCCTCAGTTACACTCGCTATTATCGCTACTATAGATTCCGTGCAGAACTCCGTAATAGCTTTTTTTCAATCATAAAGATGCCTTAGTGGAAAGAAAGCGTGTATGGCAGTTCCCAGTAGAAAGTCTTTCTAATAGTGATAACAGCTGTAACGAGGTGAGGCTAGTGTCTCACTGCATTTTTTGCAAACTCATAAAGCAGGATTGGTGAGTGCACGGCTTTGCTAGTTGAAATGTAGCATTTTCTTTTAGTTGCATGCACAGAAAATTATTAATAAAGTGGAATGTAAAAAATAAGTTGCTGCATAAAGATGATTCCGCAAAGACTAACGGATTCTATAATCACAGTAACGTGATACGCATTAAAACGAATTATAAGGCGTAGAAATTTATTTCGTACGCCTTGTTTGAGGCTTTAAAGGTGAGAGACGGAACGGCTCGAACCGGTGCAACGTTACAGTGATTATGAAGACATCCGTTAGGAAAGGCGGAATCATTTCTTTTATAAAGAACACGCACCAAAGCGAACTCTAAATTTTCAGTAAATTCCACTTGCATTAGTGGTATTTTTTTGTGGATGCAAGTATACTAAAAGAGTATATGCTTATAGCATGGAATATAGAAAGGGGAGTGTGAGATGACTCAAAATCCTGCTTTAGTTCAGTTGACAGAAAATGCCAACCAAATTTATCAACTCATTTCAAAACAAAAAACACACCTTTGCTTGGCAAAATGCCCAGCATTCGAAGAAATTATCGATACACAATTATTCGGTTTATCGAAACAAGTGGATTTCGCAGTTTCACTTGGATTAATTCACGCGAACGAAGGCCATAAAATTATGGCTGATTTAGAATACGCATTAAACGACATGTATACGCAAGTGTACGAAGAGTCGCGCCAAAATTAGAGGAGGCTTGACGTGTTAAACTTTCATGAAAAAATGAAGCACCTTCTCAATGTGGACCCGCTCATTATGGGGTTGTATTCGGTACTTTCAATTTTCGGACTCGTCATGATTTATAGTGCAAGTAGTTATTACGCTCTTGCCAATCAAGGAAACTCAGAAGCGTTCATGGTGAAGCAGTTTGTCTTTATCGTCATCGGAATTGTGATGGCGCTAGGGATTTCCGTTCTTCCTGAGAAATTCTTGAAGAATCAAAAAGTGATGATGGGAGTAGCAGGCGTGATTTTTATCCTGCTCGTGATTGTATTATTTACAACTGGTGTAAACGGGGCGAAGAGTTGGATTAACTTAAAACTCTTTAGCTTACAACCGTCCGAATTAGTAAAACTATTTGTGATTTGGACATCGGCTTATATTTATAGTAAGAACGAACGTAGTAAACGCGATTGGAGATTTTATCTCATTCCTGCTGGAATTACAGCTTTCTTCATCGGAATGGTCATGCTTCAACCGGACTTAGGAACGTCCATTATTATAGCTGGAGTTGCTGTCCTACTTGGCCTTATGACCGGTGTCTCGAACCGCGCACTAGCGATTTGGGGCGTAGTCTTTGCTGGACTATATAGCCTCACTTATTTAGACGCTTCGATTTTTGAGAAATTCGGATTAAAGGCGTATCAATTAAGTCGTTTTACATCGTTCCATAATCCATGGAGTGATCCAACAGGTGCTGGTTATCAATCAATTCAAGGGTATCTTGGTTTATCAAGAGGTAGTTGGATTGGAACAGGGTTATCGAATTCTGTTCAAAAAACGGGGTTCCTACCAGAAGCCCATACGGACTTTATTTTAGCGATTGTCGGAGAAGAGTTAGGATTTATTACAATCTTTATTCTACTTCTTGCGATTTTTGGCTTAATCATTGCGATTATCCACAAAGGAAATAAATGTCGTAATCTATTTGGAAAATACTTATGTTACGGTGTGGCGATTTTATTCTTGATTCAATCAGGAATTAATATCGGAGCTCTTGTCGGGGTTGCGCCTTTAACAGGGGTACCATTACCACTAATCAGTTACGGTGGGTCGAGCTTCTTTGCTTCCAGTGCCGGAATTGGTTTAGTACTATGGGCCGTGCGACGTGATAAAGAAAGTCGCGAACAAACACCGCCGCCAACAAGACAAGAACTTCCAGAAGAGGAAGAAGAAAAAATTATCGAATTAAAAGCTATGTAGAAGGGAGAAACAATGGAGCAACAAGAAAGACAAGCACTCGTTGTTTGGTTGTATACATTGAAACCAATTAAACAGTTGAAGAAGTTTGGGAATATTCACTATATTTCAAAACGCTTAAAATACATCTATTTATATGTTGCGAAAGATGAAGCCGAAAGCGTCATGGAACGCTTATCGACCTTCCACTTCGTTCGAAAAGTGGAACCATCATTGCGACAAGAACTTCGTATGGATTTCACGCAAATTCTTCCTGAATTACGCGAAGAAATCGAAAAAGAAAAAGCTGAGAAAAAAGCTGCAGAACTATAATCAAAAGAAGCCGTGAACTCCGAAGAGTTCACGGCTTTTCATTTTATAATTAGGAAGATTCCAAATAAGATGGATAGAATTCCAAGAACTGCGGCTACCTCCAGAAAGAGAACAGTCGATGATGCGGTAAAGAGGGTACGCTTTGGGTGCTCCTTATTCGGAGTGAAGCTCTTCAGGAAAGAGTAAAGAAGTCGGTGCGACTTAAATAGGCAAAAATACCGATTATTAAACAAACAAGTGCGCACATAAAAAGAGCATTGCTGAGGGCAAGAAGACTAAAGGGGCCCGTCAGCGTTACATAGCCCATACATAATAATAGTAGGATTCCAGAAATGAGTCCTATTTTTTTATAGTCAAATGACATAAGCTTCCTCCTTTTCGTGTCGTTCTTTCCACTGTAGCAGAACTTTTGGCAATGCGCAATGGCTAGCCTGAAACTAATTAGTTGAAACTTTAATTCTTTAGATAGTATGATGAAACAGAATTAAGATATCGATGGAGGTGCAGAGTTGAAAAACTATTTAAAATATATCGGGAAACGTGTTTTCTACATGTTCCTAACCTTATTCCTGATTGCTACGATTACATTCTTTCTAATGAAACTATTACCTGGGTCTCCATATGCCAATGAAGAACAGTTAACACAGGCGCAACTAGAACTTATGAATGCCAAGTACGGCCTCGACAAGCCTGTATTTGTTCAATATTTGATTTATATTACTGGATTATTCCGTTTGGACTTTGGACAATCGTTCCAATATAACTCAACAGTCGCAAACCTAATTTTCCTCTCGTGTAGGGCCAAGTTTCCAATTAGGGTTCCAAGCCTTAATCTTCGGGACAGTGGTAGGGTCGCTACTAGGGATGATTGCGGCTATGAAACAAAATACATGGGTGGACACACTCGCAACATTCTTTGCGATTATTGGACGTTCGGTACCAAGTTTCGTGTTCGCCGTTGTACTTCAATTAGTCTTTGGGGTGATTTTCCCAATTCTACCAATTGCGCTATGGAATCAAGGATTTATCTCTTCGATTCTCCCAACAATGGCACTTGCGATTTCACCAATTGCCGATTCGGCGCGTTTTGTCAGAACAGAAATGGTAGAAGTATTGCATTCCGATTATATTGAATTGGCACGTGCAAAAGGCTTAAGCCGTTTCGAAGTCGCGTTCAAGCATGGATTTAGAAATGCGATTATTCCACTGGTGACTATCCTTGGACCAATGCTCGTTGGACTCATGACAGGGTCGATGGTAATCGAAAACATCTTCGCGATTCCTGGGATTGGGGAACAGTTTGTAAAATCAATTTTAACGAATGATTACCCAACGATTATGGGAGTAACAATGCTTTATTCGGCATTACTCGTATTTGTGATTTTAATTGTAGACTTGCTATACGGATGGATTGATCCTCGTATTCGTATTACTGATGAAGGAGGGGAAGCGTAATGGCAGAATTAACAGAAAAAGAGTTATTCCAACGTGTGGATTTAACGCATAGTGCTGACCGTGAAAAAATCGCTGCACCTTCTCTCAACTTCTTACAAGATTCATGGAGACGATTGACGAAAAATAAAGGAGCCTTAGTATCGCTCTTTATTATTCTAGTGATTGTATTACTAGCAGTCTTAGCGCCGGTCCTTGCACCATTTGATCCATTGGAACAAAACACCGAATTTGCGAACTTACCAGCGCGTATTCCAGGTCTCTTCAACGGATACCGTAACGGCGTCGATGTGTATGCGCAACAAGGGGTTCCAGAAGGCGTAAACTTCTTCTTTGGAACGGATAACCTTGGTCGTGACTTATTCTCACGTGTGCTTTACGGGACACAAACATCGCTCATTATCGCTTTTGTGGCAGCGTTGTTTGATATTACGATTGGTGTGACTTACGGAATTATTTCTGGATGGTTCGGGGGACGTGTGGATACCGTGATGCAACGTTTCTTAGAAATCATCTCAGCGATTCCAAACTTAATTATTCTTGTATTAATGTTACTCGTGTTAAAACCAGGTCTCGTATCAATTATTATCGCGATTGGATTTACTAGCTGGGTAACAATGGCGCGTGTCGTTCGTGCACAAACTTTGAAACAAAAGAATTTAGAATACATTTTAGCGTCTCGTGCACTAGGACAAAGCTTCTGGAAGATTGCTTTTAAACACTTATTACCAAATATGGCAGGTTTAATCATCATTCAGACCATGTTCTCCATCCCATCAGCGATTTTCTTTGAAGCCTTCTTAAGCTTCCTTGGAATCGGGATTCCAAGTCCGGATGCGTCTCTTGGAGCCCTTATTAATGGGGGGTACAAAACATTCCGTTTATATCCTCACTTGATGTGGTTCCCTTCAGGAGTGCTCTGTGTATTAATGATTAGCTTTAACTTATTGGCAGACGGTTTACGAGATGCCTTTGACCCGAAAATGAAAGACTAGGAGGATTCGAATGAGCGAAACTATTTTATCGATTGAAAACTTACGAATCCACTTCGAAACATTTGCGGGAGAAGTACAGGCGATTCGTGGAGTGAATCTGAAGTTAGAAAAAGGCGAAACACTTGCTCTTGTCGGTGAATCCGGCTCAGGGAAAAGTGTGACTGCCAAAAGTGTCATGAAACTATTATCGAATAATGCGGTCGTTAAAGAGGGAGCTATCATTTTTAAAGGTGAAAACATCCTCGAGAAGAGTGAACGTGATATGCAATCGATTCGTGGAAAGAAAATCGCCATGATTTTCCAAGACCCAATGACGTCACTCGACCCTACGATGAAGATTGGAAAACAAATTACAGAAGTGATTATAAAGCACGAGAAAGCCTCAAAAGAAGAAGCCGATAAACGTGCTGAAGAATTACTAGAGCTTGTAGGTATTCCAAATGCCAAAGAGCGTATGAAACAATATCCTCACCAATTCTCTGGTGGGCAACGTCAACGGATTGTCATCGCTATTGCCTTAGCATGTAATCCAGATGTGCTGATTGCCGATGAACCGACAACAGCGCTTGACGTAACGATTCAAGCACAAATTTTAGAGCTTTTAAAAGAACTGCAACAACAATTCCAAATGGCAATTATCTTTATCACGCATGACCTCGGTGTGGTGGCCAATGTCGCAGACCGTGTAGCCGTCATGTATGCCGGAAAAGTCGTTGAAGTCGGAACAGCGGATGAAGTATTTTACAATCCGCAACATCCATATACTTGGGGATTGCTTCGTTCAATGCCAACATTGCATACAGGAGATACGCTCTATGCGATTCCTGGAAGTCCACCAGACTTACTCGACCCACCAGTCGGAGATGCCTTTGCGCTTCGTAGTGATGTGGCGCTCGAGATTGACCGTGTGAAGGAACCGCCGATGTTTGAAGTGAGTCCAACACACTTTGCAGCAACATGGCTCTTGGATCCGCGTGCTCCAAAAGTACCTGTTCCAGAAGAAATCGTAAGAAGACGTAACCTCTTCTTTACAGAAGGAGGACAGGCGCATGACTAATTCAGAAGAAAGAAAAAAACTAGTTGAAGTAAAACACTTAAAACAGTATTTTGGTTCGAAGAAAAATGTGGTGAAAGCCATCGATGACATTTCCTTTGATATTTTCGAAGGCGAAACATTTGGTCTTGTGGGGGAGTCTGGTTCAGGGAAATCAACGACGGGACGTGCCTTGCTTCGTTTATACAAACCAACTGAAGGCGAAATTCTCTTCGAAGGAAAAGATATTGCGAATTTGAAAAAAGGAAAAGAATTGCTCGAGTTTCGTAAAGAAGCGCAAATGATTTTCCAAGATCCTTATGCATCGCTCGATGGTCGTATGAAAGTACGTGATATTATCGCAGAAGGCATTGATATTCATGGCCTTGCGAAAACAGCAGAAGAGCGTGATGCGATGGTGGATGAGCTTCTTGAAATCGTAGGGCTAAACAAAGAACATGCCAACCGTTATCCGCATGAATTCTCAGGTGGACAACGTCAACGGATTGGGATTGCGCGTGCTTTAGCCGTGAATCCAAAATTCATCGTCTGTGATGAGGCCATTTCAGCCTTAGATGTATCAATTCAAGCGCAAATTGTGAACTTACTCAAGAGACTACAAAAAGAAATCGGACTGACGTATTTATTTATCGCTCATGACTTATCTATGGTGAAATACATCAGCGACCGTATCGCAGTGATGTATCGTGGTCGTATCGTGGAGCTAGGTTCTGCGGACTGCGTGTATAATAACCCGCAGCATCCGTATACGAAAAGTCTGCTTTCAGCCATTCCTCTTCCAGATCCGCGCGAAGAAAAGAATCGCAAACGTTTGGTGTATAAAGGGGAAGAGTTTAGCGAAAAAGCAAGCCTACAAGAGGTGGAACCTGGGCATTTTGTTCTTCGTTAAGTAATAAGAAATCGCTAAGAAAATCGTACTTTTTATTGAAGGTATAGACATTTTCACAAGAATTCTGTAAAATAACAGTACTATCCACTTAGAGGATAGCCCGCACATGGTTGCGGAGAAGAGGATCTGCCTGTAATAGTGCAGTACCGAATATAGAACCTTAATGAGAAGGGAGAGAGAGTTATGTCAAATCAAGAAGTTTTTGATAAAGTAGCTCAACTGATTGCGAACCGCTTTAGCGTTGACGTAGAAACAGTAACGGAAGGCATGACATTCCAACAAGACTTAGGAGCAGATTCACTAGATGTTGTGGAATTAGTTATGGAATTAGAAGACGAATTTGGTGTTCAAATTTCTGACGAAGATGCAGAAAACATTACAACAATTGGAGACGCAGTTAATTATATTGCAAGTCATCAATAAGAAAATGGGAAAGCCGGAAGTAAAAACTTCCGGCTTTTTTGTGTTTCTGCTAGAAAGGTTGATAGAATGCGAATGTTGAGAAAAAAGAAGAAAGAAATGTCCCTTCTTTGTGGACAAATGAGCCATAATGTGCTGAAATTACGATAATGACGCGGTTTTTATGATTAAAAGTAAATGAATTTTCGGTAAAAAAATGGTGAGAAATAGAAATAAAGGTTGCAGTAATGAGGGAATGGGAGTATTATTTAAGTTATTCTAATATCAATCCAATTTGGAGGGAAACACATGAACAAAAAGCAATTGCTGGTTTATTAGGTGCTGCTTCATTAGTAACTTTAGCTGCATGTAATAACAACAACAAAGCAAATGGTGATTCTTCATCAAATGCTAAAACTGAAGAACGCAAATTCGCTTCTGATGTAACAAATGAAGGGACTGCTATCAAAGGCGGAACAATTAACTACGCTATCGTATCTGCTTCACCATTCAAAGGGTTAATTAACCCATTATTATACGTTGACAATGGAGACGGTACTTTAGTTGACTTCGCATTCGCGTCATTATTTGAATTTGATGCTAACCAACGCATTAAAAAAGATGGCGGTATGATGGAGTTCAATTTAGATAAAGAAAATAAAATTGTAACATTGAAACTCCGTTCTAAAGACTACAAATGGTCTGACGGACAACCTTTAACTATCGACGACTACATTTTCACTTATGAATTCGTAGGACGTAAAGATTACGATGGAGTTCGTTACGATGAAAATGCTGAAAACATCGTTGGTATGAAAGATTTCCACGAAGGTAAAGCAGATAAAATCTCTGGTTTAGAAAAAGTGGATGACCAAACAGTTAAAATTCACTTAGAAGAAGTTTACCCAGCATTAGAAATGGGTGGTAACGCAATCTTAGGACAAATGTTACCAAAACACGTCTTCAAAGATATGTCTTATGAAGATGCCGTTAAATCAGAAAAAAGCCGTACAGATGTTGTAGGTAACGGACCATTCGTCGTTGATAAAGTAGTTCCTGGTGAATCTGTAACATTCAAGAAAAACCCTTACTACTACAAAGGCGAACCTAAAGTGGATGGTTTGAAAGCTGACGTTGTTTCTCCAGACTCAATCGTTCAAGAAATGAAAGCTGGTAAATATGACATTGCTTCAATGCAACCAGATCAATACGATACTTATAAAGATTTATCAAACATCACTTTATTAGGTACAATCACAAACAGCATTTCTTATGTTGGTTTCAACATGGGTCACTTTGATAAAGAAAAAGGTGAACACGTATTCGAACCTGGTAAGAAGATGAGTGATCCAGCTTTACGTAAAGCAATTGCTTATGCATTAGATAACGATCAAGTAGCTAACGAAACTTACCAAGGATTACGTATTGCTGCTAACACATTATTATCTCCATTCTTTGGTGAAATCTATGCAGATAAATCAGAAATCCCAGGATTCACATACAACCCAGAAGAATCTAAGAAAATCTTAGCAGATGCTGGATACAAAGATACTGATGGCGATGGTTATGTAGAAGACAAAGACGGTAAACAATTAACAATCACATTATTAGTAGCTACAGGTAGCCAAACAGACGATGCTGTTGTTCAACAATACATCGAATGGTGGAAAAATGTAGGTCTACGCGTTGAATTATTAAACGGTCGTGCGTTAGAATTTAACTCATATGCTGAAAAATTAACGAAATACGCTGATGACTTCGATATGTGGTTAGGTGGATTCACAATTGGTTACAACCCTGACCCAGATGGATTATACGGACCAAAAGCTCGTTTCAACTTCGGTCACTATGTAAATGATGAACACACTAAATTAATTAGCCAAATTGCTTCATCAGAATCATTTGACCCAGCTAAACGTGTTGAATTATTCAAACAATGGCAAAAATTCGTGTTCGAAAATCCATTCGAAATCCCACGTTTCAACTCTTACTCATTAACAGCAGTAAACAAACGTATCAAACATATTGACATCGCTCAAGGTCAAGATACTGGATGGGAAGAAGTAGAATTACTATCTGAAACAGGTGTATCTGCTAAATAATTGAATTGAATTCAATTTCAAGGTCTCGCATTTGCGAGGCCTTTTTTGTTATGTATGAGCTTATTTGACTCTTAGCAAATAGTGTGATGAAGAATTTTAGGAAGGGATTAAGCAACTAATTGTTGCTTAATCCCTTTGGTATGTAGCGTAGCTACTAGTATATTGTTCATATGGTCATCATCCTTTTGTTTTAGGGTTAGGCGCTTTAACTATAATGGATGTTGGCCTTTTTGTATACACTAAAAATAGGGTTGGTGGAAAATTTCAATCAACCCTAAAAAAATTATAAAACCTAATAAAATTCCATTTTTTTAATTTTTACTTGCTTGTCGGTTTTAAAAAAATCTAACAAAAATAAAACATAAGAAGAAAAACCACCCTATTCAAGGTGGTTTTTTTGAATTATTTTTTTAAATAATAAAAAGTTAACTAAACACCGACAATTTAAAAAAATCAAACCTCATTTTTTTATCATCAATCACTGACTTTATCTCTTGGATTTTTTTCCATAAAAAAAGAAATATAAAAAAATATCCTATCCATATAGCAAAAAAACCATACGAACATGAGGATTAAATAAAACCGAAGAATCGTAAAAAGAATAGCCTAAAATCACAAACAATATAATTTCCCATAATGTTTGCTGATTTTTTTAAAAAGAGTAAACTGCTTTTTTTAAACATTATTGCCACCCCACTGCTGTAATAGAAATTTAGAAGAACCAAGGATTTCCTATTGCAAGAGCTGCAAACCCTTAAAACCACCCTTTTTAGGGTGGTTTTTTGAATTGTTTTTAATAATAAAAAGTTAACCAAACGTTGATATTTAAAAAAATCAAACCTCATTTTTTTATCACCAATCACTATATTTATCTCTTGGATTTTTTTCCATAAAAAGAAATATAAAAAAATCTCCTGTCCACAGAGCTAAAAAAACCCCATACGAAATTGATGACTAGAAAAAAATTGAAGGATCGTAAAAAGAATAGAGCAGAAACACAACTAATAAAAAGCCCCATAATTTTTTTGTTGCTTTTTTTAAAGGCAATAATTGCTTTTTTTAACCATTGTTAAGACCTCCTTGATTTTTTTATTAATTGTTACTTGTGAACTTTTTTTATCAAAAATATACAGGCACATTTAAAAATAAACATTACAAGGAAAAACCTCATATTTATATTCCCCCTTTTGATAATAAACCAAAAAGAAAAATACTAGATGCCATAATAGTACTAACTATAATATATTTAAACCATCTATTCATAACAAATACCTCAAAGTTAATATGACCATAAATCAGCCTTTTTCAGGGTGATTTTGTTTATTTATGGGATAAACAATACATAAGAGTATAAAGCTACAAAAAAATCAAAACAAACAAAACAAATAAAAAAATTTCCAACCATAAAGGTACTTTAATAATTTTTTTCTTTCTCAAATATATTCCAGACGTAAGTAATACAATCCATATTAAATAAAAAAAGTGGTCTCATATAACTTCCTCCTTATCTTCATTTTTGATATCCTATTCAGGGTTGTTGTTCATATTTTTTTATAAATGTGAATACCCATACAAATAAATAAAGTAAGTAACATTGTTCGTTCAAAAGAAATACTATCACCAAAGCTTTCACCATAAAAAAAATATCATAAAAAAATATCAAGTGAAAACTTCAAAAAAAATCGTAAGACTTAAAACAGGAACCGAAAAAAATTATATGAATCTTTTTATTTTTTTCAACATTATTACCACCCCAATGAGTAATTAAAACTTCAATACGTCCGAGGGTTCGACATTAAAATTTAAGCTAAATGTTGTGAAGAGCATAAGGTGTTTTATCCCCACATTCATGATGAAGCCTGTACGACTGGGAACAAAAAATAGCTCTAGTACTCGGTTTTGAGTACACTATTACAGAATTATTTTAATTTTAAAAAACTATTTTTTGGATAGTAAAAATTTATCGAAATATCCTTTGTTCATAAATGTCGAAGTTAACGATAGGACAAAGAATACAAAAACAAATTTAAACTCTCGATTCCAATGCTCAAATCCAAAAAATATATTAAGAAACGTCGCTAATGAAATGTAACCTAAAAACCCAAATAAAAAGACTCTGAAACCACTCAACTTTCTCATTATTGCCACCTCCATTGCGTAATAACTCCTAAATAATTTAAATCAAACCAAATACCATCTCTGAATTCAGTTTGATATTCTACCATTTCACTCAAAGCTCCAATTTAAGGAGCTGCAAAAGGAAATTGACTAGTTAAATATAAAGTTCTTCCTGCCAAAACACCTTGGAACACCATATTTAAATTATTTGCATCAACATACACTCCAGCAAAATTCCAGTAAAATTCTTCGTCATTTTTATCAGGGTCTCTATTCAACAATCCATACGTCTTAACAGTTTTTGTTCTGTAATCGACATATAAATAACTTTTTTATTTTATTTCTCTCCTTTACTTTTTTTATTTTTGTTTTTTTATGTATACACTAATTTTACTCCTCTTTTTTTCTGCTTAAAAGTCTTTTTTTTCATATTCAGTAGCGGTATAATTAATTTTTAGGGTACTAAATTAGGAGCTCACTCCGCCCCTATAACCCCGAGCAAGCGTGCGACGCTTGACACGACCTCTAGCAATTAAAATTCCAAAAATTCAAAGAAATCCCATAACATCAACGATAGTTGAAGTGCTTAGGTTATTTCTTGCTAGCATCCAAACACCTTGCGCTGCAAGGTCTAGCACATAATGCGCTAGCAGTTACCCTTATGTTCTGCACAAAATTCATCTTGAATTTTAACGTCGTTCCATTGGACTTATTTGCGTTTTAAATGCGACTTAATAAAAATTCCTCTTCCAATTTTAAAAAAAATAAAGCGCACCCCAAAAGTTAGACAGAAAATCTAACTTTTGGGGTGTGTTTATTGGATCCTTGTCAAATAGTGTTGATGAAGAATTTTAGAAATATTATTTTATGTAATTATTACAAAATAAAGTCATTCGAAAATTTATTCTGGACTTTTATTATAAAAAGTAGTACAATGTAATTGTTAAAACAGTCACAAATTTATTTTTTTATTATTATCTTCAACTGTGGTAAATATGGATAGGAGACGGTTAACGGAAAAGTTGAAAGCGCTTTTAATTAAAATTGGATTATTAAAGTATAAAAAGGGTGATAATTCAAATTATAAACAATCAATTTATATTTAGCTTCAACACAAGAATTTTATACTTGTACGAAATGAACATTTTTTTAGAAGAAAGGTGATGGATCAAGATGGACAAAACGAAATCTCTAAAAATAAATATTGAACAGTTTTTCATATACTCCATCTAATCCTATATTTTTAAAAAATAAAATTGAAATTGGGTTAGGTGAGATTGTTGGTATAGTAGCACCTAATGGGTATGGAAAAAGTACCCTAATGGATATCATAGCTGGAAATATTGTTTCTCCAAATTGTGAGATTCAGTATAGTGGGTTAAATGCGGGAATGGATATCAAGTATAAGGCTATTGTAACCAAAATGTTAGAGCCGATGGATTTATATGAACAATTAACTGGTCGTGATCATCTGGAACTTTTTGCATCCAGTTGGGGGAAGAAGGAAAAAGATATCATTCGAATTGAAGAACTACTCGGAATGAGTAGTTATATCAAGAAGAAGGTAAGTGTATATTCCTTGGGAATGAGACAAAAGTTATGTTTAGCTTTATGTTTGATTAGTGGCGCGGAAGTGTACTTGTTTGATGAAGTTCTCAACGGTTTAGATCAAGAAAATGTAAAAAGGTTGAATCTGTTATTTTTGACTTAAAGAATAACGGAAATATTGTGCTTTTAGCTTCCCATTTATTAGAAAACCTCGATGAATGCTATGATCGTGTACTCTTTTTGAAAGACGGTAAATTAATCGATGTAAAAGCAGTTGATCTCAACCGTAATAAGAAATTGGTAGTCAAATTTATTGATGAGTTCCATTTGAATCGTTATAGGAAACCATATCCGGTAGAGTTGTTAGCTGACCATAAAATTGTTTTTTCTCCTCAAAATAATAGTGAAATAAAGATGATTTTGGATGGATTATTGGAAGAAAACTCTGGAGTCACTTCAATATCGTTGGGAAGAGAAAAAATCAGTATGATTTATAGAAGCCTGTACGGTTAGGGGTGGTTTTTATGCTTAGTTTCATATGGAAAATCATGTTTGATTGGAAAACTCTTTTAAAAAGAATGATGATTTTTTTGATTATGGCGATTGTGATAATTCTTCCTAAAATTAAAACTGATGATGAAATTATGGAAGAACATCGAAATGGCGCAATGATGTCTTTACAAATAAATAAACGGGTTGAAAACTTTGGAAGCTCAGGTGGAGAGAAGGGGAAGGATTATCATCAATATTATGAGTTTATTCATAATGTTAATCTAGCTAATCAAAGTTTACTAGACAATAATCTAAGTGATTATTTAAAATATTTTAGAAATGCTGCTGAATATGGCGAAACAGTATATGATAACTATCCAGAATTTTTTGGGTACGGAAGTATTGCAATGGAAATAGATAATGTTCCTTTTAAGACGGCTAAAGAGAATGTGAAGAGAAGGTTCATTAGAGACTATCATAAATTGGAATTTTATAATTCCAAGCTTAAAGAGTTATCTTTTTCAGATGTGCTAAGAAGTGATATCTATGAAATACTCGGAGAAAAACAATTTATTTTCTAATTTCTTTCTGATTTTATTTTTTTAATAGTAGTGCTAATGATGGATATTATTTTACGTTTTGAGGTGAAAGATTCTGTTTGGAGAACTATACCTAAATCCTTTGTTTCGTATCAAATTAAGAAAAAACTGATTTCTACGTGCTTAGTATTTGGAATGCAAGTTTTCGTTGCGATACTTGTTTTTGTAATGTTACTTCTTACCAAAGCTATCAATCCACATATAGTTCCATCAATTGTAATCTTTAGTGTTAATAATGAAGTAACAAGCGTTTCAGTGTTCAACTTCATGATTGTTATTTCAATCATTGTATTTTTTTGTTAGATTTATTGTTTATAATGATTGCCACCATCTTATTTCAAATCACAAAATCTAAAGTTTTTTCATCATCTCTAATACTATTTGTACTTTTTTTAGAAAGATTGATGATTCACTCTTCAATGTACAAACATTTTCCGGCGTTGAGTCCGATCTATTATATTGATACTGTGTCTGCGCTAAATGGAAATAAATCACTAATCTATAATTATCCTTTTAGTTTTATGGATGCGTGCAAAAAGTATATTTATGTATATTTGTTTGCTATTTATTTTGCTAATCTTAATCATTAAGCAACAAGATAGGAGATGTAAATATGGGAATAAGTAGATGGGTACATAAACTAATATACAAATCGACACTAATATTTTGTGGATTTGTCTTACTTTTGTTAAGTGGGTTGTTTCTATTTGAATCAAGTGTCGGAACTGATGCTATATTTCTGAAAGAAGATTATCAAATTAAGGAAATAGTATTGCAAAATCTAACGGATATTGAAAATAGTGGAGAGACGATTAGCGATGAACTTAAAGAACAAGTGCAACATTTCAACTTTTTAATCAGTAATTTGTATATTGCGTACCGTAATGATAATTATTCCAAATTAAGAGAGTATAATAATCAGAGAGTTGAAAGTGTAGATAGCTTATTAAATGTGTTGCCTGAAACAATGAGGGAAAGAATAGCCATTCTAAAAGCAGGTGTAGAAAAGTCAGCAAAAATTACGGATTATCTAATAGAACACAACATCAACCTTAAAAAGTATAACAAAGTAGCCCCGTTTTTGGAGATGGCTATAAAGCTATTGCTTATTAGTGTTCTATTGTTAATAAGTGTAGTACTTATTAATAGAGAAATGGAGATAAATGATAGAAAAGAGAAACTTTATAGAGTAATCCCAGTATCTTCTAATAAAATTAATCAGAGTAGGCTGTGGAATTATCTCTCACATTTATTCTTAATACCATCTGTTTTCTATATTTTTATTACTTGAATTGTTTTTGCAGAGTGTTATTGCAAGAGTCCATATTTGTAATACCTATTATTATTTTTCAGCAAAGTTCAAGGAAGTTGGAATATTATTTCGCTGAAGGAAATTATTATTCCTATGATTGTATATCAATCTATTGTAATAGTAGTAATTTTTTTATGGTTTAACTAAGATAAAGATTGTAAAGAAATCGTTCATAACAAATGCTATAGAGTTGGGGTATTTTCTTTCAATTATTAATACAAGTGAGTGGATCAACTATTTGCCAACTAGTTGGATTTCGTTTTATCATTTTCTGACATTTTTTTAATGTAAAAAAATATGATGAAGAAAGGAGGGAAATAAAATGGATGATCTTTTCAACTTGGAAATTAAAATTTCCGAAGGAGAACGCCCAACAGCTGAACCAAGCACAAGATTTTATTGTAATTCACTTACACCAGTACCGACAGGTTCCTGCAGTGAATACTGCCCATCTGCCTACAAGGTTTGTACTTATCCAAGGAGTAAAACTTGTATGATTACAGCGAATAATAAAGAAGGCAAATAGAAGTCTATGTATGTTGAGTAGTAGATTTTGAATTTGTTTTAGGCGTCGAATTATTAAAGTAGAGAACTCAGAACTTTGAGCTCTCTACTTTTTTTAATATGACTGGAGATTTTTTTACGGATTTATAATAAATGTATTTTTATTTTTAATTTTACTGAGTGACTGACTGTTGAATATAATAATTAACATAACAAAATATTTTTTTATATTTTTACTTGCAAAAAAATTAAAATTATGTTAAAATTAACATCAAGTATTAATTTGTCAGACAATTCAACATAAAAAGAAAGTTGAATCAGGGTGTCTGAGAATGGAGGAAATATGAAAAAGAAGAGTTTAGTATTCTTATCAGCTGCAGCAGCGCTAACATTAGCAGCATGTGGTTCAGCAAACAATAACAGTAACACTTCATCTGAAGCATCAAAAGCTTCTTCAAAATCAAAATTCAATTCAGAAGTGACACATGAAGGTACACCAATCAAAGGCGGAACATTAAAATACGCACTTGTAGCTGCTTCACCATTCAGTGGAATCTTCATCGATGAATTAGCATCAAACTCAGTTGACTCAACAATTGCGAGTCAAGTTGACCAATCAATGTTTGAATACGATGAAAACCGTAAATTAACAAACACTGGTTTAGCATCTATCGAATTAGACGTTGAAGGAAAAACAGCAACAATTACTTTAAACGCTAAAGACTACAAATGGTCAGATGGACAACCGTTCACAATCGATGACTATATCTTCGCTATCGAAGCGATCGGTAACAAGATTACACAGGTTCTCGTTACAACGACCGTTACACAAACATCGTAGGGATGAAAGATTTCCACGAAGGCAAATCAGATAAAATTTCTGGTGTTGAAAAAGTGGATGACTACACAGTGAAACTTCACTTTGAAAAAATGTTACCATCAATGCAATTAGCAGGTGGTGCAATTCCAGCATACACAATGCCAAAACACATCTTTAAAGATATCCCAGTTAAAGAATGGGAACAAAGTGATTATGTTCGTGGAAATAAAGTAGTAGGTCTTGGTGCCTTCACAATCGAATCAGTTGTTGCAGGGGAATCTGTAACATTGAAAGCGAACGAATACTTCTACAAAGGTCGTCCAAAATTAGATAAAGTAGTAATGCAAATTGTATCACCAGATGCAATTGTTTCAGAAATGAAAGCTGGTAACTACGATATTGCGACAATGCCAAGTGCTCAATATGAGGCATTTAAAGATTTAACAAACGTAACTTACGTAAGTGCGTTCGCGCCTTCTTATGAATATATCGCGTTCCACTTAGGTAAATACGACAAGGCTCAAGGTAAAAACGTTACAGATCCAAATGCGAAAATGGCTGATGTAAACTTACGTCAAGCGATGGGTTATGCATTAGATATCGACGCAGCCGGTGAAAACTTATATAACGGATTAAACTATGGTACAAACTCAATCATCTTACCATTCTTCAAAGACGTTTATAACAAAGAACAAGAAGGCTTCACTTACAATCCAGAAAAAGCAAAACAATTATTGGATGAAGCTGGATATAAAGACGTAGACGGCGACGGAATTCGTGAAAACAAAGATGGTTCTAAATTACAAATCAACTTTGCTGCACGTACTCGTGATGCTGCCAACGAATCATTAGTTCAACAATACTTACTATGGTGGAAAGAAATTGGATTAGACGTACAACTTTACACAGGTCGTACAATCGAATCTAATAACTTCTACGAAAAAATCCAAGCAGATGATCCAGAAATCGATGTATTCTCTGGAGGTTGGGGTGTTGGTTATGATCCAAACCCAGCGAACTTATTCGGTGAAACTGCTAAGTTCAACTTCTCTCGTTATGTAAACGAAGAAGGTACTAACATCATCAAGAAAATTGCTTCTACAGAAGCATTTGATGAAGCTAAGAACGTAGAATTCTACAAAGAATGGCAAGCATACGCTAAAGACAAAGCGTTCATTATTCCAACTTTAGTAGGGGACAGCGTAACAGCGGTTAACAAACGTGTGAAATACTATGACACTTCAATCGCAACTAAAGATTCAAAAGCACAATTATACCAATTAGAAGTAACTTCTGATACACCAGCTAAATAATAAATTCAAAAAGCCTAGGAATCCTCCTAGGCTTTTTCATTATGAAAAAACTTTCCAAAAATGAGAAATAAATTATGAAAATTAAAAAAAGATTAGAAAAAAAGTATTGCAATTATTAAAAAGTTGGAGTATGATAAGTCCAACATAAATTTATGGATACACTCAAAAGCATTAAAATAAAAGAATGGAGACTGATTATGATGAAAAAGAGAAATGTGATGATTCTGTTTTCTGCAACGGTTGCGCTAACGTTAGCAGCATGTGGTAGTAAAGAACAATCATCTTCAACAAGTAGCAATGCCGCAAAAACGAAATACGCTTCTGAAGTCACTCACGATGGAACTCCAATTAAAGGTGGAACATTAAAATACGCGATTGTATCTTCGTCACCTTTCTCTGGTATTTTTGCAGATGAGTTATCTGCGGATACAAACGACTCAACGATTGGTGGTTTGATTGATGAAGTATGTTTGAATACGATGAAAACCGTAAGTTAACAAATACAGGTCTTGCAAGCATCGAATTTGATATTGAAAATAAAACTGCAACAGTTACTTTAAATTCAAAAGACTATAAATGGTCTGATGGACAACCCGTAACCATCGACGACTACATCTTTGCTTATCAAGCCATCGGTAATAAAGATTATACAGGTGTTCGTTACGATGATGATTATAAAAATGTAGTCGGTATGGAAGATTACCATGATGGAAAAGCAGATAGTGTTTCTGGTCTTGAAAAAGTGGATGATTATACAGTGAAAATTCACTTCAAAGAAATGAGCCCATCCATGCAATTAGCAGGTGGTTCAGTTTGTGCATACATTATGCCAAAACATATCTTCAAAGATATTCCTGAAACTGAATGGGAACAAAGTGATTATGTACGTGGTACAAAATTTGTCGGTCTTGGACAATTCAAGATTGAATCCATCGTAGCAGGGGAATCTGTGACATTAGTTCCAAATGAACACTATTATAAAGGTGTAGCAAAAGTCGATAAAGTCGTAATGGAAGTTGTATCTCCAGATAACATCGTTTCAGAAATGAAGGCTGGGAACTACGATATCGCAACAATGCCAAACTCACAATACGAAGCTTATAAAGATTTAACTAATGTAACGTTAATCAGTTCTGAAGCGTCAGCGTATGAATATATCGGTTTCCACTTAGGAAAATATGACAAAGAAGCTGGTAAAAACGTAACAGATCCAAATGCGAAAATGGCCGATGTAAAACTTCGTCAAGCAATGGCATACGCGCTCGATATTGATGCGGCAGGTCAAAACTTATATAACGGCTTGCAACACTCTTCAAACTCAATCATCATTCCGTTCTTTAACGATATCTATAACAAAGAACAAGAAGGATTCACTTATAACCCAGAAAAAGCAAAACAATTGCTAGATGAAGCGGGATATAAAGACGTTGATGGTGACGGTTTACGTGAGAACAAAGATGGTTCTAAATTGACCATTAACTTCGCTGCACGTACTCGTGATGAAGCGAATGAATCACTTGTTCAACAATACTTGAACTGGTGGAAAGAAATCGGGTTAGATGTAAAACTTTATACAGGACGTACTATTGAATTGAACTCATTCTACGATAAAGTTCAAGCGGACGACCCAGAAATTGATGTATTCGCGGGTGGTTGGTCTACAGGTTACGATCCAAACCCATCAGGATTATTTGGTGAAACAGCACAATTCAACTTCGAACGTTATGTAGATGCTGAAGGAACTGCCATCATGGATAAAATTAGTTCAACAGAATCATTTGATTCAGCTAAAAATGTTGAGTTCTATAAAGAATGGCAAAAATACGTTCACGATAAAGCATTCATCTTCCCAACGTTAGTCGGAGAATCTATTACAGCGGTAAACAAACGTGTGAAATACTACGATGTAAACTTAGGTAGCCAAAAATCAGCGCTCTACCAAGTTGAATTAACAAGTGATACTGGTGCTAAATAAGAATTGGAAGGAGACGAGCTTCGGTTCGTCTCTTTTTGTTTGCGCAAAATCTATAAACCAATGAAAACGCATTAATGACGGGAATTTAGTGAAATTTGAATTTAAAATTAAAATAACATGAGAAAAGTTAATTTTTTGCTCATAAATAATGGTAATCACGCAGGATTCATGGTAAACTAAAAATACGCTGTATCTGCGCTCGAATTGTCATACAATTTGCAATCAGAGAGCATGCAACGTATAATAGAAACGTTGTTTTATTATTTTATATATTGAAATAGTTAACCAAAGAAAATAAGGAGGAATCGGATTTGACAATTGATAAGCCACTATTAGAAATCAATAACTTGCATGTTGGTTTCCGTATCAAAGATGATTTTTATGATGCAGTAGATAATGTGTCATTAACATTAGAAAAGAATGAAATTTTGGCCATCGTTGGGGAATCAGGATGTGGGAAATCTACATTAGCGACAACCATCATGGGCTTGCACAACAAAAATAATACAAAGATTACAGGGGACATCATTTATAACGATGTGAACTTAGTAAACTTAAACGAAGCGTTATATAACAAAATTCGCGGAAATGATATCGGTATGATCTTCCAAGATCCATTGGCTTCATTAAATCCTTTAATGACAATTGGTGCTCAAATCGACGAAGCTCTTTATTATCATACAGAATTAGATGAAAAAGAACGTACTGAACGCGTACTTGAATTGTTAGGACAAGTAGGGATTCCAAACCCACAACGTACCTACAAACAATATCCACATGAATTATCAGGTGGGATGCGTCAACGTGTGGTTATCGCGATTGCTTTATCATGTAAACCACCAATCATCATTGCCGATGAACCAACAACTGCCTTAGACGTAACAATCCAAGCGCAAATCTTAGACTTATTAAATGATATCCAAAGAAACTGAATCAGGTATCATCTTAATCACTCACGACCTTGGGGTAGTAGCAGAAACTGCTGACCGTGTAGCCGTGATGTACGCTGGACAATTTGTGGAAATCGCTCCTGTTGAAGAGCTATTCACGAATCCTAAACATCCTTATACACGTTCATTACTACAATCAATCCCACAAGCGGGATCAGAAGGCGAAGAGTTACACGTGATCCAAGGAACAGTGCCACCATTACCAAAATTACCACGTAAAGGTTGCCGTTTCGCACCACGTATTCCATGGATTTCAGCGGACGCTCACGAAGAGGATCCAACACTTCATGAAGTTGGACCAAACCACTTCGTTCGTTGTACATGTTATAAACATTTCCATTTTGAAGGGGAGGAAGCATAATGAGCGGTTTTGTAACCATTGAAGATTTAAAAGTTCACTATCCGATTCGTAGTGGCTTCTTTAACCGAGTAACGGATCATGTTTATGCGGTAGACGGAGTATCACTTGAAATCGAAGAAGGAAAAACTTACGGTCTTGTTGGAGAATCAGGTTCTGGTAAATCAACTATTGGTAAAGCAATCATTGGTCTAGAACACGTAACAAGCGGTAAAGTCATTTACGAAGGAGAAGACGTAACAAACAAAGCACGTCGTCGTACTTCAGACTACAACCGTAACGTACAAATGATCTTCCAAGATTCACTATCAAGTTTTAACCCTAAAAAACGTATTTTAGATATCGTAGCTGAGCCATTAAGAAACTTCGAACGTTTATCTCCAGATGAAGAGAGAAAACGCGTGATTGAATTAATGGAAATCATCGGATTATCTGAAGAAGCATTATTAAAATATCCACACCAGTTCTCAGGTGGTCAAAGACAACGTATCGGTGTTGCTCGTGCCTTAGCAAGTAACCCTCGTTTAATCATCGCCGACGAACCAGTATCAGCGTTAGACTTATCTGTACAAGCGCAAGTGTTAAACTACATGAAACGCATCCAAGACGAGTTCAACTTAAGTTACTTATTCATTTCCCATGACCTTGGGGTTGTGAAACATATGTGTGATGAATTGTTCATCATGTACCGTGGACGTTTCGTTGAAACAGGGAAATCGGAAGATATTTACGCGAACCCACAACATATCTATACTAAACGTCTATTGTCTGCGATTCCGGTTATCGATCCAGAAAACCGTGAAGCAAACAAACTACGTCGTAAAGAAGCTGAGAAATTCTACCAAGAAAATCAAAAACTTTACTACGATGAAAACGGTCGTGTGTTTGATTTACAAAAAATCTCTGACTCACACTTTGTTGCATTAAATCCAAAAGGAGGAAAATAATTATGTGGAAAACCATTTTACGTCGTGTGTTATTAATGTTGCCACAAATCTTCATCCTTAGTGTGCTAGCATTCTTAATCGCGAAGATGATGCCAGGGGATCCATTTACAGGTTTAATTACTCCAGAAACGGATCCAAATACAATTGAAGCTTTACGTGTGAAAGCCGGATTCTATGATCCACTTCCTGTTCAATATTGGAACTGGATTTCAAAAGCATTCCGCGGAGACTTCGGTCAAAGTTATACTTACAAATATGAAGTAACAAAATTAATCGGTGAACGTATTGGTAACACAGTATGGTTATCATTATTAACATTGATTTTAACTTACTTAATTGCATTACCATTAGGGATGATTGCAGGTCGTTTCCAAAAACTCTTGGGCTGACAAAGCAATCGTAGTATATACATTTATTACTTACTCAATCCCAGTATTCGTATTCGCGTTAGTTCTATTATGGTTATTTGGTTATACATTAGGTTGGTTCCCAACTCGTGGATCTGTCGATTCAGATGTAGTTGCCGGAACACTTGGCTATTATATAAACAAATTCCATCACATGATTTTACCAGCGTTTACGATGGCGATTCTTTCAACTACTGGTACGATTCAATACTTACGTACTGGGGTTATCGATGCGAAGAGCCAAGACTACGTTCGTACAGCACGTGCGAAAGGGGTTCCTGAAATGTTGTGTTCAACCGCCACATCTTCCGTAACTCAATCTTACCAATCGCAGCCTTCTTAGGATATGAATTCACTGGTTTAATCGGTGGTTCAGTGTTCATTGAAAACATCTTCTCATATCCTGGAATGGGGAACTTATTCGTAACATCAATCACAGGACGTGACTACTCAGTAATCTTAGCGTTACTATTACTCTTCGGTACAGCGACTCTTCTAGGTACGCTATTATCTGATATTATCATGAGTATTGTAGACCCACGTGTTCGTGTACAATAATAAAAGGAGGAGTAGCAAATGGAGCAAAATAATGTAAATACAGTTGAAGAAACTGTCGTTGAAGAAAGCACCGTATCTACACCGCCTGCTGGTTTTCAGGTTATTGTACGGGAGTTTTTAAAAGATAAAATAGCGCTTTTCGCGTTAATCTTACTAGCGTTGATTTTCTTAATCATCTTTATCGGACCATACTTCATCGACCAAGAAACTGCTCTTAAAGTAAATATCTTAGGTCGTTATAAAGCCCCATCAAATGCGCACATTTTAGGGACTGACGAAAGTGGTCGTGACGTTTTAGCCCTATTAATTATCGGGGCTCGTAACTCAGTATTAATCGGTTTCTCAGTTACAATCTTGACATGTATCGTTGGTATCATCGTTGGATTGATTTCTGGTTACTACGGTAAATGGGTGGACACAACTTTAATGCGTATCGTTGACTTTATCATGATCTTACCAACATTGATGATCATCATCGTGTTCGTAACAGTGATTCCAAACTACACAATGTTCCACTTCGTATTTATCATGACAGCCTTCTATTGGGTAGGTTCTGCTCGTTTATTCAGAACACGTACTCTTCAAGAAGCAAGTTTAGACTATGTAAATGCATCTAAGACATTAGGTTCAAGTGATATCCGTATCATGTTCCGTGAAATCTTGCCAAACTTAAGTTCATTAATTATCGTTAACTTAATCTTACGTTTAGCAGGGAACATCGGTATTGAAACAGGGTTAACTTACTTAGGTTTCGGTTTACCATTTACAACACCATCACTTGGTACATTAATCTCTGCAGCGAAATGCGGACATCATCGAAAACAAATTATGGGTTTGGTTACCAGCCACAATCTTAATCTTAATCATGATGTTATGTATCAACTATGTTGGTCAAGCCTTACAACGTGCAGCGGACTCTCGCCAACGTTTAGGTTAATCAAAAAAATTAGAGAAGAGATTGAAGGAAACTTCAGTCTCTTTTTTTGTGCGCAAAACTAGATATAGAAAAGATGTCAAAAATGGTATAATATAGATGGTAATTTAAAAGAGATTTTTATTAGAGGATGAATCATGAAGAGTAAGGCCATTATCAAAATGTATTTAATGCCAACATTGCTTCAGATAACGGTTATCGCTGCATTGGTTGGAATACTGAAATTAAGAGGATTTGAATTAGGGTACAATTCATTTTTAGGGATACTCTTTATTTCTTTAGCGGGTATATCATCTGCACTTTGGGGAATCGTTTATCAAGTTAAATGTCATTCCAAAAGGCCCTTAGAAATTTTAAAAGATTTTTTCAATATAAAGCAATCTGTAAAAAGCTATACATTAGTACTGATTTTTCTGATATTGGAGTTTTCTTCAGTATTAATCAATAGAGGATTTAAAATAGAAAGTCTATTTCTACCGTTCCTTCTTTTCCTTAAGGCGATTGTATTTGGCGGCATCGAAGAATTAGGGTGGAGATATTCATTTCAACCTGCTTTTAGAGAAGAAGATTCCCTATATTGCTTCAACGCTGATTACTTTTGTGTGTTGGGGTGTATGGCATCTCTTGTTCTTTTATATTGATGGAAGTTTAGAGAGTATTCATATTCTAGTTTTTTTACTAGGATTACTAACCAACTCTTTTATTCTGTCAGCATTATTTGCCTATTCCAACAGTCTATGGCTCTGTGTGATGACACATGCACTGATAAATACATTCTCTCAAATAAGTATAAATGATAATATCCTTCTAGATTATATAGCAAAAGCAATTTGTATCTTCTTCGCGGTTTATTTATATCATGTAACCAAAAAGAAAAAGACTTTAGATAAGTAATAAATGATTATTTTATGAAACAGTAAACGGAATTGGTTTGCTGTTTTTTTTAATGAATAGGAATGCAAGGGAAGAGAATGAAGCAACTAAAAAATCGGCCAAAATGAAGCAGTTCTTAGTATCTAATAGAGAAGAAAAGTGCAGGATTTCGATGTTTGGTTGTGAAATAGGAGGGAATCTAGTAAAATAGAATATACAAATGGCGAAAGGAGTGGCCACGATGAAGGTTAGTGAATCATTTGAGACGGTTTTAAAGAATCGTGATTTGAAACTGGATAAGAAGGATTTAGGTGACGGTGGGGTGGCCTATCTTGGTCTGTATTCAGAAGGAGAAGCCGAGTTCCCATTTAGCGTCGTGTTTGATGATAGTCAGGAGCGTATCGATTACCAGATTACGTATGAAGGAATCGGAAATGGAAGAGATTTAGGATTAGATTTATTTGATGTCCTCTTTGCCATTAATCGCTTGAATCAAGAGTTAGTGGCGTATTATTCGCTTTTAATGGACCCAGATGGCGAGCTTTTTATTCGCTATGTCGGTCGTGTAACTCCATTTGAAACTTTCACCTTGTATGAATTACTCGTGATTGGTTCAAAAATTGCCTCAGAAGTACGTAGAACATTATTAGAGTTAAAGGATGAGAACGATATTTAAGAAGTATTCCCATTTGATAAAACCATTCGATATTATCATTGTGATCGTATTATTGGTTCTATCATTTTTACCAAATGCCATCTTTGCTTACCAACAAGCAACGAGAAAAGAAGAAGCAAAAATTTACGCGATTCTCACAATTGACGGAGAAGAAATCGAGCGCTTTGAACTCAGTGAAAATACACCACATGAAGAGTTCATCTACTTCCCGCATGACGATCAATATAATATTATTGAAATCGATGGGACGCGTATCCGTGACAAGGAAGATAATAGTCCAGACCAAATCGCGGTGCAAACAGGTTGGATTTCCCAGCCGGGGCAGACAAGTATTTGCTTGCCACATGGGCTGATGATTGAGATTATCTCAACCGAGCCCGCTACTAGTGATAATGACACCATTATCCCGTTATAAAACAATGGAAAGTTCGCTATAGTTGTAGCGGACTTTTTTCTTTCTCGACTGTTTCCAACCCAAGGAGGAGAGCATTTTACCAGTACCCTTTCAGTTGCGCCAAATTAATTAGAATCACACAGCGCATTTATAACAAAGCCTATTTCAGAGTTTTTAAAATGAGGATTCCTCTTAGTAAGAATTTCTCTTTGAATGAGACGATGAGGAGAATCGAGCGGATTTTATAATAGCAGTAATGGGGGATAGCATTCAAAGTGAATTACGTACTCTTGAAAATTTATTTTCTAGAGTACGTTTGAATCTTGAAAGAGCTTGAGACCATGGCTCAAGCCGTTGCCCCATTACAGCTATTATAAAAAAATCCGCAAGGATTCGATGCATCGTCATTATTAAATTCATAAAGAAATTTTTTATAGAAGAGAAGCCTACTCATTATTTTATAAAAAACTCACGAAAGAGCGCTGGAATATGGTATTATAATGGAATAAGGAGGAATGCACTGTGCGAATTATTTCAGGAGAATTTGGCGGAAGACGCTTAAAGGCAGTACCGGGCCAAAATACTCGTCCGACGACTGACAAGATAAAAGAATCGCTATTCAATATTCTTGGCGGTTATTTTGACGGAGGAGTCATGCTCGACATGTACAGCGGAAGCGGAGCCGTTGCCATCGAGGCCGTCTCTCGTGGGATGGACCGTGCGTTTCTATTCGAGAACAATCGCCTCGCACAAAAGACGATTGAGCAAAATATCGAGATTACAAAATCACCAGAACAATTTCATTTAAAACGACAAAACGTGAAACAAGGACTCAAAACCATTGCGAGTGACCCGGCGTTTGAACCGTTCGAGTTGGTGTTTATGGATCCACCGTATCGCTTGCAAGAAATTGTAAAGGACATTGAGCAGTTGCAAGAATTGAACCTTCTTTCTCCAGACTGCGTGATTGTCTGCGAGGTAGATAAGGAAGTGCAACTTCCCGAGAGAATTTTAGACTTTGAGCAATATAAACGTGTGGAGTACGGGATTACAGCCTTAGTGTTCTTTGACCGTTCATCCAGCGAAGAGGAGGCTTAATATGAGAAAAGCGGTAGTAGCAGGAAGCTTCGACCCGATTACGAATGGACATTTAGATATTATCGAGCGAAGCAGTGAGCTTTTCGATGAAGTGATTGTGGTTTTATCGCATAATGTTCAGAAAAATTATTTATTATCTTTAGAAGAGCGAAAATTACTCGTTGAGAAGGTAATTGCACATGTGCCAAATGCTAGAGTGGTGGCCGTGAGCGGAGGGTTAACCGTAGAGGCGGCTGCCCAGTTAGGAGCCAGTGTTCTTGTGCGAGGCGTTCGAAACGCAACCGACTTCGAATATGAAGCAACTCTTGCATCTCATAACCGTGTTCAAAATGGCGATGTCGAAACCGTGTTATTACTCAGCAAGGAAGAGTACCGATTTGTAAGTTCTTCAATGATGAAAGAATTGGCCCGTTTTGGAGGAGATGTGACGCCATTTGTTCCAAGTGTAGTAGCCGATGCCTTACAAGAAATATAAAGATGCGCCTGAACGCACAATAAAAATGGATGAGGAGATAACAGATGTCAAAGGTTAAGAAGATTATTATTGCAGCCTTAATTTTCGTTGTATTAGCGATTGTCGCGATGATTCCAATCCCGTATGTGATTGAATCGCCAGGGACTGCAGAAGAGGTATCCCAATTTTTAACAATTAGTGGAGCAAAAGATGAGGACCCAGGTTCTCTCAGGGTGCTGACGGTGTATGTCGAGCAGGCGACTGTTTTAACGTACTTTAAGAAGTTCTTGAAGCACCACGAAATGGTTCCGTCTGAAGAAGTTTTTGGAGATTATACGCCAGAAGAATTCAATGCCTTACAAGAATTTAGTATGCGCAATGCACGTTCAAAAGCAGTTCGAGTTGCTTTTGAAGCGGCAGGGAAAACGGTCGAGCGACATGTCAATGGGATTTTCGTCACACGTGTGGATAAAAACTCTAATTTCAGAGATAAGTTACAAGTCGGGGATATTATCGAAACGATTGATGGTAAGAGCCCAGGGAATACAGATGAGAGCTTTGAAGAGTTAAGATACTATTTAGCAGGCCTTGAACCAGGACATACGCTAGTCCTTCAGGTGAAACGTGACGATGCAACACAAACCATCAGCGCGCAGTTGAAAATGAATAGTCGTACGGGTGGTATCCGTCTAGGGTTTGCTGGGGAAGTGGATGAAGATGTCACTTCTGACCCATCCGTTGAATTTGACCCACATGGCGTGAGCGGTCCTTCAGGTGGATTGATGTTCACACTTGAAATTTATAACCAAATTACGAATAGTCATTTGAAAAACGGACATAACATTGCCGGAACCGGTACGATTGAATTAGATGGAACGGTTGGACGTATCGGTGGGATTGATAAGAAATTGGTGGCTGCAATTGAAGCAGGAGCAACGATTTTCTTAGCGCCAGATGATGAAATCACAGACGAAATGCGTGCACGTTATCCAAATTTGAAATCAAACTATGAAGAAGTCAAAGAAGCGGCTGCGAAGTTAGGGACAGATATTAAAATTTATCCTGTGAAGACTTTGGATGACGCTATTGAAATTCTACAAAATCTATAACCAATGAGTCATTTTTCTCATATCTTTAATTGGAGGAATCTTTTTAAGGAGTGAGAGAAATGGCTTTTTTTGATGAGTGGAAAGAAAAATGGGAGTCGTGGAGTTTGACGGTCAAAGGAGCTGTCATTGGTGGAGTGCTTCTTTTGTTAGTGGGGATCGGAGGTTTATTTTCTAAAAAAGAAGAGGCTGTGGAAGAAGTAACAGTGGTAGAGACGACAGTGCTGACGGAAAAAACAGAAGTCAGTACGTCGCAGGAAACGATCATTTTTGTGGATATTAAAGGAGCGGTGAAAAATCCGGGAGTCTATCAAATGAAGTCTGGAGACCGTGTAAAAGACGCGCTCGAAGCTGCAGGAGGATTGACGGGCGAGGCAGATAGCCAGAAAGTGAACTTAGCGCAAAGAGTCGAAGATCAAATGGTAATTGTTGTGCCAAAAGTTGGAGAAGAAGTTACGGAAATTCCAGCGGGGGTAACGGGTAAAGAAGCATCCAAAGAAGGGAAAGTGAATATCAATACGGCAACGGTGGAAGAACTGAAGACATTGAAGGGAGTCGGCGAGAAAAAAGCCGAAGCGATTATCGAGTATCGTAAGAAGAACGGTTCGTTCAAGACGAAGGAAGACTTGATGAAAGTCCGCGGTATTGGTAAGAAGCTCTTCGAATCCTTTCAAGAAAGGATTGTGACGCAATGAGTTACTGGATAGTAGTGCTTCTCGTAGCGTCTGAGATTGTTGTATTCGAAGGGGCAGTCGCTTGGTGGATTGTCCCTTTATTCATAATTGCTGTGGCGTGGAAACGAGGGCAAGAGCGTTGGAAAAGAGTGGCCGGTGTCGTGCTATGTGTAGCGGTCGGGATGCGGTTGTTTTTGTATGTACGAGAAGTGACGCATCCGCCATTTACACCACAGGATGCGATACATGGGCAACTCGTGTTAAATCCAAATCAGTTGAAGATAAATGGAGATTTAGTAACGGGGACGGCTACACTAGAAGTAGGGATGAAGCGCGAGAAAGTGTTCTTCTATTACGTACTTGAATCAGAATCCGAGCAACAAGTCTTCTTGCAGTTAAGTGAAGTGGTGCGAATTTCCGTTGAAGGGACCATTGAAGAAATCGAGCATGCGCGTAATAAAGGGAATTTTGATGCGAAGAATTATTATCTTAGTCTTGGCGTGCTGCACGCTTTGAAGGTGGAGCGATTGAATGGTGGGATGAAGAGTGTTCCAGGTTTTTGGAGCTTTGTGGAGCATCTTCGGTTTCAGTTGTTGCAAGTGGTGCGTACTCAAAAAGACAGCCGCATGAAACAATATACGCTTGCTTTACTCTTAGCTGACCGGACCGGATTTAGCGAAGAAGAGTGGGAGCAATACAAGCAACTGGGGCTCTTGCATCTCTTAGCGATTTCGGGATTACATATCTCCTTAATGGTCGCTTGTATCGAACGGCTCTCTTGGCGAAGCGGCATTACTAGAGAGAAAACGCGTGGATTACTGGTGTTATTTGTAGTACTCTACGGATTTGTGATTGGCTGGAATATAAGCGGCACCCGTGCGATTGGAATGGTGGTGTTTTCTTCCTTATCCAAACCGTTCATTAAAAAACGGGGGAGCATACAGATGGATTGCTTACTCTGGATGGCGATTGTTTCCATCCTCGTTTGGCCAGGCAGTTCTTTTAAATGTAGCCTTTCAACTCAGTTATGGACTAACGGCCATTATTATTTTTCTCTCGAAATGGCAACGCGCCGTCTTACCACGCATTCGTGCTAATGTGTGGGTACCGATTGGGATGAGCCTTATCGCATTACCGCTTCTGTGCCAGTATTTCTTTTATTGGAACGCACTGAGTATTCTTTTGACTGCGCTCTTTTCGATACTGTTTGAGATGCTGCTATTTCCATTGCTTAACAGCCTATTTATTCGCGGTACTGATAAGTTTTAATCCACTGATAGAACTTCTAACAACGATTGGAGAATTCATTCTTTCTGGAGTTTCTCGTGTTCTTACGTTCTGCCAGCAGTTGTCCTTTACGAAATTCACACTGGGGATTTGGGACAAATGGGAAGTCAGTCTCTTTCTAACCATTCTTATTGTTATAGGAATTTTATTCGAGCGACGAAAGATGACGATGAAAAAAGGAGTCCTTGGAGGACTAGCCATTTTAGCGTTATTGATGGAAGTACCATATCACTGGGGGACTGAACTCGTGATGGTGGACGTTGGGCAAGGGGACTCCATCCTTCTGTTAGCACCCGGATGGAATCAGGCGACGCTCATCGATACGGGTGGGCTCTCTGATTTTAAACAGAAAGAGGCGTGGCGGCACAGGAAGAAAAAAGATCAAGGAATCACGACGGTTGTGCCAGCCTTGCAGGCAGAGGGCCTCTCAGGGCTCTCGCAAGTCATGTTGTCTCATGGGGACGAGGACCATGTCGGAAACTTAAAAACCATCGCCAAGCATCTCACTATCCAACAACTCATTATCGGAAAAGGGCATGGAGAAAATTCCGCTGATGCAGGAGATGAAGAAAAAGTATCCAAAGATTCAGTGGCGGTTGGTACTAGCAGGAGACGAGTGGAAATGGAATGAGACGACGTGGAAGGTGCTCTGGCCAAAAGGGTTATCTCATGCAGAAAACGAAGACTCGATACTGGCGCTTGTCACGGTGATGAAGCAGACCATTCTTCTGACGGGAGATGCTTCCGAAAAGGTGGAAGAGGCGGTCGTTCATGCAAATCCAAACTTGCAGTTCTCTATCCTTAAAGCGGGGCATCACGGGAGCAGGACATCGAGTGGCGAGGCGCTGCTCAAACTCGTTCAGCCAAGGCTCGCGTTCATATCGTGTGGGAAGCACAATCACTATGGGCATCCGAGTCCAGAGACTTTGGCGCGCTTGAAAGCTACTGGCGCTATCATTTTCCGGACGGACCAAGACGGGCAAATTCGGCTTCGATTCACCACGGAAAAACTAGAAGTCACGACTAGGCTTACGAAACGGAAAAAAGAATTGAAACAATAGACAAAGACTCGTTTTCAAGATAAACTAAAACAACAGGAGGCGAAAAAATGGAATTTGAGAAACAGCTCAATCGAATTAAAAAAGGGCAAGTTAGTCTGGTTTATCTCGTTCAAGGGAAAGAACCATACCTACAAGAGCTTGCGCGTAAAGTATTTTTGGACACCATTGTCGCTCCTGAAGATCAAGACTTGAACGTGGGACGATTCAATATGGATGAAGTGTCCGTTCAAACCGCGGTTCAAGATGCGGAATCTGTGCCATTTTTTGGAGACCGCAGATTGGTCATGATTGATAATCCAACGTTTTTAACAGGGGAGAAGGAAAAGAAATCCATCGACCATCAGTTAGACCGCCTACAAGCGTATTTAGAAAACCCGATGGACAGTTCGGTGATGGTTTTCTTTGCGCCGTATGAAAAGTTGGACCAACGTAAGAAAATCGTGAAACAGTTGAAGAAGGTTGCCGTTCTTCTCGATGCAAGCGAACTCTCAGAACGCGATGTGAGACAATACATCAAGGACTATTTACGTTCGCAACAATACGGAATTCAAGAAGAGGCGTTAAACACCTTACTCCTCAAGACACAATACTCGCTGACCACTTGTATGAAAGAACTAGATAAATTAATGGTTGCCGAAATTGGAACGTATTCCATTCGACTTGAAACGGTCGAGGCGTTAGTGGCTAAAACCTTGGAGCAAAGCATCTTTGATTTTGGAGAAGCTATCTTGAACAAAGACAGCAAACGTGCTCTTCAAATTTATCATGACATGTTATTACAAAAAGAAGACCCAATCAAAATGAATGCGATTCTATTAGGCCAATTCCGCCTATTGCTTCAAGTGTCGTATTTGCAAAAAGCCGGCTACCAAGAACCCTGAAATTCCAAAAGACACTCGCGGTGCACCCGTATCGCGTCAAACTCGCGCTGAACCAATGCCGTCGCTACGGAACACCATTGCTCGAAGCAGCCTTCCAGCAATTAGTCGAAACCGAGTACGCATTGAAAACCAGCGTCGGCATCAAAGAAATGCAATTGGAATGGTTCATCCTCCAATTTTGCGGCCAAAGAACGCTATAATTAGTCTGTTTGAAACGTCGATATCTTATTAAAGATTTCGGCGTTGAGTCGTTTGTAAATAATTATCTAATTTTTAATTAAAATTTGAGTTGAATTAATAAAAAAATATGTGGTACAATGTATATACAATTAAGGAGGGGTTAAAAATGAGTACAATTAAATTACATTTAAATAATGAAGAAGAACGTCTATTTAATGAGTTTGCTGTCTATAAAGGCGAGGAGTTATCGTATTTATTGAAAAGTTCATTACTCGAGAAGATTCATAACGAGTCATTTGAAAACAGCATTCAACATTATGAAAAAACAAAAGATGAAGACTTAGTGCTAATGAGTCATGAGGACTTTTGGAAAGAAGTAGAAAGATAGGAGAGAATAATGGAATTATTAATCGTTATCATCGCTGTCGTTTTAGTAACGGTAATCGCTCTGATGTTCCGCACAAAACCAAGTGCAGGCGGAGCGGTGGAACCAACACCATCAACACAAGAAAGTACACCAGTGGAAGAAGCGTACATCCCTGAAGAATTAGAAGAATACTTACGTGAATTGAAACGCAATGGCCAACCGATTAAAGCCATTCAAAAATTACGTAACGTAACAGGAATGAGCTTGTCAGAAGCCAAACAATTTGTCGACGACATTATCATTTAACTATAACAGAGTGCCTGAGCAGGAGACCAAATCCCTCCCGCAGGCACTCTCTTTTTCACCCAGCACCTTCTCCTTAGTTGGTTCCCTTCTCCAGCACCATTACCTCCCCCGGACACCAGTCCCTTCTCCGGAGCAGTCCCATTGATCGGGCTTCTTTTTTTATCTTTAATAATATACGCCTTACGGATAGCGCGTTAGAGTAGAACACAGACGAAGAACTCCCTGGATTTCATCGTCATCATAATCGTGTTTCAGCAAGCAATGTGAATTACTGAGGGTTAGGGATTTATCTCTTACCCTCAGTTTGAAGCTTGCTAGACTTGAGACTTCGGCTCAAGTCGGTGCAATGATGATGATAACGATGAAAAAATCCAGAGGAGTTCGAAGAGTGTGTTCCAATCTTTTCATTCATTACCCGTAAGGCGTTCTTATTTTTGAGCATAAAAAAAGAGCCCGAGATCAATTCTCAGGCTAATTATTATTTGCTTAATTTTGCAGCAAGACGTGATTTATCACGAGAAGCTTTGTTTTTGTGGATTAATCCTTTAGAAGCAGCTCCGTCGATTGCTTTGTGAGCAGCACGTAATAATTCTTCAGCATTTTCAGCACCTTCAGCTACAGCAGCATTGAAATTTTTTTGATAGCTGTACGCATAGCAGAAGTTTGAGCGTTGTTAGCAAGTGTTGACTTTTTGTTAGTACGAACACGTTTGATTTGTGATGCGATATTTGGCAATGGGTTCACCCTCTTTCATTTAACATGTATAATTACTGATCAGTTGTTTCCAACACGAACTATTATACAAAAGTCCTACTTGAATTGCAAGCAAGGTATTGTGAAAGAACAAGACGGACAAACGGTAAAACGGACTTAATGATGGTATACTAGAAAAGAAAGAGGTGAAGTCATGGATCAATTTAAATTAGTGGCTCCTTACGCACCAAATGGAGACCAACCTCAAGCCATCAAAGAACTCGTCGATGGCATTAATAATGGGGTCAAAGAACAGACCTTACTTGGGGCAACGGGAACAGGGAAGACGTTCACGATTGCCAATGTGATTCAAGAAGTAAACAAACCAACGCTAGTATTAGCGCATAATAAAACATTAGCTGGCCAGCTGTACGGAGAATTGAAAGAATTCTTCCCGGATAATGCGGTCGAATATTTTGTGTCGTACTATGACTACTATCAACCGGAGGCGTATGTTCCTTCTAGTGATACGTATATCGAGAAGGAATCGAGCGTCAATGATGAGATTGATAAATTACGTCACTCGGCAACAAGCGCCCTTCTAGAACGTCGCGATGTGATTGTGGTGGCGTCTGTGTCTTCGATTTATGGGTTAGTAAACCCAGAAGATTACCGCGATCATGTATTGTCGCTTCGTGAAGGCATGGAAATCGAACGCGATGAATTATTACGCCGATTGGTAGAAATGCAATTCGAGCGTAACGACTATGATTTCAGCCGTGGAACTTTCCGTGTTCGTGGGGATGTCGTTGAAATCTTCCTTCCGGGAAATGATGCGACGGCTTTTCGAATTGAGTTCTTTGGAGACGAAATCGAAGCGATTAAGGAAGTTGATGTGTTGACGGGCGAAATCAAAGCGACCGTGGAACACGTACCTATTTTCCCAGCAACGCACTTTGTGGCGAATGAGGACCAAATTTCACGGGCCGTGGCTACGATTAAAGAAGAGCTTGTGGAACGCTTGAAAGAATTACGAGACGACCATCAATTACTCGAAGCGCAACGCTTAGAGCAACGGACTAACTATGATATCGAAATGCTCTTAGAGATGGGCTACTGTAACGGGATTGAGAACTACTCTCGTCATATGGATGGCCGACGTCCAGGGCAACCACCGTATACGTTATTAGACTTCTTCCCGAAAGATTCACTCTTCGTGGTCGATGAGTCGCATATTACGATGTCACAAATTCGTGGAATGTATAACGGGGACCGTGCTCGTAAGGAGCAGTTGATTAAATACGGCTTCCGTTTACCAAGTGCTCTAGATAACCGTCCATTGCGCTTTGAAGAGTTCGAGGAGCGTGTGCCGCAAATCATTTACATTTCGGCGACTCCGGGACCTTACGAATTGTCTCATACGCCAAAAGTTACCGAGCAAATCATTCGTCCAACAGGCTTACTCGATCCGCCAGTGGAAGTTCGTCCAATTAAAGGACAGATTGATGATTTAATTAGTGAAATTAACTTACGTGTCGAACGCAATGAGCGTGTCTTTATTACGACTTTAACCAAGAAGATGTCTGAGGACTTGACCGACTACTTAGAAGAAGTGGGCATTAAGGTGAAGTACTTGCATAGTGACATTAAGACATTGGAACGTACAGAGATTATCCGTAACTTACGACTTGGGGAATTCGACGTGTTGGTCGGAATCAACTTGCTTCGTGAAGGGTTAGACGTGCCGGAAGTGTCCCTTGTGGCGATTCTGGATGCGGATAAGGAAGGATTCCTTCGTAGTGAACGTTCTCTTGTTCAAACGATTGGACGTGCAGCGCGTAATGCGAACGGTCGTGTGATTATGTATGCCGATAAGATTACGGATTCGATGCAAAAAGCGATTGATGAAACGAATCGTCGTCGTGCAATTCAAGAAGCATACAATAAAGAACATGGTATCGTTCCAAAGACCATCGTGAAGAATATCCGTGATTTAATTGCGATTACGCACGAGGTCGAAAAAAAGAAGAGGGCCCAACGACTGCCAAAAGACTTCAAGAAGATGACGCAAGAACAACGACGAGAAGCCATCGAATTACTCGAGTTGGACATGCGTGCGGCAGCCAAAGAGCTCGATTTCGAGAAAGCAGCCGATTTACGCGACGTGATTCTCGAATTGCGTGCGGAGTATCGTTTATAAGAGGACATATGCATGAAATGGACATTAACAAAGGACTTACCAGAACTGGAAGGGAGAATCTTTCCAAGCCAAATGGAGGGATTTTACTTTCAGGTGGTTTGTGCCAGCAAGAAACAAGGCTTAGAAATGATAGCGCTCGATGATGTGAACGAGCGCTATCACTTATTTGATATCTGGGCAACGAGTAGCAGTATCGCTCAAGCCTTGCGCGAAGAGGCAGAGGAGCTAGCGTTCCAATGGATGCATCCTGAGCAATCGGATATTGAAGAAGCGCGCCAGAAGTGGACGAAGTGGATTACCGAAACGATCGTCCCATATCATGGTAATCCGTTTGAGAAGTCGGAGGCAATCGGGTTCACGGTTGAAGAAAGTGGCAAATGGTACGCGCTCATGATGGAAGTGCCGCTTCAAAAACTAGGAGTAGCTTCCCAAGCGAATGCCCTCGTTTTGAACGTGAAGATTCATCCGGAAGATAAGGAACGACTCATAGCGACGGATGGGATTTTCGAAGCCTATCATATGAATAAGAAGCATTGGATTTCAATTGCGCTAAATGTATGCATAGATGACGCACTCATAAAAGAGTGTATCTATACTAGCTACAAATGTGTCGCAAAGAAAGACAATTCTTTACTTTCAACAAGAGATTCGCTATAATTTTCAACATAGCGTTTTAGCAAAAAGGAGATTTTTTTATGGTAAATATTGCAATTGTAGGAGCGACAGGTGTCGTTGGAACAAAAATGATTGAACGGTTAGAAGAAAGCAACTTACAAGTAGACCACTTATATCTACTGGCTTCAGCGCGTTCAGCAGGGAAAGTACTACAGTTTAGAGGAAAAGATTATGTAGTCGAAGAATTAACGGAAGACTCCTTCAAGCGTGATATTGACTACGCCATCTTCTCAGCAGGGGGCGGCACTTCATTGAAATTTGCGCCAATCGCAGAACGTGACGGCGTGATTGTCATCGACAACTCAAGCGCATGGAGAATGGATCCAGAGATTGATTTAGTCGTGCCAGAATGTAACGCACCAACATTAGAGCGTAAGATTATCGCAAATCCAAACTGCTCAACGATTCAATCAGTTGTGCCATTACGTCCATTGCATGATGCATTTGGATTGAAACGTGTGGCGTATACAACTTACCAAGCTGTTTCAGGTTCTGGACAAGCAGGGATTAACGATTTAAGAAACGGGGAAAAAGGGGAAGCACCAACGAACTACCCACACCCAATTTACAATAATGTATTGCCACATATCGATGTATTTTTAGAAAATGGCTATACAAAAGAAGAAATGAAAATGATTTTAGAAACACGCAAGATTCTAGGTTTATCAGACGATGTAGCCGTAACAGCGACTTGTGTACGTGTGCCTGTTTATAACTCGCACTCTGTAGAAATCAATGTGACTTTCGAAAAAGATACAACTCCTGAAGAAATTCGTGCGATTTTAGAAAAAGCACCAGGAGTGATTGTATTAGATAAACCTGAGGAAAATGTATATCCAACACCATTACAAGCAACTGGACATGATGAAGTGTATGTAGGACGTATTCGTCGCGATATCTCTCAACCTAACAGCTTCCACATCTGGTGTGTGGGTGACAATATTCGTAAGGGTGCAGCAAGCAATGCCATCCAAATCGCGGAGTATATTGAAGAGCACGGATTACGTAAATGATTAAATAGAAGACTGGGCATTCAGGGCACAGTATAGTGAATATATGTTGATTACTCCAAATCTTTACGGATATCTTCATAATAGCTATAACGTTGCACCGGTTCGAGCCTAGGTCTCTCACCTTTAAAGCCTCAAAGGGAGCGTACGGAATAAAATTCCTACGCTCCCTTTTTCGCATTTAATGCCATCCCACGTTATGGCTATTATAGAATCCGTAAGATTTTTCGTAATCAGATTTTTACAAGAAGGAGTTGCCCAGTCTTCTAATAATGATTGATTCCACTACACCCAGCTGGGGGTAAAAAATTAGTTTTGTATCATTAATGATACATCTTTAGTGAGAAAAAGTGAGTGTAACATTTTTGTTACGTAACATTATTGTTACACTCTGAAAAATCAAAAGCAGGAAGCAAGTTTTTCCGCTTTTGAAGGGGGTAAAATGTGATACAATAAAAGTACTATGGATGTAAAAGGAAGTACGCGTGTGAACAAGTTAAAACCTTATTTAAAGCCGTATCTGAAAGAAACGATATTGGCACCTTTATTTAAATTATTCGAAGCGATTCTGGAGTTGTTTGTTCCGCTCATTATGGCGGTCATTATCGACAAAGGGATTGAAAACAGAGATACTACGTTGATTCTCCAACAAGGAGCCATTCTGATTGGGCTCGGAATCCTTGGCGTAGCCGTGTCGATTACCGCTCAATATTTGCGGCAAAGGCGGCAACTGGATTTACCGCCGATGTGAGACAGGCACTCTTTTCTAAAATTCAATACTTTAGCTTTTCGCAACTCGATGCAATCGGAAATGACACTTTACTGACGCGTTTGACGAGTGATATGAATCTCGTGCAAAGTGGGTTAAACATCGCGCTTCGTCTGTTGCTACGTTCGCCGTTTATCGTCGGTGGAGCGATTGTGATGGCCTTTGTCGTGAATGTGGAAATGGCATGGACGTTTGTAATCACCGTTCCAATCTTAGCAGTCGTCGTATTCGGGATTATTTACTGGACGATTCCGATGTATCGCCGTGTGCAAGGGCAACTGGATCGCATTATGCGCATCGTTCATGAAAACTTACTCGGCGTGCGTGTGATTCGTGCATTTAACCGCGAAGAAAAAGAAATTCAGACATTCAGAGAAAATACTGAAGCGTTGAACCAGGCGCAACAAAAGGTGAGTGGCCTCTCAGGAGCTATGAACCCTATTACGTTTGTGATTGTGAATGTGGCGCTTATCGTCATTCTTTATGGTGGGGCGATTAAAGTAGATACAGGAACCTTAACGAAAGGGGAAGTCATCGCTTTAACAAACTACATGTCGCAAATCTTAGTGGAGCTCGTGAAGTTCGCAAACCTCGTAGTAACGATGACAAAATCACTGGCGAGTGCAGAGCGTATCGATACGATTCTATCGATTGAAGCGGATATGGTCGAAGGGACTAAGGAGGTTCATCCTGAAGGCGAAGTGGCGGTGGCGTTTAATGACGTGACGTTGACGTATCAAGGGGACCAAAACGCAGCGCTGAACCATATCTCCTTTACCGCGTTGAAAGGACAGACCATTGGCGTTATCGGTGGGACTGGTAGCGGGAAATCGTCTCTAGTGAATATGATTCCTCGTTTCTATGATGCGACCAAAGGGAATGTAGAGGTGTTCGGAGAAGATGTACGTGACTACCGTTTGTCATCGCTACGTGGAGCGGTTGGAATGGTCTTGCAAAAGGCACAACTCTTCCGGGGAACGATTGCCGACAATGTCCGTTTTGGAAATGCATCTGCTTCCAGTGAAGTGATAGAGCATGCACTTGATGTCGCTCAAGCCAGTGAGTTTGTGCAAACGAAAGAAGGCGGACTTGAGTATGGCATCGAACAAAATGGACGCAATTTATCCGGTGGGCAAAAACAACGGATGACGATTGCACGTGCGATTGCGAAACAAGCACCGATTTTAATCTTAGATGATAGTGCTTCGGCATTAGACTTTGCGACCGATGCGAAATTGCGTGAGGCTATTAAGAACCAAACGCCGCGTCCAACGACCTTTATCGTGTCGCAACGGGCAGCATCTGTGCAGTATGCGGACTTAATTCTTGTTTTAGACGAAGGAAATCTTGTCGGCAAAGGCACGCATGAAGAGCTCTTAGCCAACAATGAGATTTATCAAGAAATTTACTATTCACAATTTCCAAAGGAGGATGAAGCATGAGACAGACAACTCAATGGGAAACCATCCGTAAAGTCCTCCGCTATATCCGTCGCTACCGTATCTATTTTGTAGCATCCATCCTTTTGGCGAGTGTGAATGTATTCGGAACTTTAATGATTCCAAAATTAGTCGGGGAAGCTGTGGACCAAATGGTGGACACGGGCCAAGTATTCTATGAAGGACTATTTGCCATCCTTTGGCAGATTGGACTCTTTACAGCAATGGCAGCTGTTGCACAGTGGTTTATGAACCTCAGCAATAACAAGATGACGTACTCGGTGGTTCGAGACCTCCGTAGAGATGCGCTTGAAAAATCGAGACATTGCCGCTTAGTTATTTAGATATTCATCCAGCCGGAGAAATCGAGAGCCGTATTATTGCGGACGCGGATCAATTCTCGGAGGGATTATTGATGGGATTCACGCAGTTATTCACCGGTGTGATGACGATTTTAGGAACCTTAGTCTTTATGCTGAGCGTGAATATGACATTGACGCTTGTAGTTGTGGTGGTGACGCCCGTATCTTTTGTGATGGCCAGCTTTGTCGCGAAGAAATCCTATCATTTCTTTAAACAACAATCGGAAATTCGTGGGGACCAAACGGCCTATATGAATGAGATGATTGAAGGAACAAGAGTGGTGACGGCCTTTCAGCAACAAGAAAAAGTCATCGAGGACTTCTCGGTCATTAATAAGAAGTTAACAGATGTATCGCTCAAGGCTATCTTCTTCTCGAGCATTACGAATCCAGCAACTCGTTTTGTCAATAGTATCGTCTATACGAGTGTGGGCGTGTTTGGGGCGTTCTTCGTAATGAGCGGAGGCGTGACGGTGGGACAACTATCTGCCTTCTTAAGTTACGCGAACCAATATACGAAACCATTTAATGAAATCTCAGGAGTTATTACCGAGTTGCAAAATGCGATAGCCTGTGCCAACCGCGTGTTTGAACTGTTGGAACAACCTTCTGAACGTCCAGAGCGCAAAAATGCTGCATCTCCTGAAAGCTTTGACGGGGCAGTGGAATTTAGCCATGTGGACTTCTCTTATGTGAAAGACCAACCGCTCATTGAAGACTTCTCGATCGATGTCAAACCTGGGCAACGTGTGGCGATTGTCGGTCCAACCGGAAGTGGAAAGACGACATTGATTAACTTGTTGATGCGTTTCTACGATATTAATAGTGGGAAATTAGCCATCGACGGACTTTCGATTGAAGACATCACTCGTCATTCTTTGCGAAATGGATTTGGAATGGTGCTTCAAGAAACATGGCTTCAAACGGGAACCGTCCGTGAAAATATCACGATGGGAAATCCAACGATTAGCGAAGAAGAGATGATTCGTATCGCCAAACTCTGCCATATTCATGGATTTGTGAGTCGTCTGCCGAAAGGGTATGATACGGTGATTTCAGATGATGGTGGGGACTTCTCGCAAGGGCAGAAACAATTGCTCTGTATCGCGCGTGTAATGATGGGACAACCAAATATGCTGATTCTCGATGAAGCAACGTCTTCTATCGATACGCGTACCGAATTGAAGATTCAAGAAGCTTTCCAACATCTGATGGAAGGACGCACGAGCTTTATCGTGGCACACCGCTTATCGACGATTCGTACGGCGGATGTGATTCTCGTCTTAAAAGACGGGCATGTCATTGAAAAAGGCAATCATGCCAGCTTGATGGAGCAACGTGGATTTTACTACAATCTCTATCAAAGTCAGTGGCAACATTAATCTAAAAACTAAAAAGAAGCGTAGACTCTATAAAAGGGGTCTACGCTTCTTTGAATTGCTGAAAGTACAAAATTATCATATATGATAATTTCAAAAGATTATTGATTGAATTCTTCTAGCGCTAGAGACGCTTCTTCCCACTCAGCGAGAAGGGTTTCTTGGCGCTCGAGAAGGGCACCTTCTTCGGTAGAGAGGGCAGCGGATTTATCTGGATCAGAATAGTTTTCTTCCAGCGTCATTGCCTCATGCACTTGTTCTAGCGCCGTTTCAATATCGTGCATTTCCGTTTCTAGTTGCTCGATGCGACGTGTGAGCGTACGAATTTGACGTTGCTCTTCTTTTGAGGCGTGGTAGCTGGCTTTGGCTTCTGTCATCGGCTCAGCTGTGGTTGCTTCGACACTCTTGGCTTCTTGCAATGCGGCGAGTTCTTCTTTCTCTTGTTTTTTCTCGAGATAGTAGTCGTAGTCGCCTAAATACAGCGTGCTTCCAGTTTCTTCAATCTCCAAAATGGCCGTTGCGACCTTATTGATAAAGAAACGGTCATGCGATACGAAACAAATCGTGCCGTCGTAGTCGATAAGGGCATCCTCGAGGACTTCTTTACTGTCGATGTCCAAGTGGTTGGTTGGTTCGTCGAGCAGTAGGAAATTATCATGTTCAAGAGACAGTTTGCAAAGTGCCAAACGTGCCTTTTCACCCCCGCTGAGTTGAGAGGTTGTTTTCTCGACATCGTTTCCTGAGAAAAGGAAGCTGCCGAGAATCGAACGGACGTCTTTTTCAGGCATTGTTGAATGGCGAGACCAGAGTTCTTCTAGAACTGTTTGATTCGATGAGAGGCCGGCCAAGTTTTGGTCATAGTAACCGACTTGAACGCCAGCGCCTAAATCAATTGAGCCTTCGATTAAAGGAAGTTCTCCCGTAATCGACTTCAAGAGAGTAGATTTTCCAATACCGTTAGGCCCCAGAATCGCGATGGCTTCACGCTTGCGAAGCTGGAAGGAAATCGGACCACTCAAGGCTTCGTGGTCGTAGCCGATATAAGCGTCAGTTACTTGCAACACTTGGTTTCCGGATTCGCGTTCCACGGTGAATTCAAAACGAGCAGAGCGTTGATCGCCTTTTGGTTTTTCTAATCGTTCCATCTTCTCGAGTTTCTTACGGCGTGATTGCGCACGTTTTGTGGTTGAGGCGCGCACCAAGTTTTTCGCGACGAATTCTTCTAAGTCGTGAATCTCTTGTTGCTGCTTCTCGTAGGCTTTTTGTTTGAGTAAATAGCGTTGCTCGCGTTCTTCTAAGTAGTGCGAGTAGTTGCCTTTGTAATGTTCGCAGGCCTTATGACTGATTTCATAGACTTCGTTACACACACGGTCCAAGAAGTATTGGTCGTGGGATACGATGACAAGCGCGCTACTTGAAGAGCGTAAATAGTCTTCAAGCCACGTCAATGTCTCGATATCCAAGTGGTTGGTTGGTTCGTCTAAGATGAGTAAGTCGTGTTTTTCTAATAAAATACGGGCCAGTGCCAAACGAGTGCGTTGGCCTCCAGAGAGTGCTTGAATCGGTTGGTAGTAGTCTTCTGGATAGAAACGAAAATCCGTGAAGCACGGTACGGATTTCAGACTCGTAACCATACGCATTCTTTTGGTTCAATTCTTCTTGCAGTTGGTCGTAACGCTTTAAGGCGAGCTCGTACGCTACTGGGTCGCTCAGAAGATCCGGGTCGCCGAGTTGTTCAGCCGCTTTTTGCGCTTGTTTCTTCAAAGTTTCTACGTCTTCAAAGAGATGCACCATTTCTTCCCAAACGGTACGCGAAGACTCGATAGCAGCATATTGGTCTAAGTAGCCAATCGAGAGGTCTTTCTTCTTTGACACAGTGCCAAGAGAAGGTTCCTCGATACCAGCCAACATTTTTAACAGCGTGGATTTTCCAGTACCATTACGCCCAACGATGGCAATCCGCGAATTTTCTTGAATATGAATCGTAATATTTTCAAATAGGACTTCATCCGCAAACATACGCGCGAGTCCTTGTCCTTGTAGTAAAATCATGACGGGTCCTTTCAATGTGGTTTCAGTTTATTTTAGCATAAAAAAGAAGGGGAACAATATTGATACGCGTTCTTCTTTGCATTCACATTCACAATAGGGAGGTTGTGAAGAAAAAAGCACAAAGCCTTCTGTATATAAGCGAAACTTAGGAATGTTCGTGAGGTGCAAGCAAACTGTTTGTGAAATGAAATGTCGTTGTGATAGAATACGCATGGAAATAAAAGAAAAAGGGAGTCTTATTCATGAAAGATTTAAACGAATTAAAAGAAATCGAAGTGCCACGCGCAACTGCGAAACGTTTGGCCATTTATCATCGTTACTTACGTTTCTTGCACGATGCAGGAAAACGTCGCATCTCATCAACTGAATTAAGTGAAGCCGTAAAAGTCGATAGCGCAACAATCCGTCGTGACTTCTCATACTTTGGAGCTTTAGGAAAACGTGGATATGGATATGATGTAGAATACTTATTAGAATTCTTCAGCCATACTTTAAACCAAGATCGCCTAACAAACGTCGCTTTAGTAGGGGTTGGTAAATTAGGACAAGCGCTCTTAAACTACAACTTCCACCAAAGCAACAACGTGCGTATTAGCGCAGCGTTTGACGTAAACGAAGACATCGTTGGAACAATCCAAACAGGTGTGCCAGTTTACAGCATGGATGAAATGGTAGAACAATTGAAAGTTCAACAAATCCAAGTGGCCATCTTAACAGTGCCTCAAGATGTTGCTCAAGAAACAGCAGACCGCTTAGTAGAAGCAAATGTTCGCGGAATCTTGAACTTCACACCAATCCGCTTAGATGTACCAGAAAACGTTCGAGTTCAAAACGTGGACTTAACAAACGAACTTCAAACACTTATTTATTTCTTGGACAACCAAAAATAATCTGTTGAGAGGCATCCTTATAGGGTGCCTTTTTTGTATATAAAAATAAGCACTAATCCAATCCGATTTGCGGAGCAATTAGTGCTTTTCTTTTGGTTCTTTATCGTCTAGTGAATCCTCGTCATCGGGAAGATTCTCGATGAGGTTGGCGAGTTTTTTCAACTCGTTATAGGTGCGAAGCATGTTGATACTTGTTACGATGCTTGTCGTTGCGAATAGACAGCAGAATAATGTGATAAAGTCAAATCCATTTCCAGGATAATGCGTCGTTGCTAGAAAGATAAAGAAGACGGCTAATATGATTTCAAAATATAGTTTTCTGAAGAAACTTTTTCGTGTCATCGCAATCATCCTTTCCTGTCAAAATCTTACAAAATTCCAGACAAATAAGCAAGTATTTATTCTTGATTTTTCCTGACCAAATGAGTATCATAAAACTATGAGTTAGCACTCAGTGTTTTTGAGTGCTAAAAAAGATGAAGGAGGATTTCATATGTTAAAGCCTTTAAAAGATAGAGTTGTTATTCAAATGGTAGAGCAAGAAGAAAAAACTGCTGGAGGATTATTCCTACCAACAACTGCTCAAGAAAAATTACAATTTGCAAAAGTAATCGCAACAAGCGAATTCACTGCTGCAGAAGACCGTCAAGTAGCGGTTGGCGATAAAGTCGTATTTGAGAAATATTCAGGAACAGAAGTTAAATTAGATGGTCAAGAATATATCATCGTGAAAGAAAAAGACATTATCGCAATTGTTGAATAAAGGGGGATACAATTATGGTGAAAGATATTAAATTTGCAGAAGACGCAAGAAGCGCCATGCTACGTGGTGTGGACGTTTTAGCGAACACAGTAAAAGTAACATTAGGACCAAAAGGACGTAATGTGGTATTAGAAAAAGCATTTGGTTCTCCACTAATTACAAATGATGGGGTAACAATTGCCAAAGAAATCGAATTAGAAGATCACTTCGAAAACATGGGTGCAAAACTCGTGGCTGAAGTGGCTTCAAAAACAAACGATATTGCCGGTGACGGTACAACAACAGCGACTGTGTTAACACAAGCTATCGTACGTGAAGGATTGAAAAACGTAACTGCTGGTGCAAACCCAGTAGGCATCCGTCGCGGGATTGAACTTGCGACAAAAGCAGCGGTTGAAGAATTACACCGCATTTCTCGTCCAGTAGAATCAAAAGAAGCCATCGCACAAGTTGCGGCCATTTCTTCAGGTTCAGCTGAAGTCGGTGAATTAATCGCTGAAGCTATGGAAAAAGTGGGTAACGATGGTGTTATCACAATCGAAGAATCTAAAGGGATTGAAACTGAATTAGATGTTGTAGAAGGAATGCAATTTGACCGTGGTTACTTATCACAATACATGGTGACAGATAACGACAAGATGATTGCGACTTTAGACAATCCATTCATTTTAATCACAGATAAGAAAGTGTCAAACATCCAAGAAATCATTCCATTATTAGAACAAATCGTTCAACAAGGACGTGCGTTATTAATCATCGCGGATGACGTGGATGGCGAAGCTTTACCAACATTAGTATTGAACAAATTACGCGGAACATTTAACGTGGTAGCTGTAAAAGCTCCAGGATTCGGTGACCGTCGTAAAGCGATGTTAGAAGATATCGCGGTCTTAACTGGTGCTCAAGTTATTACAGAAGACCTTGGCTTAGAATTAAAAGACGCAACATTAGCTCAATTAGGGACAGCTGGTAAAGTTGTGGTTTCTAAAGACAGCACTACAATCGTTGAAGGTGCCGGTTCTAAAGAATTAATCGCGAACCGTGTTGCTTAATTCGCGCACAAGCACAAGATACAACAAGTGATTTCGACCGTGAAAAATTAAATGAACGTCTTGCTAAATTATCAGGTGGGGTTGCCGTGATTAAAGTCGGTGCCGCTACTGAAACAGAATTGAAAGAGAAAAAACTTCGCATTGAAGATGCCTTAAACGCAACTCGCGCAGCGGTTGAAGAAGGTATCGTTTCAGGTGGGGGAACAGCTCTTGTGAACGTTCAAAAAGTCGTAGACGCTCTTGAATTAGAAGGCGACTTAGCGACAGGTGCGAAAATCGTATCTCGTTCATTAGAAGAACCATTACGTCAAATCGCAGAAAATGCGGGTCTTGAAGGTTCTGTCATTGTTGCTCGTTTGAAATCTGAAGAAAAAGGGATTGGATACAATGCCGCTACAGATGAATGGGTAAACATGATTGAAGCAGGTATCGTGGACCCAACAAAAGTAACACGTTCTGCATTACAAAATGCTGCATCTGTTTCAGCATTATTATTAACAACAGAAGCTGTTGTAGCTGACAAACCAGCTCCAGTAGCACCACCAATGCCAGGGATGGATCCGGGCATGGGTATGATGTAATCAAAGAGGGGTGAAAGTTTTTTCACCCCTCTTTTTCTTTTTATAATGAAACACCGCAAGGTGCTTCCCGACAAAAGTGAACTTCGTTCAAAACTTCGAACCCTCGAGGATATCTCTATAGTATATGCAATGAGGCACCGGCTTGAGCCGAAGTCTCAAGCTCTTTCAAGATTCAAATGGACTCTAAAAAATAAATTTTTAAGAGTCCATAATTCACTTTGAATGCTAGCTCCCATTGCTAATACTATGGAATCCTCGGGGTTCTTCGTTCTGAACACTTTTTTTAAGCTACCAAAAAAAGAGGAGGAGAATGGAGAGTGTAGAGGAAAGTGCGAATTCTCGGTATTCTCCGTTTTGAACACTTTTTTTGGAGATGCTTATAAAAAAGAGGATGAATAGAGAAAGAAAATAAGACCAACGGATTTGTTGGTCTTATTTTTGTGGTTATGATAATAGGGCTTTGCAGTGCGCGTATTCTGGATAAGAAGAGAATTCTGCGCTGAGGAAATCCTCGATAAAGGCGAAGCGGTCTTTATACAGCGAACGGACGTCGTCGGACTCTGTATGCTCTAAGGCATAGGCTGTTTGCTGCAAGAAGAGTTGTGGATGGGTGTCTTGTAAGATTTCAAGGAGTCCCTCCAGTGTATCGGGGTTTTCCTGTCCGATTTGTTGCAGCAAGGTGTGGATGGAAATCCAGTCTTTCATATCATACGTTATGTCTTCGGTTGTTACCTCTAGTTGAGAGAGGAAATCGTCAAAGGAGTTTTCCACTTCGAGCCATTGATCCATTTCAACATCAATCAGACGGATGCTTGGTTCCTGGTCAGCGCCGTTTTGATAATCGAAGGCGTAGTAAACAGGTCCGTCTTGGAAAAAGACCACGAAGTACTCAGGCAATCCTGTCACTTCTGGAGACCATGAAGCATTCAGAATGCTTGGGAAATACGGGCCTTCTGAGTAGCCGCTCAGTCCATTACAGAGGGCGTAGTCGAGGCCAAATCGCGTTGGTTCCGCCGTTGTAATCTTAGTGTTCGTGAAGAATCCGGCACCATTTTTCCAAAAGAAAATCTACGTAACTCTGTGGTAGTGGAAAACGAGAGAAATGCTCCTTCGTCTGTGGAATGGGTGAGAATAACTGTTGCTGAATCATGGGGCTCCTTTCTACTGCAAAATCCGTCTTAGGATGGATGCAGAAAATTTTACGTTTTGCTACTCTATCTTTACCAACTATTTTACACACATTTAGGAAAATATGGTACAATGAGGGTATTAAATCTAAAGGAGAGTGTCACAAAATGACAGTAGTATGGGTTATTTTAGGAGTTTTAGTTGTTATTGTTCTATGGGCAATGTTTGCATACAACGGACTCGTACAACAAAAAAACTGGGTTCAAGAAGCTTGGGCGCAAATCGATGTTCAATTACAACGTCGTAACGATTTAGTTCCAAACCTTGTTGAAACAGTAAAAGGTTACGCAAAACACGAACAAGAAACATTAACTCAAGTAATTGCGATGAGAAACCAAATTGCAAACATGGGTAGTGATGTTTCACCACAAGAAAAAATGGAAGCATCTAACCAATTATCTGGTGCTTTAAAAACTATTTTCGCTTTAGCTGAAAGCTATCCTGATTTAAAAGCGAACGATAGCTTCTTAAACTTACAAGAAGAATTGACAAACACAGAGAACAAAATCTCTTACGCTCGTCAATTATACAATTCAAGTGTTGCGAGATATAACATCTCTATTCAATCAATTCCAACAAACATTATTGCTGGTTTTGGTGGATTCACGAAAGAAGAAATGTTAGAAACTCCAGTTGAAGCTCGTAAAGTTCCTGAAGTGAAATTCTAATTGACAGTTCATTAGTAGGGAGGGAGTGCTAGGATGTTATACCAACAAATTGCTTCCAACAAACGCAAACGCTTGTCGTTATTGTGTTGTACATGGCGCTCTTCGTTGCAGTGGGAATCGGAATTGGATATTATGCATTACGCAGTGTCGTCGCTGGGGTCATTATCGCCCTTGTTGCCGGCGGGTTGTATTCAATGATGATGATTGCAAATGCGACTAATGTAGTGATGCAATTAAACCATGCCAGAGAAATTACAGATAAAAATCAAGCACCGATGATTTGGAATATCGTGAGCGATATGTCCATGATTGCAAAAGTACCAATGCCACGTATCTTTATTATCGAGGACGAATCGCCAAACGCGTTTGCGACAGGAAGTTCTCCAGAAAAAGCAGCCGTGGCGGTGACAACGGGGTTATTAGAACGGTTGAATCGTGAAGAACTCGAAGGGGTGATTGCCCACGAGTTTGGACATATTCGTAACTATGACGTTCGCCTTCAAACGATTGCGATTGCGCTTGGTGCCGTGATTGCCATGCTAGTTCAATTTGGAAGTCGCATGATGTTCTGGGGTGGCGGTAGTAGAGACCGAGACGATGATAGCGAGGGTGGTGGCGCAAATGCCATCTTCATGGTGATCGGTTTAATCGCGATGATTCTTGGACCATTTATGTCGACGATTCTACAATTGGCCTTGTCACGAAATCGTGAGTACTTAGCAGATGCTTCAGCAGTGGAATTCACAAGAAATCCATATGGACTCATCTCTGCATTGACGAAGATTTCAGAAGCTCCGCCAATGACGGAAGCCGACAAGAAGAGTGCGGCGTTATATATCTCAAATCCGTTTGGGGAAGAAGGGGATTCGCTCTTCTCAACGCACCCATCAACGGCGAATCGTATTAAACGATTAGAAAATATGTAACCTGAAGACTGAGGATTTCCTCAGTCTTTTTTGTTTTCTGAGAACTAGATTAGAATGTTGCTAAATTGTTACAGAAGAAAGCGGTTCACACAGAAAAATGTAATCTAATATATATGTTTTAGTAGACAGAAATCCTTTATAATGGAACATGATAAACTCTATGGAGGTGAGACTGTGGCTAAACAATTATATATCCATTACGATAGCGTATCGAACCATGTACTAACGAAGTCGATTGCGTTCCATTTGTCTGCCTTACCACAGTCTGAGATTCCGCAAAACATTCTTCTCTTAAACGGGAAGTCAAGCCTTGCCACACACGATCCTTATACGGGATTCATGTGGGTGAAGGGGCGTAAAAATGTGTTAGCGTATCTCCAAGGGGTGGAAGAAGGCAAAGAGGCGCCATCGAATTGGGTGGACTTTGATTCGATTGATTTCGTTCATCAATTAACGCCGCAAGAAATTGCAGACTTGCTGTATATTTCGCACGCGAAGACGCACTTGCATTCGCCGTTCTTCTATAAATTACAAATAACTTTATTTACTTGTCACTTGAAAATGGCTACTCGAAAGTGTACTACCGTAAAATTGAGCAGTTCTTGCCAATCTTATCAACGCAAGTCCAAATCGAGATGACAGATATCTTAAACGAGACACCGAAGTTCTTATTCTTTGGTTCTGACAAAGTGGCTGCAGCGATTTCCATCGAAGCGCTCAAAGAAATGATGCCATTGTATCGTGAAGGAATCAGTCTTGCTTTTGATAAAGTCACAAAGAAAGAAGACAGCTACGAAGTACCAATCTTCTTAACGGAGGACCGTTATCATTATGCCGATAAAGCAGTGACACAAAACGTCCGTATCGGACAACTCGCGTATAGCGAAACGTATCAAAATTGGAAGATTTCAGCAAAACTCCCAATGAATGACGCCCTTTAAAGCACTTTTCACAACGATTGTGAGAGGTGCTTTTTTGCGCGTTGGCCGTAACTTGTAACCCTTCCGCCGTTTTGTTATACTGAAAAGTGCAAGGTTATTTTCAAAATAACGTTCGAAGAGCCTAGATGAGGCGGTTCGCACCACGCGAATAGTTTGGAGGATTTATATGAAAATTGTAGTGATTTACGGCGGAAAGAGTGCAGAGCACGATATTTCAATTTTAACTGCCGGTTCAATTATTAAAGAAATTTATTTCGAGTATTACGATGTTCAACCAGTGTACATTACAAAAGAAGGAACATGGTTAAAAGGAGAAGCGTTAAAAGCACCTGTAGCCTTGACCAAGCGCTTCGTTTAACAGAAGGGGATGTTGCGCATTTTGCAACAACAGAAGGCGAAACATCAACTGGCGTTCGCATCCAACCATGCGATATCGCTGGACCAGATACAGTGGTATTCCCAATCTTACACGGACCAAACGGGGAAGACGGAACGATTCAAGGATTATTCGAAATCTTAGACTTACCATATGTTGGTTGTGGCGTATTAGCCAGCGCAAATGGAATGGACAAAATTGCCAGCAAGCATTTATTCCAGCAAGCAGGCATTCCACAAGTGCCATTCGTCCCTTTTGTGAAAGCAGATTTTGAAAAATCACCAGAAGCCATCTTCACACGTGTAGAAGGAACATTACGTTATCCAGTATTCGTGAAACCAGCGAATATGGGTTCTAGTGTTGGGATTTCTAAAGCGACAAACCGTGAAGAATTAACAGCAGCTATCGAAGAAGCGTTGAAATATGACCGCCGTATCGTCGTCGAACAAGGAATCGACGCACGCGAAGTCGAAGTAGCGGTTCTTGGAAACGACGAAGTGAACACATCTGTGGTAGGGGAAGTCGTGAAACAAGCAGGCTTCTACGATTACAACGAGAAATACATTAACAACACAACCACTCTTCAAATTCCAGCAGCGATTCCAGAAGAAGTCTCTGCCAAAATTCGTGAGTATGCCGTAACAGCATTCCGTGCCATTGACGGTAGTGGCTTAACACGTTGTGATTTCTTCTTAACCGAAACAAACGAAGTGTTTATCAACGAAGTGAATACAATGCCAGGGTTCACACAATTTAGTATGTATCCAAAACTTTGGGAAGCAATGGGCATTTCCTATAAAGATTTAGTCGAAGAACTCATTCAATTAGCGTTGAAACGCTATAACGATCGTCATGCGAGATAAGGGGTAGAAAGATGAGTATTGGAACAGTTGCTGAAATTACAAAAGCCGTCGAAGCGATTGATTATCAGTCAGCACATCGATTTGAAGTCATCGAATCTGTGGCCTTCGATACACGAAAAATTAGGTCCCAAACAGCCTTTTTCGTGCCACTTCAAGGGCAAACAGACGGACATGATTATATTGAACAAGCGATTCAAGCAGGCGCAACAGCCGTGTTATGGGGTAAACAAGATGTAACGCCACCAGATGGAATCTGTGCCATTTGGGTGGACGACCCACTTCAAGCTTTTTCACAAAAATTAGCAAAATGGTATTTAGAAAAAGTATCCCCACGCATCGTTGGAATCACAGGTAGTTCTGGAAAAACAACGACAAAAGATATGACAGCAGCCGCTCTTGGCGCACGCTACCGTGTCTATAAAACACAAGGGAACTTCAATAACGATATCGGCTTACCACAAACGATTTTAGATATGCCCGAATCAGCTGAAGCACTTGTCTTAGAGATGGGGATGAGCGAATTCCACGAAATCGAATTCTTATCAAAATTAGCACGCCCAGAAGTCGTTGCGATTACGCTCATCGGTGAATCGCATATGGAACAGTTGGGAAGCAAGGAAGGCATTGCCAAAGCCAAACTTGAAATCCTTTCTGGACTTAAAGAAAATGGAACTTTTATTTATCCAGCTCATGAAGATTTAATTACAGCAGGCATTGCACAAGCTGAAAAACCAGCAAACTTCAACATCGTTACAGTCGGTGAAGGAAGCAAGGAACTTTCAGCACGTAACATCGAACTTTATTCAGACCACACAGCGTTTGAATTAGTAACACCAACTGAAACAGTGGCGGTCACTTTACCAGTGCTTGGGGCGTACAACGTTTCAAACGCACTTCTTGCGATTGAAATTGCACGCACATTGGATGTTCCACTTTCAGATATCGTATCAGCCTTAGCGAACTTCGAATTGACGAAGAACCGTACGCAATGGGTGAAAGGCCAAAACGGAGTAGCCATCTTAAATGATGCGTACAACGCTAGCCCAATCGCGATGAAATCCGTGATTAAATCATTCGTTTCAGTCGAAGCAACAGGCCGTCGCGTTCTCGTTCTTGGGGACATCCGCGAGCTTGGTGAACATTCGAAAGAATTGCACGCCAGCATCTCAGAAGTCATTTCACCAAGCGAAGTCGCACTTGTGTACTTGTACGGCGAAGAAATGGAAGCACTCTATGATGCGTTGAAAGGCCAGTTCGAAGCAGCAGCGCTTCACCATTACATGGATAAAGAAGCGTTGATTGCTGACTTGAAGTCTGAACTCAAAGAAGGCGACCAAGTCCTTATTAAATCAAGCAACGGCACAGGTTTACTCGCCGTTGTCGATGCCCTAAAAGCAGAATAACAAATATAAAGGAAAGCGAGAGACGCACCAACGTCCCTCGCTTTTTTCGTCCCCTCATGGAGAACGATCCATTATAAAGTGTCCCCATTTCTCAACCGCACCACGAGAAACAACTCCCCGCCTCCTCCCGCTTTTTTATTTTGAAATTGCTATTCTAGTAAATTGACGCTGATTCCGAAGAATCTAGCGGATTTTATAATGGTAGTAATGGGGGATAGCATTAAATGCGAGGGAGAAAGACAGAAACACCCTAGATACATTATTGTATCTAGGATGTTTCGTTTTCTTTCCCCCACAAAGTTGAATAGGTATGAGCAAGCTGTTTACAGTGTAGCTCATACCATTCAACCACTGTGCTTAGCTGGAGTTAGAAATTTATTTCTTACTCCTTCTTTGAGGCTTTAAAGGTGAGAGACGAAAGGCTCGAACCGGTGCCCCATTACAGCTATTATTGATAAATCCGCAAGGATTTGAAGCCCGTAAAGTCTTATCGTTTAAGCATTTTCAAAGAATAAAAAGCAGGAGTCGGCGGTCTGTATTCTTTGCATTCTCGCTGGATGCGTGCTATAGTATTCGTTGAGTTGAGAAATGTACACACATTTATAATAGATAGTTTGAAATTTAAACGATTGTAGAAGTCTGGTGCTCTTACGAAAAGCTCCAGACTTTGTTATGAAGGGAAATCCCTCGTGTGCTTCTCACCGAAGTATCCAAGGAGGAAAATATGAAATTTAATGAATTAGGATTGGATTCTGCCTTACTAGAATCTATCGAAAAAATGGGATTTGAAGAAGCAACTCCCATTCAAGCACAAACCATTCCAAAGGCGCTAGCAGGCTTAGATGTGATTGGACAAGCGCAAACAGGGACTGGTAAAACAGCTTCATTTGGGTTGCCAATGCTTCAAAAAATCGACCCAAGTAAAAAAGGCGTACAAGGACTTGTCATCGCACCAACTCGTGAACTTGCGATTCAAACACAAGAAGAGTTGTTCCGTCTCGGACGCGACAAAAAAGTTCGTGTACAAGCGGTTTACGGTGGAGCGGACATTAACCGTCAGATCCGCCAATTAAAAGAAAATCCACAAATCGTTGTGGGAACTCCAGGTCGCCTGTTAGACCACATTTCACGCCGTACATTGAAGCTTGCGACAGTGGAAACACTTGTCTTAGACGAAGCGGATGAAATGTTAAACATGGGATTCTTGGAAGATATCGAATCGATTATCAAACAAGTTCCAGAAAACCGCCAAACGCTTTTATTCTCTGCGACAATGCCAGATGATATTAAACGTATCGGTGTTCAATTTATGAAAGATCCAGAACATGTTCGTATCAAATCAAATGAGATGACGGCGACATTAATCGATCAATATTTCGTAAAATGTAAAGACTACGAGAAATTCGACATTATGACACGTTTATTAGACGTTCAAACGCCTGAATTAACCATCGTATTCGGACGTACAAAACGTCGTGTAGACGAATTAGCACGCGGACTTGAAATGCGTGGCTACCGTGCAGAAGGAATCCACGGGGACTTAAGCCAGCAAAAACGTATGAGCGTTCTTCGTGACTTCAAGAACAATCATTTAGACATCTTAGTCGCTACAGACGTGGCAGCGCGTGGACTAGATATCTCAGGCGTCACACACGTATATAACTACGATATCCCACAAGATCCAGAAAGCTATGTACACCGTATTGGACGTACAGGCCGTGCTGGTCAAGAAGGAATGTCAGTTACATTCGTGACACCAAACGAAATGGATTACTTACGTGTGATTGAAGAATTAACGCGTAAACGTATGACAAGCCTTCGTCCACCAACGCAAACAGAAGCCTTGGAAGGACAAACAAAAACAGCCATCGAGTCTATTGACGAAATGATGAAAACTGTGGAACCAAGACGTTTCAAAGAAGCGGTATCTTACTTATTAGACGAGTACGAACCAGAAGAATTGGCAGCTCTATTACTTAAGAGCATGATTAAAGACCCAACTGAAATTCCAGTTAAAATCACGCCAGAACGTCCATTGCCTAGCCGCAAACGTGGTAACAGTCGTGGGAACTACAACCGTAGCGACCGTAAAGACAATCGCGGACGTAACGGAAAAGGAAGCTTCAAGCGTAAAGAAGACCGTCGTGGCCGTGGCTTAGAAGACGAATATACACGCGGAAAAGATTCTCGCCGCCGTAACAACAAAAAGAAATCTGACAAAGGATTTACCATCCGTCAGAAATAATGACTGAGAGCAGACTAGTACAACGCTAGTCTGCTTTTTTTTTAGAATCTCATATTGACAGTATCTGCTATAAAACGGTAATATAAGGACAAAACATGTGAGGTAGAAGTAAATGGGTGCTCGATTGAAAAAACCGCTTTGGGTTCTATTCTTTTTTGTAGCGTATATTGTCATATACGGAGGAATTGAATTTGTATTCAAAATGAATTTGTGGAATCTAGGTCGTCAAGCGGATATGTGGAAGTTAATTGTGACGATTATTTGCGTTGGCATTTTGGTATTTTGTATGTACAAAGTACACACAAAATTATTTAAGCCAACAGTAAAAAGAAAGTTTCAACTGATGGATTTAATTTTTGTGTTTGTAACGTATATTACTCTCAGATTTTCAAGCTATTTGATTTATAATTTGTGGAGTTCAATGGCATATGGGACAGGTCGATCAAAACTAGTTGATTTTTTCTTTAGGGCTAATCTACCACTTACAACAGATAAATATATTTTTGCTTTAGAGGCACTAAGCATAGTGGTTATTGCGCCTTTTGTAGAAGAATTTCTTTTTAGAGGATTTCTGAATAATTTGCTTCGAGGAAAAGTAAATACTTTTATTAGAATGTCCATCGTATCAATTCTATTTGCGGCTATTCATTTTCCGTATTATATCCATAATTGGATACAGTTTATAGATTATCTTATAGGTTCAATTGTTCTTTTTCTTGTGTATGAACGAAGAAGAAGTTTGTTTGACGCAATTTTATTACACAGCCTTTTTAATGGACTTCTTGTAATCTTGTTCATCGAAATACCGAGACGCTTCTTTTAGAAAATTAGTTAGTGACTTCTGTAAGGGAGTCACTTTTTTTGTAGATTTTTGTTTTAGGTTCATTTTAGTTTTAAGGAGTACTCTCTTATTAAGGAAGACGCCAAAAGAAAGAAGCGATTTTCTTTAAATAGAACTGTGTTTTGATACAATAAGGAAAAGAGGGATACAATCATGACGGTTTTAACTAAAATCAGACCTAAAAAACCATTAAAAAATTTAAAGTGGTTTGACATCCTCGTCGTGACAATCATCATGTTCGGGGAGTTTATCATTCGATCCACGCAACAATTTCTACAGAGTTTACAACCAGTGACGGAAGTGGCCCCACAGTATACGGAGACGACAACGTCCTATAGCGACGGGGCAGCGTATTCGAGTAATTTTACGCTACAGTTGATATTACTAGCGATTGCACTCTTGTACTTAGTCATCCGTCATTACGACTTCAAGCAGTTGAAGATTCGTTTTCACTGGTCTGTACTCATCTGGGTACCGGTATTATTCACGATGGTCGGACTGTTCGGCGACGTGGTAACAACGCTGAGCGGCGAATACAACTACTTCGACCCAGCTCTTGTTCCGTTCATGAACCCGCAGGAAATCATCAATAAGTTCATAGCGTTATCTCCAATGGCCATCGCTTATGGTCTGTTAAATGGCTTCTACGAAGAATTCTTCTTCCTTGGATTAATGACATCGGTGAAGGAAGAACATCAGTGGAAGGCTTTAGCGTTCTCGACACTTGTTCGTTTCTCATTCCATACGTATCAAGGAATGTTGTGGGCAATTGTTATCGGAGTCGTGTACGGATTGTTCTACTACTTCATGTACAAGAAAGTGGTCAAAAACCTATTACCATTCTTTCTTATGCACGCATTGGCAGATATGTTTGGTTCAACCTTCATCTACTTGCTCATCGCATGGGCATACTAAAATTTTACAAAGCGCACCTGGACAGGGTGCGTTTTTTGTTGTTGAAAGGCTACAATTACCATATATGGTAATTGCGTGTTGGAGTGGAGTAAAAACATTGTAAAATCAAGCTTCTTTCTTATGTGTGAGAGGGAGGGTTATGGTATGATAGCGCTAGTGATATCAGTAAAAGCGAGGAGACTTTCAGATGTATTATGTAAAAAACCAACGTAATGGACAAGAAATCTACGATGCAACGACAAACTTAGCCATCGAATATTTCTTATTAAACGAAAAGAAACTCGATGAACCAATTTTGTTATTTTATGTTAACGAAAATGCGATTATCATCGGGAAAAACCAAAATACCATCGAAGAAATCAATCAAGATGGTGTAGACAAACTGGGCGTACAAGTGGTTCGTCGTTTCTCAGGTGGTGGAGCCGTGTATCACGATATGGGAAATATCTGTTTCTGCTTCATCACAGAAGATGATGGCGATAGCTTCCGTGATTTCGGAAAATTCACAGAACCTGTGATTGAAGCACTCCATAAAATGGGAGCAACAGGGGCAGAGTTACAAGGCCGTAACGACCTTCTCATCGACGGTAAGAAATTCTCTGGAAATGCGATGTATTCAAACAATGGCCGTTTAACAGCGCACGGAACATTAATGTTGGATTTAGATGTGAGCATTTTGCCACAAATTTTACGTCCAAAACAAGAGAAAATCGCGTCAAAAGGAATCAAGTCGGTTCGTTCACGCGTAACCAATATCAAGCCTTACTTAGCGCCTGAATATCAAGACTTAGACATCTTACAATTCCGCGAAGTACTCTTGAAAAACATCTTCAATGTGGAAGATACATCAACGATTAAAGAGTACGTTCTAACGGATGAAGACTGGGTGCGTGTAGAAGAATTACGCAGCAAGTACTTCAACAACCCAGATTGGAACTACGGAAAAAATCCAAAATTCGAATTCAAGCAATCAAAACGTACACCAGCCGGACAAATCGAGTTCAGCTTGAACGTTGAAAAGAATGCTATCAAAGACATTAAAATTAACGGAGACTTCTTCGGCCTTGGAGAAATCAGCGATGTAGAAAAAGCGCTAGTGGGCGTAGGCTACAACCGCGAAGACTTAACAAAAGCCTTCGAAGCCATCGACATCCGCCGTTACTTCGGTAATGTGACAGTGGACATCCTAGTGAACCTATTACTAGGGGTAGAAGAATAAAATAGAATACTCGGCTATAGAGGCCGATGAAGTGGAACCTAGCAGTCATGCTGGGTTCTTTTTTTTGCTTGCGCGTATAGTAAAAGCCGAGGTGGAGCAGTATAATATAGATGAGTTCAGGAATCCGTTTTTAGGGAGAGGGGTTGTTGGAAATGAGGCCAAAAATTAGAGGAATTGGAACTGTTGCGTTAGGTATCATCAGCGGTGCGAATGCAATCTATCAACTAGTATTTCGTCAAGATATCGTGCTGTTAATTGTGAGTGCAATGGTTAGTGTGCTAGCCTTTTATATTTTTGTGAATCGGGATAATCCGGATAAGAAGGATCAGCTCCAAAAATTCAGTCACGCAGGAGTTGTCTTCTTTATTGGTATGGTAGCCACTATTGCTTTTATCCTCTTCATGAATTATTTCTTTGGGTTTGAGCAATGGGAGTCGTGGCAAAAATCCGTCGTTAGAGTCACGTTTGTCTTTGGGTTAGTGACGGTAGTGAATCGATATTTTAAAGAATAATAGTTTTTATGGAGGGGTCATATGGCACTTTTACATATTTCATTTTTTTCAAAAACATTAATGAGAACCATCCCGCTGTCAGTCTACTTGCCTAGCGATGCGGTGGATTTTAATAATCAGTATCTCTCGGAAGGTCCGTACAAAGCGTTGGTGTTGCTTCACGGAGTATTGGGCAGTGAACAGGACTGGGTCAATCAGACGCGCATTCTTCGATACGCTAAGAGAAGAACTTTGCCCTCATCATGCCTTCTGGGGAAAATCATTTCTACGTAGACCAACCATGGAACTATACGAACTATGGAGAATTTATCGGGGTGGAGCTTCCAGAAATCTCACGCCGAATGTTTCCAATTTCCAGAAAACGGGAAGACTTGGGCATTGCCGGGCTTTCGATGGGTGGATATGGGGCGCTTCGAAATGGCATCAAATATCCAGACACCTTTAGCGTCATTGGGGCGTTCTCTAGCGCGATTAAGAAACAGGCACTTCCACCAGAAGAGATTCCAGAAGCACCGTTCTTTTTAAGAAAAAGCTTTTTGGAGGCGGTCTTTAAAGATGAGGAGACCTTTGTGGCGGAAGGCAATCAGTTGTATCATGCCGTCCAAACAATGGAGCATAAGGATGAGCTCTCGATTTTTATGGCATGTGGCACGGAAGATTGGCTGTTGGAAGACAACCGTAGCTACAGCAGCTTTTTGAAAGAACAAGGAGTGTCACTAACGTATCAAGAACACGCTGGTGGACACGAATGGGATTTCTGGGACTGGGCGATGAAGCAGTTCTTAGACTGGTGGATTCCAGAAGATGCAGATCAAGGCGTGTCTAGCGGGAACGTGAAATCGTAAGACGAGCGCGATATTGTTGCAAGCGTCGGGTTTGAATGGTAGAATATTTTGTATATTAGAGCGATGAACAAGAGGAGTAAAATGACTTTGTTTATGAGAGAGGGAAGGGTTGGTGAAACTTCCTAGCAAATTCATTTGAAGGTAGCTTGTGAGCTTACTCTACGAAAAGAAGTAATAGAGTACGGAGACGACACTTCGTTACCAACATCGAGGCGTAATGAATGATTACGCGAATATTAGGTGGTACCACGAATTTAATCGTCCTATGGAGAGTGTCTTCATAGGATTTTTTTATTGGACACAAACAAGATACAAGGAGGAAAATCAATGGCTAAAGAAATGTCATCTAAGTTTCAACCACAAGAAGTTGAAGCTGGTAAATATCAATGGTGGGTTGATTCAGGCGTCTTCCATCCAAACGAAGATCCAAACGCTGAACCTTATTCAATCGTTATCCCGCCACCAAACGTAACAGGGAAATTACACTTAGGACATGCTTGGGACGTAACGTTACAAGACATGATTATCCGTCAAACGCATGCAAGGGTTCGACACTTTATGGTTACCAGGGATGGACCATGCGGGGATTGCAACTCAAGCAAAAGTAGAAGAAAAATTACGTGGTGAAGGCTTATCTCGTTATGACCTTGGCCGTGAGAAGTTCCTTGAACAAACATGGGAATGGAAGGAAGAATATGCCAGCCATATCCGTGAACAATGGGCAAAAATGGGGATTTCTGTAGATTACCGCAGAGAGCGTTTCACATTAGATAAAGGGTTATCTGACGCCGTGAAGAAAGTCTTCGTAACTTTATACGAAAGGCTTAATTTACCGTGGTGAATACATCATCAACTGGGACCCTAAAGCGAAGACTTCATTATCTGATATCGAAGTAATTCATAAAGACGTAGAAGGCGCGTTCTATCATATGAACTACCCTCTAGCAGACGGAAGTGGATTCCTAGAAATCGCAACGACTCGTCCAGAAACACTTCTTGGAGATACAGCAGTTGCGGTTCACCCAGACGATGAACGTTACCAAGCGCTTATCGGTAAAACAGTCATCTTGCCGTTAGTGAACCGTGAAATTCCAATTATCGCTGACGAATACGTGGAGCAAGATTTCGGAACAGGGGTTGTAAAAATCACTCCAGCGCATGACCCGAACGACTTTGAAGTAGGGAACCGTCATAACTTACCTCGTATTAACGTGATGAACGATGATGCGACAATGAACGAGTTAGCCGGTAAATACGAAGGCATGGACCGCTTTGCTGCGCGTAAAGCCATCGTGAAAGATTTAGAAGAAGCTGGCCTTCTTGTGAAAATTGAAAAACATTTACACAGCGTTGGTCACTCAGAACGTACAGATGTAGTGGTTGAACCACGTCTTTCAAAACAATGGTTCGTTAAAATGGGACATTTGGCAGAGCAAGCGATTAATGCGCAACGTGAAGAAGGCGACAACACTGTAAACTTCTACCCACCACGTTTCAATGATGCGTACTTACGTTGGATGGAAAACATTCACGACTGGGTAATTTCACGTCAATTATGGTGGGGACATCAAATTCCAGCTTGGTATCATAAAGAAACAGGCGAAGTCTATGTAGGTATGGAAGCTCCAAGCGACAGCGAAAACTGGACACAAGATCCAGACGTATTAGATACTTGGTTCTCATCTGCATTATGGCCATTTTCAACAATGGGTTGGCCAGATGAAGATTCAGCTGATTACAAACGTTACTATCCAACAAACACACTTGTAACAGGGTACGACATCCTTACTTTCTGGGTAAGCCGTATGATGTTCCAAGGGTTAGAATTTACAGGTAAACGTCCATTCAAGAACGTTCTTATCCACGGATTAATTCGTGATAGCCAAGGACGTAAGATGAGTAAGTCTCTTGGAAACGGGGTTGACCCAATGGAGGTTATCGAGCAATATGGTGCCGATGCGCTTCGTTGGTTCTTAGCAAACGGTTCTGCTCCAGGGCAAGACGTTCGTTACTCAACAGACAAGATGGATGCTGCATGGAACTTCATCAACAAGATTTGGAACGCAAGCCGTTACGCGTTAATGAACGTAGGCGACTTAACAGCGGACCAAGTCGATATCACTGGTGAGAAGACTCTTGCGGATAAATGGATTTTAACGCGCTTGAATCAAACAATCGGCAAAGTAACAGAACTCTTCGAGAAATTCGAATTCGGTGAAGCAGGACGTCTATTGTATCGCTTCATCTGGGATGATTTCTGTGACTGGTATATCGAAATGTCGAAAGAAACATTAGCAGTGACGACGAAGCTGCGAAATTAACAACACGTAGTATTCTTGTATATGTATTAGACAACACATTACGTCTATTACATCCAATCATGCCTTTCGTGACAGAAGAAATCTGGCAATCTGTTCCTCATGTTGGGGAATCATTAGTAGTGGCTACTTACCCAACCGTTCACCCAGAACAAATGGACGAAAAAGCAGCCGAGGAAATGGAATTCTTAATGGACTTCATCCGTTCAGTACGTACGGTTCGTAACGAAATGAACACACCATTATCAAAACCAATTAACATCATTGCGAAAGTGAGCGACGCAGCGCACTACGCAATCTTGAAAGAAAACGAATCTTACATTGCACGCTTCTCAAATCCAGAAGAATTCGTGTATGGGGAAGACGTTGAAGCGCCATCTGATGCGGTTACTTCAGTCATCACAGGTGCTGAAATTTACTTACCATTAGCAGGGTTAATCAACATCGAAGACGAAATCGCTCGTCTTGAAAAAGAAGCAGAGAAATTGCAACAAGAAGTAGATCGTGTCGAGAAGAAATTATCGAACGAGAAATTTGTGGCAAAAGCTCCTGCAGCGGTTGTTGAAGCTGAACGTGCAAAAGGTGCGGACTATCAAGCACAACGTGAAGCAGTGTTAGAACGTATCGCAACATTGAAGAAAATCTAATCCGTTTTTTAACGGTTGAGAGAGCGTATGAAGTGTCATGCGCTCTCTTTTGTATGTTCCGGCGGGGCATTTTCTGTTATGATAAATGAGGAAAACAGGAGGTGAGTGAATGATGCAAGAGTGGTTAAAAAAGAGCGAGAGTATTCCGCGTAAACATGGATTGTACCGCATGGAGGCTATCCTAGAGGCACTTGGAAATCCGGAGCGAGAGTTGAAGAGTATTCATATTGCGGGGACGAATGGGAAAGGATCCACAGCAGCGATGGTGACGGCCTTTGCGAAGGCGCATGGATTGCGAGTAGGGACATTCACTTCACCGCATATGGACAGTATCCGGGAACGCATTCAGCTAGACGGAGTGCCTCTGGAAGAAGAGCCGTTCTGGCAAGTTGCATCGCTTGTAAGAGAAGTGGAACGCCGCTTATTGGAAGAGTGGGGAGCCTTTAACTATTTTGAGATTTTAACGGCGATGATGTTTGTTGTCTTTCAACAGGAAGCGGTCGACCTGGCGATTATTGAAGTCGGGATTGGTGGTCTTCTCGATAATACGAATGTCGGCCATCCTCTTGTGAGCGTGATTACGACGATTGGGTTAGACCATCAAGACTTACTCGGAAGTACGTTGGAAGAAATTACTGCGCAAAAAGCAGGGATTATTAAATCTGGACAACAAGTGGTTGTCGGGCCAGTCACGCGTGAATGTATGGATGTGATACGTGAGATTGCTAGTGAGAAAGGCGCAACGGTGCGGGCATTTGACGAAGACTTCTTTCTAATTGAAGAGTCGTATCAAGACTCCTCACTCACGATTTCGCTGGAGCAGCTAGCTCTCCAAGGAGCCTTCCAGAAGGAGAATGCGACCGTTGCGATTCGAGCATTTCGTGCGTGGATGGAAGCTACTGGAAGAAGTGCACATGCCGAATTCATCGAGGCAGCTCTTCCTGTCGTATCATGGCCAGGACGCATGGAAGTGTTGCAAGAAACACCGCTTGTGATGATCGACGGTGCACATAATTTACCGGCCATCGAGCGACTCGTTCAAAACATGACGGCTCGTGTTGGCAAGAAACAGACGCTGTTATTTAGCGCGCTCACTCGAAAAGATAGTCAACAGATGCTTCTAAGATTGCAGGAAGCTCTTCCTGATGTGAACATCATCTTAACGAGTTTCCATCCTTCTAGAGGACTGTCGATTGCTAGAAGTGATGTCGAAGCGTACTTGGATTCTCGCAAGATTTCCTATGAAGAAAGCTTTGAAGACGTCATCGACCGTTTTGCCAGCTCAACAGACGACAAGAGCGAATTATGGGTGACGGGGTCATTGTATTTTATCGCCGAAGTTCGACATTGGTGGAAGAACCGTAAGCCCAAAGAAGAATAGACATCGTAACTCTTTGTAGAGAAAACAAAGAGGAAGTGTCACAATGATTGAATCAAAATTATTAGAAGTGCCTTTAAGCGCCATGCCACGAGAACGCCTCGAACGGTATGGCGCTAAAGTGCTTGAAACGCATGAACTACTCGCGATATTACTGCGAACGGGGTCCAAGGATTTAAACGTCCTGCAGCTGGCGGTCGTTGTCTTAAACACCTTCGAGGACTTGCATTCGCTGAAGATGGCGAGCCTGGACGAACTCATGCATATTAATGGCATCGGTCGCACCAAGGCAATTGAACTCAAGGCAGCCATGGAACTGGGGGTGCGCTTAAGCAATGCTGCGCAAATGAAACTCGGGAAGATTACGTCCTCCAAGATGGCCGGCCAGTGGATTGTGCAGGAGTTGAAGGATGCCTATCAGGAACATCTTGTCGCCTTGTATTTGAACACGAAAAACGAGATTATCAAGAAGAAAATGATCTTCATCGGTGGGCTGAACAGCGCAGTGGCGCATCCTAGAGAAATCTTCCGGGAGGCAGTACGGTTTTCGGCGGCACGCGTCATCATTGGCCATAATCACCCAAGCGGAAATCCCGAACCCTCCCAAGCGGATATCGATTTTACGCGTCGCTTGATGGAGTGCGGTGAACTCATGGGCATCGAGCTTCTAGATCACTTTTGTCGTCGGAGGAGAGGAGTATATTTCTTTAAAAGAATTCGGTGCTTTTTAAAAACGATTCAAAAGAATGTGAAAAGTTGAATTTTGAAAAAGATGAAAAGCAGATTGTTTTCAATTTTCACGAAAAAAATATTATTGAAAATTAACGAAACGATTCGGAAAAAAACGCACGAAAACAGCAGTTTATTCTACTTAATTCTCAGTGAAATCGGAAATACTCTTGCAAATTTGCCTGTGAGATGTTATACTTATATTGTGTTTTTGTTATGTAAAGAAATTGTGTAAGATATTACTCCTTTCGAACCATTAGCAAGAATATCAATAACAAGTGCTATGGCACAAGGAGGAAATGTTCATGGAACAAGGTACAGTAAAATGGTTTAACTCAGAAAAAGGTTTTGGGTTTATCGAACGTGAAGGTGGAAACGATGTATTCGTACACTTCTCAGCAATCCAATCAGAAGGATTCAAAACATTAGAAGAAGGACAAGCAGTTCAATTCGATGTTGAAGAAGGCGCTCGTGGACCACAAGCAGCTAACGTAGTTAAACTATAATTAGTATTAACTTTGACGCCACCGGTTTTCCGGTGGTTTTTTTGTGCGCAAAAATTGTAAGTGAAGTCGAAATATACTATATATGGACATGTCCATATATGGTATATTTGTCCTATCGTTAAGTTGAAGTATCCTTGATTTAGGCCTCTTCTTACTAGACTTTATCAACATCGAATAACTTAACAACTTCGTCATCAAAGTAGCTCGCTAACCGAGCTGCTTTTTTCTTTTCCCTCCCCCCAAGAATTTCTTTTTATTCTTGCATTTGATTTTCAAACTTTTTTTCGTACTTCTGTTTCTAGATTTTGGTGATTTTTTGTTAAAAGGTTCCTCAGCTAGAATGGGAGAAACATAGCGAATCGCTTATTGAAAAACGAAGAGCATTCGGATTCTATAGGAATAATAATAGCGATCATAATTGATGTGAATTACTGACTCTGGAAATTGATTTCCTAGAGTCAGTTTGAAGCTCGATAGGAAACGAGACCTGGGGCTCGTTCCGGTATAGCTATTGTTGTTCCTATAAAGACATCCGAAAGTGCTCGTAGTTTTTCAAAACAGCACAAAACCCCTTATTGTTTCTCCCATTCAAGCCGAAGGCTCACCCAATTTCTGCACAAAAAATATCACCAAAATATTACAGAAACCGTTTTTATGTTACGAAATAAAAAAGTTTCCTAAAAATCTATAAAATACAAGAATAAAAAGCTAAATTCTGCTATACTAGAATAGAATTCTTACAGCCAAGTCTGTAGAAGAATTATCTAAGGAGGAAACAGTGTGGTTGCATTAAATTTTAAAGCACAAAATATCGGAATTGACTTAGGCACAGCTAACACGATTGTTTATCTAGAAGATGAGGGAATCGTCACACGTGAACCTTCCGTGGTTGCAAAAAATATCGTTACAGAAGAAATTATCGCAGTAGGAAAATCTGCATTTGAAATGATTGGTAGAACACCAGAAAATATCGTGGCATTACGCCCAATGAAAGATGGCGTAATCGCTGACTACAATACAACGACAGCAATGTTGAAATACTTCATTCAGTCGATTGTGGGCCGCTCATTCTTTAAACCAGTAGTCATTATTTGTGTGCCAAGTGGCATTACAGACGTTGAAAAAAGAGCCGTTTTAGACGCGACAAAATATGCAGGAGCCAAAGAAGCGTACGTGGTTGAAGAACCATTCGCAGCTGCGGTTGGGGCAGGCCTTCCTGTCACAGACCCAACTGGAAGCATGATTGTCGATATCGGTGGCGGTACGACAGACGTGGCGACGATTTCTCTTGGTGGAATCGTGAATAGCCGTTCGATTCGTGTCGGAGGAGACGAGTTAAACGAGTCTATTATTCAGCATGTTCGTAAGACGTACAATTTACTAATCGGGGAACGTACGGCTGAAGAATTAAAAATTATGTTAGGTTCAGCTTCCATTGAAAAAGCACAAGGAAGCATGCAAGTGCGTGGTCGTGATATGGTTACGGGATTGCCACGTGTTGTTGAAGTGCCTGCAAAAGAAATTGCAGTTGCGATGAGTGAAATTATTCATCAAATTTTAGACGCAGTAAAAGATGTATTGGAACAAACACCGCCAGAAATTTCTGCGGACGTTATTGATCATGGAATCGTGTTAACAGGTGGGGGCGCAATGCTTCGTCACCTTGCTGAGATGATTTCGAAGGAAACGCAAGTACCAGCCTTTGTGGCCAACGATCCACTTGATTGTGTGGCATTAGGAACTGGTGCGATTTTAGCAAATCCATCATTAATGAAAAAATAGAGTCCGTTGAAAAATAAATAAAGAGGAGTGATGATGTGAATCCAATTTTTTCAAATAAGAAACTAATTGGTTGGGTAATCGGAATTATCACGGCATTAGCATTGATCATGTATTCCATTACTTACGGCAGTAATATCGTGACTCAAGGTGTTAATGATGTAACCAATATTCTAGGAAGATTAGTCTCTTATCCAGCAAATAGTATTAATGATTTTATCGATAGCGTGAGTGATTTATCAAATACGTATCAAGAAAATCAATCGTTAAAACAAAAAATCGATACCATTCATGAATTAGAAGTTCAATTGAGTGAGTTAAAACGTGATAACCAAAAAATGAAGGAAACGCTCAAGTTGCAAGATACACTAAACGATTATACGTTAGTGAATGCGACGGTGATTGCGCGTAATCCAGACACATGGCGTGATGTCATTACGATTAATAAAGGGTCTAATGACGGTATCCAACCGCAAATGTCTGTTATGAGTGATAATGGACTTGTAGGGAAAGTTATGGACGTGAATCCAACGAGTGCACGTGTAGCGCTATTATCGAATGCCGATAATACATTAGTGCGTGTAGCAGCGATGATTCAAAACGAAAAAGAACCAATCTACGGAACCATCACTGGCTATGATGATAAAAGCAATATGTTAGTGATGAGCCAAATTCAAGCAACTCAAGATATCAAAGTTGGGGATAAAGTCGTGACAAGTGGTCTCGGTGGTATTTCTCCAAACTCACTATATATCGGTACGGTTGAAGAAGTGGCGATGGACCGTTTTGGCTTGTATAAAGAAGTGAAAATTCGTCCAGCAGCGGATACGAATGACGTTCGTTATGTGACGGTTGTTATTCGTACAAGCGAAAGCGAGGGGCAATAATGCGCATCTCAAAAAGAGTTTACTGGGTGTTATTTGTTTATATCCTTGCTTTCTTAGCCGATGGAGTATTAACGAATCATTTTTCAAAATTATTCCTCTTCTCAGGCTATAGCTTAACACCTCGAATGATTATTATCGCTGTCGTGATGTTAAACTTTATGATTGACCATAAATCCATGTTCTGGTTTACCGTGGTCGCTGGATTTTTAGTGGATAGTTATTACTCGGGAGTTCTCGGTGTCTATATGGCGCTGTTTGCGGTGATTGTACGAATCATTCGTTTAGTTCGCTCGAACATCCTTCAAAATCCATTTACATTAGGGCTTGCACTTGTATTCTTCTTAAGCTTCACCGAAGTGTCTGTTTACTTCGTGTATGCCTTACGGGGAGTGGCGAGCATGGATTGGAACGAGTTTTTAGTAGTAAGACTCGGGGCAACCTTAATGTTAAACATCGTAATTTACTATATTTTATACCTCCCGCTTCGCAATTTTGCTAGATGGGTGAACTCAACTCCGGTCGTAAGTCCACATGATTTAATGAACCATCGTAGAGCATAATTTGAGAAAGGTTTGGCTGCTTGTGGCCAAGCCTTTTTGATTGCACGTTAATAGTACTGACAAAGGCGATAGATATGGTATAATAAAGAGAATTAGTGTCAAGAGAAAGAGGAATTGAATGAAGAGAGCAACATTTTTAAAAGCAAGTCTAATCTCGAAAGGGATCATTGCGACCTGTGCGATTGTCGGTTTTCTAATGCAGATGACGCTTCACGGCTGGCATGGACTTCGTTACTACACGAATCAATCGAATCTACTCGTTGGATTGTTTATGGTGTACTTGCTATTGAAATACCGCAAAGACGGCCATTGGAGTAAAATGGACCTCCGATTGAAAGGTGGCGTTACGGTTGCAATTCTTCTAACGGGGCTGGTATATCACTTTATGTTAGCACCACAAAAGACAGCCGAAGAATTCTGGACGATTGAGAATTTCCTATCGCATTATATTGTGCCATTTGGAACGCTAGTCGACTGCATCGTCTTTGATAAAGGACATTGCTACAAGTGGTATGATCCATTTACGTGGACACTGTTGCCGCTTGTCTATGCGATTGTGTCTGTTGCGATTGCGCTTATCACTCGTATTCCGATTGGAAATAACAAAGATGGCCCATTCCCATATTTCTTCTTGAATGTGGATAAATACGGATTTATCGGCGTCTTACAATATAGCCTAGGATTAGCCGTAGCCTTCTAATTGGCTCGTATATTCTTTTCGTATTTAAAAATGGATTCAAAACGAAGGAACGTTTATAAGAGAGGAGACTTTCATGGTTCGAGATATTGGAATCGACTTAGGAACAGCGAATATTTTAGTGTTCTTAAAAGATCGTGGAATTATTTTAAATGAACCGTCACTCGTTGCGCTAGATGAGCGTAATGGCGACGTGATTGCAGTCGGTGAACGCGCGTACCAAATGGTGGGCCGTACGCCAAAAGAAATCAATGTGCACCATCCATTAAAGGGTGGGGTGATTGCGGATATCGCAGTTACTGAGCAATTGCTTGAATTATTCATGCAAAAATTAAACTTAAATAGTTGGTTCTCAAAACCAGATATTTTGATTTGTACACCAACAAATATTACGACAGTCGAGCAAAAAGCGATTATCCAAGCGGCGATTAAATGCGGCGGACGTAATATTTACTTAGAGGAAGAACCAAAAGTGGCCGCAGTCGGCGTTGGACTCGATATCTTCTCTCCAATTGGAAACATGGTCATCGATATCGGTGGCGGAACAAGTGATATTGCCGTTCTTTCAATGGGATCAACGGTCACAAGCCGTTCGATTAAATTAGCCGGCGACAATATGGATTTTGCGATTTCGGAATATATTAAAGACAAATATCAACTGATTATCGGAGACCGTACCGCTGAAGCCATCAAGATGAATCTTGGTAGTGCGATTGAAGTGGAAAACGAGTCGGATATGATTGTTAAAGGTCGCGATATGACGACTGGGTTGCCGAAGACGGTAACGATTTATACAAATGAAATTTATCATTGCTTAAAAGAAATGCTCGATACGATTGGCGAAGAAGCTAGACTCGTACTCGAAGCGACTCCACCAGAACTCGCAGGAGATATTATCGAACGCGGCGTGATGGTAACAGGGGGCGGAGCACTCATCCAAGGAATTGACCGTATGCTTTCTGAGAAGCTACAAGTTCCAGTGATGATTGCTGAAAACCCGCTACAAAGTGTGGCGATTGGAACAGGAATCCTATTAAACCGAATTAAAGCAGATCGAGGTATTTTCTCAGGGCTAAGAAGACTCTTCAGTTCTAAGAAAGTCGTAATGAACCCAACTGCGAATATGATTGATGATGAAAGGAAAGAAGAAGCATGAAGCAAGAATTGAAAAATAGTGGTCACTTATTATTGACGGCGCTACTCCGTGTCTTAATCTTCGTGATTATCGCAGTCATCTTATTCGCACTTGGCTTAATGGTTGGTTATGCCGTTCTTGGTGAAGGTCACAATCCATTTGATATTTTCTCAAAAGAAGTATGGGACAAGATTTTCAACTTTATTAACTAACAAGCAGATAGATTGACCTTTGTTGACTATTGAAGTAGACTATAACAAAAGCAGAATATGGAGGAAATGCTATGAATTTAATTCCAACAGTTATCGAGCAGTCTTCTCGCGGAGAACGCGCTTATGACATTTACTCACGTTTATTAAAAGACCGTATTATCATGGTGAGCGGACCAGTTCACGACGATATGGCGAATGCGATTATCGCGCAATTACTATTCTTAGATGCACAAGATCCTGAGAAAGATATTTACATGTATATTAACTCTCCAGGAGGAAGCGTAACAGCTGGTTTAGCCATCTATGATACAATGAACTTCATCAAAGCAGACGTTCAAACAATCGCTATGGGACTAGCAGCGTCAATGGGTTCATTCCTATTAACAGCTGGTGCTAAAGGCAAACGTTTCGCATTACCAAACGCTGAAATCTTAATCCACCAACCTTTAGGCGGAGCACAAGGGCAAGCGACAGAAATCGAAATTGCAGCACGTCAAATCTTGAAAACACGTGAACGTTTAAATAAAATCTTGGCAAAACAAACAGGCCAAAAATTATCACGTATCGAAAAAGATACAGACCGTGATAACTACATGACAGCACAAGAAGCGTTAGAATATGGCTTAATCGATGCGATCATGGAAAGCTCAAAGAAATGAAATAACAGAAACTGCAGAAGAACTAATAGTTCTTCTGCTTTTTTTTCGCCGTATATCTTCCTTTTTAGTCGTGAAAGCGGTACAATAGACACATACGACTTGTTAGAAGGTAAAAGGGGAAAAGGTTATGACAACAGAAGGAAATCCATTAAATAATGCTCGTGTGGCATATGAATATTACGAATTACCAGGAGAATTGGTAGATATTCAACCTTTAGGAAATGGATTAATTAATAAAACCTATCAAATTACACATACACATGAAAATGAAGAAAAACAATATGTATTACAAGCCATTAATCATGATATTTTTCCAAATGTTCGCGGCTTAATGGAAAATATCGAGAAGGTAACAACTTACCTTCGTGAGAAATACGAAGCAGAAGGGCGTGACGCTTCTCGTGAAACGCTCCGTGTCATTCGCACTAAAGATGGCCATTTAACAGCCAACTTGGATAACGGAACTTACTGGCGTATTTATGATTCAGTGAAAAATAGCTATTCATTAGATAAAGTAGAAAGTCCTGAGCAATTTTATATCACAGCCAAAGCATTCGGTCGTTTTGCCTATGACTTAAACGACTTTGATGCAAGCCAATTAGTAGAAGTGATTCCACAATTCCACGACACACGTAATCGTTACAGACAGTTAGAAGAAGCGATTAAAGAAGATCGCGTGGGCCGTGTGAAAGAGGTGCAAGAAGAGATTGCATTTATCCAAAACCGTAAAGCGGACTGCTTCTTACTCTATGATTTACTCGACGAAGGTGTATTGCCGCTTCGTGTAACGCATAATGATACAAAATTAAACAACATCATGTTCGATAGTGAAACGAAAGAACCGCTTTGCATCGTGGACCTTGATACGGTAATGCCAGGATTAGTGTTATTTGATTTTGGTGATTCGATTCGTTTTGGTGCGAACGACTGTGCCGAAGACGAATCCGATTTAACAAAAGTGAACTTCGATTTCGACTTATACGAAACATACGTGAAAGGCTTTATCGAAGGAACAAATGGCATCTTGACGGAAGCCGAACTCGAATACTTACCTTGGGGTGCTCGCGTGATTACGCTAGAACAAGGCATTCGTTTCTTGACGGATTACATCAACGGTGACGTTTACTATCAAACGACTCGTCCAGGACAAAACTTGGACCGTGCACGTACACAATTGAAATTGGTACAAGATATGGAAAACGTGTGGGATAAGATGGTCGAAGCCGTTCAAAACGCACAAAAATAAAGAATTTCAGACTCTCTGACAGATTTGTCAGAGAGTTTTTTTGCGTTCTTAAATACTATATGTTGTAAATTATAACAATTCTAAAACACAATATATTGTGTTTTAGGGGTTGATTTTTATTTTTTGAGTGCTAAAATAAGGACTAGAGTTTAAGGAGGAATCGTGATGAGTGTAGAGACATTAACAGCATTATCGGTCACGAAGAGGGATGGCCGACAAGTCGAATTTCAGAAGGAAAAAATTCAACGTGCGATTGAAAAAGCAGAAATCGGATTGAATGGTGAATTAAGCGACGAGCGGATGGAAGTACTTGGTCGCATCGTAGAGGATGTCCTCGCGGAGATTTCAAGACGCTTTAACGATACGATTGAGATTTATGAAATTCAAAATATCATTGAACATTTACTGATTGAAGATGGAGAATCAGAGCTTGCACAAGAGTATATTGCTTACCGTGTAGACCGTGATTTGCGCCGTAAGAATCAGTTAGATTTCCAATGGGCGCTCTCACGATTAACGAACAAAGAAGCCAGCGTCGTCAATGAGAACGCGAATAAAGATAGTAAAGTATTTAATACGCAGCGCGATTTAACGGCTGGAACGGTCGGGAAGATTATTGGCTTAAAGATGCTTCCGCCGCACGTGGCCAATGCACATTTGAAGGGCGACATCCATTATCACGACTTGGATTATCATCCATATATGCCGCTTACGAACTGTTGCTTAATTGACTTTGAGCACATGCTAGGGCTCGGCTTTAAAATTGGAAATGCGGAAGTGGAATCTCCTAAGTCGATTCAAACCGCAACGGCACAAATGGCGCAAATTATCGCCAACGTGGCAAGTAGTCAGTATGGTGGTTGTTCTGCCAACCGTGTGGATGAGTTACTGGCACCTTATGCAGCTAAGAATTACGAAAAGCATTTAGCAGATGCTAAAGAGTGGATTGAAGGAGCAGAACGTCAAGAAGCCTATGCGATGAAGAAGACGGAAAAAGATATTTATGATGCGATGCAATCGTTAGAATACGAAATCAACACGCTTTATACATCGCAAGGACAAACGCCATTTACAACACTTGGATTTGGACTCGGAACGAATCACTTCGAACGTTGTATTCAAAAGGCTATCTTGCAAGTGCGTATGGAAGGGATTGGCAAAGAAACGAACTGCCATTTTCCCGAAACTCGTCTTTACATTGAAACGTGGCGTGAACTTGGAAGCCAATGACCCAAACTACGACGTGAAGCAATTGGCGTTGGAATGTGCGACAAAACGCATGTATCCAGACGTGTTGAGCTATGACCAAATCGTTCGTTTAACAGGAAGCTTTAAGGTGCCGATGGGATGCCGTTCATTCTTACAAGGATGGAAGGACGAAAACGGCCAAGAAGTAAACGACGGTCGGATGAACTTAGGGGTTGTGACTCTTAATATTCCTCGTATTGCGCTTGAAGCAGACGGATCTCTTCAAAAGTTTTGGGAGATTTTTGAGGGAAAACTCGCGATTTGTAAAGATGCACTCGTCTACCGTGTGGAACGTTGTAAGGAAGCCACTCGCGACAATGCACCAGTCTTGTATCATTACGGCGCATTTGGCCAACGATTGAAGGATGGCGAAGAAGTCGACGTCCTCTTTAGAAACAAACGTGCGACGGTTTCTCTGGGCTATATTGGCCTCTATGAAGCCGCGACAGCCTTCTTTGGGCCAGCCTGGGAAAAGAATCCGGAAGCCAAGGCCTTTACTTTAGAAATCGTGAAGGCGTTGAAGGCTCATACCGATGCATGGGGTGACGAATATGGCTATCATTTCAGCGTTTATGCGACTCCAAGTGAAAGTTTGACCGACCGTTTCTGCAAGCTCGATATTGAAAAATTCGGACTCGTGCCAGATATTACCGAGAAGGAATATTACACGAATAGTTTCCACTATGATGTGCGTAAAAATCCAACGCCATTTGAAAAGATTGACTTCGAGAAAGATTATCCAGTGTATTCTTCAGGTGGTTTCATCCATTACTGCGAATACCCAGTGCTTCGTCAAAATCCGAAGGCGCTGGAAGCCGTGTGGGATTTTGCCTATGACAAAGTCGGATACCTTGGAACGAACACACCAATCGACCACTGCTATAAGTGCGGTTTTGATGGCGAATTTACTCCAACGGCTAAAGGGTTCGAATGTCCACAATGTAAGAACCATAATCCGCAAACGTGTGATGTGGTGAAACGAACTTGTGGCTACCTTGGAAATCCGCAAGCACGTCCGATGGTGCACGGTCGTCACGTGGAAATTTCTTCGCGTGTGAAACATATGCCAAAACTCAAGGAACGCTATGCGCTTGGGGTGACGGAGGATGAATAACCCGAAGCCAAAAGAATGGACCGCTCAGCAGTATTCCCAAGGGAAGATTGCGAGCTATAAACCGTATAATTTTGTCGATGGGGAAGGGGTACGCTGCTCGCTGTATGTGAGTGGCTGCCTTTTTGCCTGTGAAGGATGTTATAACGTCATCGCGCAAAATTTCAATTACGGCATTCCGTATACTAAAGAACTCGAAGCACAAATCGTTGAGGATATCGGTGCATCGTATTGTCAGGGCTTAACGCTTCTTGGAGGCGAGCCGTTTTAAATACAGGGGTCTGTCTTTCTCTCGTAAAAGCTCTACGAGAAGCATATGGGTACACCAAGGATGTGTGGTCGTGGACTGGATATACATGGGAAGAATTAATGCAAGAAACAGAGGATAAGCTCGAATTGCTTAGCTTAATTGATATTTTAGTCGATGGACGCTTCGAACTCGCTAAGAAGGATTTAACTTTGCAGTTTCGCGGCTCTAGCAACCAGCGCATTATCGATGTGCAGGCGTCTCTTGAGGCTGGGGAAGTCATTTTATGGAAAGGCCTTTGGGAATCATAAGAAACGATAAAATTTCTGACAAATGGTCATTATTTTGATAAAATGAAGGAATGAAATACGTTAAAGGAGACGACAATGGCGATTACAGGACTTGGAATGGATGCAGTGGAACTTTCACGCATTGAAAAAATCGTGGCAGAACCGAAAACTTTTTTACAAAAAGTGCTGACTCCAGCAGAACTTGAGAAATATAATAGTCTTCCAACGAAGCGAAAAGTGGAGTTTCTCGCAGGACGTTTTGCGGCCAAGGAAGCCTACGCAAAAGCATTGGGAACGGGAATTGGACAATACGTGTCTTTCCAAGATATCGAAGTCTTAAATGATGCGTCTGGAAAACCAGTCCTTGTGTGCAAACGGTACGCCCACAAAACATGGGTCACCATTACGCATACGAATCATGATGCATATGCCGTCGTCGTATTAGAATCCAACGAATAAAAGGAATGAACCAATGATGTTAGAAGCAATCCATCGAAATACACGAGTGGTAGTGGATTTATCGATTGTAAAACAAAATATTAAAAAGCAGAAGGAAAAATTGAGCCCTTCTCAAGAACTCTATGCAGTGGTGAAAGCCAACGCGTACGGACATGGGATGATTCCGGTGGCAAAAGCAGCCGTAGAAGCTGGCGCAACAGGTTTCTGTGTAGCGAATGTGGATGAGGGACTAGGCTTACGTCAGGCTGGATTTACACAACCAATTTAATTCTAGGACTTAGCCGCGTTGAAGATGCCGCACTTCTAGCAGAAAATAAGATTACTGCGAGTGTCGATTCAGTGGCATGGCTGAAAGAAGCCGTGCAGTATTTAAACGATACACCGTTAAAAGTGCATATTGCCGTGGACTCTGGAATGGGACGTATCGGCGTAGTGGACGAGGAAGAATTAGCTTCAGTTGAAGCGGTACTACAAAATGGCCCGTTTGAATTCGAAGGCATTTTCACGCATTTTGCGACTGCAGACGAAGCTGACACGACACAGTTAACCAAACAAATCGAGAAGTTTCGCCGTCTCGTAGATGAATTAAGCGTCAAACCAGCACACGTGCATTACTCGAACTCAGCCTATGCGCTTTGGCATGGGGCAGGAGACAGCGCCATTGTTCGATATGGCATTGGAATTTACGGAATTAATCCTTCCAATGGAGACTTAGCGCTGAAAGACGAAGCAGCCTTAACACCAGCCCTTCGTTTGGAAACAGAAATGGTGAAAGTGAAGAAGCTGGAAGCAGGAGACACGGTGAGCTACGGTGCGACATACACTGCAGACGAACCGCAATGGGTAGCGACACTTCCAGTTGGCTATGCGGATGGATTTATCCGTGCTTACAATAAAGGGGAAGTCTTAGTGGATGGCGTGCGTTGTCCAATCGTTGGACGCATTTGCATGGATCAGTGCATGATTCGCTTGCCGCATGAATTTCCAGTAGGGACAACGGTGACGCTCCTTGGAAAAGATGGAGACGAAGAAATTACCGCGATTGAATTAGCGAAGCGTTCAGAGACGATTGCCTATGAAGTGCTTGCATCATTTCAGACCGCGTGAAACGGGTGTATATAAATGATTGATAAGATTGTAAGAGGCGATGTGTGTCTTGCGGACTTATCGCCAGTTGTCGGAAGTGAGCAAGGGGGAAAACGCCCTGTCCTCATCGTGCAAAATGATGTAGGAAATCACTTTAGTACAACGGTCATTGTAGCGGCGATTACTGCCAAACATACAAAGGCCAATATTCCAACGCATATTGAAATCAAAAAAGACCAATTCGGTTTCGAACGCGACTCGGTAGTCTTACTCGAGCAATTACGGACAATTGATAAAGTCCGTATTCTTGAAAAGATTACAACAGTCGATAGTGACTTTATGAAAATCATTGATGTAGGACTCAAAGTGAGTCTAGGGTTAGAATAAAAACAGTCCTCTAAAGAAAACTTTAGAGGACAATTTTTGTTTTAAACGGAGAATTTCTCGAGAAAATCCCCTTGATTTACAATGGGGATGGTAGTATACTGATTAAGTACCTTAAGTACAAATGCCTCCTTAGCTCAGTTGGTAGAGCAGTAGACTCTTAATCTATGGGTCACAGGTTC
>BNJV01002385.1_pt1 | contig 121706 bp, 120 predicted proteins | sample 8540591 | NCBI WGS metagenome assembly BNJV01 (sample SAMD00202457, study PRJDB9452) | human saliva metagenome | host: Homo sapiens
GACGAGCATTCTGAATCTCGAGGAAACGAGCATCCATACTGCTGTCAAACTCTTGGTTCTTAATAATGAGCCTATCCATAAATGTATGTTATCTTAAATACTTAATCGTATGCAAAGATACGTTTTCTAAGTAATCATAACAAATTTATACGAACTTTTTGAAATCTTTTTAGTTACTTTTGACCATAGTCAACACTATTGACTTACATCAAGCATCCACATATTATATTGCAAACAAGACTAAAAAGTTGGCTATGTCAAATATCTTTCCTACCTTTGCACTGAATTCATAAAGAAAATAGAATAACCGCAGAACCAAAGGGTTCCGCACAAAGAAGAAAGGATAACATTATGTTGACATTTGGTATTGTTACTATCGTTACAGTAATTGCAGAGGCATTGATTGTTTCAAAGAAGATTAATCTTGATTAGTAATTATCAAGTAAACCAAAAGACCAGAAATTAAATCGTAAGCTGTTGAAATCGATTAACAGCAGACAAATAGAAAGCCGATGCGCCAAATGGTGTGTCGGCTTTCTATCATGGATATGTACTCTTATCTATTGATTGTCTTCTCTCGATTCTACACCCTATTCTATCGTATTTTGCCTCAATATCATTGGTGTCATCCAATCCGCACATGTCGTGCTAAGCACGCGGAGCATATGGTGCTAAGCATCACACCGCATGTGCGAAACAGCAATATGCCATTTGAAAAGTAGCTATGCAAAGTTGGTAGAGAATAGGGAAAAAGACTGTAATAGTTCTTCTAACAAAACATTATAAAGCCTTAAAAGAGACATCGCTTACTGGCTCTTGATAAAAGAGTAGTTTTCTACTATCACTTTACACTAAAGGATAAGATCGAGCCCAAAGCGCTTTCTGTGCTATAGTATCGAGTCTTCTCTAATTCTATGAAACTTAGAACACAATTATATGCAGCATGTCTCAAACTGGTAGGCTCTCACCTGCTAATCGTGTGTGCGCTGAGTCGAACTCGATGATCCCTCAGCTCCATTGGGTTTCCGCCCGCCACGAGCAAACCGACTTGAGCAAGCAACTGATAGCCACAAAGCTGATACATATCGATCGGCTGAAGCTATCCACTTGGCATCAAAGCTGGTGCAGAAGTCAAGATGCTGAAGAGATTAGCCAATAACTCAGCCATATTTCCTGTGTGACGAGAGGCGTTCCATCCATACTTCCCACAAGGTCTTCATCCATCTTTCCTCAGCTGGCATAATAAGCGTAGCCGGTACCTGCCACTCCGAGATATCTCTTTCCCATGCTCTGCTTGAGCTCATAATCCTTACCATGTCAGCTGCCATCTTCACGCCGTCGAAGGATTGGTACGCCGAGTTTATCTGTCGCAACGCTTGCAGCGCATAGAGTGCGATGCAACTCCATTCATCAGAGGCGGAAAGACTGTTTGAAATCTCTTTCCAGTTTCTCGTGTCTATCTCGTTCATTGTCTATTAAATCTATATAGGTGATAAATTTCTATTGTGGTCTCCTACACAACAGTTTAAATTATTAAGCATTTTGAGCACCTATTGGTGGTTGTTGTTAACTCTAAACTCCAGCACTAAGACGCAGTCGGTTTCTAAGAAATACCATACATCTCCAATGTGTCAGCATCACTACTGCGGAACTCTTCTAATAATTTGATGCAGTACTCTTTCCACTCTTTACCATCCATTCTGCGGAACAATTCAACGCGCGTTGAGACATTACCCATAGCCCACTGACAATAGCCTGCATTCAGATAATCCTCATGACGCTGGGTTGATGTTGAGGAGCGTGTCGATAGAGCTGTGCAGCCTTTATCAAGACTATTATCTGCCAGCATTGCCCATGCAGAACACGTTTCACATTCATATCTTCAGGGATATTGATAGTCAAGACGGAATAACTCTTCACGCACCTCACTTGTCCTACCTAACTTCAAAAGAGCATCACAACGATTCATTGTGTAATTCTTATGACCTGGTTCTAATTTCAGCAAACTCAGTATAAACCTCTTCTGCAGTCTTATAATCCTCTGCGTCAGATGCTGCCCTCGCTTTCCCTTTCAGTGCCCATGGTTTATCAGGCTCAGTCTTCAAACGCATAGTCGAAAAGAACTGATAAAGCAGAACTCAGCCTTACCCATATGGATATTTGTATGGCCATTAAGATGGCATATCGTGGGTCTGCTCTGGAAAGTGAGTGAGCAGTTCAGCAGTTCCGTCATCTGCTGATGCTTATACAAGTGTGAAGCCAAGCGCAACTTGACATCATCGAGCTCCTGTACCCATGAAGGATTTTTATACGTAAAGAAGAAGGTATCAGCAACAAAGTCACCCTTACCATTATCCTCAAATGGATTAATAAAAGTCATTAGCTGTATGATAAAAGACGGAAGAAACGGTAAAGGTCTTGTAAGTAGGTACGACGAATACTGATAGCATCTTCCATATCATCACTTTCTGCCAAATGGTCCCTAACATTGCATCAGAACCTATCACCTCCTTAATATCAGATGGTAACTGATTGATGATTTGTTCTAAAGCAAAAAGCAAAAGGAGTATCTATCCGACTCACAAAGTTACTTCTTTCCATGAGGTATTTAAGAACTTCGTGTCGCCTAATTTACTTATCACAGGGCGCAAAGCAGGGTGATTCAAAGTAGAAAGGAGTAAACCAATTCACCATATCATTGAAGAAAGGGAATCGTTTCATCTGACTGAAACCGCCAAAAATAGATATCAGAGCCTTGCTTCTGCATATCCATCATCTTGCGTACCTTCTCTTCCATCTGCTCCATCGCTTCTCATCAGCATCTTGGTGGAGGATACTCTCTATCTCATCTTCTTCCCTTTTCCATAATACCAAGACGCCCGATTGTCAGATTAGAGTTACGCATGATATCAGGCATAATATCACGTTGAATCTTGTCATTATCCTTCTCAGCATCCTTACTATAGAAAAACTGAATCTGCAAAAGTCAGTAATCTCGAGTGATGATAGGGTTCTCACAGAGTTCACGTATCATCGCATCCTGCTCGGAAGATATCCATTCCTTCGAAGACTCGCTAACACCCAGCCCACCAATGCACGCTGTCTTACATGTTCGTCTGTAGCTTTTCTGATATACATTGACAAGTGTTTTTGAACTTATTAATATCAAACTGATTCATTGCGCCAAGGCTAATAGCACTTACATTACTTGCTGATCGAGTTGACATAACAGTAGGGAGAAAGGAGCAACTCTGTATAGAATTGTACAATCATCATCAGTCCATTGACACGATGTCCATAAGGCACTAAAAAGACGATTCATAAACGATTGGTGACGATCGTATAACTCAGTACTCTTCTGTTCTCTTGTTTCTTCTGGTTGAAGTGAGAGCATAGCGATGTCTGAAAACAAAATGATTCTAACACCGTACGAACGAAGTCATGGCTGGTATTCAGATGGTCAATTACCCTTAAAGAGTTAACGTATGCACTAACATTCTTGCAGCGCCAGCTAATCTCAAGGTCAGCGCAACACGGTAAAAGTCGCTGCAACAATGTGCTGTAGAGTGATTCACGATGACTATCTGAGAAGCCCTTCCCATATAATCTACCATCAACTGATAATCAGTTTTGATAGCTTCAAACTCACTGTGACCCATAAGTGATGGACGCTGAACATAAAGTTGCTCTAATCATCAATGGCATTACTCAACCTTCTGTCCATTAAACAGTTTATAGCCTTGCTAAGAATCTCCTCTACATTCACTCCCTCTCCTTTATATGATTACTATTCAGTTCTTACTTACTAACCTTACCACTGCTAAGAAAGTTGCGTGCCATGAGCAAGTCTGCGCTTACGTGGTGGTCCAATCTTCGTATATTTGATATCAGGTAATGCACGTACAACAGATTCATCAACCTTCATATGCTTCTGAATCAAGGCGAATAATACTTTCACACCATTCTTATTGATTTGCTCTACAGCCTTATCATAAGCCGCTGCAAAGGCTGCTTCTTCATCTTGACGACGCACTTTTATCCATTATAGCCACCACACCAAGGTGTACACCAGCATCTTCCGAATTAAAAAGGAATTATTATCTGCTGATAAAGCCTTTGTTATCTGTGGTCTCAGCAAACCAGTAAGCATCAATCTCATGGTTCTGCAACATGGCAAGTCTCACCAGTACATCATTAACCTGTACACGAAGACTTGATACTTAGGCTTTGCCTTCTTTCACGACCATATCGGTCAGAAGGTCAGTTCCAGAGAAACGAGTCATAGCAACAATCTTGTCACTTAGGTCAGAGAGTTGCTTCAACTTTGAATCCTTGTCAGCAATCAGTTGCCAATTAAGATTCGTATCTGTCAGATAGTGCATCAGCACCTTTGTTTCTATGTTTCAATCTTTCTGTACGAACAAGGTCGCTGAATGCAGCTTGTACACTTCCTCCTATCATAGCCGTATCACAATCCATCTGCGCATTAAACCTACAAAGTCTAATGTCAGCCTTCGCTGTATCGTATAACAAGCTATCCTTCAATAGATACGCTGGAAGGCAATCCATTGTAGGCATCACTAGCTATTTTATAAGCTTTCTGATAAACTTCACGCTCAGCCAACTTCTGTGCCTGACGTTCATGCTTGCAGTTCCTTGTCGCTCTTACCACAGCTGACAAAGATAGCACAGCCAGTATGAGCAGGTAATTAATACGTTTCATATGGTTGCAAAAATTAAGAATAAATTTTTGTAACTAAGAAAATCTTATTACTTTTGTCTTACTTATGGCAAAGGACAAGATAGCTTTCGTCTGCAGTAATTGTGGACAGGAAAGTCCAAAAATGGATTGGCAATGCCCCAACTGTGGGCAGTGGAACACATTCAAAGAGTTCCGTATCGCTGCTGATACGGGTTCACAGGCTGCACGCAATGCCGCAACAACATTGCGCAATGCGGCTTCTGGCGGCTCTGTTTCGGCTTTAGCAAATAAGCTCACAGCGCCTTCGTGACATTTCATCTCACGATGACCCACGCATAGACATGCACGATGGTGAACTTAACCGTGTGTTAGGTGGTGGCTTGGTACCGGGTAGTATCGTACTACTGGTGGCGAACCTGGTAGTGAAGAGTGCGCTGACACTGCAGACAATACTCCACATGACGCAGCGTGTACTCTATGTCAGCGGTGAGGAAAGTCCTCATCAGATAAAGATGCGTGCCGAGCGTATTTCAAAGATATTGCAGAAAACATCATTATCTTGTCGGAAACATCCTTAGAACATATTTTGAGCATATTCGTGACGTACAGCCAGAGCTTGTTGTGATAGACTCTATCCAGACTATCTCAACAGAAGACGTTGACAGTAGTCCCGGAAGCATTACTCAAGTGCGTGAATGTGCATCAGCTCTTCTACGTTTGCCAAGACAAGTGGCGTTCCTGTGATTCATTGGACATATCAATAAAGAGGAAGTATTGCTGGATCCAAAGATATTAGAGCATATTGTTGACACCGTGATTCAGTTTGAAGGCGACCAACATTATATGTATCGAATCCTCCGAAGCATTAAAAACCGCTTTGGTTCTACTCCAGAACTCGGTATTTACGAGATGGAACAGCAGGGACTTCGTGAGGTTAGCAACCCTTCCGAACTTCTACTTACCGAAGATCATGAGGATTATCGGGCGTTACTATCTCAGTACTATTGAAGGCGCACGTCCTTTCCTTGTTGAGAACACAGGCACTTGTATCATCAGCTGCCTATGGAACTCCCACAGCGTTCAGCTACAGGTTTCGACCAAAGACGCCTTAACATGCTCCTCGCTGTATTGGAGAAAAGCGTGTCGGTTTTAAGCTGATGCAGAAGGATGTCTTCCTGAACATTGCAGGTGGTTTACGTGTGACAGAATGGCGATGGACCTCAGTGTCGTGCAGCCGTACTTTCATCGAGATGTTGACGCACCAATAGAACAAGGCTGGTGTATGTGTGGTGAGGTCGGATTGAGTGGCGAAGTACGTCCCTATCAGCCGTATTGAGCAGCGCATTGCAGAAGCTGAGAAATTTGGGTTTTAGCCATATCATTATTCCAAAGTATAACCTTTCAGGACTTACAGGTAGTATAATATACAACTTCACCCCGTAAGAAAGGTTGAAGAAGCACTCAGAGCATTGTTTGGCTAAAACGAAAATGAATACTTTGGGACGAACTCTCCAACACACAACATCTCGTTTTTGTATAAAAATTCAGTGCCCGATATTCTTAGTAGTGCTTAATTGGACTTGAATTAAGGCTTAATTGGCTTTCAAAAAGACGCCCTTTTGAGGTCCTAACTAACGCCCTATTGAAGTCCAATTAGCTACCTTTTTCGAATAGACACTTATAACTCCTTTATAACTAAAGAGTTACAAAGACGCTCAAAGTAGCGTTATCTCACTGTTTCTTTGAGTAAAACACAAGGAAATGATGTAAAGATAATTCAGCATGCAATAAACGCAAATTAAGGGCTATTTAAAGAATAAAACCATCTGAACAGATACAAACAAAAAAGGCAGTAGCTGACGGAATAAAAACCATTGCTACTGCCTTTAATATTTTCTTTTAATACTATTGCTTTAGAACTTAGCGTCTTGATAGCATCAATCTGCACACTCATCACCCTTGTTTCCAAGTCTGCCACCACTGCGATCCTTAGCCTGCTGGAGGTCGTTGGTTGTCAGAAGACCATAGATAACAGGAATATTTTTGTGATGCGTTGAGATGAGCTATACGTATGCTTCACCCCTCACAGATATAGTCAAAAGTGAGGTGTTTCACCCGGATAACACTTCCAAGAATAATAACAGCATCGAAAAACCGTCATTCTTAGTCATCATCTGTGCACCATAAATGAGTTCAAAGCTACCAGGAACAGTCTTAGTATGAATATTCTCTGGAATAGCACCATGCTTCTCGAGTGTCTTTACAGCACCATCAAGCAAGGCACCAGTAATCTCCGGATTCCACTCAGCTACAACGATACCAAAGCACATGTTGCTTGCATCTGGTACTCTCTGCGCATCGTAGTCGGATAAATGATGAAGTTCTGTTGCCATGTTTGCTTAGTTAGAAGCACGCTCAATATACTTATCAATATCCTGATAGATAGGAGAGTTGACGTAAAGTCTTCTTGATATCCTTAGTAAATCTCAAAGTGCTCAGCCTTCTTACCTTCGCTCTCCGAGGAGGACACCAGCCTTGCACAATGCTAATGGAGCAATAGTGAGATTGGTGTTATCAGCAGCCTCAGAGTTAGCCATCTTCGCAGCTTTCTTGAAGCACTCAACAGCCTTATCATTTTGGTCGTTGTTAGCATAGATATCACCAAGTGCCATCTGAGAAGCTGGACTAATCATCTCGTCGTCGCTTGTGCTAAACTCTCTGCGTTCTCCAACGCCTTGCCCAGTTTGGCTTAGCCTGATGTGCATAGCAAAGTGCAACATAAAGGTTTGTAAGGTTGCCAGCATCAGTGCTGCTATAGTCACTCTGAACCTTTCTGGAAACCAGCGAGAGCCTGGTCATACTGCTGACTGTTGAAGAGTGTCTGACTCTTAGCCAACTCAGTACTTGCCTCTGCCTCACGTGGAGCAGAAATGTAGTTTTTGTAAAGGATAAAGCCAGCTACAACCACTACGATAGCAACGATAGCGATAATGAAAGGCTTCTTGTACTTCAAGAACGTAGCCTCTGATTTGTTAAGGGTATCTTCGTATGTACCCTGTTCTTTGTTGTTTACCATTTTTACGTTATGATGTTTTATTTTATTCTAAACTGTAAGGTGCGCATTATAGCGGGACAAAAATTAATCAAAGTCGCATATATTGAAATTTATCAACGACTTTTTCTTTTATTGAACGGAAATGAGTTAACTTTGCAGAGAATGGAAAGGAATAATATAGCGTTTAAAGGTTAATCGGATTAACTCTACTTTTTATTCTCTTAACAGAGGAGGGAGCTGTTTCTTTACAGTTCTTTTTAGTCTATAAGGAGTATTCATTCACATTCATCTCCTTAACATTCAAGCAATAAAATAAGACAATGCAATTAGAAAACTATCCATTATCAACTATAAGAATATTCAGGCGGCAACATTAAATTTGTCGGCTAAGCTTAACTGTTTTATTGGACATAATGGTGGAGGGAAAGACTAATCTGCTTGATGCAGTCTATTATCTTTCGTTCTGTAAGAGTGCTTTTAATCCAAAGGACTCGGAAGTGATGCGCCATGATGCAGACTACTTTTGTACTGAAGGTGATTACTGTACGGATGCTGGTGAGCATGAACAGGTGTACTGCGGTATGAAGCGTGGCTCAAAGAAGCATTTTAAACGCAATAAGAAAGAATATAAACGACTGTCACAGCATATCGGACTGGTGCCATTGATTTTTGTTTCTCCAGCTGATGCGACCCTTATTGAAGGAGGTGAGGAGCGAAGAAAGCTGATGGATGTGGTTATCTCACAATACGACACACCTATATAGAATCGCTCAGCCGATATAATAAGGCTTTACAACAGCGTAATAGCTTGCTGAAGCAAGAGGAGGAACCAGATGCTACACTTCTGGAACTACTTGAGATGCAGATGGCAGAGCATGGTGAAGCAGTATATAAGAAGCGAGCTGCCTTCGTGAGAGGAACTTACCCCTGTTTTTCCAACGCATCTATCAGACTATCTGTAGTGAGCGAGAACAGGTATCACTCGAATATGTTTCGCATTGTCAACGTGGCGATTTGTTGAGACGTTATTCAGTGTGATCGAGCAAAAAGACCGTATTATGGGCTATTCACTTCATGGCACGCATAAGGATGACTTAGTGATGAAACTTGGTGGCTATCCTATGAAACGAGAAGGAAGTCAGGGACAAAATAAGACATACGTATTAGCGCTGAAGCTTGCACAGTTTGATTTTCTCAGACGCACAGCAGGTAATAACACACCATTATTATTGCTTGATGACATCTTTGATAAAGCTCGATAGTAGTCGAGTGGAACAGATAGTACGCTTGGTTTTCTGGTGATGATTTTCGGACAGATTTTTCATCACAGATACTAATCGATGACCACTTAGATAAAATTCTACAAGGTAGTGGCTTCAATTACAAGCTATTCTCTGTAGAAGGTGGAGAAATAAACGAAAGAAGGATAAGATATGTTTTAGACGGAAAGTACAACCATTAGATGACTTGCTCAATCAGTTCTTACGCCAAGAAGGACTTGAGTCTCCCCTACTACAGAAACGTATTATTGCTGCATGGGACACGGTGGCTGGCGAGACTGTTGCTCGATACACACAAGAGAAGTTTATCAAAAATCAAACTCTATTCGTAAAGATTATAAACCCAGCTTTACGTGCCAACCTCTGCATGATGCAATCAGACTTAGTCAAGAAACTTAATGCTGCAGTTGGTTCTATGGTTATTTCCGAAGTGAAAATCTACTAAATTATCCCTTTCTATCATAGGAAATAACAAACTTATATAGTCAAAGAAGTAATGGGGTAATTACTCGTTATCATTCCTTTCTCTTTACAACTGTTTTCATTATTTGTAATTGATACAAATCAAGAAACAACAAATTGAAGGAAATTTATGCGTGAATTATTTGGTGTGTGCGCAAACAATGCTTACCTTTGCATCGTCAAAAGACAAATAATAGATTGTTTAGGTTAGTAGTAATAGATTTAGGTTTTTAGTTATTTAGTTTAAGGTAGAACAAAAAGAGATTGTTCAAATAACACAAATAGGTTTTTAGTTAAGGTAATAAAAAGGATTGATTAAGGGTAACAATGATGCAAGATGATTGGGGATTGCCGTGAGGCATGAACCAAAAATCAAGCATAAAACAGACATTTCACACAAGAAATAAGAAAGAGCATGATAGAGTTTCTATCGTGCTCTTTACTTTTATAGCCAATATAAAAGGGCAGTCACCTGCCCTTTTGTTATACTACGATTCTGATAATTATTATTTTTAGATTCTCATTCCTTTGAGAATCTCATTCATCTTCTGCTTTGTTTCAATACGTGTTGGAACCAAAGGAAGACGCAATACATTCTCTATCATACCCATATCATTCAAGAGAGCCTTACAACCTGCAGGATTACCATCCACAAAGAGAAGTTTGTAAAGCTCAGTAAACTGATGATGTATTTTGCGTGCAGGCTCATACTCGCCCTTAAATTCCAAACGAATCATACGTGAAAATTCCTTAGGCAGGGCATTACCAATAACTGAGATAACACCTACAGCACCACTTGCTATCATTGGGAAGGTCAAAGCATCATCACCACTGATAACCTCAAAATGCTTTGGTTTTGTTCTTAATAATCTCATCGACTTGCTCTAAGTTACCTGACGCCTCTTTGATAGCAACAACATTGGTAAACTCTGACGCAATGCGAACTGTTGTCTCTGCAGTCATGTTGACACCAACGCGACCAGGCACATTGTACAAAAACTATCGGCAGTGGACTTGCCTTTTGCGATAGCTTTAAAATGCTGATAAAGTCCCTCCTGACTTGGTTTATTATAATAAGGACAGATACTAAGAATACCATCAATACCACTCCAATCAGTCGTTTTGATTTCTTCTACAACAGCAGCAGTATTGTTTCCACCACAATACTTTAAGATTGGCACGCGACCATTAACGATTCGTTTAATGACAGCAGTCAGTTGATTCTTTTCTTCACGTGAAGACAAGGAGACTCACCAGTAGTAGCAAGAATGCAGAAGAAGTCAGCACCGTTATCTAAATGGTAGTTAACCAAGTTTTCAAGTGCTTCATAATCAATACTGAAATCTTCCTTAAATGGAGTTATCAATGCTACCTAATCCATGAAAAACATTCTGCATAGTAATTATCGTCTTTTAAGAAGACTCACGGTATAAGACTCCTGGGGAGTTAATGTGCAGTCCTATTCATATTAAACGCTGAAGGGCGTCTACCAATATCGTTGCAAATATAGCAAATATTTTATCAATAACCAAAGACTTTTTATCCTTTATCTTAAAGAGTAAGTCATCATCTTAACGTGAGCCAATCCATAGGGAATATCATTCCAAGGAGAACAAAACATAAGTCGATTGCCTTTGCTTTTAAGTTCTTTTCTCTAAACAATAATGCACCACATAAGAACGATACGAGAACAGAACCACGGCGTACCATTGACACAATGAAATCATCGCACCTGGTAATGAGAGTGCATAAAAAGTAGGCAAAGTCTGCCATTGATAGGAATATAGATATGAGCAGGATAGACCACTTCCATGAGAAATGGGCTGTACGCTCTGCTTTCTTTTCTCTGATTGAAGATATAGACAAGGAGAACTACACCCATCATGATACATTGATAGATATTATACCAGCTTTGTGCCATCATGCGGTCGAGCCCCACCCCACCATTCTCAGGGACTTGCCATCAGGTATTTATCAAGCAGTCCACTGCATGTTCCCCATCATAGCTGCCAATACCAAGAAGAAGATCCACTTATTGTGCTTGAAGTCTATGCCCTCTTTCTTTACCGCTCCTTGCCAATAGAAACAGGGAAATAATAGCCAGACTGACACCAACCCATTGCCAAGCATTTAATCGTTCGCCAAAGACAAGCATAGCATCGACAAGCGTCATCACTGGACGTGTAGCGTTGATTGGACCGACAATGCGTCAAGGGTAGCTGCGCAATCGCAAAAATAACCGAATACCCAAGAAAGGAGTACAATAACGCTCTTTAGTATGATCCATCGGTGCATCTCCCATCCACCAGCTCCGACATGAAAGATACTGGAATCGAGAACATGGGTATATTGTGACAATAATATCAATGGCAGAAAGATTGCCGAACAAAAGAGTGTATTGAGGAAGAGTACAGGTATGACATCATTCCCACGAAGAGAAAACTTCTTCGATGTATCATAAAGTCCCAACAATGTTGCTGAAACAAAAGCTAAAAGAATCCACATGAGCTATATCCTAATACTTTACTTCCCAAAAGGAAGAGGGCGTTGCCAGGCATACTCACCAGCATCGCTTCTTGTTCCACCGTCTACAATCTTCTTAAAAATCATCTAACGAAAAGACGACCTCTTCCCACTTCTACTAATGTACCAACAACTGCACGTACCATATTGCGTAGAAACCGGTTAGCTGTTATCACAAAACACCAATTCGTGACAGTATTATCAGTTGTCAAAGCAAATTCCTCATTTGCAGGAATCCATCGTGCTTCGGTAAGATTACAGATAGTTGTTTTAACGTCCGCTCCTGTCTTACAGAAACATTTTAAAGTCTTTCTCCCCTATCAAATAGGCTGCAGCCTCATTCATCTTATCAAAGTCTAAAGCATAACGAAGCTCACACGAATACTGCCGTGAGAATGGTTGTTTCCCCGTATGAACATAATAATGATAAGTACGTGAGGTCGCTGAGAAGCGTGCGTGGAGGTCTTCACCGACAGGTTCAATCCTACTTACAGAGACATCACGTGGTAATAAACGATTTACTTTTATAAACTAATTGTGCACAGTCAAACGACAATTCCGTGTCAAAGTGTGCAACCATCATTCTGCCATGTACACCTGCATCAGTGCGCCCTGCTCCTGTAATAGCAATCGATTCTCTTAGTATTGTAGACAAAGCGTGTTCCAATACTTCTTGTACAGAAATCCCATTGGGTTGAATCTGCCAGCCATGATAGGCTGTTCCATCGTATGAAAGGGTGATAAAATATCGTTGCACAACTATCTGCAAAAGGTACAAATAATTACTTAAACTCTATCTTCCCTGCTAAAAAACTCCATAAAATCCAAATAGCCATCAGCATGAAATAATATATAAAAAGCTCGAAAATGGTTACATGGACATCCTCTATGCTTACGCAAGGTAGGCTTGCAAGCCAATGAAGAGAGGCATTCAATCCTTCTGTAATAACACAAATACACTTCCCAATAAACGATGACAAAGAAGGAATGGACTAAGAAGTAACAAACAGAAAGACGCTGATACGATTAGCATTGTGCATGGTACAGCTATAAGACTACTAACAGCAAAGATTGTGGAAACCCTTCCGAAATAGAAAGCTATCAAAGGTGCTGTTCCCATTTGTGCAGCCAATGACACTGCAATCATCCCCCATAACCACCTGATAACTAATAAACTCTTCTTCTGCTGTAAAGGGATTAACTCATAGATGAGTGGATAGAACAATAAAATTGACCATACAGAGATAAAGGATAGTTGAAAACCTATATCGAAAAGACTATTAGGATTACTAACAAGCATTATAATAGCGGTTAGTGCCAAAGTATTAACTGACAACCGTTCTCTATTCAAGAGCGTTACAAAAGAATAGATAGTTAGCATCACTGCAGAGCGAACAACAGACGAAGACATACCCTACTAAAAATAACATAACTCCAAAGGATAAAAAGAATAAGAAGTTCACTTATTCCCCTTTTAAACATTCTTGGTAGGATACGTTCACACCAACTCAGAATAAACAAAAGCAAACCATACAAGATAGTTAGATGTAAACCTGACAAAGCTAAGACATGACTTGCACCTGTTATGGAGTAATCTTCCTTTTATATCTCTACTAATCAAATGTTTATCTCCAAGCGTCATTGCAGACACAACAGCTAAATGAGTACTATCAAGATTACTTTCTAATACTCTCATTAACTCTCTCTATAGAGTGCAGCAGACAAAGATGTACGTTGAAGAAAACTCATCTGACGAAGACTCACTTTGGTTTTCTGCCATTGATTATAAAAATATAAAGGTTTCTGCAGAATAGCCATGTAACTTCAACCAAGCAGGGCATAATCAAAGGTAGCATCCGAAAAGTTCATTGGTTCTTCAAGGTAAGCTGCAGCTTCTATTCCGTCTCCAAGGTGTAGTGTTCGATAACGACTTGTTATCGTATCACGAAGTATTGAAGCCTTAACCTTCATCGGTTCGCCTGCAGTCATAACCATTAAGTCTGTTTGTATGACTTTACCATGAACGACAGGATTACTAAGAAGAACTGCCTTAAAGGTTATTTGCTTATTGGGAAGCTGTATCTTTGCAGCTTGCCGGCTCATTGAAAACAAAAAGTTCCACCAACAAGAAAAGACCGTAAAGAGCAATAATAGACTCTGAAGATACTTCTTCCTCCACACAACAAAGGTAATGACAATCATACTGATCGTCATCAACCACCAAAATATAGAGGATATATCTTCTTCTAAAGCATCACCAACAGCAATACCCAACACCAAAGGTAAGAGTAACTTTACTGAGGGATACATCAGTAAGTCCATTTTTCTCTTCACAGCATTAATGTCTTTCATGTACTTCTTGCAAATGTAAGAAAAAGAACTGAAAAACAACAATATTGCACTTACTTATCTTGCAAGATTTACAAAATATCAGTACCTTTGCCACATGATATTCTACTTTTCTGGTACAGGTAATAGCAAATGGGCTGCAAAGACATTGGCTTTTAGAAACTGGTGATACACTTGTTTCAATCCCAGAAGTAATCAATAGCGACTGTTCTTTTACAATGAGAAAAGGATGAACACGTAGGTTTTCATCTTTCCTATACATGGTTGGAGAGTTCCAACTATTGTGAAAGAGTTTCTAACTAAATTAACAATAAAGACTCAGGGAGAAGACACTTCCCACGTTAAACATTATTGTTTCTGCTTGGTTACAGCTGGAGATTCTATCGGTAAGGCTATGGAACGCTTTCAGCAGCAACTAAAGAGCGTAGCAGCAGGTGACTCACTGTCGCTTAAAGCGGTATGTTCTTTGATTATGCCAGAGTCATACGTTGGCTTGCCAAGTATGGATGTAGATACGAAAGAGAAAGAATTAGAAAAGAAGGAACTTGCTTCAAAGCAGTTAAAAGAATTCTCCGAGATTCTTAAACAGCGTCCCTCATACGGATAGCAATCAGATTTGGGGCTGGAACCAACTAATAAGAGGTCCTATTCCTTCTTTCTTTTCTGGCCCTGCAGGAGGCTTCTTTGAACGCTTCCTCATCACAGATAAGCCCTTTCATGTAGACAGTCGTCGATGCGTGAAGTGTGGTATTTGTGCTAATGTTTGTCCCGTTGGTGACATCAAAGGTGGCTTAGGCTATGAACCAGAATGGCTACATAATGGCAAATGCTTGACCTGTTTCTCGTGTTATCACCACTGTCCACACCATGCAATTGAGTTTGGTAAACGTACACAGAAGAAGGGACAATATTTCTATAACAGATTAAGTAAAAGAAACTAAACAGCGAATATAATGAAAACATTAAAAACAACTATCGCTCATAGTATGTCTAATGCTTTGCTCCTTTACCACTTGGGCGGCAAAGGCAGAATCAATCCTGTACAAGTAAGACAGGCTGATGGTTCTGTTATTACTGTCATCTTGCGTGGTGACGAACATATCAACTGGTACACAACCCTTGATGGTGTACTGCTTGTACAAGGTGCAGATAACAACTACTATATCGGTAAAGTAGAAAAGAGTGGTAACCTTATTGCTACCCAAAACAACTTGCACATGAGGCACAAACTCGCTCACAAGCAGAGCGTAACTTGATTGCTAAGCAAGATAAGGAGAAGTTCTTTTGCTTACGTTAATAAGATTGCAGAAGAATCTGAAAACACTTACGAAAAACTCTCCTCTTACACGAGGACCAATCATAGATTCTGGCTACGGTGGTGTTCCTTATTTCCCTCACACAGGTAGTCCTAAGGCTCTTGTTATTCTTGCAGAGTTCCAAGACACAACTTTTACTATCCAAGATACAAAAGAAGGTGTTCACAAACTATCTGATGAATGAGGATCATTTCACAGATTCTCGTTATGGTCAGAATCAGAACTACAAAGGTGTTCGTGGTTATTTCAAAGGATTGTAGTTATGGACAGTTTACACCTATCTTTGACGTTGTAGGTCCTATCAAATTGCCCAGGAAACATGCTATCTATGGTGCAGGTAATGATAGAATGGACTTATTGTCTTTACTGATGCTTGTGTGCTGTTGATGATTTGGTAGACTTTACAAAAATACGATGCGAACAACGATGGTATCGTCGATTTGGTTTATATAATCTATGCAGGACATTCTGCCAATTACCATGGTAATAAAGTTTCAAACATATGGCCAAAGTCTGGTACAATTACTATCTCAAATAAGTTTGACGGTAAAAGTATCCGTCGCTATGGAGTCAGCAATGAGCTTAATGGAAGTGATAAGACATCTAAGAATAACAAGAAAAATTAATGGTATAGGTTTATTCTGTCATGAGTTCTCTCATACACTTGGACTCCCGGACATCTATGCCTTGATGAAGAAGCAGAAAAACCAAGATGACCAAGGTATGGAGCTCTGGGACCTCATGGATGGTGGAACAGAGTACGTGGTGGACGCGTACCAGCATCTTATCTTGCATGGGAGCGTGAAGTTATGGGTTGGATGAAGATTGATAAACTTAAAAAAGATAGCTCAATCGAAAACTTAAAAAGCATCGACAATGGTGGAAAGGCATACAAGATTGTCAATCCTAATGACTCAAATGAGTATATCGTATTGCAGAGTATACAGAAAGGACCATGGAATCAAGGTTGGGGAGATGGTACTTATGGTAAAGGCTTACTTGCCTATCGCGTTTCATATCCGTATAACAAAGTAAATGTCTTCGATTTCCCTAACAATGTAAAGGGTAAGCCACGTGTCATCCCTATCCCTGCTGATGGTAAAATATTAGCAGCAGCCAATGCTGGAGGCTCTTTAAATACATACATACAACAGCTCAATGGCGACCCTTACCCTTATAACGGCATAAACAAGATAGACAAATTTAAAATGTATGATGACACCATACTAAAGTGGTCAATATTTGATATTATAGAGAACGATGCAGAGCGTCATGTTAGTTTCAAGTTTAAGAACAATGAAACCAACGGTATTCAGTCACCTTTCAATCGTCGAAAGAAGCTACTTCGACAACCGCATCTATACCCTTGACGGCAGATATGTAGGCACTGACGCCTCTATCTTACCGCATGGTATCTACATTCAAAACAACAAGAAGTTTGTAAAGTAACGCAAACTTTAGAACATACATAAAGCCGCCTCTTAATGGGAACGAACCATTCAGAGGTGGCTTTCTTTATCTTTCAAAATAGCATAGACACTTATCAGTTGATAGATAGGAAGCAAACAAAATATCAGGACATACTGTTTCAAAGTTACCCTCCTCTATTACATCTAAAATCTATCACACCTTCTTTCGAGCAATGTAGACATAAAGTCTACTAAAGTTAGAGATGGATTATCATACTAAAAATACAAGAATAAGTTTTTATTTTTAGTTTGCTGTCACTTTTAACATTTCGTGTATCTACACTATTAATCAATAAGTTAAGTGACGGAGACAGATGACAGAAATGACAGGAAAATTGGTTTTCAAAAAAACTCACCTTACCGTGTGTACACCAAAAGAGACACAAAGATTACTCATGTGAGGTAGCTTTTATTCTTCCATACATTGGAAGAACAAGGTACTACCCCAAAACATAATATAGGGTCTATTCAGCATCTATGAAATTTGATTAATAGCCGACCCTTATCTTATTATATTATCTAACAATAACTCTCATGATAAGTTCTCTCAAACGTGTTAATACTCAGCACATCATGTGCAAATACGCATCATTAATAGTGCTGAGCGCAAACACATTACAAAGAGAGCGTTAGGAAGGACTGTATTATCTTACTTCTCTTGATAGAGATAACGCTTAATACTCTTCTTTCGGAGTCTTCGCAAACTCTTCATCACGCAACTCTATAGTCGAGAGGTGGCAGAAAGATGGCAACATATTGTTCAGTTCCAGACGGTTCTGCTCCATAATCTCTTGCAAATCTGATTGTGAGAGCCCATCTCTTTTGCCTCATCAAAATCAGGATAGACCAAAGCCAACAATCTTGTCACCACGCTGAACAACAATACATTCACTCACCATAGACATAGAGTTTTAGCTTGTCTTCAATCTCCTCAGGATAAACATTCTGACCGTTAGAGCCTAAAAAGCATATTCTTTATACGTCCACGAAGAAAGAGATGACCATCAGCACTCATCGTTCCAAGGTCGCCCGTATGATACCAACCGTCCTTATCAAGAACTTCTTTAGTAGCCTCCTCATTCTTGTAATAACCAAGCATCACGTTCTCTCCTCTGGTAATAACCTCACCAGGAACATTTGCAGGATCAGGACTGACGATCTTTACCTCCATATTCAAGACAGGTGTACCACAAGAGCCTGGAACAAAGTCTTTGTAATCACTATAAGTTACCATCGGACCACATTCCGTTGCTCCACAACCACTGGTCACAGGGAAATTAATACTTACCAAGAAGTCTTCAATCTCCTTGTTAAGAGCAGCTCCGCCGGTAACAAGTTCATACGCATTGCCACCAAAGGCTTCCATAACAATCGTATTAATTCTTTCCTTCACCTTCTTGCTAACAACAGGCATCTTCAGCAGCATACGAGTTGCTGTACTTTTGTACCTTTGGAAAGACATTCTTACGAATAATCTTCTCAACAACCATTGGTACTGCAATAATAATAGCAGGACGAATATCAGTACAAGCCTGAGCAATCAAAGAAGGACTCGGCAGTCGTGTGAGGAAATATAGATGACTACCAAAGCTAAACTGGCAGATAAACTCACAAATCATTCCATACATGTGAGCCATTGGCAACATACAAAGAACTTTACTACCAGGCTTAATATGTGGTTTCAAATCGGCTGTTGCCCAAGCGAGATTACTACGCACAGAACGATAACTGAGCATCACACCCTTTGAAAAACCAGTTGTTCCGCTGGTATAATTAATCAGTGCAAGGTCGTCAGCCTCGTCCTTGAAATAATTTACATCCTCCACACGGAAGAACTTTGGATACTTCTTTCCAAAGAGTGCATTCAAGTTTTCACGAGCATTTGTCAGTGACTCTGAACGAGAAAGAATCAATGAGAAGTCTGGTAGATATATTATACCTTCCAACTGAGGCATCTGTTCTCCATCAATAGTTGTTGCCACAACATCACCAACAAAGAGAAGTTTTGCTTCCGAGTGATTAACAATATTGTAAATCTGTTCTGGCTTAAACTCATGCTGAACAGGTACTGCTACAGCTCCATAAGAGAGAGTTGCGAAGAAAGCAACTGCCCATGACGAGGAATTTCTACCACAAAGAGCAACCTTATCACCCTTCTTCAAACCGCTATTCTCAAAAAGAATATGTAATTTCTCTATTTTTACGGGCTACATCATGGTATTGAAGTGTAGCACCAAGATAATCCGTCAGAGCATCTTTATCCCAGTTATCCTTGATACTCTTTTCTATACACGCGTTGAAACTTTTAATAGAATCCATTGCACAAAAAAATATGATTTGCGTGCAAAGTTAAATAAAATTTTCCTGCACATTTACAAAAACATTTGTGCAAGAAAAAAATATACTAAATAAACAAAAAGAGGAGAAATATTCCTTTTTAATCTTCGAATAAAAGAATTCAAAAGTTGAATTTTTGTTTTTTTCATCTTTCTGTACTTATTTTCTTATTTAAAAAGCGTACTAAACAATTGAAATATATTTACATAATAGACTGCAAATCACCTATAAAAGTCATATATTAGCGCTATTTCTTGTGCCTTTGCAACTTACACGATATCAACCGGTTACAAAGTAACTTTATAAAAGATGCTTAGTTGCACTTCAAAAGGGCGTTAGTTAGACTTCAAAAGAGCACCTTTTGCAAGTCAATTAGGCGTCTTTTAGAAGCCAAAAGAGCATGTTTTAAAAAAACAAGATTATGAAAAAAATTACAACAAAACCGACTTTTAATTATCTTTCTATAGGATAACAATCGGGAGTAGAAACGACAACAAACAAGAAACAAAAAGAGACTATATCAAAAATGTAGAAACACATGATTTGTGTATCTGCCAGTAGCACTTTATTGGGAAATATAACTTTTATTTCCCTATAAAAACTCTGACTACATTTTTGAAATAGTCTCTTTCTATACTCTTAGAACCAATTACACCTTATCATATATAGGTGTATTAGAGGCGATGATTAGTCTTCAGCAGGCTTCATGTTTGTATAAACATTCTGCACGTCGTCGAAGTCTTCCAAACGCTCAACCATCTTATCGATAGTCTCACGCTCTTCAGGAGACACGTCCTTCAAGTCGTTAGGAATACGAGTGAACTCAGCAGAAGTAATCTCAAAACCATTGTCCTCCAAGTGTTTCTGAATCTCACCGAAGCTTGTTGGCTCACCATAGATTGTGATTTCGTTCTCTTCCTCATCCTCATCGAATTCGTCCTCAACGCCATAGTCAATCAAGTCGAGAATCAACTCTTCCATATCCAAGCCGTCCTTCTTCTTAAAGGTGAAGACTGCCTTATGGTCAAAAAGAAAGCTGAGAGAACCCTGTGTACCAAGATTACCATTGAACTTGTTGAAGATTGAACGAACATCACCTACAGTACGTGTGGTATTGTCGGTCAATGTCTCAACGAACACAGCAATTCCGTGAGGACCATAACCCTCGTATGTTACCTCCTTGTAGTCGCTGGTGTCTTTACCCATTGCGTTCTTAATAGCGCGCTGGATATTGTCCTTCGGCATGTTCTCACGCTTACATGTTGCTATAATCGCACGAAGGCGTGGGTTGTTCTCAGGCTCAGGACCACCTGCCTTAACAGCAATAGCGATTTCTTTACCTAACTTTGTGAACGTACGGGCCATGTGACCCCATCTCTTGAGCTTACTTGCTTTGCGATATTCAAATGCTCTACCCATTGGATTTGTTTGTTAACGGAGTTCTGCTCCGAGTTTATTTGTTAAATTCTTAATTAATTTCTGCATAATGGCATCAATTGCCTTGTCGTTGAGTGTCTTGCTTTTCGTCCTGAAGAATGAAGTTTACTGCATAGCTCTTCTTACCCTCAGGAAGGTTCTTACCCTGATAAACATCGAAGAGTTCGACACGCTTCAAAAAGTTTCTTGTCTGCCTGACGAGCAATCTCCTCAATCTGTGCAAACTCAACATTGTTGTCGACCAACAAGGCAAGATCACGGCTTACAGCAGGATACTTAGATATCTCCTGGAACTGAAGTTTATTCTTGCGGATGGCCTTCATCAATCCAGCCCAATCCAACTCTGCATAATAAACCTTCTGATCAATATTGAAACTCTTCAAAAGCTTGTGGCTAAGAATACCCATCTCTACGAGTATCTTACCGGCACGTGTCTTCAGTACTATCGCCTTATCAAAGACGTTGTTATCAGACTTTTCGCTAACGAGCAAGCCCTGTGCAATACCGATACGACGAAGAATATTCTCTACGTATGCCTTTAGTTCATAGAATGTACTTTTCCTCATCAGGATGTGCCCATGAACCTTGTACACGCTTACCTGTCACCCACAATGCCATGTGATAATCCTGACTATAAGCCTTAACAGGACTTTCCTCTGACCACTTTTCCTTATTGAACTTGTAGACATTACCTACTTCAAAGAAGCGGAGATTCTGTGCCTTACGGTTTACATTACGTACAATGCTCTCCAAACCACCAAAGAGAAGAGTCTGACGCATTACACCTAAGTCAGCAGAAAGCGGATTCATCACCTTCACAGTCTCCTCCCAAGGATAAGCATTAAGGCCTGTCTCCTCATAGTAAGAACTCTTTGTGAGCGAATTGTTCATAATCTCTGAGAAAGCCAGCACCTACTAACTGCTCACCGATGATGTTCTCACGGTGATAGTTCTTGTCAGCCTCTTCTGCAATTGTCAATGAAGACTTCAACTCTGTAGGAATCTCTACATTATTATATCCATAGATACGAAGGATGTCTTCAACAACATCACAAGGACGCTGTACATCAACACGATAAGGAGGAACGAGGAGATCGAGTCCCTCTGCATCTTCCTTCTCTACCTTCATTTCAAGGCTTTCAGCAATACGCTTAATCGTCTCATTACCGAGTTTCTTGCCAATAAGACGGTCGCAATACTCGTAGTTCAGACGAACTGGGAAGCCCTCCATCTTAGTTGGATACTCGTCACGAATCTCCATACTTACCTTACCACCTGCAAGTTCCTTACAAAGGATTGCAGCCTGTCTTCAGCGCATAGATGACACCATTTGGATCAATACCACGTTCAAAAACGGAAGCTTGCATCAGTTGAAAGACCATGACGACGAGCACTCTTACGAATCCATGTTGGATGGAAGTAAGCACTCTCAATACTACATTTTTTTGTCGTTTCGTAAGTTCCACTACCCTTTCCACCGAAGACACCTGCAATACACATAGGGTCTTCTTCATTGCAGATAGCAAGGTCGTGCTCACCAAGTATATGCTCTTCACCATCCAAAGTAACGAACTTCTTTCCCTCGTTTTTATCCTTAACGATGATATGATGACCCTTAACCATGTCTGCATCAAAAACAGTGCATAGGCTGACCGTAAGCCATCATGATATAGTTAGTGATATCAACGATATTATTGATTGGACGCAAACCGATAATATTCAGTTTGTCTTTCAACCATTGTGGACTTTCCTTTACCTCACAATCAGTAATGCTCAAACAAGCATAACGACGGCAAGCATCAGTGTTCTCAATTGTCACATCAATAGGAAGGTCATGATTGTCAACCTTAAATGCATCACAAGATGGGCGATGCAGCAAAGTCTCATAACCATTCTGTGTCAACCATGCATAGAGGTCGCGAGCTACACCATAATGACTTAACGCATCTGCACGGTTAGCAGTGATGTCTATGTCAATCAGCCAATCACTGTCTAATTGGTAATACTCTGATGCTGGCTGACCCTACTGGTGCATCCTCTGGCAACACAATGATACCATCATGAGCAGTACCAACACCAATCTCATCCTCGGCACAAATCATACCAAGACTTTCTACACCACGCAGCTTACTCCTCTTGATAGTAAACTCATTGTCGCCATCATAGAGTACACAACCCTAAGTCAGCAACGATTACCTTCTGTCCTGCTGCAACATTCGGTGCGCCACATACAATCTGCTGTGGTTCTCCCTTGCCAAGGTCAACGGTTGTTACGTGAAGGTGATCAGAGTTTGGATGTGCCTCGCAAGTAAGCACCTTACCAACATATAAACCCTTTAATCCACCACGTATCGTTTCAACCTCGTCAAGTGAGCCTACCTCCAAACCTATGGAAGTGAGCGCAACTGCAATCTCTTCTGGACTAAGATTGAAATCAACGTATTCCTTTAGCCATTTGTATGAAATCTTCATTATATAGTTATATTGTTTGTTCTGAAAATACATGCAAATTTACGAAAAAAACTCAGATATAGCAAAAAGGATAAAAGAAAAAAAGCCGTTGCATATAGAGAAAGTCTCTCTTTCTATAATCGTAACAAAGAAAAAAAGTAGACTATTTTTTTACGCACATAAAGCTATCTTTCAAAGTCGTTATCACATAGCTTTTAATCCATGAAAACACCAGTTTTTATAGTATATAAGACATACATTTAGGTTATAGGAACAAGGATGTAATACTTGCAGATTTCAAGATAATGCCTTACCTTTGCCAACATAGAAACAATTAAGCTTAAAAAAACAAAGGAAATAAAATGAGACTTACAGGACGCAGAGAAAGTAATAATGTAGAAGACCGTCGTGGCATGGGTACTGGCGCAAAAAGCTGGTATTGGTGGTATCGGAGGTATCATTGTCATTGCACTTATCACCTTTTTAAGCGGTGGAAACATGGGAGATGTAGTCAAACAACATCGTTCAAACAGCAGATGCAAGGACAAACTGAGGTACAAACTGGTGGAGAACAACATCAGTTTACAGAGGAAGAAGAGAAGCTTGCTGACTTCTCAAAACAGATTCTTGCAGGTACAGAAGATGTATGGACGGAACAGTTTCAGTTGCACGGCATGAGATATCAATACCCTACGCTTGTTCTTTTTCACAGGTGCTGTACAAACTGCTTGTGGCAATGGCTCTGCTGCTATGGGTCCCATTCTACTGCTCTGCTGACCAACGTCTTTATCTCGACTTAAGTTTCTTTTAGCAGTATGCGTAAGGACTTAGGAATACAAGCAAAGGGCGACCTTGACTTTGCGTATGCCTACGTGATTGCGCATGAAGTGGGTCATCATGTGGAATATCTCCGCGGAATCCTTGGCAAATGTCATGCAAAAGATGGCACGTGTTAGTAAGGAAGAAGCGAACAAACTGAGCGTAAAATTAGAACTTCTTGCCGATTATTATGCTGGTTGTTGGGCACATTATGACAATGAGAAAATATCAAAGTCTTACCGATGGTGATATCGAAGAGGCTATTGATTGTGCTGAGAAAATCGGAGATAACTATCTCCAGAAGAAAGCTCGTGGCTATGCACTTCCTGAGACTTTCACCCATGGAACTTCCGAACAGCGTATGTACTGGTTAAAGAAAGGTATCGATACTGGTGATTGGAATACAACAACCTTTTGCACCAGGGGATTTAGACTAAGAATATTAAACATCCTTATCTTCATCTAAAAAGTATGGTTCTTTCGTTAAATGTGTGAACGCTTTTCCTATTGCTTTAACGGAAGAACCACAGTTACTTATTAAACAAAAACTTGGCTAAGACTGTCAACAATCTATCCTGTTATCATCCTCTGATATTGAAAATCATTTCTTTTTAGAGTTCGAGAATCTGTAGACGAGGGTTTGAAAAATCATTACATAATTTCAAAGAAAACATCTATAACTAACGGCAAAAACACATATACAAAGCAGGTTTGCAATCAACAGAAAATCAATCAGTTATAAAGTGGCAAAATAAAAGGTGCTTAATAGGAACTCAAAAGGGCGTTAGTAAGGAGCTTAAAGGGCACCTTTTGTAAGTCAATTAGGTATCTTTTAGAAGCCAAAAAGAGCATATATTGGTTTTTGAACTGTACGAAAATAGTTTACAAAAACATATAAATAACATAGGGAAAATTATTTGTAGAAGACAGATAGACATTGCACTTAATAACGTTTATCATGTAGTTTATTCCCTTTATAAGACCATCTTATTGGAGGTAATCATCCCATTTATGTGGATTAATCTCATTCTCTTAACAATCCAAGCATTTAACGGAAGAACCAAAAGTTTACTTATAGCATGGCAAGTAACACTTGCCCGCTACCCTCACAGAATACTTTTTAGAAACAAAACGTCCATAGACTACAATTTATCTTCATGCTAAAAAGAATTACTTTCACGAAAAGAAATCTTTTTGTTCACGTAAATAATTATTTCTTTTCATGAAAAGTAATTTGATAAGATAGAGTCTATAGAGGTAGAAAAAGGTACTGCGAGAAATCTAATACTTTCTCTATCAAGCTATAAACAAAGCCTATTGACCTGCTTACTAACAGAAGCAAAACGACTTTATAATTGCTGGAGATAAGCCGAAACCATTTCAGCACAGCGCTCTCCATCAATGCCCGCACTAACGATTCCACCAGCATAACCAGCACCTTCTGCACAAGGGAAAAGACCCTCAAGGCGGACATGCATGAGGCGTTCTCTATCACGGAGGATACGAACAGGAGAACTTGTACGAGTCTCGGAAGCAATCATGACAGCTTCATTCGTAAGGAAACCATGCGCTTGTTTACCAAAGGTTCTGAAGGCTTCTTGGAGTCGTTTTGTGATAAATGATGGCATCCAGAAATGAAGTGGACTGGAAATAAGTCCTGGTGCATAGCTCGATTTAGGAAGATCATACGACAGACGATTGTTCACGAAGTCTGCCATACGCTGTGCAGGAGCAGTCTGTTTGCGATTTCCCTGCTGCCATGTGTCTCGCTCCAACTGTTCCTGATAACGCAAGATACGCAATACATCATCGCCTTCAACATCTTCTGGATTTAATTGAACAACCATACCCGAGTTAGACCATTGCGTTCCACGATTGGCAGGACTCATACCATTGGTTACAGTTTGTTCTGGACCAGTTGCTGAAGGAATCACAAAACCGCCAGGACACATACAGAAAGAGTAAACGCCACGACCCTGTGCTTGTGTCACAAAAGAGTACTCTGCTGTTGGAAGATATTTACCCTTTCCATTTTTATTGTGATACTGTATTTGATCGATTAAGTGAGAGGGATGCTCAATCGTACTCCAACAGCGATTCCTTTTTGCTTCCATCTCAATTCCTGCCTCTGCAAGATAACGATAGACATCACGTGCAGAATGACCCGTTGCAAGAATGACTGGACCATGAAACTCACACGTCACACTCACAGGTCCACTGTTATCAACAGCCTCAACACCAACAACTTTATCACCATCGAGTATCAAAGATGTCATCTTTGTTTTGGAAATGAACCTCACCGCCACACTCAAGTATTGTGTTACGCATATTCTCTATCACGTGGAAGTTTATCTGTACCAATATGTGGGTGAGCATCTGCGAGGATAGATGGTGATGCTCCATGCTGACAAAAGACATTTAGAATCTTATCAACAGGTCCACGCTTCTTACTTCGTGTATAAAGTTTTCCATCAGAATACGCTCCAGCACCACCTTCACCAAAGCAGTAATTTGACTCAGGATCAACCTCTTGTGTCTTTGAGATTAAAGCCATGTCGAGTTTACGATCGCGTACATTCTTTCCTCGTTCAAGAACGATTGGGCGCAATCCCAACTCTATTAGCTTCAGAGAGAGAACAAACCAGCAGGACCGGCACCTACCACAACGACCGAAGGGCGACTACTTACGTCTTGGTATTCAGTCTTCACATAAGGGTCGTCTTGTGGAAATTCGTTAATATAAACACGAATTTTCAGATTAACATATATGTCACGATGGCGTGCATCAATAGAACGCTTCAATACTCGAACACGATAAATGGTACGCTCATCCAGCCCCTTTTCTTTTGCAAGATATGCCTTCATGTTGTTTTTCATTATAGGCAACTTGGGGCAAAAACGCGTAACTGATATTCCTCTGTCATATATAGTATAACTTCTTCTTTTTGCCACAAATTTACTCAAATATATCGAGAAAATCGTTGGCTATTGCAATATTTCTTATTATTTTTGTGGCTAAGTTTTGCACCTCCCCCATTGTAAAGGGGATGCCAAATAATAACAAAAATAAACATCAGGAATGAAAGTATTAAAGTTTGGTGGAACATCCGTAGGTTCTGTATCGAGTATTTTTAAGTCTACAAAAGATTGTAGAAAAGGAGGCTAAACATCAACCAATTATTGTGGTTGTTAGTGCCTTAGGTGGTATAACAGATCAGCTCATAGCTACTTCTCAACTTGCCTTGAAGGGTGATGAAAGTTGGAAAACAGAGTTCGATTCTATCGTTGCACGACATCATAAGATGATTGATGCGATTATTACCGATCCACATGACCGTGAGATGCTGTTCAACAAAGTGGATAGTCTTTTTGAGCAACTTCATTCTATTTATTACGGTGTATTCTTAATTCACGACCTCAGTCATAAGACAGAAGATACTATTGTAAGCTATGGTGAACGTCTAAGTTCAAGAATAGTAGCTACGCTTATTCGTGGAGCAAAGTGGTTTGATGCACGTGAGTTTATCAAGACTGAAGAGAAATTGGGCAAAAGAAGTCTCGATTCAGAACTAACCAACAAACTTGTAGTAAATACTTTCTCTGACCTTCCTCGCATCTCTCTTGTACCTGGTTTTATAGCACAAGACCGTGATTCTGGCGATATTACCAATCTTGGGCGTGGTGGAAGTGATTATACAGCATCCATCCTTGCCGCATCTCTCAACGCTGAAGTCTTGGAGATATGGACGGATGTTGACGGCTTTATGACAGCTGACCCTCGCGTCATCAAGAGTGCCTATACCATTAATGAACTTTCCTATACGGAGGCAATGGAGCTTTGTAACTTTGGTGCAAAGGTTGTCTATCCTCCAACGATATACCCTGTCTGTGTAAAAAAACATCCCAATCAAGGTAAAAAACACATTCAATCCAGATGGACAAGGTACGATTATTAAAGCACATATAGAGAATAATCAAAAACCTATTAAGGGTTTATCATCTATCAAAGGTACTACAGTCATTACCGTAACAGGTCTTTCAATGGTGGGTGTTGTTGGTGTCAACCGTCGTATCTTTAGTTCTCTTGCCAACAATGGTATCAGTGTCTTCCTCGTATCACAGGCAGCCTCAGAGAACAACACCTCTATCGGTGTGAAGGATGAAGATGCCGACAATGCTGTGAAGGTACTTAATGAAGAGTTCCGACTTGAGATAGAAGATGGACGTATGTTCCCTATGCACGCTGAAAGTGGACTTGCAACAGTGGCGGTCGTTGGTGAGAACATGAGACGGACACCGGGTATAAGCGGTAAGCTCTTTGAGGTTCTTGGTCGTTCTGGTATTAGTGTTATTGCTATTGCGCAGGGTGCATCTGAGATGAATATCTCATTTGTTGTGAAAGGCTCTGACTTAAGGAAAGCACTGAATGTACTTCATGATTCACTGTTCTTATCGGAATATAAAGTGCTGAATCTCTTTATTTGCGGTATTGGTACAGTAGGCGGAAAGCTCATTGAACAGATCAAGAGTCAGTATGAAGAGTTGAAGCAAAATTCTAACTTAAAGTTGAAAGTGGTGGGAATTGCTTCATCTAAGAATGCTATTTTCAATCACGACGGCTTAAATCTTGATAATTATCGTAAAGAACTAAAGGAGAGCGAGCCTTCTAATCCAGAACATTTGCGTGATGTTATCCTAAAGATGAATATCTTTAACTCGGTGTTTGTGGATTGTACTGCTTCTAAAGAAGTGGCTGCACTCTACCAGTCTTTGTTGGAAAAATAATATCTCTGTGATTGCTGCCAATAAGATTGCAGCATCTGGAGCATACGATGATTATTACCATTTAAAGCAGACAGCCATTCAACGTGGTGTCAAATTCCGCTTTGAAACAAACGTGGGTGCAGGTCTACCTATCATTGGTACAATCAATGACTTGCGCAATTCAGGCGATAAGATACTTAAGATTGAAGCCGTATTGTCTGGTACACTGAACTTCATCTTTAACGAGATTGGAGCAGACGTTCCTTTTTCTGAGACTGTAAAACGCGCTAAAGAACAAGGTTATAGCGAGCCAGATCCACGCATAGACCTTAGTGGAACAGATGTCGTTCGTAAGTTAGTTATCCTTACACGTGAGGCTGGATACAAGGTGGAACAAGAGGATGTTGAGAAGCATCTTTTTGTTCCTGATGATTATTTCCAAGGTTCAGTAGAAGACTTCTGGAAGCGTCTTCCAGAACTTGATGCTAACTTTGAACAACGTCGTCAGCTATTAGCAGAGGAGGGTAAGCGTTGGCGTTTCGTTGCCACTATGGAACATGGTAAGACTAATGTTGCATTAAAGGAGGTGGATTCTAACCATCCTTTCTATAATCTTGAAGGTTCTAATAACATAGTTCTACTGACAACCGATCGTTATAAAGAATACCCTATGCAGATTCAAGGCTATGGTGCTGGTGCATCTGTTACCGCAGCAGGTGTGTTTGCAAACATTATGAGTATTGCAAATATATAATGATACTATAAATCCAAACGAGAAGGGCATATGCAATGTATGCTCTTTTTTTGTGTTTCTCTCGAAATATGAAGTTAATATGCCCCTTTGCTCCCCACACAGCCGATGACTCTATGGACTACGTATCCATAAATAAAAACTTCCGTTTAAACCATGCCTCTGTGTCAGATTTACGTACATTCAATTAGTAAATGCGAATATTCTCGGCAAGAAATATATTTACAAAACATTCAAGGAAAAGGTAGAGAAATGGATAAAATGTGAGTTCTTTTAATACATTTGTAAGTTGTTAGTTATCAAAACGTTACAAAATAAGGCTTTAAAAGGTGCTTAATTGGACTTCAAAAGGGTGTTACTTGGACTTCAAAAGGGCGTCTTTTGCAAGCCAATTGGGCGTTATTTACAAGCTGTTTGATGGTCTTTACAAAATCAACATGTGAAAAATACGAACAAAACAGCATCTTTTGAGGTCGAGAGTGATAAGGTTTTTCTTTGGGGTTTAGCATTTGAGAAATAACACACAGAACAACGCTAAGTTTCTTACAGCAAACTCAGCGTTGCTTTGTGTGCCTTATTCTATAATAGCATTAGCTTACCATTCTATATTTCTAAAGAGCTTTTTATAAGTACAACTAAAAAGCTATAATAACAGATTCCATTCAACTTTCTCTGTTTTCATGTCATTCGGCTCTTCATTCAACGTAAAACCCTGTGGCTTTTGTCCTTCTACCCTTATTTCAACGACGGTCATGACATTACGTTTTAGAACTAACTGCTTACTTTCTTGTTCGACAGTCCCATCGTCTTTCGTCCATGTTACCTTCACCTCCATCGTCAATTGATATCCATCTTCACACGCTTTTGGAATGTTAGAAAAGGAGTAGACGCAACTATGATCATATGTATCACTACCCTTTGTTAAAGAGATACGCCACCCGATATAGTTAATTACCAGACTACCTTCTTCTGGTGGCGACACCTTGAAGTGCAACCCGAACACCGACCTTTTCATATCAACGGTCAGTTCCTTTGATGTTTTTGGACTGAAATCATTGATAGTACCATAGAGTTTCACAAGGCGTGGATATTGAACAGTACGCCCCTTAGCTACAGTCGTTTCGCCTTTTGTTAGACTATTCAAGTTTTCTTCTTTTTGAAAAACACAAAGCTATTAGTAACTTTTGTAGCCTTATTTGCCCCATGCAAGAAAGGAGCTGAAAAACTCATCTTCATTTGCAAAAAAGTTCATCATCACCTTCCTCTACAATCAAACACTCTACTTTATAAAAGATTGTTCACATTCATCTTTAGTGCAATCTTTGAAAGGCTGGTAAACAAACCATAAGCATACATTGAGTAGGTTTCATCATTAGGTTTCTTCTCGTAGACATTAACAGCATAAAACTTCCGTTTCCGATCTTCGCTAACAGCCCTACTCAAAGGCTGATATTTCGCCCCTATAGCTTCTTCTATTGTTTCTATACGTAATTCTTTGGGGTGAATACGCACGACTCTTGTCAACTTTTTGCTTTGCATTATTCGGTTCTTTACCACCTTCACCATTGTCTAATACTGGCTTTTTCGCAGGCTGCAAAACAATAGTAAGCACAACAAAAGTCCAATCCATGTTACTTGTTTTTTCATATCGGTAATTGTTTAAGTTATAGTCATTCATCCCAATCTGTCTGCGTGTCAGAAAGATTAAAAGCGGAGAAAGAGTCTTCTTTTGATAATTGTTGAATACCAGGCCCTGTCTGATTATTAATCAGTCCTTCTTCATTCGTCAATGTATTTGTTCCTTCCCCAGGTGAGCCACCCAGCAAATGACAAGAAGTTAAAACGTGATATTCACTTATTAAAGGCTTGATATATGTTTTTCATGTTTACTTATTAAAAATCAATTATTTACCATGGTTTTGTGTACAAGTACAAGAAGGCTTATCTATTAAGATACTTCTTACCATTCACGATTATAATCCCCTTATAATCTTTATCTACTCTTTGCCCTGAAAGGTTATAAATAGGACCATCGAAAGTTATCTTCTCTCTCACCATAGGACCTTGTATTTCCAATGCTACATCAAAGCCAAGGAAACTCTTTGCGTTTGTAGTCTTTGATGGCGTATAAACGAGATAGGCTTTATGTGCTTCGGTCGTAAAGGCTTTTCCATTTGCTTCTTTCCAATAAAAGCCTACTCCGTTACTGCCTTTTTTCCAAACACATAGTACACCTCTCCGCCTGACGTTATAGTCGTACTATCCGAGCCACACAACGCATTATAAGGGTCTGTTTCACCTGTCTTACTTGTTTCTTCAAAGATATACTTACCTTCTTTTGCTTCTAAAACAACAGCTGTACCCTTGGGAAGAACATCTCCTTTTTTATATTCCCGACTTCGAGAGAGGACATTACCTTCAATCTTATAGGTACGAGCAACAACCCCTCAGGGATAATAAACGACCTGTCACTATAATAAAGTGTTGCTCTCTCAGCAGAAGAAACTGCAAGAGAGACGCCCTTAGGCTGAACTTTCTCGTAAGATATTTGTATTGTCCTTATATGAAGCCCCCTGTAGAACAAGGAGTAAAAGAAACTTTAGTACATTCACCTTTCCATTTTTCTCTCGACAATTTTTCCTGTTAAGTTGAGAAATAGTTCGTTTCCGATTTTTACCTACTTCCTCTAAATAGAACTTCAGATCATCCTTATCATCAGCGAGGGTAAACTTTATAGATGTAATTTTACTATTAAAAACTCTCTATAGTTAATATACCTTCTACGTCAATTTTTAGACATTTGAGTTTATTTACTTTTTGTATAATTAGGTTTAGTTACATCTGCTTTAGTAGCACTAAACTTCAGTAAACACCGTCCTTCTCCATCACTGTTGGTACAACATCACCTGGAGAAGAACTTGAGAAATCGAATGTAACGGAATTCTGCGCCCATATCATTACAGGCAACAACAACATTAGGAATAATACAATAAACTTTTTGGTCATAGTTATTAAGTTATACGTTTTTATCAATCAAGTTTGTAGCCAATGTTATTCATGTTCCTTCAAGTAGGAAATAGGTTTTTTGTAGACTACTCTTTATCAATAAGTTGTTTAGTTCTTAACAGTGCAAAGATAAATAAAAAAATCAACAAAAAGCAAATAAATCAGTACCAAGAATATACAAAACAAGGATTAAACTCTTTTAAAAATAAGATTTACATCTATGGTTCTTTTCTATTCATCACACCCTCTTTTCACTTAAAAAGAACTCTGTGTAAAAAAACTCAAACTACCAGCGGTAAAACGGTAATAATCCTTATCTATCGAATTATTTTCACGAAAAGAAATAATTATTTACGTGAACAAAAAGATTTCTTTTTCATGAAGAAAAAAATCTTTTTCTTCATGAAAAGAAATCAGAGGTATTGGTATTTAACTAAGAATTAGTCTTTTGGAACCACAGCCTTGAAGCTCATATCAAGTCCTTTTACACTATGTGTTAGTGCACCAAAGGAAATAAAATCAACACCTGCTTGCGCATAAGGAATCATCGTATCAAAGGTGATCCCACCACTTGATTCCGTCTCACACCGTCCCAGCAACCATCTCAACTGCTTTTCGAGTATCCTCTGGTGTGAAATTATCAAACATGATACGGTCGCAGCCTTCATTCAATGCTTCTTCCAACTCGGTAAAGTTTCTTACCTCACATTCTATCTTAAGATTACCCTTACCATGGTCTTTACAATACTGCTTTGCCATAGAGATCGCATTATGTACACCACCACAGAAATCAACATGATTATCTTTCAGAAGAATCATATCAAAGAGACCAATGCGATGGTTCATACCACCACCAATCTTCACAGCCTCTTTTTTTCCAGCATTCTCATACCCGGTGTTGTCTTACGTGTGTCTAAAACGCGTGTCTTTGTACCAGCATCTATGAGTGCTTGCTGATACTTGTTGGTCATCGTTGCAATACCACTCATACGCTGTAAGATGTTAAGCATAAGGCGTTCTGTCTGCAAAAGGCTCTGTGTTTTTCCCTTCACACTCATAACAATATCACCAGGCTTCACATGAGCACCGTCTTCTACATAGACTTCTACCTGTAGTTCAGGGTCAAAAAGATGGAACACCCTTTTAGCAACATTAACTCCTGCCAAGACTCCCTTCTTCCTTAATCAGTAATCTACTTTCACCCTTAGCATCAGCAGGGATGCAGCAAAGCGTTGTATGGTCACCATCACCTATATCCTCACTGAAAAGCGAGTTCGATAAGTTTATCGTTTAGTTCTTCTACTGACAACATAATAATATATTTAAATTATAAACCTAATCTGTTTGAGATATCCAACATTCTATGAATTGATTTGACAGCCTTCTTAGCCATTTCTGGCTCAACCTCAATAGCAGGCCACTCATACTTCAAGCAATTATACAGCTTCCTCAAAGTAATATATTTCATATACTCACACTCATTACAAGGGCTATCGCTATCATTAGGAGGAGCAGGAATAAAGGTCTTTTGTGGAGCCAATCGCTGCATTTCAACAAGAATACCACTCTCCGTCACCACTATAAACTCCTGAGCATCATTCTCAACACTATACTTCAATAAGGCAGATGTACTTCCAACCTTATCAGCTAAGCAGAGTACAGTAGGTGGACACTCAGGATGAGCCAGTACTTTTGCTGTTGGATGCTCGCGTTTTAACTGCTGAATCTTCTCTACAGAGAATCTATCATGAACTTCACATGCACCATCCCAAAGCAACATCTCACGTCCTGTTTGCTCGCTGATATAATGTCCTAAGTTCCTATCTGGTCCAAAAATGATAGGAGTATCCTTTGGTAAAGACTCAACAATCTGCTTTGCATTACTGCTCGTCACCACAACATCTGTCACAGCCTTAGTTGCTGCAGTTGTATTGACATAGCTTACCACGGTATGATTAGGGTGTGCTTTTACAAACTTCTCAAACTCATCGGCTGGACAACTCTCTGCCAACGAACAAGAGGCGTTAAGGTCAGGGACGAGTATTGTCTTCTCTGGACATAAGATTTTTATTTGTCTCACCCATGAAATGTACACCGCACATAACGATGATATCGGCATCTGTAGTAGCAGCCTTTTTGTGCCAAAAGCCAAACTATCTCCTACGAAATCTGCCAACTCCTGAATTACGCCTTCTGTATAATAATGTGCCATGATAAGTGCATTCTTCTCCTTACACATCCTGCGTATTTCAGCCTTTACATCAGTCCCTTCAGGAATAGGTTCATCTATAAACCCCTGTTCCAGCCATTTTTTATCTATCATGTTATTTTGTATTATAAGCTGAGAGTACAATGGTTATTGTGCTTCTCTCATCATCTATCTATACTCTTTTACTACTTCTCGTCATATGCATGCTTCGGATAATCTACCGTGTAGTGCAATCCTCGACTTTCCTTTCGCTCTATGGCTTGTCGTGTTATCAGATAACCGACATTTATCATATTACGAAGTTCGCATATATCCTTCGTTGCCGTCACACGCTTAAAGAGGTTTTCTGTCTCCTCATACAATAAGTCGAGTCTTGCCCAAGCACGTTTCAAACGTAAATCACTTCGAACAATACCGACATAGTTGCTCATGATTTCGCCAACTTCCTTAATACTCTGTGTGATTAAAACATGCTCTTCATTGGTCATTGTGCCTTCATCGTTCCACTCAGGAATATTTGTGTTAAAGTCATAGTTGTCTATCATCCGTAGTGTATGTTCAGCAGCAGACTTAGCATAGACGACTGCTTCTATCAGCGAGTTGCTGGCAAGTCGGTTTCCGCCATGCAATCCCGTACATGAACATTCACCAACGGCATAGAGTCTATGAATAGAACTTTCTGCATTCAAATCGACCTTTATACCCCCACAGATATAGTGAGCACTTGGACAAACAGGGATATATTCTTTTGTTATATCAATCCCAATGCTCAAACATTTCTCATAAATATGTGGAAAATGATGCTTCGTTTCTTCAGCATCTTTATGTGTTACATCAAGACAAACATGATTTAGTCCGTGAATCTTCATTTCATGATCAATAGCTCGAGCAACAATATCACGTGGAGCAAGAGAAAGACGTTTATCATACTTCTGCATGAACTCTTGACCATTCGGAAGTCGCAACACCCCACCATAGCCACGCATAGCCTCAGTAATCAGAAATGCTGGATGCGTCTCAGAAGGATTATAAAGAACCGTCGGATGGAACTGTACGAACTCCATATCCTTTACCGTTCCCTTTGCTCGATAAACCATTGCAATACCATCGCCAGTAGCTATCTCAGGATTAGATGTCATTGCGTAGACTGCCCCCACTCCACCTGTAGCCATGAGGGTTACCTTACTCAAGAAGCTATCTACCTTTTTCGTTTCAGGATTGAGGATATACGCACCATAACATTCTATATCTGGGGTTCTGCGTGTCACCTTTATACCCAAGTGGTGTTGCGTGATAATCTCAACAGCATAGTGATTTTCGAAGACTGTAATATTTGGGTTAGCTCTCACCGCATCCATCAATCCACGCTGTATCTCAAAGCCTGTATCATCAGCATGATGAAGAATACGAAAGTCGCTGTGCCCTCCTTCACGATGTAGGTCGTATGTACCGTCTTTATGCTTATCAAAATTTACACCCCAATTGACAAGTGCTTTGATAGCTTCAGGCGCATTACACACAACTTGTCTTACAGCTAAAGGGTCAGAAATATAATCACCAGCGACCATAGTATCGTTGATGTGCTTTTCAAAATTGTCAATGGCAAGGTTCGTTACTGCTGCTATTCCTCCTTGTGCTTTAGCCGTATTGGCTTCGTCCAAAGAAGTTTTGCAAACAAGGGCAACCTTTCCCTTACCACTATTTGCCACACTCAGTGCATAACTCATCCCTGCTATACCGCTGCCGATAACCAGGAAATCGAATTTGTGTATCATAATATGATTCCTTCTGATATCAAAAATTAATCGGTACAAAAGTAATAAAAATTACCATAACAATGGTAAGAAAAGAGCATATATATTTATGCGTGCATGAGAAAACTTTTTCTTCTCCTATCGAACACAAAAACTTTTCTCTCTGAATTAAGTATAAACAATCCTCTTTCAGCACGTTTCCAATCCCTGTATTGATGCTTTTTATATGCTGTCCGAATACTGCGCACATCATGTGCGGAGGCTTAACACATATAGTGCGGAGGCTTAACACATATAGTGCGAAGGCTTAACACCATTGGTGCGGAGTACTAACACATAATAAGGATTACTATAATTTATGATATACTAACGAGGTTTTCATCTTTACTTTTATACAAAAAGCCTTATCCTTCCACTTCCATATTAAACAAGAAAAAAACGCTATTCAATCCCCTTAAAAGAGGAAAGAATAGCGTTAATATTTAGTGGTTCTGTAAAGAGAAACTTACAGAATAAAGTTTTTACTGCTCGTCTGGAACGATGAGTTTATAACCTTTACCGTGGATATTGATAATCTCAATCTGTGGGTCTGGTTTCAAAGTGCTTACGCAACTTAGTGATGTAAACGTCCATTGAGCGAGCATTAAAGTAGTTATCATCAATCCAAATGGTCTTCAAAGCATAGTCACGCTGAAGAATCTCGTTAGAGTGTGCGCAAAGCAAAAGCAAGCAACTCATTCTCCTTTGTCGTAAGCTTAGTAGCCTTCTCTGGATTGTTATCCAGTGTAAGCAACTGCTTCTGTGTATCGAAAGTAAAGCGACCAATGGTGTACATTGTTGACTCCTTTAGTCTTCTTTCCTCTTACACGACGGAGGATAGCCTCAATACGGAATACGAGTTCCTCCATAGAGAATGGCTTAGTGATATAATCATCAGCACCAATCTTGAAACCTTCCAAGATATCCTCTTTCAACTGCTTTGCAGTAAGGAAGATGATAGGAACTTCTGCATTTGCCTGACGAATCTCCTGTGCAAGGGTAAAACCATCCTTCTTTGGCATCATAACATCAAGCACACAGATATCATACTTGCTCTTCAAGAAGGCTCTGTAACCAACCTCACCATCAGGGCAGAGGTCAGCCTGAAAGCCTTTTTGCCTGCAGATATTCACTCAACAGTGTTCCGAGATTCTCATCGTCTTCACACAACAGAATTTTTCAATTTATCATCCATAACTTATACGTATTAAATTGTTTATACTCTTAATTATCTTTTATTCTTCATCCTCCTCATCGCGAATAACGGGGAGTTTAATGACGAATTTTGTTCCTTTACCATATTCGCTCAGCACCTTAATCTCACCTTCATGTAAGTCAACCATTTTCTTTACATATGCCAAGCCTAATCCAAAAGCCTTTTGACATCGTGGAGATTTCCAGTGTGAACACGATAGAACTTATCAAAGATCTTCTTTAAGTTCTCCTTCTTTATTCCTTGACCAGTATCACGAACTGAGAGATAGAGATTCTCATTCGTATTCCAGGTCTTCAAATAGACATCTAATGGTTGGTCGGGTTTCGCATATTTAACAGCATTATCCAAGAGATTAAAAATGACATTCTGGAAATGCATTTCATCAACATACATTAGCGAATCAACCGCTTCTATCTCTGTATACACCTTACCGCCAGTATGCTCAACACGTAAACTAAAGGAGTGAGCAATCGTCTCAACCATCTCGTTAAGGTCGGTGTATTTCTTCTTTAGAACAGCCTTCTTACGGTCGTACATACTCATCTGTAGTACCTTCTCCACAAGGAAACGCAGACGTTTTGACTCATCATTGATAACACCTCCTAAGTGTTCTATCATCTTCGAACTCTTTGTCAACGTCTTATCGTTCATCATCTGAGCTGCCAAAGAGATACTTGCGATAGGCGTCTTAAGCTCATGCGTCATGTTATTGATAAAGTCATTCTTTATCTCACTGTACCGTTTCTGTCGGAAGATGGTTACAATCGTGAAGATAAAAGGTAACCAACAGTACGAAAGTAAAGATGATTGACGGAATCATAAACCGTACACTGGAGAAGATGTAGTTGTTCATCTGTGGGAAATGAACCTTTACAACACCCATTCTGTTTACAGGGTCGTTACGGAACAACACCTGAGAATAAGTATTCTCCTCACCATCACTTACATAATCAGGACATTTATAAACCTCTCGACCGTCTTGTGTCGTCACCGTGAAATGATAAGGAATATTGATTCCATTGTTCATCATCTCCGCCTTTAAGTCTTGATCCAACAGCTTGAAGTTTGATTCTATTGCGCAATGGTTTGTCTGAAGCGGAATAAAGGATATTGTATATCACCTCTTCCAACATTGCCTTCTGATAGACATAACGATTGCGGACAATCTCCTGCATATTACGCTTTTGTAGCAGACAATGTACTACTATCATTACGCAGAATCATAGCCTTTGGTGTCAAAGAGGGCTTTGCTTGAAGCAACTTTTGCCTCGAATGAAGTATAGGGTTCGCCTTGATCATCTGTGTCAGGAACTTGATGTGCGGCAGTAGATGTATCTTTATCAGTGTTCTGCTCATCGTCTTGTGAGCGTTCCTTCTTGTTTACATCATCCTCCAAATAACGAAGAGTCTCATTCAACTCCATATTTCGAGAAGCTTGATAGAGGGCACGGTTGACAGATTCGTCAAACTGTTCCTTCTTCATCTCAGCCATCTCTTCAATATAGTTGAGCTGGAGCAGAAGCAAACCAAGGAACGAAAGTCCCATGATTATGGCTATTGTCCAAATTGTTTTTCTTCTTCATTACTCTCTGTTTATATTCATACTGATCATGGAAAGACTCCACTCACAGCACCATATATTTATTTTTTTCGAATGCAAAGATAGGATTTCCTTAAACAATTAACATCTAAAAGTTAAGAAATAACTCATAATTGATTTTCATTAACTAAATATTACTTTTTTTAATTTAATAATTATCAAGTATAATCTTTAAACATACAGTTTTGATTACTCAAAAAGATATACAAGAAAGTAAAAGAGCTAATAAAAACATTTGTTTAGATTCACAAAAACAAAAGTAAGTAAGTCTTTCTATAAATCAATAAAAAGCATTAGCTGAAAACAAAAACGTTTATTTTTTTATACAAAAAAACACCTAAGAAAAAAATATTATTTTATTATCTTTGTAGAATCATTAAACCTATTGCCTATATATAAATTAATATGCTATCCAGTAAACATCTCTCACATAAGTTAATCTTTCATGTATTACAATATTATAATGATAATAATAACCTAACTTCTCATATTTTACTGATGTGTTGATGCACAGCACAGTGGTGATGATGGTAAACACCAAGCGTGTTGAGTGCTTAGTATACTATAAAAAAATAGCTATAAATATAACAAACCTCATGACAATTCAAAGATTACAAAACAAGACCTTTCGCAACACACATCATCTTAGTTATAACTCTATTGTTGTTGAATACATCTGATCTTATGGCTCAACAGACCGTAACCTTTAGTATCCAACAACAAACAAAGGAACCTATTGATGCAGCAACAATTATCATTTCTGATCAGAAGACAGGAAAAGTAATTGCCAATGGACTAACTGAGACGGACGGAAAGTTTAATTACACCCTTATTGATGGTAGTTATCAACTATACTGCGGAGCTATCGGATGCCGTGATACTACTATTCTTTTCTCCATTCCAAATAACCATTCCATTTATAACATCTATTTATATCCTGACGGTACAGAGCTGAAAGACGTTATTGTCACAGCTCGCAAACAACGCTCACTCATTAAAATGGAAAGTGGGAAGATAAGCATTTCTGTTGCAGAATCCTATCTTGCTAACCTTGGCAACTCTTTAGATGTTCTGCGCCACACCCCAAGTGTAAGGCTTGATAATAAAGGAAATCTATCGCTTTCTGCCCTTGGTAATGCCGCCGTTTACGTGAACGGAAAACGCATACGACTTCAAGGTGAAACGCTTACAGCCTATCTGCGTACTATTCCATCTTCTAATATTGCAAGCATAACTACTTCAACCAACCCTGATGCAAGTTATGATTCAGAAGGGGCAAGTGGTATTATTGACATAAAACTAAAAGACAACAACGAACGAGGACTTTACATTTCGACCTCTCATGGTATGTCTTTTTTTGGAATCACATACGCCAAAAGTTCTGATTTTAGTATGACTTATAACAAACAGACATGGCAGCTGGGCATCAACTATAGTCATAACATTGGACACTATGACATGGAGTATGGTACTGATAGAATGCAAGAAGGAGACCGAAACTTTCTCAGAGACCAATGATACAGACAAGCGTAACACTTACGCAGGAGGACTGGCTTTTTGTATTCCAACCTAACAAGAAACACAAACTTATGCTAAATGCATCAGTTGATGCCTTAACAGGTCCCGGAGTGACAGCAACAACTACTTGGATATATAAAGGTAGAGACACGCTTCATGAAATTCTTAAAGCAAGGAATGATTATACCAAGCAAGAGAACACAAAATATACGACAGGCATAGGCTATCAGTTCAATATTACAGAACAGCAGACCATCACTGCAAATGCAGACTGGATTCACGTTGATGTTGTAGTAATAACAATCAGCCTAATACGTTTTACTCTCCAAATGGAACATTACTAAGAGAAGACAACTATCCAGCTAAATCCAAGAAGAATATAAACATCATATCATCTGCTATTGACTATAAACTGAAGAATAGCCATGACGGAGAGCTCCTTACAGGTATTAAAGCTGCCAAGGTAGAAAGTAACAATCGCTTTGGCTTCTATGCTAAAGGTGTGCTTGACAACACAAGATCTAACAGGTTTACCTACCAAGAGTCAAATCTTGAAGGCTATATACAATATGCCCAGAAATGGAAACATATACAGGCAACTGCAGGTATGCGGGTTGAATATATGCAGACTATCGGGACTTTAGAATCCTATTTGGACGGAAAACTGATGGAGGAGAATAAGAACAATCACACAAGACTCTTTCCTAATCTTTCTATCAGTTATGATCTTAACAACAAAGCAAAGCTCACACTTGCCTACAGTAAACGGCAAGACAAAGCAAGATACGAAGACCTTAACCCCATTGAATATCTGTTAGATGAACTAACCTATTGGAAAGGGAATCCATTTATTCAGCCACAAATAAATCATAGGGTTTCTTTAGATTACACAAAGAATAATCTTAGCATAACACTCTCTTACAATCAGCTGAACAACTATTTCACGCAGCTTCCCGATGCATACAAGAAAGACTGCATAGTCATGACAACCAAGAATATTGGTAAACAGAAGCAGCTGGCACTTGACCTTATCTATAACAAACGTCTCACATCATGGTGGGATATCAGTGCGAACGTCGGTGCTTACTACTTTATCAACCATCTTGATTATGAATCTTATAGAGAAGATTACCGTCGTCCCTCATGCAACCTTTCACTTTCAAACGATATACAACTACCTGCAAAAGTTCGTATGGAACTGTCAGCAAGATACGCAAGTAAACGACAAGGCAGGAGTTATGAGGTTTTCAAACCAAGTGGAAGTATAGATATCGGACTGAGTAAACGATTACTCCGAGACAGACTCTCCCTATCTTTGATGATTACCGACCTACTTCACACTGAGCGTTGGGATAGCTATGGACGTAAGGGAGCATTGAATTTAGACATTTGGGGGCACAGTGAAAGCCGACAAGTTATCTTCCGTGTACATTACAATTTCGGAAGTAGAAAGTTTGAAACAAATAAGAACAAAGTAAAAGAGGCAGAACGTCTGTAGTTATCTGCTACCTTTTTGATTAAAACGGTCAACCTTTTTTTGCAAAAAAAACGTCAACCCTTTCTGTAAAAAAACAGAAATGGTCGACCATTTTGTTTATGATTATTTTTAAGCCCATTCCTTCACTACACAAGTAGATAAAGATTAGAATAAACAGAAAGTTCTTCTGCATTACAACATCTCTATCTGTAGGCAAGAAGTGCTCTGTGGGGTCAACTTAAAACGGTCATTGATACGAAGACCGAGGACCCAAAGGATAGTACCTGTAGCATCAAGGAGGACCAACTGGTTACGTTTCTCAAAGCGGTTACGTTTGAGATTGGTGAGAAAATCACTCATTAGTTGAGTACCACGTATGCCAAGAGGAGTAAATCGATCGCCTTCTGCAACACGTCTTAAGGTCAAAGGAAATCGGATAGAGGATGCATCAAGGTCAACAATAGTTGGAACCTTTGAGAAAGAAACGCTTTGAAGAAGGTGTCAATGCACGTTCGGTCAGTCGAAGAGACAGTTGCTCATCGTAGACATAACGCCCTGTTTCTGGGATAACAAGCTGACGCGGTTCAGTTTCCTCACGAGGCAAAACCATAAAGAATCCACGATCGTGTGTAAGTTCATGCGATGGAGAATACCACAGCTGCCCCGTCTGTCCATCAAGATGAGAAACCATCTCTGTAATCTGAGATGATGAAAAACCAAGCGGTTTTAGTATATAAAAGAGGAGATAAGAGGGAGAAGGAAACGCACGAACAACAGACAAGTCGAGCTGAAATGGTTCGCTACTTAAACTGTTTGAAACTAACTTGAGTCGCAGGATTGATAAAAGCTAAACAGCCTTGCCCCAAAAGCTGTCTTTTAAGTGACTCCTGCACAATAGCATCTACCTCAGAGAGGTGATTGGCAGTAGTAAGAATAGCATCCGTAACCGAAGGATTAATCTCAGACAACTGTGGAAGAATATTCAAACGGATTTTATTTCGCACCACATCATCTATTAGGTTAGTGCTATCAGTAACAAAAAGAAACAGCTTGTTGATGAAGATAATCTTCAATTTCTTGGCGTGTTACACAAAGCAATGGGCGAATAACATCATGATTGCGAGGACGAATACCCATCAAACCACTCAGTCCTGTTCCACGAACAAGGTTAATGAGAATTGTCTCTACAGAGTCTTCTTTATGATGACCTACACATACTCCGTCAGCACCTAACGCCTCTTTTCAACTGAAAGAAATAACGATAACGTAACTCACGTGCAGCCATCTCAATGCTCACCTTATGCAAATCGGCATAAGCCTGTGTATCGAAAATGGACTTTATGGAATGGGATGTTCTCACGTTGACAAAGGTCCTCACAAAACTGTTCATCCCTCAGACTCTCCTCTCCACGCAAATTGAAAATTGCAATGAACAGCCTCAACACGATAGCCCAACTCCTTGAGACATAGCAAAGAGCAACACTATCTGCACCACCAGATAGCGCTACTAAATAAAGAGCATCTACTTGTAGCAGATGCTCAGAAGCTATGAATTGTTTGATTTTTATTCAACATAAAGGACCAGTCCCTTCAAATATTCGCCTTCTGGATGATAAATATTAATTGGATGATCAGCAGGCTGATGAATCTGATGCAGGATGCGCACCTTACGTCCAGCTTGTGCAGCAGCGGTGAAGACAGCCTGTCTGAAATTGTCCTTTGTGACTACCTGCGAACAACTGAAGGTAAACAAGATTCCGCCTGGCTTAATCTTTTCAAATCCTTTGACGTTCAATCGGGTATAACCACGCAAACCATTCTTCAACGCACTACGATGCTTTGCAAAGGCTGGTGGGTCGAGAATGATAAGGTCATACTTACCATCGTTATCATCAAGATACTTAAAAGCATCCTCACAGATAGCCTCATGACGTGAATCATTAGGGAAGTTGAGTTCGATATTCTTATTCGTCAGTTCGATAGCCTTAGCCGAACTGTCCACAGAATGTACCACTTCTGCCCCACCACGCATAGCATAAACAGAGAAACCACCCGTGTAACAGAACATATTCAGTACACTTCTTCCCTTTGCATAATACTCCAAGAGAGAGCGGTTCTCACGCTGATCAATGAAGAAACCCGTCTTCTGACCCTTCAACCAATCAATATGGAACTTTAAGCCATTCTCAATCGCTATGTTATTGTCAGTATCTCCATAGATAAAACCATTCTCTTGACCAAGGTCGGCCTTATAAGGAAGCGTTGTCTCACTCTTATAATAGATGCTATCCAACTTATCGCCCATCACTTTAACAAGGGCTTTCGCAATTACCTCACGGCATACGTGCATACCTACAGAATGGGCTTGCATAACGGCAGTCTTGCCATATATGTCAATAATCAATCCCTGGAAGATTGTCGCCCTCACCATGAACAAGACGGTAAGTTGTGTTTGGAAATAGTCCTGTTCCTGTTGATTCTTCTCGAATTATACCAATCGCCTGACGCACTTGAAGAGCCGCTTTCAAACGACTTTCCCAAAACTTATCATCTATCTTCACGTCGTGGAATGAGAGCACACGGATAGCAATAGAACCTATTTGGAAATGACCAACAGCAATAAACTTCTTGTCATGCGTCATAACACGCACAATATCACCTTCCTCAAGTCCTTCTTCTATCTTGTTGATAGCACCTGAGAAGATCCATGGATGGAAAGCGAAGAAGACTCTTCTTTGCCCCTTTTCAAATATACTTGCTTATACATAAAGTTCCTTTTTAGAGTTTATTGGTTTCCGCTTCTTGCCGATTTAGCGAATTATTTTTCATGAAGATAATTATTTATTTACGTGAAAAAGAAATCTTTTTCTTCATGAAAAAAATATTTATCTTCACGATAATAATTTACATAGAGACGTTATTCTGATGTCACTTCTGGTGTATGCTCCACTTCTTCAGGTGTAGGTTTCACCTTTGGAGGAACGACAACGAGTTCGTAATCACCACTATGTTTCAATTCATGCAGACGCTCATAGAGTTTGATACACGTCCAAGCATCTGTAGAAGCATATATTTTCTGCTTATCACTTAATATCTCGTTCTCCCAATTAGATAATTGTTCACGTTTTGTTATACGCTCATGAAAGACATTTGCATAGAGTTTCTGAAGACTCATATCTTCAATACCTAACGACTTAACATAGTCTTGAAGGTCTATAAAATAACCTGGCTTGAAGTCGAGTCGCTGATGCAACATCAACATATCATCGCCCAAAGAGAGTCCCACTTTAGGCACTGTTGTATCTTCAAGAAAACGTTTAATACATTCAGGTACACCTATGAGATTCAATCGAAAGAGGAAACACACTTCATGGTCGCAGGCTTGCAAGAGTGCAACCTTACGACGTTGCCCTTTCTTAAAGACAGGACGTGTTTCCGTATCAATACCGATAATGTTCTTAGAAAGCAAATAATTAACTGCCTTCTCAGCTTCAGCTTCATTTAAGACAACAACAATCTTCCCCGGGAAAGTAACCCTTGGCAACTGTGATATTTTACTCTTATCGAATCTATTGTATAATACTGTACTCATTTCGGATTGCATACTAACTTGCAAAATTAAAAAAAAAGTTTGAAAAACGGCACTTATGTGGCACTAATTTATTACTTTTGCAAGTATAAAAGAATAGCGATAAATGGCAAAGAAGAAAACAGAACATAAAAGAAAGACTTTCACCGAGGCGATCGGACTAAATAACATTATTAACGACAAGACTGGATTTATTGCCGGACTTATCCTTTTATGCGTTGCCATCTATATCTGTGTAGCTTTTTTTAGCTATTTCAGTACAGGTGCAGCAGACCAAAGTTTAGTAACAGACCTTCGTCCTGGAGAGGTGGAAAAACACAAGTAGAGTTTTTCCAAAATGTCTGCGGTTCACTCGGTGCAATCATATCATACGGACTTATTTCCCGCTGTTTTGGTATTCCAGCCTTTATCATTCCAGCCTTCATTGCACTTTGTGGTCTCCGCATGATGGGAGCCTACAAAAAGCTAAACCTAACGAAATGGTTCATGGGTATGGCTTTGGTAATGATATGGTCGTCTATTACTTTTGCCAAAGCACTTACCCCACTGATGGGTGACCAAGTCTATAATCCAGGAGGAGACCATGGTGCTTTCTGTGTTCAATACATGGAAAACCTTGTTGGTACACCGGGATTAATCGCTATATTGGTGATTATCATGTTAGCTTACCTCACTTATCTTACTTCCGAAACGATTACTGTCGTACGCAAGATGATTAACCCATTTGGGTATATTCGTGACAAAGTGAAGTTTACGGTGGTACATGATAGTAAGGGAGACAACACTGAAAACGTCTATGATGATGAGATAGTTATTGAGGAAGAGCCTGTAGAGCCAACAGAATATGTTGATCCCTACCCTCGCAGAACCTATCGACTTGCCAACAGAACCTACAATCGTTCCACAAGAACCAGACTCGCTCTATTCACCTAACGGTGGTGACAAGACTAAGAATACAGCAGAGAAAGAAGGTCCAGGCTTTGAAGTTGAGGAGGAGAAAGTTGAGGAGAAAGCAAATAGCAAGACGCTTGCAAACAACAACCTTCCCCTTACTCCTATCAATCCTCGTGAGCCTTTTACGAAGTGGAAGTTTCCTTCACTCGACCTATTAAAGGAATATACTTCTGATTCTAAGACCAACTACGTTAGTCAAGAGGAATTAGAAGCAAACAAAGACCGTATTATCAAGGTGCTAAACGACTTTGGTGTACAGATTCGTAGTATTCGTGCAACAGTCGGTCCAACGATTACTCTCTATGAGATTACACCTGCCCAGGGTGTTCGCATCTCTAAAATTAAGAACCTTGAAGATGATATTGCGCTGAGTTTGGCGGCTATCGGTATTCGTATCATTGCTCCAATGCCAGGCAAGGGTACGATTGGTATTGAGGTACCAAATGCTAAACCAAACATTGTGTCAATGTTCTCTATTCTGAACTCACGCAAGTTCCAAGACTCTACAATGGAGTTACCAATCGCATTGGGTAAGACTATCACCAATGAGGTATACATGGTCGACCTTGCTAAGATTCCTCACCTACTCGTTGCGGGTGCTACTGGACAGGGTAAGTCAGTCGGTCTGAATGCTATTATCACCTCCCTTCTTTACAAAAAGCATCCTAATGAGCTAAAGATTGTACTGGTTGACCCAAAGAAAGTAGAGTTCAGCGTTTACTCTCCTATAGCCAAACCATTCATGGCAGCTGTTGAGGAGAATGAAGATGAACCAATCATCACAGACGTTCAGAAGGTTGTAAAGACATTGAAAGGTCTTTGTGTATTGATGGATGAGCGTTATGACTTACTGAAGGCGGCTCGTGTTAGAAATATAAAGGAATATAATCAGAAATTCCTCAGACACGAACTGAACCCAGAAGAAGGTCATGAGTTCATGCCATACATCGTTGTCATCATTGATGAGTTTGGTGACTTGATTCTTACTGCGGGCAAGGAAGTGGAGATGCCTATCACACGTATCGCACAGTTGGCACGTGCTATCGGTATACACATGATTATTGCAACCCAGCGACCAACAACAACAATTATCACTGGTAACATCAAAGCAAACTTCCCTGGACGTATTGCTTTCCGCGTTGGAGCGATGATGGACTCACGTATCATCCTCGACCGACCAGGCGCACAGCAACTTGTTGGACGTGGTGATATGCTTTATCTCAATGGTGCTGACCCTGTTCGTGTACAGTGTGCCTTTGTTGATACTCCTGAAGTAGAGAACATTACCAAGTTCATTGCTAATCAACCAGGACCGGTTCGCCCATTGGAAATCCCAGAACCATTGTCAGAAGACGAAGTTGGAGGAGGTGGTGCACTGGATACTCACAACCTTGATCCATTGTTTGAGGAGGCTGCACGTGCTATTGTTGTCAGCCAACAAGGTTCAACAAGTATGATTCAACGTCGTCTGTCTATTGGTTACAACCGTGCTGGTCGACTGATGGATCAAATGGAGAAAGCTGGTATCGTTGGTGCAGCAAAGGGTTCAAAGCCACGTGAGGTACTAATAAGCGACGAGGTAAGTCTTGACAATATGCTTACCATCCTACGTGGATAACTAAGAATAAAAAGTATAAGAAATCAGAATAAAAACGATAAAAACAATGAAACAGATTAAATATTTACTATTGTTCGTAGCCATCTTTATGGCAAATAGTATTTTCGCACAGAATGCTAATCAGGCTAAGGCTTGTATGGATAAAGCTGCAGCCAACATTTCTAATTTGGGTGGTTTTACGGCTCGCTTTGCACTTTCCAGACCCGGTGCTGTAGGTAGAACTGCAGGTACTATTTCTGTGAAAGGTGTTAAGTTTGTTGCCACAACGCCACAGACAACTGTATGGTTTAATGGAACAACACAATGGTCATACATGAAAGTCTACTGACGAAGTGAATGTTTCTACACCTACAGAAGCACAGCGTCTTTCAATGAACCCTTACGCATTGATGACATTGTATCGTCAGGGTTACAACCTTTCAATGACAAATGAAGGTGGTTCTTACGTGGTACACATGAAGGCAACCAATCCAAAACGTAATATTCCTGAGGCTTATGTAACTGTTAGCAAAGCCTATCAGCTACAAAAGATTAAGATTAAGCAGGCTAATAAGTGGACTACTATCACCGTTTCTGATATTCAGCGCAAGAACCTTTCAGACAATATCTTTACTTTCAACAAGAAGAACTATCCGTCTGCTGAGGTGATAGACTTGAGATAAATGACTTACTGGGAAGCTATACAAACATTGCATAAGCACTTCTGCCTATCGGGTAGAAGAAATAAAATATGGCAAGCCAACAACGTAGCAAAGTACTTTTACTACGTGTTGGCTATTTTTCTTTGTGCTTATTTTGTATGGATAGGATGTGAATTGGCAGACCTCGTTATCGAGGATAATCTTGGTGGTTATCGTTTCATCTATGCCCTAATACCAGTATTTCTGTTCATTGATTATCTTTTCAGATATACGACAGACCACCGATTACTGATGCATATCCGTCCTTACCTACTCTTACCGCTTCCCAAACATAGCTATACAGACTATCTGATTCTGCGACAACTGATAGTTTTCAAGAATGTAAACCTTCTCTTTATCTGTATTCCCTTTGGTATCAAAACGCTCATTCCAGAGTTGGGTGCATCGGCTATGATAGGTTATACTGCAGGACTTTATCTCCTTCTACTTATTAATGGACAGTTCTTTCCAATTTACACAAGTACTGACTGCACGTGGACTGTGGTATTGGCTCGTACCTATTCTTACCTACTTATTTATCGCCATAATAACAATCTTCTTCCCATCTCCACAAAGTTACCTCCAACGTTGGGCAGAGATTGGTAATGCAATGATAAGAGGAGAAGTGTGGATATATGCTGTAATGATATTGCTTCTAATAGGAATGATATTGCTAAATCGCAACGTCCTTGAGCATCGTATTCTCCAAGAGCAATACACAGCAGCACCAGTGAAACATGACAAAAATAGCATAAACCTTACTTTCTTCGACCGATTCAACCAGATTGGTGAGTATCTTAAGATTGAAGTGTGGGGTATTCTACGCAACAAAAGACTCCGTTTGATCTTCTTTCTCAACACCTTTGGTATCTTTATCTTTAGTCTAATCACAGCCTTTGATCCAGAGAGTGACATGGTTAAGATTAACGGCTTTGTCTACTATAGCTTTATCGCCTACGGACTAAGCTCACTCTCAAGAATCATGTGTTATGAAGGAAATTACTATGAATGCCTACTGATGCAGCGTAATAGTATCCAGAACCTTTTGCTTGCAAAGTATTATTTCTATACTGCCCTACTCTTAATACCGCTGCTCGCTTTCCTCCCTGTAGCTCTAATTGGGAAGATAAGCTTTTGGATAGTACTATCTTATGCCCTCTTTGCGGCTGGTGTCGCCTATCGTATTCTATTTCAAATGGCAATATATAATAAGGTAACATTCTCTATGCAAGCTACCCACACGGGCAAGAATGCGAATACTAACTATATACAACTCATCGTTACAATCATTACCATCATCAGTCCATTCCCAATTACCGCATTAGGTACATGGTGGCTAAACCAACCTATCCTCTCCAATACTATCCTCTCCCTCCTTGGTATCATTTTCATAACCACTCATCGTCGTTGGATTAGTAGTATCAGTCAAAAGATGAAAGACAACCAATACGACCAACTTGAAGGGTTTCAGAAGAGTAGATAAAGAAAATATCGTTCAGTAAAACATAAGCCAAAGATATATATTACCTCGATTTATTTGATTAGACTATATTACTACATTTGAGAATATTTACGATTCTTTCGTTAAACACATAGATTGTAAATAGAATAAAGACTTTTACACTTGCTTGGTATGCTTATACCAAATTTGATGGTCTTATCAAGGGGTTAGCCTACAAGATAAGATGCAAATAGATACAATGTTTATTCGTATTCTACAAATCGCGTATTCCAATATCATTAGTATCTGTAAACTATTTTTCATTTAACATGGAACTAATATATACTATTTGAGGTTCTAAAAGATGCTTAATTGACACGCAAGAGATGCTCTTTTGGCGTATTACTAACGCCCTTTAGAAGTCCAATTAGGCACCTTTTTTTCTTTATCATATCATAACTAACTGATTCCCTTTCAGTTACAAACTGACTTTTTGTATGTATTTTTTTATCCTTTATTATAAAGGATTTACCCGAAATTATGTAATTATTTTTTTCAAGATCTTATTGTTCTTTTCGAAGTAATATAAATGAAAAAGGCTTTCTGTATCGAAAGACGATAATAGAATAGACCGTTGAAACCCTTAGCTCTGTTTTTTTATTTAATATCTAATTTCTTTTTCTGTTAAGAACGATACGAAAAAGCATTCACACGTTTAACGTAAGAACCATAAATAGTTTCACTATTCAATTCATAGTATTATTACCCAAAACAGGTTTTAATAACCTACATGAAATAAAATTTATAAAAACCTATCATCTATTAAAAATATTTTTCGAAAGTGTCATACAAATTAAATATATTTCATTATCTTTGCATTTATAGTCCTAAACATGATACACCGATATTATTATAAGGAGTAAATATTCCTTAATGTACGATGTCTGATTGAGTGACAAGCCATCCATAACCTAAAATATAAAGCCAAAACAATGACTAAAATAAAGACACTTACCATACAGTTTGATACCACCTTACGGCGATCAGAAATCCCACTATTTCGTGGAGCTATTATTGCAACAATTCCTTCAAGCAACGTCTTATTCCATAATCACGATGGAACATCCCTACGATACTCTTACCCCCTGATACAATATAAGCGTATTGGTGGAAAAAGCCGCTATTACATGTATTGGTAAGGGGATTGATGCAATGGAAGAACTTTTTGTAAATGCTAATTATACCCTTAAAATCGGAAGAAGAAATGTAGAAATAAAAATAGAAAGTATCAAAGCAGAAGAAGCTGATATAAGTGTATCGCCATTTCCCATCTCATATCGCATTCACGAATGGCTACCATTAAATGAAAAACATAACAGAGAATTTCATTCAACAGAGAGTGTTGTTGAGAGAGTACAGCTTCTTGAGCAAATTTTAACAGGCAACATTCTTTCATTACTTAAAGGTTTAGATATCTTTATCGACTTCCAACTACAACCCGTCATTACTGATTTCACTATTAGAAGTCCAATCACTTATAAACATATAAAACTAACAAATATTGACCTCTCGTTTAATGTAAATGTAAATCTACCACAACAAATAGGAATAGGTAAGCACAGTAGCATGGGAGCAGGAGTATTAACAAAGAAATAAAAAAACAATTTATAATGTATGGCTAAATATTTATACGGAGCATCCGTACAAGGGATTCAACAGTTTATTTTCCAGACAAACGAGCTGAAAGATATTGTTGGAGCAAGTGAATTAGTTGAGTTCATCTGTACAAAACTTTTCAAAGAAGTTGTTGGACACGGATGGAAAGAAGCAAACCAGGTAATCTCGGCTGCTGGTAATGTGAAATACATATTCGAAAACAGAACTGAATGTGAAAAAGTTGTACGCAACTTTCCACGTCAAGTAATGACCAATGCTCCAGGGATGACAATCAGTCAGGCCGTGGTAGAACTGAAGATGACTTTGTAAAATCTATAAATGAATTAGAAGGAAAACTGAGAAGTCAACGAAACAAGCCCTGTAAGAGTATTACTACTGGCAGACTTGGAATTAAACGTTCGCCACAAACAGGTCTTCCGATAACAGACATGGAAAAAGGTGTAGGCTATGATTCATCCACGTATGCGAAAAGGAAGCATAACAGAGTTATAAAGTTATGCCAGAAAAGCTTCGGTGATGACGTGGACCTTAAACTATCATCTATTCCTTTTGACGTAGAAAAAATTACAGGTAAAAATGACTGGATTGCTATCATCCACGCTGATGGAAACGGGTTAGGAAAAGTGGTGCAGAAGATAGGACATCATATAGAAGACTTCAAACAATTTTCTAAGGAACTAAACAAAGCTACTATTGCTGCAGCTAACGATGCCTTCAAGAAAGTAAGTTCAGAAAACGGATGGAAAGAAACCATTCCTATTCGCCCAATTGTGTTAGGAGGTGATGATATGACCATTATCATCCGTGGAGAACTCGCCATCGAATATGTGACAGAGTTTATGAAAAAGTTTGAACAATACAGTAGCGAAGGTAATTTGAGACATATCCTGGAAAAGGCTGGTATGAAACGACTTACAGCCTGTGCCGGTGTAGCCTTTATAAAATCGTCCTATCCATTCTATTACGGTTATGCATTGGCTGAGCAGCTCTGTAAATATGCAAAGAAAACTGGATCCCACACCTCAATCTCAAGCCTAATGTACCATAAAGTTCAAGATTCATTCATAAACAACTATGAAGACATCATACAACGTGAACTGAAGACATCAGAAGGTAGCTCCTTCTGCTTCGGCCCTTATTTCCTCAATGAAGGAGAGCAACCAAACGGCTACTATACAATAGATAAACTAAATTATTTATGCCAAAAAAACTTGGTGAAGACAAAAAAACGAGGGAATAAAGACTGGTATCAGACAGTGGCTGACACTTATGCACAAAAGACGAAGCGAAAGCTGTCCAAAGGTTGAAACGTCTCAAGACCCTGAATGAGGATAAAGACTCCATTTCTATAATTGAAGCACTGACAAATTGCAGAAAAGAAACAGAGATAGTACAGGCATTTCCTGCCTATGACGTGCTGACATACCACACTATTTTTAAACCAACAGACCAAGGAGAAATAATGATGAGCGATATCAAATACAAAATAACTTTCTTTTTCAAACTGGCATTGCGGCTCAGGACTCGCTGCTGGAGCTGATACCGACGAGCTGGTAATTAAAGACCGTAATGGACTCCCTTATGTCCCAGGCCGCACGATAAAAAGGATTGCTGCGCGAGGCAGCAATGATGCTCAAGCAGTTCACAGATATACCGGAGGAAAGTATCAACAGACTTTTCGGTAAAAGTGGGGACAGTGCGGACTATGGATGTAGAAGTGAAGTCTCATTTACCAATGCAACACTGAGTGAGGAAGAACAGAACTGCATAATCAGTGATAAGCTGACCAAGCATCTTTATATGTCTGTTGCCTCAACAGCTATTGGTGCAGACGGAATAGCTGAAGACCATTCACTAAGAAAGATCGAGACAACCATTCCTTGCTGCGTATATGGCAAAGTGATGAATGTTGACGAGCAAGACATTGATATCTTGCTCCAGACCTTCAAATGGATTAAACGATTAGGATTAGGACGCAACCGGGGCTATGGTCGCTGTGAGATAACAAAAGAAGGTTAAGCTATGGAAAAAATACAATTTAAATGCGAGTTGCTTTCAGACATCGTTCTGAACGACTCATCTGCTACAGAAGGGAAAAGAAGAAGTTTAGACTTTATTCCTGGAAACAATTTCTTAGGAATTGCTGCAGCACAATTATATGAAAAGACAGATGAAACTGCATGGTGCATTTTCCATAGTGGACACGTTCGCTTTGGTGATGCACATCCATCAACTAACAACAAAAAGAGGATTACGTATCCCAGCCTCTATCTTCCATCCCAAATTGAACGGTATGGAAACAGGTTGTTATATTCATCATTTAACAAAGCAAGATGCTAATATCAGAGCAATGCAACTGAAGCAATGCCGAGAAGGATTTTATATATACAACCAAAATTACCTTGCAACACAAGTTGCTGTGAACAAAGACTTTTTCTATCAAGTCAGCCTACGATAGTGATATGAGAAGGGCTAAAGATAGCCAAATGTTCGGCTATGAAGCTTTATGTAAAGGAGTTATCATGTATTTCACTGTTGAAATTGAGGAAGACGCTAAACAATATAAAGAAGCTATCATCAATGCACTTTGTGGACATCATCATATTGGACGTTCGCGTTCAGCACAGTATGGTTGGGTGGAAATAACAGAATCACAATTTGAAGAAGTTGCCACAACACAACAGCCTATTCAAATCAAAGATAAGCAATACGTGACAGTATATGCAGACAGTCGTCTTATCTTCCTTGACGAGAATGGCAACAATACTTTCCAGCCTTCCACACATGATCTCGGCATAGAAGATGAAGATGCTGAAATTGATTGGGCACTGTCACAGATACGTACATTCCAATATGCACCATGGAACTATAAACGCCAAGCTTTTGATACCGACCGCTGTGGCATAGAAAAGGGAAGTGTTTTTCCTTGTTAAGACAAATGCTGGCGTTCCTCCTGAGAAGACAGTAGGTTATTACAAGAATGAAGGGTTTGGACACATCATTTACAACCCTATTTTTCCTGCAAGGAGATGAGATTGGACTTTCGCTTTTTCGAATTCAGCAAACAAAAGGAAACTATTTCTAACAGCCAAGCAACAGAGGTGAACAGCAGTCTGCTCCGATTCCTAAAAAGAAGAAGAAAAGACGCTGAAGATCAGAGTATAATAATTAAAGAGGTAAACAACTTTGTTGAACAAAAACAAGAAGCTTTTTCTCACAGGACTTATTTGCTTCACAATGGAGAAGTATCCGAGCTCTTGCAATGGCATATAATGATGAAGAGAAACTAAAGAAGGTTATTGGATGCGAAGAACAGGAGAATCCTGAAAAAGGAACAAAAGAAGGTTATCGAGTGCGATAAACAGAAGGAGCCGGAAAAAGAAACAAGGCTATATTGTTCACGGTGTTGCTGCTGAAAAAAATGGAATGAATGTGGACGTCGAAAAAGTACTTGAAGAGTTCCTAAAAAAATCCACAGTTCAAAGGACACCTACAAGAAGCCGTCATCAACCTGGCTTCAGAAATGGCTAAGATATGTAAATCATAAACAGGAATAGAAATGAAGAATACATATAAATACAGACTGCTGTCAAGAATAACCTTAGAAGCACTCTCACCACTTGTCATTGGCAGTGGAAACAAGAATATAAAGACTGACTCTGTTGTTGCTAAGGATGTAAATGAACTCCCATATATTCCGGCAACGACCTTAGCCGGACTCATTCGCCATTCACTTCCAGAAGAAGAACAAAGAAAATGGATGGGATACCAGACAAAAGAAGAAAGCTGTGGCTCTCAACTCATCCTGTCAGAAGCAAAAATACTCTCAGAGAATGGGAAACCTATTGACGGTCTGAGTAATAAAGAAGATGTTGTCAAACAGTTATGTCATCAACTGCCCATCCGCCAACACGTACGCATCAATCATCAAGGAGTAGCAGAGAAGAACGGAAAATTTGATGAGGAGATTGTCCCTAAAGGTATGCGTTTCTGTTTTGAAATGGAACTGATGTCTGAGGAAGATGATAATGAGATAATGGATAAAAATTCTCTCAATAATCCAGTCAAACGGCTTCCGTATTGGCAGTGGAAGTAGGAGCGGATTCGGACATATATCCATAGTCAGCATCTTACACAGGAAACTGGATCTCAGCACTCCAGAGGATTTAAAGCTCTATCTCAGCAAGTCTTCTTCATTAGAGAACATCTGGGAGGATTTGACTCCTATACCCCTGCTGTAAATACAAATACTGATTACATCCGCTATGAGCTGACCCTACAACCAACTGACTTTTATGTTCTTTTGGGGCAGGGTTTCGGTAACGAATGCTCAGATATGACCTTTGTCAGAGAACCTGTTATTCAATGGGACAATGATGGCAGGGGCCAGTATTATCGAAAAGGAAAAGGTAATCCTCATACCTGGCTCATCAGTAAAAGGTGCATTAGCACATAGGACTGCCTATCATTACAACAAACTTAAAGGTTGTTTTGCTGACGGCAAATCAGCAGAAGAATTACAAGAACACGTTGGAAAGCAGAACGATGCGGTAAAACTACTATTTGGTTCGGAAGGTGACAAAAGAGGCAAAGACAAGAAACGGGGTAACATCCTCATTTCTGATGTTACCCAAACACAGACTGAAGAACTTGAAAAGAAAGTTCTCAACCACGTCAAGATTGACCGCTTTACAGGTGGAGCTGTAACTGGAGCACTTTTTCTCTGAGGAAGTATTATATACTCCGGGAACCTCCTTCAAACTTGAGCTCCTGCTTTATAAAGCTGCTATCATAGAAGATAAGGAAGGAAAGGAAAATAAGGAATATGAGGAGAACAAGAAAGATAAGGAAAAAGATCCTCAAAGCTTTTTGAAACAGCCCTGACCGACCTGTGTAAAGGTTATCTCCCATTAGGTGGAGGGGTAAATAGAGGTAATGGAACTTTCAAAGGAAGTTTAAAGAAAAATGGAGAAACAATCTATGAATAATATAAATGACATTGATTTCACCCTTACTTATGAAGGGTATCTATGGATGAGTGATAAGCAACATCCAGAAGTATTTCATCCCGAGTCACAAATCGATCCTGCGCTGTTTACAAAAAAGAATCCATTCGTAGTAGAAGGATATCTCTTTAACAAACAGTCAGGCCTTTCCCTCAGTATTAAGTATATTGATGGACAATACCATATATACCGAAACATAGTAGAAAAAAACTGACTTAGATAGCCAGAATAAAAGCAAGAACATCGATATAGTTTATTATCTTACGCAGCGCATAGATATCCCAGGTAAAAGATGGGCAGCATTCCTACGTTACTGGAATGAAAAGGCAGATTCTTCCTGTCTCGGTATGAATGTGCTGGAAGTAGAAAAAGAAGTTTTTATTGGATTTAAATCAAAGGAGAAATAGACTATGCCTAATATGAAATCACCATTTAACTTTGTTCCTGTTTCAGAAAAAGTTTACTTTCCTGACTGGAGCGAACACATATCCCATGATGTACCCTTCTCTGACGGGGTAAGTGGTATCATTCATCTTCATATAACTACACATACACCTACGTTTGTACGTAATGGACATACCCAAGAGGATGCAAAGAATAAGAATGAAACCTATAATAGTTTTTTTCAAAAACAAATAAAGAGTATTTCATTCCAGCAACATCTATTAAAGGTGAAGTGCGCAATATCTTAGAGATATTAAGCTTTTCTAAGATGGATATAGATCATAGCAGCTTATTTGCACAACGAGAATGGGATAAGCCCAATCTTTATACACTTAAATCCAAACCATCAGATGTTCGTTGTGGTTGGTTAAGGAGAAAAGGAAACGATTACGAAATCATTAATTGTGGTAAGCCTTATCGTATCAGTCACAAACGTCTTGACGAATACATAGGAGAGAGTCTTATGAAAAATCATTTCTCCAAAAAAAATGGTATAGATCTAAATGAGAAAATAGAAGGAAAAGACCCTAAAACAGCCATTTTCAAATATGAACTTATGAAAAAGAGAGGGATAGATTTAACTAATCTTTCCTTCGAATTAGACGAAGAGGCATGTAATCGCTATAATACCCGCAGAGTACTTGTCACTGAAAATGGAACAATTGAAGGTACTATAGTACTGACAGGACAACCTGACCAATGGACAGAAAGAGACAACCCTTCTATAGCGCGTCCACAAGGGAAATATTATGAATTTGTATTTGCAAATAACGAAGAAATTATCAATGACAAAAAGGCTTATGATATTTCAAAAGAGACATTTAATCATTATAAATTTATCTATCAAGACTCTACCGAATGGCAACGTATCAAAGTTGATATTGAGACCAAGCAAGGTGTACCTGTATTTTTCAGGATTGAAGAGAATAAAATAAAGGATTTCGGTATGGCTTTTTTATATAAACTCCCATACGAAAAATCCCCATTTGAGGTATTGCCGAAAGCACATAAAAGCGAAACTCCAGACCTCGCACAATGTATCTTTGGCTATACATCTAAAAATAAGAGCTTAAAGGGAAGGGTGCTGTTTGGTCATGCTTTCTCCAATGATGCACAACCAGACAAAGACATTACTTTAACACTGAACACTCCTAAGGCCTCTTATTATCCTATTTATATCCAACAAGATGGAAGAAATGGTATCGTAACACGGTACGAAACATATAATGACGGAAAACTTTCCGGATGGAAACGCTATCATATCCGTAAGAAAACATGGGAAAAAGCGATGAATAGTGAGAAGTTAGATACCGTCATCCATCCTGTCAAGAAAGGATCAACCTTCAACGGAAGAATATCTTTCCATAATCTCCGGCCCGTTGAACTCGGAGCATTACTTTCAGCTCTCACCTTTCATGGAACAAGCGGATGTTACCATAGCATAGGACAAGGGAAACCATACGGATTCGGTAAGGTGACCTATCAAATTAAACTCGATTGCGACAATAACAATAATGAGCAGGAATATTATATGAGTTGCTTTGAGTATACTATGAGCCAGCACACAAATTGGGTAGGTTCAGAGCAGGTAACGACACTTTTAACAATGGCTGCAAATGAAGTTGAGGGAACACAATTTGAGTATATGACGATGGAAATGGGAGGAGCTAACGAGTTTATCCTTGCAAAGAATAATAACGAGTACCTTATTCCTGCAAAGCAAATACTCAAGCAAAGAATCCAGCCACAGTCTTTATATGAACGTGGAGAAGAAATAAAAGAAGAAGAGAAGAAGAATATCAAAGATTCCAACTTAAAGCTATTTGAGGAAATACAAGGAATGACGCGAGAAGCAGCTTTTCAAAGATTTGATGAAATCACAGCTGATCTTACAAAAAAGTCTGAAAATGAACAGAATGAGGATTGGAGAGAATTCTATCAGACTGAGAGAATCAACTGGAAAAACAAGCGACAAGATTTAGAAGCTAAGTTTACAGCTGATGAAAACAAACAGAATTTTATCACGGGATTAACTACATACCTTACCACTCTGACCTCTTATGGTGTCTGGGAACATCATATGAAAAAGTGGGAAAAATGGTGTAAGGAATATGATGGGGGTAGAAGCACTCTGACCGATAAAGAGAAGCATGCCGCTAAAAACACGCCTTGCCGAACTTTATAAAGACTCCAGGAAGGCTAATCAGAAGAAATTCAAGTGGAGAAATGCATCCGAAATTCTTGGAGAAGAAGTAAACCCCGAAATACTAAAAGCATATCTTGAGCAATAACATCTATGGCGAAGGTACTTATTTCATTTTTTAGGTACAGGTTCTCTTAATAAAGAACCGAATAATCAGATTCCTAATAGTAGTGATCGACAATATCGTACAGCAAAATACCATTTCAGCAACAACGAAGAGGTGAAAACACCTTCGTTGCTGCTACACTGCTGAACACAATAATATTGACAAAGTCATATTGATTGGAACCGTACATTCTATGTGGGAGGAAGTCTATCGGTACTTTACAGAGAAGAATGGGAAAACCCTCGATGAGGAAGTCTATTTCCAGATATTAGAACATTGTGAGAATGCAACCCACAAGTCTGAACTTACCATTTCCCCATAAAGAACTCATAGAACAGTCAATAGGCAGCAAAGCAAAGATTATTCTGATAAAATATGGTATCAATAATGAAGAAACGCAAGAAAAACATCAACACTGTATTAGGGATAGAACAGGAACTTAACGAAAGAGATGAGGTTATTGTAGATATCACCCACTCCTTCCGTTCACTCCCTATCCTAATAATGAACCTCTTGATATATCTTCAGACTGTGAGCAAGAAAAAGATAAATATCTCGCACGTCTATTATGGGATGTTAGAGGTAAACAAAGAGCTGGGACACACCCCTGTTACTGAACTCAGCAGTATGCTTGATATTAGCAAATGGATTACAGGAGCCTATGCTTTTGAAAACTTTGGCAATGCTTACCAAATCGCTGATTTAATCGAAAGTGAGAATAAAGAAGTTAGCGAGCGTCTGCGTCGCTTTTCAAACCTTATGAACCTAAATCATTTAGGGCTTCTAAAGAGTGAAATTAATAACCTGAAGGCTATTAAGAACACAACATATCGTACGCTGATACCAAGTCTTATCATAACACCTATTGTAAATAGATTTATCGCACAATTTGATAAGATAAGAACGTTATCTCTCTTCCAGCTTAGATTAGCCAAATGGCAGTTTGAGCATCACAACTATACCGCTGCCTATATATCAGTCATAGAAAGTATCATCACTTATATATGCGAAGTCAACAACAAAGACTGGCAGGACTATAAAATAAGAGAAGAAGCTAAGACTGCTATCCGAAAACCAAATAATACGTGGAGAGTTCAGGGAGAATTAACAAAAATATTCTGCGAAACAAATCATATCAGGAATTGTTTAGCACACTCTATTGAGACCGATACAAGACTTAATGATATGATAAAAAAACTTAAAGAGAATCTCAGCGCATTGTCAAACATCATTAAGCAATAGACAACCTATGGCACGAAAATTATTCATATCCGTTCTTGGGACGGGTCTATACGAAAAAAGTGTATATACACAAGGAGATTTTAAATCCAGTGAAACAAGATTCATCCAACAGGCAACACTTGAGTTAATTGGATGTAAAGAGAATTGGACGGAGGAAGATAGGGTCTGCATCCTGCTCACTGACAAAGCAAAAGTATCAAACTGGGAGGTATCATCACGCAAACATCCGCATACGAAGGAAGAAATAGCCTACGAGGGACTGAGCACCTTACTCCAGAAAATGGACTTACGTTCACAGATTATACCTGTATCAATCTGCGATGGGAAGAATGAGGACGAAATGTGGAAGATATTCCAAACTACATTTGAGCTAATACAGGATGGGGATGAACTTTACTTTGACCTCACTCACAGCTTCCGCTACTTACCAATGCTCATCCTTGTTCTTGGCAATTATGCTAAGTTCCTAAAGAACATCCGCATAGCACATATTTCATACGGCAACTATGAAGCACGCAACGAAGAGGGTTCCCCTATCGTAGATTTACTCCCACTGACAGTTCTTCAAGACTGGACCTTCGCAGCAGCCGATTTCCTGCACAATGGACGAAGTGAACAGCTGACACAGCTCACCCAACAGGTCTTCAAACCTATCCTCCGAGACACAAGGGGAGAAGACCAACAGGCACAGGCTCTCAGAAATTTCTCAGACACACTGAATAACATAACTGACAATCTTCAAATGTGTCGTGGATTAAATATTACAAAGGATAAGGACATCTGCCGTCTAAAAAAGTCTATCAACCAGTTATCTGAGAACATCATTGCCCCTTTAGTTCCTGTAGTGAAAAAGATAGAGCAGTCATTTACGAAGTTTATCCCAGACTCTAATATCATTAATGGACTACATGCCGCACAATGGTGCTACGACAACCACATGTATCAACAGGCCATAACAATCCTGCAAGAAACGATTGTAACCTATATCTGTAATAATAATGAACTCTCTGTAACTGACAAAAATGCACGAACTCTTGTTAATACAGCTTTCTACATTGTAGATGAAGAACTACAGCAAGAGGAAAAGAAATGGAAACTGCCGAACTATGGTGAGGGAAATGAGGCTGTTGACAAGGTGAGGGAACTTATTAAATATCCTGACATAGAAAAACTATCCAGTAGCTTTAAAATAGCTACAGATGTGCGTAACGATTTCAACCATGCTGGATTCCGACCTAACCCGATGACTGCAGACAAGCTCGCACATAAAATCGAAGAAAGCATTAAAGAAGTTCATAATATAATATTTGGTGATTATGTTCATCAACCTCTCTAACCACCCTTTCGCCACCTGGTCACCCTCGCAGCTATCAGCTGCAAGGGAATATGGTGAACTACAGGAAATTGCCTTTCCAAATATTGATCCGGAACTTAGCAAAGCTTCCGTACAAGAGGAGGCTACTGCCTGTGTCACGAAGATTCTGGAGACCTACCCTACAGAAAACCTAACGGTGCACATTATGGGCGAACTTACTTTCTGCTACTATGCTGTCAGACTACTGAAGAAGGCGGGAATACGTTGTGTTGCATCTACCACAGAGCGTATTGTAGAGGAAACAGAAGACCATCGAAAACTTGTTCAGTTTTCCTTTGTTCAGTTCAGAGAATATTAATCATTGCTATCAAAGAAATGACAGAAAAAGAAAGACAAACAGATAGTTCTGACACCTTCCCAGCAACAGGCTTTCAATAAGTTGAAAGACTTTGTTAATGGTAGTACTGCCAACACATTCATCCTTACAGGATATGCAGGAACAGGAAAAACTACATTGATGAAGACTCTCATTGAATGGATAAACGAGCAGAACAAAGAATTTCAGTTGCTTGCATCTACGGGCAGAGCAGCAAAGATTCTCAGCAACAAGACTGGATGTGAGGCTAAGACTGTTCATAGTTGCATTTATACCTTTGCTGATTTCAATCAGGATATCGAGAAGGTCGTCAACCAGATTGACGACTCAAAGGTATTGACGATACAGGTCAGTTACTATTGCAGTTCACATCAGCCTCTGCAAACAATTCTGATTATAACCGCAAAGTCTATATCATTGACGAGGCATCTATGATTTCTGACACCCCTGAAAAGAACCCCACACAGGCCATCTTTGGAACAGGAAGATTACTACACGACCTCATCAACTACGATTACAAGGGCTGTTTTATCTTTGTAGGTGACGCTTGTCAGCTACCGCCTATTACACAAGATTTCTCACCAGCACTTGACCAAGAGTATCTCGAGAATGTGCACAACCTAACAGTTCAGTGTGCCACACTCAATGAGATTGTACGTCAGCAGGATGGAAACGACATTGTCATCGCTGCCACACGTATGCGCACACTCTATCAGAATCCACCTCAAGTGAAATGGGGAAAGTTTCCTTTCCGTGGTTACAAAGACATCAAGATACATCCTAACCAGCTGTCAATACTCAATGCCTATATCAACAATGTAAAGCAGAATGGTTTTGAAAATGCTACCCTACTCTGCGGAAGCAATGCTGCTTGCAATACCCTAACAAGTATTGTACGCCCTGCACTCGGTTTCCACAGTTTATCACTTGAAGTAGGCGAGCTACTACTTGTCACACAAAACAACAATACGACAAAACTCATGAATGGTGACCTCGTAAAGGTTATCGCTACAGAACGCCGTATAAGACGTGCCAGTCTAACCTTTCTTACTGTAGAAGTAGAGGAAATGGTAAGCAAGCAGACATACTCTCTCCTTCTCATAGAAGACATTCTATATGGTAATATGACCAACCTTACGCAAGAATCTCAAAAAGGCACTCTTCATCGACTTCTACCGACGAATGAAGGAACAGCATATCAAACCCAAGACTGAGGCCTTCAAAGCAGCTATGTTTAACGACCCTTACCTCAATGCTCTCCGAGCTGTCTATGGTTATGCCCTGACTTGTCACAAGGCACAAGGAGGCGAGTGGGAAGGACGTGTATCTCGACATTCCCCGACGCCTCAGCCACTCTCCGAAGCGTTCAGCCTATCAGTGGCTCTACACTGCTATGACACGTGCCAGTGATTGTCTACATGTAGCAGATGATTTCTTTATTGGTTGAGGACTTTTAATAAAGACCATCAAATAAGAGCTATTGCTCTCTGACAAAACAAGGATGTACAGGATCTCCGCACCATTAGTGCGAACGCTCCGCACACAACGTGCTAAGCGTTAACACCACGGGAAAAGGAGGCGGGAGAAAAATGAGAATCACCTCCAGTGTAACAAGATGAAGCATTCCTGACGTCTTACCTAAAATAGGCAAGTTCTATCAAACATCAATAATAAAGAATAAAAACAAGAATTAAACACACTTCTAACTTTATGGAATTAATACTCAACACATTTGGTGTTTCACTTAATCGTGACAATGAAGGTTTCGTTATCAACACATCTGAGGGTAAACAACGCATACCTGCTGTAGGCATAGATAGCATACAAATCAGCCGTGGCGCACAGATAACAAGTGATGCTGTAATGCTCGCCATAGAACACGAGATAGAAGTAATGTTCATGGACAAGGCAGGAAAGCCTATCGGACGTATATGGAGTCCCAAATATGGTAGTATTTCTACTATTCGAAAAGGGCAGTTGAACTTTATCTACTCTCACAACGCAGTAGACTGGATAAAGGAGGTCCTGCTCAAGAAGATAGAAAATCAACAGGCTCTGATGTTACTTTTTCAACAATGATGACCATCCTAAAACGGATACAGAAAAACATAGCAAGATTAGAAGACTACCGCAACAAAATCCGCACACTTGATGGCGAGATTGTTAATGACATTGCTCCTATGTTACGTGGATGGGAGGGACAAGCCTCACGCATATATTTCAGCACTATAAATGCATTCCTTCCAGAGCAGTTTCGGTTCAATATCCGCTCACAACATCCTGCACTCGACATTACAAATGCTTTCCTCAATTATGGTTATGGTATCCTCTACGGTCGCATTGAGGGAGCGCTTATTAAAGCAGGAGTTGACCCATACATTGGTGTTCTACACCGTGACGACTACAATCGTCCCGTTCTTGTCTATGATATCATCGAGATGTACCGTATCTGGGTCGATTATGTTGTCTATACACTTCTTGCACAAAATGTTATTACAGAGGAGTTTTATTCTGTTCGTGAAGATGGCTCTTACTGGCTTGAAGCCCTTGGACGTCGTGTACTCATACAATCACTCAACGACTACATGGACGAGGTGATAACCGTAAAAGGGGTAACAAGGTCTCGTTTGACTATACTCTCACTCTATGCACAATCCCTTGCCCAAAAATTTAAAGAGGAAATGTAAAGAATTAACGAGGAGAAAACTGAAAATAGTTTAGTCTCCTAACTCTAATACATTAATACTTTCACCCGAGAACACTATGCTACTATTCGGAACAAACATACAATCTGCAGCTGACGAATTAAAGAAGGTACAGGAAGAGTATCTCTATAATAGCCTCCGTAACCCTAAGCCTACTATTGCTGCAACAATCCAGCAACTACGTATAGTTTACAGCATGGATGCTAAAGCCTATGTGCAGCTAAAAAGAAGACTGCCATATTTTTGTCTGTGGACAATTTAATCCACCTTTCCGCAGAAAGGAGAACTTTGCTTACACAGAAAGCTTTTATTCTTGACTTTGACCATCTATCATCTAAGCAACTATCAATGAAAACTATACGTGATAATATTGTGAAAGATGAACAAGTCATGATGTGTTTTACATCACCAAGCGAGGATGGTCTGAAAGTTATGTTTCGGCTTAAAGAACGATGCTATGATGCTGGACTATATTCTATTTTTTACAAGGCCTTTGCTGCAACTTTTGCCATGCGGCATAATTTGACCCAAGTAACTGATAGTAAGACCTCAGATGTTGCACGTGCATGTTTTATCAGTATAGACCCAAATGCCTATTTCAATCCAAATTCAATACCTGTCGATATTAAAGCTTATCTTGACGAATCAAACCCAGACTCGCTCTTTAATATAAAACACGAACAAGACGAACATGACAAAGTTACCAAGAAGAGTGACGACGAACAGGCTCCTTTACCAAAAGATCCTGACAAAGATATATTAACACGTATTCGCCAGCAACTTAATCCAAAGGCACAACTGCCAGTAGAACAACATCCAGCCTATGTACCAGAACGGCTCAACGAAATAATTGCTGAATTAAAACTCTTTATAGAAGAAACAGGACTACAAGTAACAGAGATTATTAATATACAATATGCTAAGAAAAATACGAGCACGATTAGGACAAAAAGAAGCCGAGGTAAACCTCTTTTATGGTAAACGTGGATTCAGCGTCGTCATATCTCCCAGACTTGGAACAAATGAAGAACTGAACGAACTACTTGCAGATTTAATTAAAAGCTTTTCTACAAAAGTAAAAAGACAAATCAAGTCTAAATTCTTGATAGCTTTACACAAATATAAAAAAACCAAAAATGAGAAAACCTATTCCATACATAGAAATCCTACGAAAACTTTCGAGAGCTGGTGTACAGAACTCACCTCCCATCAATCGACGGACAGGTGATTTTAGTAACATACAGACACTTCAAGAACGTGTAGACATTCTTATGGGAGTAGTAAACAAGCCCAAACGGCCAGCTACCAATATGCTATTCTTCGTTATGTATGATATTGAAAGCGACAAGGTGCGCTATCATATTGCAAAATATCTGGAACGCAAAGGATGTACTCGCATACAGCGTTCTATCTTCCTTGCCGACCTCGATAAGAAAGTCTATAACTTAATCAAAAGCGATCCGGAAGAAGTACAGTCACTCTATGACAATCATGACAGCATCATCGTTTGCCCCGTCTCCACTGATCAAATACAAGCAATGAAGATTATCGGTGAAGATATAAGTATAGACATTATAACTCGTTCGCGTAACACATTATTCTTCTAAGAGATAGAACTAACTAAACTCTTTTAGCAAAAGAGAATGTACTATTTCTTAAAGAATATTTAACGCATCTATCTTTGACATCTTGAAAATTATTTGTAACTTTGCACCCGAAAATAAGCGAGTTAGTTTATGTTAACAAAAGCGTTTCTAAAAGCTTGAACATACCCCAAATACTCGTATACAAAGGAACATAAGTCTTTGCTCTCTGAGAGTATCTTCCATTAAAACAAGGATTAAGACACTGCTGACCATTCATGATGAAACTCATGAAAAGGTCTCTGAGAGTATCTTCCATTAAAACAAGGATTAAGACGATGCTACGCCAACAGACATAGCGATAGTCTTGTCTCTGAGAGTATCTTCCATTAAAACAAGGATTAAGACTCTGTATAATCATTCTGTGCCATTACTCTTCCAATTCTCTGAGAGTATCTTCCATTAAAACAAGGATTAAGACCCAGTCTGGAGTGCGTACAACTTTGATGTAATCTATCTCTGAGAGTATCTTCCATTAAAACAAGGATTAAGACCTAAAGAAGAGATTGTTATTGTTTTGTTCATTGCGACTCTGAGAGTATCTTCCATTAAAACAAGGATTAAGACAATGGATTGTAGTGTATAATCATTTACAGCGTACTCTGAGAGTATCTTCCATTAAAACAAGGATTAAGACTTCTCAACCTTAATAGGTTTTTGGATCTTCGACCCGCTCTGAGAGTATCTTCCATTAAAACAAGGATTAAGACTATCTCTATGTTTATGAAGTTAATATTAATTTCGCTCTGAGAGTATCTTCCATTAAAACAAGGATTAAGACTGAAAGCGCATCCTTTACAGCCATCTTTTGCCTTGTCTCTGAGAGTATCTTCCATTAAAACAAGGATTAAGACCTGTAAATGGTTTAATCTTATCAATCAAACCTGGTACTCTGAGAGTATCTTCCATTAAAACAAGGATTAAGACTAAGGAGTTAACTCTTTTAGCACTTGTAGTAATCTCTGAGAGTATCTTCCATTAAAACAAGGATTAAGACGCTTGTAGCCTTCTTGTGTAATATCCAAAGGTCACTCTGAGAGTATCTTCCATTAAAACAAGGATTAAGACGCAGAGTCTTTATCACGTACTACAAGAACTAAGAACTCTGAGAGTATCTTCCATTAAAACAAGGATTAAGACTATCAATAAACAGGGAGTCTTACGATCTACAGACTCTGAGAGTATCTTCCATTAAAACAAGGATTAAGACTAGTACTAAATACTTTATTCTTAGATTTCATACACTCTGAGAGTATCTTCCATTAAAACAAGGATTAAGACATGACATCGTCTTCATTAAGGAATTTTAAGCAGTCACTCTGAGAGTATCTTCCATTAAAAACAAGGATTAAGACATAGTAAGATCTTGAGACTTACGATTTGTATGTCAGCTGCTCTGAGAGTATCTTCCATTAAAACAAGGATTAAGACAATGAGTGATGACTGCTTTGAAGTTTGTGACACTGTCTCTGAGAGTATCTTCCATTAAAACAAGGATTAAGACTGACTCAGTCTCGTACACTACTGATCATCACGCTCTCTGAGAGTATCTTCCATTAAAACAAGGATTAAGACGTGAAATTTATCCTTAGTAGACAGCATTCAGTTACTCTGCTCTGAGAGTATCTTCCATTAAAAACAAGGATTAAGACACTCTTGTAGCTTTTTGAAGTTTTACAATTATTTCTCTGAGGTATCTTCCATTAAAACAAGGATTAAGACGTTGACTGCAGTTTTTTTGTTATATTATTGAATTATCGGGCTCTGAGAGTATCTTCCATTAAAACAAGGATTAAGACTCTTTATCACGTACTACGAGAACTAAGAAGCGTGACTCTCTCTGAGGTATCTTCCATTAAAACAAGGATTAAGTACAATTTAATAGTACTATAACAAAGATTCCCTCAATATTAGAAATAACAAAGTTAACATATGTCATAGGCTCTCCTGACTTAGTCAGATTATAGCAAGCCATTTTTCTCAAACTGAATTTCCTGTCATTCCTTTCAGCGAACACAGGTATACAAACAATTGATTTATAGGAGGTTTGTGAGATATGTTAAAAGTGACAGTAAATTCAAAAATGAAATGACTCTTATAAAAAAATCACAATAAATCTTCTTCAAACTTAGTAAGCTTTATCACACCCTATTTAGAGAAACAACAAAATAATAACCACTCAAAGCAGTTGGAACGGCTTTATCTTACGAAAATACTTGTTTTATTATCATAACCAACTACCCCTCCATTCCTACAAGCAAAGAACAAAATAAGTAATATAAATGTTTTTGACTTATAGAAGTTTTTTCGTAACTTTGCTCTCAGAAACAAATTAAAATAAAGATTAGAACGTTATGCTTACATTAAAGCTCATCAGTGAAGAAACTGAACGCGTCATCAAAGGACTGGAGAAGAAACACTTCAAAGGTGCACGTGAGGCAGTTGAGAAAGTATTGGAATATGACCGTTTGCGTCGTGAGACTCAGCAGAAGCTTGACACAAACAAGCAGCAGCAGAATCAGCTCTCGAAGCAGATTGGTGGACTGATGAAAGAAGGAAAGAAAGACGAAGCTGACAAGATAAAGGAAGAGGTAGCACTATTAAAATCTTCTGACAAGGCTCTCCAAGAGATAATGGATATGGCTCAGAAGGATATGACAGACGTGTTACTGACAATTCCTAACATCCCTAACGAGATTGTACCTGAAGGTAAGGATGCTGAGGACAATGTTGTTGTAAAGGAAGGGGGCGAGAAGCCAAACCTACCTGCTGACGCATTGTGCCACTGGGACTTGCTGAAGAAGTTTAACTTGGTAGATTTCGATCTTGGTGTGAAGATTACTGGTGCTGGTTTCCCACTCTATATCGGTAAGATGGCACGCTTCCAACGTGCCTTAGAGGCATTCTTCCTCGATGAAGCTCGTAAGAGTGGCTACTTGGAAGTACAGCCACCATTGGTAGTAAATCAGGAGTCTGGTCAGGCTACTGGTCAGTTGCCAGATAAGGAGGGACAGATGTATCATGCTAATCTTGACGACCTCTATCTTATCCCAACAGCTGAGGTTCCTGTAACAAATATCTTCCGTGACGAGATCCTCAACGAGCAAGACCTGCCTATTAAGCGTTGTGCTTACTCTGCTTGTTTCCGTCGTGAGGCTGGTAGCTATGGTAAGGACGTACGTGGTTTGAACCGCTTACACCAGTTTGATAAGGTTGAGATTGTACGTATTGATAAGCCAGAGCACTCTTATCAGTCATTGGATGAGATGTTAGACCACGTTGAAGGTCTTTTAAAGAAGCTTGAATTGCCTTATCACATCCTCCGTCTTTGCGGTGGAGACATTAGCTTCACAGCTGCTCTCTGCTATGACTTTGAGGTGTGGAGTGCTGCACAAGAGCGTTGGTTGGAGGTATCAAGCGTGTCAAACTTCGAAAGCTATCAGGCAAATCGTCTGCATTGTCGTTTCCGTCATGCCGAAGATAAGAAGATTGAACTTTGCCATACATTGAATGGTTCAGCCCTTGCTCTGCCACGTATCGTTGCAGCTATCATCGAGAACAACCAGACCCCAGAGGGTATTCGTGTACCAAAGGTACTCGTTCCTTACTGTGGTTTCGAAATACTCGACGACAAGATGGACTAAAGAATACAGCCCCTCCCTTAAAAAGGAGGGGCATCATTACCGCGAACAACTAATAAAACAACAAAAGCTACTTACCCTTATCAATCTTTTATACGACTCTTTACAATAGAAGAACACCCAAAGTATAAAGAACACATAGGGTCAGTACTTTTAATATCTATTACCACTCCATGAACAAGATTATCCGTAAACAACAGTTTTCAGAGAAGGTTTTCTGCTTAGAAGTAGAAGCACCGCTCATTGCACGAAGCTGCCGTCCAGGTAACTTTATCATCGTGCGTGTTGACAACCACAGCGAACGTGTACCTTACACCATAGCGAAATCGGACCCAGTAAGGGGTACGCTCACCATGGTTATCCAAGAGGTAGGACGCTCATCAACAAAACTTTGCCAGCTGAATGAAGGCGATGAGATTGTTGATATTGTCGGACCACTCGGTACTCCATCCCATATTGAGAACTACGGTACGATTATCTGTGCGGGTGGTGGTATTGGTATCGCTGCCATTCTCCCTATCCTTACAGCACTGAAGCAGGCTGGTAACAGAGTAATCTCTGTCCTCGCCGGTCGTACTAAGGAGTTAGTTATCATGGTAGACGACGTAAAGAAATACTCTGATGAGGTTATCATCATGACCGATGATGGTTCCTACGGAGAGAAAGGTGTCATCACCGTGGGCGTTGAGAAGGTGATACAGCGCGAACACGTAGACAAGGTGTTAGCTATCGGACCTCCTATCATGATGAAGTTCACCTCTCTTTTAGCAAAGAAATACGGCATTCCTAACGATGTTTCACTCAATACTATTATGGTGGACGGAACTGGAATGTGTGGTGCTTGCCGTCTAACGATTGGTGGTAAGACTCGCTTTGTCTGCATTGATGGTCCTGAATTCGATGGCGACCTCGTCGACTGGGACGAGATGTTCAAGCGAATGGGGACGTTTAAGGATATTGAGACCTCCCCCAACCCCTCCGAAGGAGGGGAGTGCCTGGCGGGAAACAAGTCAGAAAAAGAGGCTCAAGGAAAGAGTGGAGATTGTTGCGACAGTGAGAAAAACAAGTCTGCAAATAACGACGAAAACACCTCATCACCTACAGCCCACGTATCAGAAGAGCTGGAGGGAGCCGATTGGCGCACCATGTTACGCAAGGCCCTCAAGCCAAAGGAGCGCACAGCTATTGAGCGTGTGAAGATGCCTGAGTTAGATGCCGACTATCGTGCGAAGACCCGTTTAGAGGAGGTAAATATCGGATTAACCCCAGAGATGGCTATGCAAGAGGCTAAACGTTGCCTCGACTGTCCGAAACCTTCTTGCGTAGAGGGCTGTCCTGTAAACATTCACATACCAGACTTCATTAAGAATATAGAGCGTGGCGACTTCCTCGAAGCAGCCAAGATACTCAAGGAAACATCTGCCCTACCAGCCGTATGTGGTCGAGTTTGTCCACAAGAGAAGCAATGTGAGAGCCGTTGTATTCATTTGAAGATGAACTCACCAGCCGTAGCCATCGGCTATCTTGAGCGTTTCGCAGCTGATTATGAGCGTGAAAGCGGACACATGGCATTGCCTACTGTTGCACCATCCAATGGTATCAAGGTAGCTGTTATCGGTTCTGGTCCTGCAGGCTTAAGCTTTGCTGGCGACATGGCTAAGCGTGGATTCGAGGTTTATGTATTTGAGGCACTGCACGAAATTGGCGGTGTTTTGAAATATGGTATCCCTGAGTTCCGTCTACCAAACAAGATTGTTGATGTCGAAATAGATAATCTTCGTCGCATAGGCGTACACTTCCAGACCGATACTATCGTCGGTAAGACCATCAGTATAGAAGACTTAAAGGAGAAAGGCTTCAAGGGTATCTTCGTTGGTTCAGGTGCCGGATTACCTAACTTTATGGGTATTCCGGGCGAGAACGCTATCAATATCCTTTCAAGTAACGAGTATCTGACACGTGTAAACCTCATGGACGCAGCCAATCCAGAGACCGACACACCAATCATTATGGGTAAGAAAGTCTTGGTTATCGGTGGTGGTAACACGGCTATGGACTCTTGTCGTACTGCCAAACGATTAGGCGCTGACGTCACACTTGTCTATCGTCGTTCTGAAGCCGAGATGCCTGCACGTCTTGAAGAGGTGAAACATGCTAAAGAAGAGGGTATCAACTTCCTCACTCTTCATAATCCACAGGAATATAAGGCGGATGAGAAAGGTCGTGTATGTGCCGCTGTCTTAGACGTAATGAAACTCGGAGAACCAGACGCAAGCGGACGCTGTCGACCAGAATTGACTGGTGAGACCGTCACTGTCGAGTGCGATCAGGTTATCGTTGCCGTAGGTGTATCACTAACCCATTGGTACCTAAGTCTGTAAAGGGACTTGAATTAGGTCGTAAAGACACCATTGTTGTCAACGAACAGATGCAGAGTTCACAGCCAGAAATCTTTGCTGGCGGTGACATTGTACGTGGTGGTGCAACGGTTATCCTTGCCATGGGAGACGGAAGAAGAGCCGCTGCAAACATGGCAGAACAATTATTAGCAGAAAAATAATCACCTTGCTTATTGCTTGTATTGGTTAGTAGCATGTTTTATTAATGACAGTTACTCCCTTTCCAACAACAACAAACAATGGTGCTAAGCCTTAGCACAAATGGTGTTTACATACAGCACCTTTCGTGCGAAGCATCAACACATGTGCAAAGAGGCATAAATAGCTTACTTTCTGTACCCTGAATAAAGAGCAATATACTAACTAACAATGTATATGAGAAGCGTGTACAGGATAGTATGAAACCCTATAATCAAAACAGTCGGATTGAGTTCTTCAGTCCGACTGTTTTATTTTTTGTAATTAAGAAACTAAAAGTAATAGAACAATCCTATCATTCCTTGCTATAAATCGTTGGGTCTTTCACACCTGCAGCTTCAAAGGCTTCCTTACGTTCAACGCATGTTCCACACTTACCACAGTGAATATCAGCACCTTTATAACAGCTCCAAGTCTTAGAATAGTCTATTCCCAACGCAGCACCACGCGCCACAATCTCAGCCTTAGTAATCTCCGTATAAGGAGCCTCCACACGCACTTTCACAAAAGTTCCAGCCTCCGTAGCACCATTCATCGCATGGATAAACTCTGGACGGCAGTCTGGATAAATCGTATGGTCACCACCATGGTTTGCAATATACACACGCTTCAACTCATGACTCTCAGCAATACCCGTTGCAATCGCAAGCATAATACCATTACGGAAAGGAACAACCGTCGACTTCATATTCTCCTCTTCATAATGTCCCTCTGGGATAGCATCAGCCCCATCAAGCAACGAACTCTTAAAATACTGGTGCATAAACGACAACGGAATCGTTATATGAGGAATCCCCAACTTCTCACAATGATACTGAGCATAAGGCAGTTCCTTAGCCCCATGGTTCTGACCATAGTCGAAAGAGATTGCTAAAGCGATCGTCTCCGCCTTATCATAAAGCAACGTGATAGAATCAAGTCCACCACTGACAATAATAACCGAATCTTTCATTACAATCTTATTTCTGCAAATTTACAAAAAAGATAGTGTTTGATTTCACCAATCCATCAAAAATTAGTATTTTTGCGGATAGGAATATTATAACGTTACAAATAATAAAGAACAAATGAAAATTAACGATTTTAACTTCGCTGGACATAAGGCTATCGTCCGCGTAGACTTCAATGTGCCTTTGGATGAGAATGGTCATGTAACTGACGAGACACGTATCCGTGGTGCTTTGCCAACACTTAAGAAGGTATTGGCTGACGGTGGTGCTCTTATCATGATGAGCCACATGGGTAAGCCAAAGGGCAAAGTGAAGCCAGAGCTTTCATTGAGCCAGATTGTTAAGAACGTAAGCAATGCTCTCGGCGTTGAGGTTAAGTTCGCTAAGGACGCTGGTAACGCTGAAGCTGAGGCTGCTGCATTGAAACCAGGCGAGGCTCTCTTGCTTGAAAACCTCCGTTACTATCCTGAGGAGGAAGGCAAGCCAGTAGGTGTTGAGAAGGGAACTCCAGAGTTCGACGCTGCAAAGGCTGAGATGAAGGAACGTCAGAAGGACTTCGCTAAGAAGCTCGCTTCATACGCTGACGTATATGTAAACGATGCATTCGGTACAGCTCACCGCAAGCACGCATCTACAGCAGTTATCGCTGACTACTTCGATGCTGACCACAAGATGTTGGGTTACCTCATGGAGAAAGAGGTTACAGCTATCGACAACGTATTAAAGAACGCTCAGCATCCTTTCACTGCTATCATCGGTGGTTCAAAGGTAAGCTCTAAGCTCGCTGTAATCAAGAACCTCCTTGACAAGGTTGACAACCTCATCATCGGTGGTGGTATGGGTTATACCTTCATCAAGGCACAGGGCGGTAAGATTGGTAAGTCACTCCACGAGGACGATTTGATGCCAGAGGCATTGAACGTAATTGCTGCAGCTAAGGAGAAGGGCGTAAACCTTTCACTCTCTGTTGCTACTGTTTGTGGTAAGGACTTCTCTAACGATACCGAGCGCAAGGTATTCCCTATCGACCAGATTCCTGATGAGTGGGAAGGTATGGACGCATCAGAGGAGAGCATCGAGGAGTGGAAGAAGATTATCCTCGCTTCTAAGACAATCCTTTGGAATGGTCCTGTAGGCGTATTCGAGTTGGAGAACTTCGCTAAGGGAACTGGTGAGATTGCTAAGGCTGTTGCACAGGCAACTCAGGAGAACGGCGCTTACTCACTCGTAGGTGGTGGTGACTCTGTTGCAGCTGTTAACAAGTTCGGTCTTGCTAACAAGGTTTCTTACGTATCTACTGGTGGTGGTGCTATGCTCGAGGCTATCGAGGGTAAGTACTCCCAGGTGTAGCTGCTATCGAGAAGTAAGAGATTTATCTATCTCTCAAATATACACAAGCCGTTGCTTCTTCATGAAGTGACGGCTTTCTTTATATAACGAACTAAAAGAAGAAACAAACCATACACGAGAGTTGTATCTAATAGCTTACAAAAAAATAATTAACGATTATCAACTTAACAACAGGTTATAAACTTCATCAAGCAACACTCTTTTGTAATAAAAATCTCACAGTTCCAATTTTAATAGATGCTTAATCGGGGTTGAATTAACGCCTAATTGGCTTCTAAAAGATGCCCTTTTGCACCTTTACTAACGCCCTTTTGTACCCTTACTAAGCACCTATTAAAACACACACTCACAACAACCTGATAACAAAACATTTACAAGAACGCTTAAAACGCATATTTTTTTGAGGTTTTTCTTGCCTTATCTCCCATTGTTTTGTAAAGATAATTGATAACTAAACTTAAAACCTTAAACTTTGACGTTTGAACTGTCCCCCAAACAGTAATCATAATTATGAATTTTGAATTTTGAATTAACAACTCGCAGTTTCATACAGCTTGAGCACTATTTCATCAGCAGGGAGAAAAAAGATGAGAGTAAGTAGAAGATTAAGTCTAACTTTGCACTGAGATTATTAAAACAGTATCAAAACATGACCATTAAAGTGCATGACAATATGATATATTTAACTCAAACAAAAATGAAGAAAAACAAACAAAGGAAAAAGCAAATCATTCTTTCCACCACCGCTATCATTGCCCTACTTGGAACCATAATCTTATTGTGCAATATTATTGTTGATAAGAATGCAAAAGGAAGAACATTCAATGATATCAATGATGTTCCCACTATGCAGACAGCCCTACTGCTCGGCACTAACCCAAAGGCAAGGGGAGGTAAAAGACCGAGTTCCTTCTATATGGCACGTATCAAGGCGACTGCAGAACTATATAAACATGGGAAGTTCCGACAGCTTATCATTAGTGGTGACAAGCGAGAAGGCTATGACGAACCGCAAACAATGCGTCATGACCTTATAGAAAGAGGTGTTCCTGATAGTATCATCACAATGGACGGACAAGGTTATCGTACCCTACTGTCTATGAGAAATATCAAACAACACTTTCGGGTTAACGATATGATTATCATCTCACAGAAGTGGCACAATGAGCGTAGCATCTTCTTAGCAGACAAGATGAATATTAAAGCTGTGGGATATAATGCTGATGACGTACGACATCCAAGGGCTATATGGACACATATAAGGGAGTTATTGGCAAGAGTTAAACTCTTTATTGACTTGTATATTACACATCGAAAAGACTTCTGTGAGTAGCCATTCTAAACCATTGAATGACTGACAGAAATAGATTTTCTATACAAAAGCAACAAGAGTATAGCTTTTTATTACTAAATTTGCAGTACCATAACAATTTGTTGACAATAAGTAGTGAAACAGCTGTTAATCATACAAAACGGAAGCACAGAAATGATGCGACTGGCGTTTGACGAGATTCTTTATATCCGGTCAGACGGCAACTACTGTGTGATGATGCTTTCAAATGGTGAGGAGATACAATTATGGATGAACCTCAAAGCCATTACAGAACTCATTGATCAACAGATGAGACTGCAAGAAATTGTATTCGTAAGGGTGGGTAAACAATACGTTCTCAACCTTCACTATATCAGTAGAATTGACACGAAGAAGGACCAGCTGAGCCTGTGGAGAAAAAGAACTTTCACAAAAAGATAGTACTCGACTCTATCTCACACAAAGCGTTGCAGCTCCTTGAAGAGGGTATAAAACAAAAAGCAGAATGAGTTATAGTGACGACGATATTCAGTTCTTAGGAGGTGCGGAATTCAAACCTTCTCAGCTAACAGACAAGCAGCAACCAGCATCCCGTAGATGGTGGATAGGAATTGTTGCACTTGCTTTTATCGCCCTTTCTGCTGCAACCTTCTACTTCTGGCAGAAAGCAAATAGCCGTACCCTCGCTTTTGATTACCCATTAAGTCGTACATCAAAAGAAATCATTCGCGACTTGGAGAAGATGCCAACAGACTCTTTACAAGGGGTAACGATGAAGGTAGATTCGCTCTATGGCGTGGGTATGAGACTATACGAACTGCATGGACTCACACCTACCCTATCTCGCACTGCCCCTTCTGACAGCGACTCTACCGTCTGTCTTGTCACACATGGTTGGGACTTCTATTGGGATGAAAACCATCAATATAAATACATTGGCGACTTTATCTATCATGGTAAGGAATATACAAGCAACCATAATAAGGCTGGCTTTGTAGCTATTGTTGGCGACAAGTGGCAAATAGGCATCGGTCAAGATGATTCTATAAAGGAGTATGTCAAAGCCCACAACGGTAGTATGTTCCGCCAATTTGCCCTCGTATCGGCAGGACAAATATGTGAGAGACAGTTTGCTTTAAAGGGAAAAGTGACACGCTGTGCATTAGCACGTAAGGCAGGCTCTACAACGATTTGGTATGTTGAGACTATACACAAAGAGTCCCTCTACGACTTTGCACAAGCCCTTTCCGACTATGGTTTTACTGATGCCATCTATCTGACTGGTGGAAACAATGGTAATACCTTTTACCGTACCCCATCCGATAGCATCTGTGGAGTAGCTGATTGGAAGGGATATGCAGATAACTTATTGATATTCAAACGCAATACAACAACATTATTATAATCATTTAACATATAAAACAACAAAACTGGAGGAATTTATATGAACGAACAAATTTCACAATACCTAAATAAATACATTACTAACCCCGACCCACAATACGCAATAATGCTTAAAGGTAAATGGGGATGTGGAAAAACATTTTTCATTTCTAACTGGATAAAAGAATATAAGAAAGATTTCCAAGAAGGTGAAAATACACTTGACCCAATATATGTATCTCTATATGGCTTAAACAAGACATCACAAATTACAAGAGCCATAGATTGTGCTTTACATCCCTATTTATATTCAAAAGGTGCAGAGGTGACAAAGAAACTTTTCAAAGTAGCTGAAAAGCTTGCATTCAAAACATCGCTTGACTGGAATAATGATGGTAAAGACGACATTTCTTTAGATGCGACTTTGGACTCTTTTTCTCTTTTACCATCAGATCCTAAGCAAACCATTGGAACTAAATTAATAGTATTTGATGATTTAGAACGATGTCTAATAGATATGAAACTTCTATTAGGATATATCAACAATTTTGTAGAACATGGTTCTTGTCATGTAATACTTGTGGGCGATGAAACACACGCATGTGATAAAACAAAACAGATATTAGTAGAATTCAAAGAAAAAACTATAGGTCGTGAATTTGAACTTCAACCTGATATTGACACAGCCATTACACATTTCCTTACAAACGATATCCCTCTATCTGAATGGTTACAAAATCAAAAAGAGCTAATTACAGACATCTTTAATGCTACAAACTGTAACAACCTTCGCATTTTAAGACAGTGTTTACATGACTTTGACACTTTATTCTTAGAAGTTGAAAAAGATTTAACTGAAATGAATGTCCAATTGATGCAATCAATTTTAGCAACATATATTGCGACTTACTGTGAATATCGTGGTGAGTATCATGACTTATTTACAGAATGGAATTGTAGTTATACAGCAGCTGCAGTAGGAGATGAGGAAATAAAAAATAGATTAAGTAATTTGCAACATAAATATAGAGAGGTCGTAGAAAAGTATAATTTCGAAGTTCTCAATCATGACCATATTAATAAAATTATATATGAAATAGAAACTGGAAATAGTCTTCAAACATACGTTAAGGATTTACTTGAACAAATACAACATGAAACTACACCACAACACAAACTATCTAATTTTATTAACATGACATCTGAAACTTTTTGAAACGGAATGCTCAGCACTGATTGATAATGTGGAAAACAATAAAATTCCAAATATGTATATGTGGGGGCGTTCAATTTCTCTACTATCATTCTTTGACAAAGAAGGGCTCTACTGTTTTAAGCCAGAAACTGTATCATTAGCTAAGAATTATATAAAAAAACATATTCTCACCAAACGGACAAAGAAGAACTTTACAGATTAAGAAATTCATTTTTACCAAGGAATAAATTATCTCAACAACCTAAACGAATCCAAAAATCGAGAAAGATTTCTTAGATTTTACAAAAAGAAATATTTGAAAAAAATACGAAAAAAACATAAAGGACAAGTTTGAAAATGTACTATTAAATCTCACTGACGAAAATATTGAATCATTAGTAGGATTAAGCCAAGAAGCCACATCCGACCATCAATGTTCCTATGATATGATTTCCGCATTTAAGAATATTGATATAGATTGTTTATATAATAACATTTGCCAATTGAGTAATAAAAAGCCTTTCAATTTTAGGACGTTTTTTTAGTAAGCATTATAATTTTTTTATGCTCAATTAGGACAAGGATGCAACAACTATTCAGACGACTTACCCATTCTTTCCGAACTGAAAAGAAAATTAGAAAAAGAAAGCCAAGGAAGAATACCTCTTGATAAATATTGCCTCTGTAGGCTGATAAAAATATCTTGATGGAGCGATAAGAAGAGCAAAAAGGGGAAAATGGTGTAATAGAGATATATTAGGCAAGATTGCATCAGTATTAAAACATAACAATTACAATTTTAAATGCGAAATTTAGTACAAAAATCAAAAAAACGATTGACTTTGTTCAATAGAGAAGGTTTATTACAATAACAAAAAGAGATAATAGCTCTAATTATTCTACCTATATATTGTGCACAAAGACTTATAAACGAACAAGGCTTTTAAAACATTATTCATAGGTTATCAAACAAATACAGTACTGATAATAACAAAAAAGAACGCACAGTTTGTGCGTCCTTTTTTATATAATTTATTGTAATAAGTCTTAGAATAATAGCCTAATCTCTTAATCGGTACAAACCAATCTCAGAGATAGCAGGTACGTCACGCACCTCACTGATGATAAGGCGAACCTCCTTAGCAGTCTCGACAGGGAACTTCAACAAACGCTTATGACCAACGGTCGTACCCTCTGTAACTTTCTTCCAGTTGCCCTTAGCATCCTTTACTTCGAGTAAGAACTTCTCTACACGCTGTCCCTTACGGATATCCTCCTGCACAGAAAGGACATTAAAGGTAGCAGGTTTATTCAGTTTGAATGAGAAGACAGCCTTACCATCCTTCATCTTTGGACGTACAGAAGTGTCATAATTATCGTCAATAACATTGCGACCCTTACCCTCTGAAAGCGCACAAGTAACCTTAGCTTTCGCCAAAAAGATTATCAGTGAAGGTTGTTGCATACAACTGACGGAAACCACGAAGACTTCTTATATCAGCCTCAGATAGTTTACCTTCCTTATTAGGAGGGAGATTCAAGAGGAGTACGCCATTCATTCCGACAGATGTGAAATAGATGTCCATCAGTTCCTTTGGTGACTTCACCTTGCTATCCTGATCCTCATGATAGAACCATCCCGGACGGATAGACACATCAATCTCAGCAGGATACCAAATAAGTGACTTTGCCTTTTCAATCTTCTTACGACTACCAAGGTCTTGCCCCATCATATCACCAACAGGTGCAGTCAGTACTTCCTTCTGTGAGTTCTTTGCAATAGCATCCTGATTAAGATTGTCCTTTGGCACAACACTCCATTCCATCTCACGACCACGGCCCGTCTCTGTACCAACCCAACGAACATCAGGTCCCATGACAGCTATCACTGCCTCTGGCTGCAACTTACGAATAAGCTCATACCAACGTACAAAGTCATACACCTGCTTCTTACCATTTGGTCCTTCACCACAAGCACCATCAAACCACACTTCACTTACCTTACCATATTGTGTAAGCAATTCAGTCAACTGTTTAACAAAGAAGTCGTTATAAGCTTCAGTTCCATAAAGGTCTGAATTACGATCCCAAGGAGAAAGATAGACACCAAAGTCCATACCATACTTCTTGCAGGCATCGCTCACCTCACGTACAACATCACCTTTACCCTTCTTCCATGGAGAGTTCTTAACACTATGTTCTGTATAAGCTGATGGCCACAAACAGAAACCATCATGGTGCTTACAAGTAAGGATAGCACACTTAAAGCCTGCTGCCTTCAACTCACGTATCCACTGATCAGCATCAAGGTCAGTAGGATTAAAGATAGCTGGTGACTCCTTACCATCACCCCACTCTCTACCAGTATAGGTGTTTATACCATAATGCAAGAAAGCAGTAAGTTCCTGACGCTGCCAATTAAACTGACGAGCAGAAGGAACGACATTTGCTGCCTTACGAACAATTTCCGCAGGAGAATCTGTCGGATTGATTATTACAACGTTCTGCTCCTGAGCATGAAGCGTTGGAAGAACTACCGGCGATAATAATAAGCTTGTACAAGCTATCGTTGCCTTAAAAAAATGGGAATAAGAATTCAGCCACATAATTATATAGGTAATGATTTATAAATGTAATTTTAATATTCTACGGCAAATTTAAATATTTTTCGTCGAGAAAACCAAATACGTTCACAATAAAACACATTTATAAGCGTTATATGTACAATAGTATGAATTCAGAGAAGTGCGGTTTTCAAAGTAAGAGATTCACTGCATTGGTAAATTAAAGTTAAATAAAACCTTTTTAATAAGTAAAAAACTCTCTTTAACTGTTACTTTCTTTAGAAATCCTATATAAAGAAAATGAGTCTAAACCCTAAGAACCTAAAAGAGGAAAACAAGATGCTGCATAGTCCAGCAACATGGGTTCCTACGCTTTATTTTGCCATGGGTATGCCCTTCGTCGTACTCAATATGGTTTGTACATTAATGTATAAAGGAATGGGAGTATCTGATGGACAGATAGCCTTCTGGACCTCTCTCATCATGCTTCCTTGGACCCTAAAACCATTATGGAGCCCGTTCTTAGAAATTTATAAGACAAAGAAGTTCTTTGTTGTATTGACACAGCTGCTTACAGGTGTGCTTTGCATTAGTAGCCTTTGCCCTTCATCTTCCTTTCTTCTTCCCCGTCACAATAGCGATACTTGCTGTTATCGCGATGAGTGGTGCTACGCATGATATTGCAGCAGACGGAACCTATATGTCTGTGCTCTCAAACGAAGAGCAAGCACGATGGATTGGTTGGCAAGGAGCATTCTATAACATTGCAAAGATTGCTGCGACAGGAGGATTAGTCTACCTTGCAGGTACGTTTATTGAACATTTCGGAGTAACAAAGGCATGGATGTTTATCATGTTTATTATCGCTACAATCATGTTAGTGATAGGCTGTTACCACATCATTATACTCCCAAATCCAAAGAAGACTACAACTGATTCTCCTAAAACATTAAAAGAATCGTTAGGTGAACTTGTCGAGGTATTTATCGACTTTTTCAAGAAGAAACACATAGTATATTATATCTTCTTCATCATCCTCTATCGCTTTGCAGAAGGATTTGTAATGAAGATTGTTCCTCTCTTCCTCAAGGCATCACGTGCCGACCAAGGTTTAGGATTGAGTGAACAAGAGATTGGACTTTGCTATGGTACCTTTGGTGCCGCTGCCTTTGTCATCGGTTCGATCCTTGCAGGCTATTATATTGCATGGAGAGGACTGCAAAAGAGTCTCTTCTCACTTGCATTGGTATTCAACATCCCATTCATTGCCTATACATTCTTAGCTATCTATCAGCCAGAGAGCCTTTGGTTGATTGGTGGTGCTATCGTAATGGAATACTTCGGCTATGGCTTCGGCTTTGTTGGACTCTCCCTCTTTATGATGCAACAGATTGCACCTGGCAAACACCAGATGGCACACTACGCTTTCGCAAGTGGTATCATGAACTTGGGCGTAATGTTACCCGGTATGTTAAGTGGTGTTTTCAGCGATTTCTTGGGTTATCGCCAGTTCTTTATCTTCGTATTGGTATGTACTATTCCAGCACTGTTGGTTACATGGTTTGTCCCATTCACCTATACAGATGATACGAAGACAGAAATACTTGAAGCATAAGAAAAGAATTTTATAACATAATAAACCAAAACATAATAATTAAAAACAAAGATTATGAGATTAATCATAGAACCTAACTACGAAAAGTTATCTAAATGGGCAGCAAACTACGTTATTGAGCGTATTAATGCTGCTAAGAATCAAGACAAGCCTTTTGTACTCGGTTTGCCAACTGGTTCTTCACCAGAGGGCATGTATGCTGAGTTGGTAAAGGCTTATAAAGAAGGTAAGGTAAGCTTTAAGAATGTTGTTACATTCAACATGGATGAGTATGTTGGTTTGCCAGAGAGTCACCCACAGAGCTATCACAGCTTTATGGCTGAGAACCTCTTTAACCACATCGACTGTCCTAAGGAGAACATTCATATCTTGAATGGTAATGCAGAGAACCTCGAGGCAGAGTGTCAGCATTATGAGGAGATGATTCGTGAGGCAGGTGGTATCGACCTCTTCTTGGGTGGTATCGGTCCTGATGGTCACATTGCTTTCAACGAACCAGGTTCATCTCTCCGTTCACGCACTCGTATCAAGACATTGACATCAGATACACGTATTGCAAACTCACGTTTCTTTGACAATGATCCTAACAAGGTTCCAGTACATGCACTGACAGTAGGTGTTGGTACAGTAATGGATGCAAAGGAAGTGTTGATTCTTGTAAATGGTCACAACAAGGCAGAAGCATTGCGTGCTGTTGTAGAAGGGCCACTCACACAGAAGTGGACAATCAGTGCATTGCAGATGCACGAGCACGGTATCATCGTTTGTGATGAAAGTGCGACAGACAAGCTAACAGTAGAAACATACAAATACTTTAAAGACATAGAAAAGGAGAACTTGTAATGAAACTGAATTTAAGTTCACAGATTGTACTCAATCAAATACCTGAGGAGTTTTATCGTCCTGCAACAGCTATCGAACGCTCTGAGATAACACGTTTTGAGAAGGTTCCTACTGACATCTTCCCAACAATTGAAGAAGGAGCTATCGACATTGCTAACCACCTTGAGGCAGACATCAAGAAGAGAGAACAGGAAGGAAGAAAATATGTTATGGGCGTAGGCTCTGGTTCTTCCCTCACTCCTATCTTCCAGGAGCTTATCAAACGTCATCAAGCTGGCAAGTTGAGTTTCAAGAATGTTGTTGTATTCAACGCATACGAGTATTTCCCACTGAGCGAAGAAAACGTAAATCGTGGTATCAATCAGCTCAAAGAGCGTTTCCTGAATCATATTGATATTGAAGCAGAAAACATCTTTACGCCAGATGGTACTATTGCTCAGAATGATGTACAGGAGCATTGCCGTCAGTACGAGCAGCATATTAAGGAATTAGGTGGTCTTGATGTTATCCTTTTAGGTATTGGCCGTATGGGTAATATCGCTACCAACGAACCTGGTTCAAGCCTTACATCTGCTTCTCGCCTTATCTTGATTGATGAGACATCACGTGAGGAGATGAAGATGAGCTTCGGTTCTCAGGAGTCAGTTCCTCCATGTTCTATCACTATGGGTGTTAGCACTATCCTCTCTGCACGTAAAATCTTCCTTACAGCATGGGGTGAAGAGAAAGCTGAAATTATCAAGAAGACTGTTGAGGGTAAGGTAAGCGATGCTGTTCCTGCATCTTTCTTGCAGACACATAACGACGCACATGTTGTTATTGACCTTTCTGCCGCTGCTAAGTTGACACGTATTCAGCATCCTTGGCTTGTTGCTTCATGCAAATGGACAGATAAGTTAGTACGCTCTGCACTTGTTTGGCTTTGCCAGATTACAGGTAAGCCACTTCTCAAGTTAACCAACAAGGACTACAATGAGAATGGTCTTAGCGAACTCCTTGCACTCTATGGTTCTGCATACAATGCAAATATCAAGATCTTCAATGATCTCCAGCATACAATTACAGGTTGGCCAGGTGGTAAGCCAGATGCTGACGACACCTATCGTCCAGAACGTGCTAATCCATTCCCAAAGAGAGTGATTGTATTCTCTCCACACCCTGACGATGATGTTATCTCAATGGGTGGTACACTTCGTCGTTTGGTACAGCAGGGACATGACGTTCACGTAGCTTACGAGACATCTGGTAACATCGCTGTAGGTGATGAGGAAGTTGTACGTTTCATGCACTTCATCAACGGCTTTAATCAACTCTTTGCTAATGAGCAAGATGAGGTTATTAAGTCTAAGTACAAAGAGATTAAGGAGTTCTTAAAGAACAAGAAGGAAGGAGACATCGACTCACAGGATATCCGTACCATCAAGGGACTTATCCGCCGTGGCGAGGCACGTACTGCTTCAACCTTTAATCAGATTCCTCTCGACCATGTTCACTTCCTCGACCTTCCTTTCTATGAGTCTGGTAAGATTGAGAAACTTCCAATGGGCGAAGCTGATGTGAACATTGTAAGAGAACTCATTACAAAGGTAAAACCTCATCAGATTTATGTAGCTGGCGACTTGGCTGACCCACATGGCACTCACCGTAAGTGTACAGATGCCGTTCTGGCTGCTATCGACCTTGAGAAGGAAGCTAAGGCAGAGTGGTTGAAGGATTGTCGTGTGTGGATGTATCGTGGTGCTTGGGCAGAATGGGAAATTGAGAACATCGAGATGTGTGTTCCTATCAGTCCTGAAGAGCTACGTGCAAAGCGTAACTCTATCCTCAAACACCAGAGCCAGATGGAAAGTGCTCCATTCCTTGGCAACGACGAACGTCTTTTCTGGCAGCGTTCAGAAGACCGCAACCGTGGCACTGCTAAGCTTTATGATGACTTAGGTTTGGCTTGCTACGAGGCAATGGAAGCATTTGTTGAATACAAGTTTTAGTACTTATAAGACAAACAAGAATTAATGTATAAGAAGATCTTATTAACTGTTTCCCTCTGCGCCTCACTCTTACAGGTAGGTGCAGTAGGAACAGAGAAGAGCAATAATATCAAGAACGATGATGGTTTTACCACCATCGTTTTTGATAGAGCAAACAGCCCTGTTCCTTATCGTATCCCAGCTATTACCGAGACACGTAAGGGAACACTGTTAGCAGCTTGCGACTTCCGCCTTAGTCATACCGACGTGGGATGGAACAACAGAAATGGTTTGTGGCAGATTAACATTGTTATGCGAACGAGTAAGGACTTTGGTAAGACTTGGTCTGACACTGTTTGCGTAGCACGCGGTAACGAACATGCAGCTGACCCAATTCGCACTGCTTTCGGTGACCCAAGTATCATTGCTGACCGCACGTCAGACAATGTGTTGCTTCATTGTGTAGCAGGTAAGAGTGCCTACCAAACAGCTACCCGTCAGAACCCACAGCATGCTTACTTCTTCCACAGTACTGATGGTGGTAAGACATGGGACAATGGAACAGACCTTACCGAGATGATACACGGTCTATACGATGGAAAACTACCTAATGGTGGCAACCCAGATGGTATCTTCCTCACATCAGGTAAGATTATGCAGAGCCGTTACATCCGTAATGGCAAGTTCTATCGCCTTTACATCGCACATCCTATCCGTCAGAAAGGTGTTGACCGTTGTGGTACTTTCGTTATCTATTCTGATGACTTCGGTCGCACATGGCACGTCTTAGGTACTCCTTCAAAGGCTCCTTCTATTGCACAGGATGAGTCAAAGGTTGAGGAGATGCCAGATGGTAGCGTATTACTTAGTTGCCGTGACGTTTACGGAGGCAGACGTTTCAACATCTATACTTACAAAGATGCTGCGAAGGCTACAGGTAGTTGGGGCGAAGAGGTTATGCCACAGAATATGACTGGCAAGCAGGTAAATGCCTGCAATGGCGGTATTTTGATTGTTCCTGCAAAAAGAATAGCTGACGGTAAGAAGCTTTTTTTGTAGCCCTTCAGTCAGTTCCACTCAGCGCACGACGTGATAGTGTAGGTTTCTTCTATAAGGAGTTGGCAGCTTACGCTGACTATTCTACAGCAAATGCATTGGGTAGCAACTGGAAGAAAGGTCTGCGCGTAACCGACGAATCTTCATGCTATTCAACAATGGTTCTTATGAAGAATCAGCGCATCGGCTTCCTCTATGAGGTACGCGGACAGAATGACGGCTATGACATTGAGTTCAAGAGTTTGTCATTGAAGACGATTACTAATGGAGAATATGACATTCTTCCTTACGTTGATCGTTCTAAGTACGTGGTTGATGCAGCTAAGGCACATCAGACCAAAGCACCACTTACAGTAAAAAAAAAGCAAGTGAAAAGAAAGATATAACAGCCTGGAGAGGCGAACGTATTGGACTTGAGTTTCCATTGCCAGAATCGGTAAAAGACAACTTAAAATTATCAATGAGCTGTAGCAATCGACTCCTGTCGACTGCTACAGCTCATTTTCTTTCTGCCGTTATCACTGATGACTTCCAAAACTGTGGTAATCACCCCGACTCCTTGCAGACATGGCTCATGCCCGACATCATTGGAGATGATAGCATAAAGGCTGATGATTCTATGTATGGCAAGTCTGCATGGTGCACAATTGAGATTCCACATAACATTAAGGCAGGTAGCTACAAATTAAACTTATTGCTACAGCAAAACGGTAAGACTGTCAGCAACATCCCTTTCACTATAAAAGTGCTCAATCGCAAGCTCACGCTCTCTGATAACTTCCACCTCAATTTCTGGCAACAACCCTATGCTGCGAGCAGATACTACGGTGTAGCTCCTTGGAGCCAAGCACATCTTGACATCCTACGTCCTTATATGCAACTTCTTGCACGTGCTGGACAACGTAACGCTTCAGCCATCCTCTTCTACGAGCCTTGGGGCGTACAGAGCAATGACAAGTTCGATGCGATGATTGAAACGACACGAAAGGCAGATGGTACATGGTCGTATGACTATACAGCCTTCGACCGTTGGATTTCTTTCCTTGACTCTTGTGGAATCAATGGAGATATCAACTGTTTCTCAATGGTGCCTTGGGACATGACTTTCACCTATTATGATGAAGCCTCGAAAAGCTATAAGGAACTTAAAACGACAACTAACAGCAAAGAATACTGCGACTTATGGATTCCATTCTTACGTTCCTTTGCAGCCCACCAGAAGGAGAAAGGTTGGTTTGACAGAACGGTCATAGCAATGGACGAACGCGCCCTCGATGCTATGCAAGACGCCTACCGCATTGCACAGGAAGCTGCACCCGGCATTAAGATGTCATTGGCAGGAAACTACCACAAAGAACTTGTCGATAAAATCTATGACTATTGCATTGCTTGGAAACAACTGTTCACACAAGAAGACCTTGCTTTGAGGAATTCGAAAGGTTGGATTAGCACCTCCTACACGGCTTGTCCCGATGCCATGCCAAATGTTGGCAGCAACAACGAGCCGATAGAAGCAACCTATCTCCCACTCTATTGTATTGCTAATGGGTTCAATGGTTTCCTCCGCTGGGCTTGGATGAACTGGACTGATAACCCAATGTATGACAGTCGCTTTAAGTTGTTCACACCTGGCGACACCTACATCGTATATCCAGGAATGCACTCAAGCCGCCGTTTTGAACATATAATAAGAGGTATTCAAAACGTTGCAAAGATTGAGACCTTACGCAAGGAGTACAAGCAAAAAAGAAATCAGAAAGCTTTACAGCTGTTAGAAGATGCCCTTTCTCAGTTCAAAAATCCAACACCAAACGAGGCTGAATTGAAATCAAGCATAAATAAGATTGAGTTACTGCTCAACAAATAAACATTATAGGGAAAGGTCTTTCAAAACCCGAAGTGATTAAGCCAAAACAAATTAAGGAGGTATTACACAATACTACTATTATATTACGATGAAATTCTTTTCCTGTCATTTATAACAACTCAAGTAAGCCGATTATAAATTTACAAATTTACAGCATACATGAGATGATAAAAATGACAGGAAACGCATTTTTAATGGAATTACCCTATCATCGTCATATTGAGAAACTGAATTAGAATTATTCACAAATGGTTATATCCTACACAATAAAAGAAAAAAAATATTCCTTTCAATCTAATAAATAACATCAAATGGACAAAAAGAGAGCATCTTACAACAAAAAAACTATTTAAATTGCTCATATGTAGGAACTTTTATATCTTTGTAGCAAATAAACAACTTATAAAAATCAAATGGAAGACAAATTAGTTTCTAAACACATATTGGATGCAAGCCAATATGAAGGAAAAGGAAAATGGAAGGGAGTTATACAAGGTTGGGTTGTATTCCTAATTATTTATGGCATTACACGCATACCAAACGTACAGCAAGCTATGTTAGACTTTGCTAATTCGATGAAAGGCGTAGCTTGGCTCTCATCTGGAGTAAACTTTATTATTCATGGTCTATGGATAATTGCAATTCTTTTAGTAATAGGAACGCTGATAAAATGGAAAGAGAAACAGCCCTTCATGGAGTTACAAATCTATGAGGATGGAATCGGCTTTGTAACAATGTTTGGTAAATTGGAACGTGTAGAGCACAATAAAGTTTATTTCCACTACGGAAAATATCAAAAAAGCATTTTCATAGATTGTGCCGTATTGGGTATATCAGCCCATAACATTCCATGGGAGTACTTCTCACAGGCTGACGTTCTACACAAGAATCTTGAACGCTATGCGAACTGGGATATGCATAAGTATCAAAAGAATTAACCTACATTTCAACATTCACAAATGGAAATAAACACATATTACATAATGGCTGTACTTGTTATCTTGTGCGGAATTATAGCAATAGTCATAGGGGTATGGTACAATATCAACTACGGAAAGTTTACACCAAAGATTGAGATCTTTTCAGATGGAACTGGACGTATGCTCTTTCTTGGTGTCTCTGAACGCTGCAAGAAGCAGATGGTTCGTTTCAACGCAGAGTATCAAGTTGGACAAATCATCAATTATCAAGGACAGAAATATGTCATAGAAGAAATCAAGCCTATTACTACAATAGACGTCAAATATCTTGGTCCACGCCATGGTCTTGCTGCGTACTTGAAAAGAGCATAACCCTTAACAAGTGAAAATCGAGTAGAAAGAAAACTAAACCTTTCCTTTCTACTCGATTATTATTTTTAATCTACACGTTTATAGTTCTTTTATTGGGTCTTCAGGATTTTGGAGTGATAAGGTTTTCTACTTAAGGTTAGGTTTCTGACGAAATGTCACACAGAGGCACGGAGTGGACGGAGGATAATTTAACCCCAATCGGTCATTAGACCACAATATGTATAATTCTTATTACTATGGTATTGTTTCCTAACATCTTTTATTTTCTTATCGGTATCTTGTATGTCTTTGTAACTTGACGTAGCCCGCTACGTCTGCATTACAAAGTCAAACAATCTGCTCGATAATAAAACAAAATATGTTTAGCCTCTAATGACCGCATTCTATGTTTCCCACCAAATAAAATCTTGTTTTTAACGTTACTTTTAACAGTTGCGTTCCAAGAGTTCCGATTATTCTCTATCCATTCATCTTTTTGTTACATTTATCTCTTGATATATTCGTATTCTCGATTATACTTTTCTTTTGATACGGCTAATGCCGTTATTACGTGTATGAGTTTGTTCTTTACATTATTCAGTGCTACGCCTTGATGTTTTCCTCTGCTGATAAGCTGTTCAAAATATTGCCTGAACTTGGGTTCCCATCTAACAGTAATTCTTGCAGCCTGTGTGAGTAAGGATTTGAGCATTTTGCTTGCTATTTTACTTACTCTTGCTACCTTATGTACACTTGTTCCAGACTCTTGTGCAAATGCTGCTACCCCCCAATACGTGGCTATCTTCTTTGCATTGCCGCCAAAGTCTTTAAAATTGTTTGTGTAAGCGATAAAGGCCGTGGCATTGATTAAGGATATTCCTTTGATAGAGGTAATGCTGTCGTGGGTTGTCTTGAGTTCATCATCCTCTTCGATAAGTTCCTGCATCTTTTCCTCGCATTTTTTTATGGTGGCTTTTATCTGTTGAATTATCTTGGCTGCACTATCAACAATGAATTTTACATCGCCTAATTCTTTCTTGAAGTCATCCGTAACGTTCTTACGAACATCCATTGCTTTCACCTGAGATACCAGATGCTGGCGGTACAAAAATAATTCCTTGAGCCGAGAAACGTTCTTTGATAAAGGAACGTAACATACTGCCATATCTTGATAACGGTAAGCATAGAGGGCTATCTTTAACGAGTCAGCCTTGTCACTCTTACCTCTGCTAATACCCAAGGATCTTTTAATACGAAGTCCGCTGTCGAGCCATATTGAATAGCCTTTAGCGTACAGGAAGTTGCTTAAAGGCAAAGAGTATTTACCAGTCTTTTCTCCACACAAGAGTAGTTCATCAGGGGTTATCTTCTTTACAGATGACTTTATCCACTTGACAAATGCTTGAAAACCCTCTTTATTGTTAGTAAACTTCTCATGAACAGCAGATTGCACTGCTTCTGAAAAGTTCTGAGTTGCGACAGTCAAGTAATGTCGCATCGAAAGTTTCTTTCGAAAAAAATCAATTCCAATAATATTTTTTTCATATCTTTGTAGGTATAAGTGGAGAGATTAACCGGAAGCAGCTTGACTCAACAACTCTAAATAGTCTCGAAGACTAAGCATTCTATCTGGTCTATGCAGCTTTGACAAGGGGACAAATACGGTCATAGGGCTTTTGAAGCCCATTTTGGGTTCTTGTCTTATTCCTTGTCAGGTTAATTTTTCTCCTTTTTACAACAAAGGTAAGGAAATTAATCCCGGAATAAAAGTTTACTTTTTCTAAATAGATAAACTTATTATTCGATGCAATATCTTTATTTATTGCAATTCATATTGCAAACTTAGAGATTTGGGTTAAAACAAAGCTATGGAAGTCACAGAGGCACCGTCGGTGCATAGAGTGACGGAGCTTGTTTGCCAATTCTATTAGCAATTTATATACAAAGCGTTTACCTCAAAATAGTTATCAAGAATCTGTACGCTACACCTCCGTCGCTCTTTGTGCCGTCGGCACCTCCTTAACATTGCGTTTACCTCCGTCCCCTCCGTGACTCCGTGTGCCTATTATATAAGACTTTAATTTTTTCACTCCATATTTCAAAAAGCCCTTTTGTTTGTAAATAAAAACTCAACACTCAAAAATAAAGAGATGCCTAATTGGATTCGAAAAGACGCCCAATTGGCTTGCAAAAGATGCCCTTTTAAGGTCTTACTAACGCCCTTTTGGAGTCCAATTAAGCACCTTTACAAATACACTCTTATAACTATCTGATTATATGACGATTACAAGAGTGACTAAAACTGTCATTTTGAGTATAAAAACAGCATCTCAAAGTACAGATTTTTTTGTAAACAAATTTCCACCAAACTGTTGCTAAAATAAACAGAGAAAAAAACAATCTATCTCTGCCACCACATTGGTGTTGCGTAATCGTCAGGACCACCTAAAAGTTCGACAGCCTTGTCGTAATTACTACGATTATTAATCTGTTGATTCTTATCAAAAGGTATTCTGTTAGGTGTCAACAATGTATAACCATTTGTTGCCTGTGGTACGGAGAAGATACGAGGATAACCCGTACGACGAATTTCGTTCCATGCTTCCTGCCCATTAGGGAACAAAGCAATCCACTTCTGTGTAATTAAACGCTCCATTTTCTCATCCATAGGCACATTGTCGTCCCATTTAATGGTAATCGTAGAAGCCTTTGCAGCCGCTCCACCAAAGCCACCTAAGGCATCTGCATAGTTAGCTTCTGTCGAGGTGTCATCCAACAAATAGTTTACAACACCATCTGCTCCCCATTGATTGAAAGACAGTGTTACGCCTCGTTCATAATACTCCTTGGCAGTACCACCGCCCATATTCCAACCACGCAAGACGCCTTCCGCCTTACAAAAAGCCATTTCCGATGCAGTGAGCCATAAACTTGGTGTCGTTTCTTGCACATTAACTGTTGAATAAAGACGCTTAGCAACAATGTTACTCCCTATCGCAGCACCAGCCCGGCAACCAATATATTTACGCTGCCCTGCCGTCATAGGCTGTAGGAAATACATACTCATTCGTGGGTCTTTATATCCCGTCATATAACTTTCGATATCAGCACAGACACGACTGTCGCCCCATGAAACAGCAGTTGTCCACAAACCCGACTTATTATAACGAATAGCACAATTTCCTCATTCCCTTCTATGACACCATCTCTCACCGCTTGTTCAGCTAAAGAACGTGCCAACGTTGGTTCTACATTACTGATACGCACAGCAATACGTAGTTTAAGCGAATTAGCAAACTTACGCCACTTATTGAAGTCACCTTTATATACGAGGTCGTATGGTGCAAAGACTATCATTTCCTTAGCCAGTTGCGTGTCAGATGAGATATAAGCAGTAGCCTCGTTTAGGTCATTTATCAGCTGCAAATAGATATCTCGCTGAGATGTATAAACCACCGTATTATCTGCATTCATACTGAGTGGGAAAGGTCCATAGATATCTGTAAAACGCAAGAAAGCCTGTGCACGCAGAATTAATGCCCACGCATAAGAAATATTCTTCTTACCATTCAGTTTGACAACCTCATCAAATGCAGATACCATAGGAGGAGCATAAGAAGCAGGCCAAGCACACCAAGCATTACTTGCATTAAAGAGCGTATGGTTCTTAGGTAATTCCTTGGTGTAGGTTGTATAACGTCCCAGATAATTACCAACGAAGTCTATCATTGTTTGATAGGCATTTTCCTGCTCTGGAAAAGCCACTCCTTGCATCTGAATCAAAAATGAACCGACAGCGTAGTTATCACGCTTCAACTCCTCTGGTGATAGCTTACTGCCTGGTCGGTTAATATCAACGAATTCACCCGTACAGGAAGAAAAGACTGTCAGCAGACAGAAGAAGAAAAACAGTTTCTTTCTACTCAACTTCATGATCTTAGAGTTTTACGTTGATACTAAAGCCCAATGAGCGTTGACTGGGCTGCATGAAATAATCAAATCCCTGATAATAAATATCTGTTGAGGAAGTTGCCTCGGGGTCAAAAGGTGCCTTACAATATAACATCAAGAGGTTTCTTGCTGTCAAAGCGACTGACACCTTTGCGCCACGAATCAGTTTATCAAAGGTATAACCTAAATAAAGCTCCTTGATTCGGGCGTTAGTGGCGCTATAAACGTACTCATCCCAAATCGGTGTTTCCCCTCCAACCACCGTATAATACTTCTCCGTAGAAACCAACTGATTGCCAACTGAAACACCACCATTGTTTCTCAGTTCTGCTGTCTTCCTTGAAACGCCATACGAATCCATAAAAGCTTGCGTCTGTGACACGCAGACACCACCTAAACGGGCTGTTATCAACATTCCAAGTTCTATTCCCTTCCATGAGAAATTATTGCTCAAACCAAGTTGCGCCTTAGGTAAACAGAACCAACTAACTTAGGTGAAGCTAACTCCATCTGCATCACCTGCCCATCGGAATTGAGCAAAACATTCCCTTGTGCATCACGCTTAAAATCTGTGAATGTATAGAGATCCCCCATCGTACCGCCTTGCGTCAATATCACCTCACACCCATTCAAACCGCCTTGGCGCAAAGTTTCATTAGGATTATCAAGTAATCTAACAACCCGGTTACGGTTTGTACTATAAGTCATATTGGCTGCCCAACGAAGATTACTCCACTTCTTGCTATAGCCGATGCTCAATTCTAAACCTCGATTCTGTACGTCTCCTGCTTGAATATACTCACGATTAAACGCCCCACCAAGTGTAATAGAACGAAGGAAGGTTTGATTCTTCGTATCTGATTGGTACAACGTGAACTTTACAGACATAGCTTCTTTAAACAGATGTGCCGTCATTCCTGCTTCCCAAGAGTTCGTACGCTCTGGATAGAAGTTGTCTGGAAACTTATAAGTAACCGTATGGTAAGTACCAGTAGAAGGAACATACTCATACCGCCAAGCAGAGGAAATATTAGGAGAAATGGCAGAACCCACTGATGCCCACGAAGTACGGAACTTCAAAAAGTCAACGAACTTTGGCAATTTGAGCATCTTTGAGAGAATAGCCGACATACCCACAGAAGGATAGAAGAAGGACTGTTGGGCTGTATTACTAAGTGAAGAGTCCCAGTCGTTACGCCCTGTTACCGTAAGATAAACCCGTTCTTGCCAGCCTAACTCCACACTCCCAAGTACGGAGTGAATTGCATGACGCGTGATATCAAAGATTGGACGGTTATCTCCCGACACTCTATTATAATCTATTCCATTAGGAGTAAAGATATTTGAAGGCGCTTTTAAACCTCCTTGAAAGCCTGACACGTCATAGGATGTATGTGAGAAAGCACTACCAACGTTTGCTACCAGCGAGAGAGCACCCCACCGTTTAGTAACGTCAGCCATAACATCTGCATAGAAAGAACGGTCATTTATCTTGCAATAACTATAATATCCGTAAGGCGAATGAGCGAAGATATCAAGCGTTGAAGCGTATCGTTTGTCTTCCAATTTATTTACAGCTTCATCCCAACGAAGTCTTCCTTCAAGGGCAAACCAATTCGTAAGATGATACTTCACACCAAGGTCAGTGAGGTATCTGTTACGCTTTGTTGTCTTCAACATACGGTTCGTAACCCAATAAGGGTTTTGCATCTTCAAGTCATCTCCATAGTTCCAGTTCTGCAAATTGATATTGCGCACTACGTCATAAGTCTCAAACTCCTTTATAGCATTAAAGTTCTCACCACGCGGAAAAAGATAAACAGAGGTCAGCGGATTGAAGTATTGTCCCTGTGCCAACATATTCTTGTCATTTTCTCTGACGAACTTAAAGGAGAAAGTTAGCCTTAACTTATCCTCCAATGCGGTAAATACATTTTTAAATGTAAGGTTATAACGTTGGAAATCGTTGTTAGGAATAATACCAGACACCGTCGATGAACCTAAAGATAGGTATACTTGATTACGCTCAGTACCTGCCGTCAGACTTGCATTATTCGTAAAGTTGACTCCTGTACGGAAGAAATCCTTTGGCGTATAACCACCAGTACCCGACGTATTCTTCGTTCCCCATGACTTCATCTCATTGGCACGATTGCCGTATTCATTCTGGAAATCAGGTAAGACAAACGGAGAAAGGAATTGTGTACTTGTAGAAAACTCCACCAATGTCTTCCCCACTCGACCCGATTTTGTCTTGATCATCACTGCACCCTGCGCTGCGGCTGATCCATAGAGGGCTGCTGCAGCAGCACCACTAAGCACCGACACACTCTCAATATCATCAGGATTAATATCCGAAATGCCCTCTGCACCAGGCTGTATCGAATAGATACCTCCCTTCACATCATCATTACTACGATTGTTAATAGGAATACCATCGACCACATAAAGCGGTTGATTGCTCTGCGCTAAAGACTTCGGACCACGCATTACCACACGTGCTGCACCGCCCATTCCTGCTGCTGACTCATTGACAGAGATACCAGCCATCCTACCCGCCAAAGCATTAGCAATATTAGTTGTCTTCACCTTGTTCAACTCGTCACCATCCATCTGCTTGACATTATAGTTCAAAGCTGTACCCGAACGGCTGATACCCAAAGCTGTTACAAAGACTGCCTCTAACTCATAGGGACTCTCCTTCAACACAAACAACTGATTGTTTCTATTCTCTATACGCGTTTCTATCGCATCAAAACCGATACAAGAAATAACCAAAATAGGGTTAGGTGTTTCTGATTTTAGAACAAATTTACCCTCTAAATCAGACAGCGCACGCACCTTTGAACTACCCTTTACCATGATGGTTGCACCAATAAGCGGATTACCCTCTACGTCTTGCACCTGCCCATTAAAGGTATAGAGCGTTGGCGCAACAGGCTCCTCTCTCTTACGTTGTTGGTAAGCAGCTTCCGTACTATTCGTATATCTATTTTTAATAGCTGGTTTTTCCTTCTTCAGATAGATAATATTATCGATGATTTTATAAGTTATCCCCGTATTTTCAAAGAGTCTATTCAAGACAAAATCAATCGGTAGATTACTTATAGAAACAGCATTAACCTTCTGTTTTCCAAGCGCATCATCATAGAAAAAGCGATACTTAGTTTTCGACTTAATCCGTTGTATAACAGTCTTTAAATCAGTTTGGTTTGTTGTTAGTGATACCTGTGCAGAAACACTATGTACACCTATCATCAAAAGAAAGGCACACATAAACGTTCTGAGGGAAAGTAATACTTTCAGACGACCATCTATCACCATGGAATCAGTTTAAATAGTATTATTCTTACAATACACTAACAAAACATTGAGTTTACATACACAAAGATAGTCAATTATCTTTATTTAATGAAGATGCCTCATACCCATTTCACATAAATTAACCCCTTCATTCCTCTTTACAAGTATAAAAAGTGTATCTTTGTTCATAAATATTGAAATTCTCCTGCTAACAACATTGCAAAAAATAAAGTTGTAGATAGGATAGAACCATAGTAAGCAGGATTAAAGAATAAACAATGACATTACCAGAACAAAGGTTCCGACAGATATTTAGGGCATTATATCCCTCCCTCTCCTTCTATGCTACTCGTCTTGTACAAGACGATGAGGCAGAGGATATCGTACAGGAAGCTTTCATGGAGTTATGGAAACGAAAAGAAGACATTGAAGACGAAAGTCATATCAAGGCTTTCCTTTATCGTATTGTTTATACTCGTGCACTCAATGTCATTAAGCACCGCACCGTTGTCAACAACCATGCTGACAGCGTGAAGAAAGTAACTCAGTTCAAGTTAGACTATTATGACCCAGAGGCTAACGACGTAATGGGCTACATAGAAGGACTGGAGACAAGAAAGCAAATCAACGATGCCATCAGCGAACTTCCTGCTAAATGTCGTGAAGTTTTCATACTGAGTTATCAGCACGATAAGAAAAACAAGGAGATTGCAGAGCAGTTAGGAATCTCGATTCGCACTGTTGAGGTACATTTATACAAGGCTTTGAAGACTTTAAGAACAAGGTTAAAGCGACATACTTAAGGACTTTTCAAAGAAAAAGTATGTGGCAAGAAATTTATAGTAGTTATAAGTGGCATCTCTTAAAAGTTTAAACACAAAAAGTAGACCTTATACTCCAAACCGCAAAACACCTCGCTTTGTCCTAATTTTTCACATATTGCTTTTATAAAGGCCACAAAATGGCTTGCAATTAACGCCCTTTAGGCTTGCAAAAGGTGCCCTTTTGAGGTCTTACTAACGCCCTTTTGAAGTCCAATTAACCACCTTTTAAAATCCTTATTCACAACTATCTGATAGTAAAACAACTTACAAATGTACTAAAAATAATTCACTTTTATGCCATTTTTCCACCTTTTCTTCGAATATTTTGTCAATATATTTCCTTGCTTTTTTGAGATAAATTCCCCACGGAGATACGAAGCTAACAGCGCTTTTATTTAAAGACACGTAGCCCACAGAGGCATCGATGGCGTAAGAAGTAAAGGAATATAACAACAATATTTATTGAGAAGAATACGCCATCAACCCTTAGTTAGCAACGTAAACACATTATATAATCAGATGATATATCAATCTTTATAACATTTTTTTATTAATTCCTATTACGTAAAAAGACGAATTAGGTTGTTATAAGAAGTGAGTAGCAGGAAAACTGCTGACTAAAATATTAAAATACAATACGCCTCAGTTGAAACAAAACAGAATGAGTGAAATAAATAACAAGACCATTAAAGACTATCTTATTGGCAAAGCAACAGCCAAGGAGATGGAGCAGCTGGCTGAATGGCTGGCGGTCTCGGAGGAAAACCAAAAGGAATTCTTCGAGATGGAGTTGGCTTTCCATTTAGGAAAGAACAACTCGTTGGCTACATCTAAGAAATTGAAGAAGCAGAGACTAAACTATTTGACCAAATCACTGAATACGAAGAACAGAACAGAAATAAGAATAAACTTTATTTCCTCCGCTATGCTGCAGCAATTATTGTTGCCGTATTACTGATTGGAGGAGGACTCTTTGCATATCTTCACCAGTCTGCAGAAACTATCACTGTTGCAGCGATGAACGAGGTAAAGAAAGTCGTTTTACCTGATAATTCTACCGTTTGGCTCAACAAGGGAGCTACAATTAGTTATGCAGATAACTTTGAGGGCGACGAGCGTAAGGTAAACTTAAAGGGCGAAGCACTGTTCCACGTAACAAAAAATGCTGAAAAACCATTCATTGTAAACAGTGATGGAGCATCAGCAAAGGTATTGGGAACAACCTTCAACTTTAAAGATCAAGCTGCTGATGGAAAAGAGGTTATCAGCTTGATAGAAGGTAGATTGGAAGTAACAGGACTGAACGGAGAAGGAAAGGTTGTCCTTCATCCCAACCAAAAGGCTACTGTCAGCAAGGATTCCAAGACCATTAAGACAGAAAATAGTTATGCACTTGCCGACGCTGTATGGCGTGACGACATAATCCCATTTAACAATATGCGAATCAATGAGATTGCTAAAATCCTTGAACAACTCTACGATTACAAGATTATTGTTGACGCTAAGTTAGACCACACAAAAACTTACACAGGTGTTATCAAGAGAAACAAGGATATAAGAAATGTCTTAGACGGACTTTCTTATACCATCTCTTTCCACTACAACATTCACGACAAAGAGATAACCCTCTCAGAATAAGTATCTGAGAGAGCTATCTTTTTGCCACGAAACGTCTAAATTAGTTTCTTAAATTTTCATTACCTAACATAGACATGAGAAAACTTTACGCGCTTTCTTATAGGAGCACTCGCCCCTTTATGTTCGTATGCTCAGACCACTTTCCCTGAGTGGCAGAGTCAGTACACCACTGGTTTGAACAAGATTGAGCCACATGCCTACGTCCTTCCTTATAGCTCGGTTGATAAGTTACAACAACCAGGTGGCTATGAACAGTCAGATTATTATATGTCGCTCAATGGCAAATGGAAATTCCATTGGACTAAGAATCCAGATAATAGACCAAAGGATTTCTTCCAAAACGACTTTGCTGTGCAGGGTTGGAATGACATCAACGTACCAGGTAACTGGGAGCGTCAGGGCTATGGGCTGCCTATCTATGTAAACGAAACATACGAATTTGATGACAAACTCTTCCAATTTAAGAAGAATCCTCCCCTCGTTCCATATGCACAGAACGAAGTTGGCTCTTATCGTCGCACCTTTAAGATTCCTTCAACATGGAAGGGTCGTCGTGTAGTTCTTTGTTGCGAGGGTGTTAAGTCATTCTTCTATCTTTGGATAAACGGTACTTACGTTGGTTATAACATGGGTGCTAAGATGCCTTCAGAGTGGGATATTACAAAGTATCTGAACGATGGTGAGAACACTATCGCTATGGAAGTCTATCGTTGGGCATCAGGTTCTTACCTCGAGTGTCAGGACTATTGGCGCATAAGTGGTATCGAGCAGGACGTTTACCTCTACTCTACTCCAACACAATATATCGCCGATTACATCGTAACCGCAGGTGTTGACAAGCAGGACAACGGCTCTTTCAATGGTAATTTTAGCCTTACTACAAATATTAAAGGTGCAGGAAGCGGTAGTGTAAGCTATGTTCTAACCGACGAGAAGGGCAATACTATCCTCTCAGAAGATAAGGCTGTCAGCGCAAAGAACAATGATGAAATGGTGAATTTCACCACAAAGACCGTCCAGAACGTTGCTGCGTGGAGTGCTGAACATCCTAACCTCTATACCCTTCTTATCACTTTAAAAGACAAGAATGGTAATGTTACCGAACAAACTGGTAGTAAGGTAGGCTTCAGAACAATTGAAATTAAGAACAAACAGCTCTGCGTGAACGGAACACCTATCCTCGTAAAGGGTGCCAACAGACATGAGCATTCAGAGTTAGGACGCACCGTAAGCAAGGAACTCATGGAACAAGATATCCGTTTGATGAAGCAGAATAACATCAATCTTGTACGTTGTTCTCACTATCCTAACGACTCTTATTGGTACCAACTTTGCGATAAATACGGCTTGTATGTTATCGATGAGGCAAATATTGAGTCTCACGGAATGGGTTATGGCAAGGAGTCTTTGGCAAAGGATAGCACATGGCTGACTGCTCATATGGACAGAACGCGTCGCATGTATGAGCGTTCAAAGAACCACCCAAGTATCATCATCTGGTCATTGGGTAATGAGGCGGGTAATGGTGTGAACTTTGAACACACCTACCGGTGGTTGAAGAACGCTGACAAGACACGTCTTATCCAGTATGAACGTGCTGAGGAGAATTTCAACACAGACATCTATTGTCCTATGTATCAGTCGCTCGACCACATGAAGGCATATGCAAAACGTACCGACATAACACGTCCTTACATCATGTGTGAGTATCTTCATGCTATGGGTAACAGTTGTGGTGGCATGAAGGATTACTGGGATTTGATCGAGTCAGAGCCTATCTTGCAAGGTGGTAGCATATGGGACTGGGTGGATCAGTCTTTCCGTGAGCTTGACAAGAATGGTAACTGGTATTGGAGTTACGGTGGTGACTACGGTCCAAGGATGTACCAAGCTTCGATAACTTCTGTACAAACGGACTCATCGCTGCTGACCGCACTCCTCATCCACACCTTTCTGAGGTGAAGAAAATCTATCAGAACATCAAGTCTGAGCTCGTTTCAAACGAGAAGGGCATTACAATAAAGGTAAAGAACTGGTTTGATTTCACCGATCTGAATGCTTACCAGCTCAACTGGCAGATTGTTAATGAGATCGGAAAAGTTATTGCGAAGGGAACACAACACGTAGATTGTGCTCCACATGAGACGACAACAATCACGCTCCCTGCTGTTTCTGCAACAACAGATAAGGAGCAGTACCTCAACCTTGAGTGGTATCCTGCTAATGATGCATTGATTCTTACAAAGAATGATGTTGTAGCATACGACCAGTTTGTACTGAAGAAAGCAAGCGATTGCACGACCTTCCTCCCACGTGAGAAGCAACGCATGACGTATAAGGTGAACGAGAACACAGGTGAGTTGACCTCGCTGAAGAGTGGCAACCAGGAGTTCCTCGAAGCGCCACTGGGCCTAAGTCTCTACCGTCCAGCTACCGACAACGATGGTCGTGACCAGTTCGGTGTAAGAGTATGGCGCAAGGATGGTATCGATTCTATCAGTCAGAAGGTTACAAAGATTACCCGTACTAAGGACGTGACACGTGCAGAAGCCGACATTATCGGTAAGAAGGGCAATGTAATCGGTAAGGCTGTCTTCACCTATCAACCACAGAAGAATGGCGCATTGGCAGTGAAGGTTGACTTTACTCCAGACACAGCAGCTGTCAAGGCACTTGCACGTCTTGGGCTTACCTTTCGCGTAAAGGATACATTCGGCAAGGTTGAATACAATGGTCGTGGTGATATTGAGACTTACAATGACCGCAAAGCCGCTGGTTTTATTGGACGTTACAATACTACTGCAGAGGCTATGTTCCACTATTATGTGAAGCCACAGGCAACGGGTAACCGCACGGATGTACGATGGGTATCCATCTCTGACACACGTAATCGTCTGATGATAGCTGCAAAGACTCCATTCCAGTTCTCTGTAACTCCTTTCTCTGACAGCGTTATCGACCGTGCGACACATATCAACCAGCTCTCACGTGACGGTCTGCTTACCGTACACTTAGATGCCAATCAGAGTGGTGTTGGTACCGCTACTTGTGGTCCAGGCGTTGCAGAGAAGTATCGTGTATCTGTTAAGCCAACAAGCTTTGAGTTTGTACTCTACCCTGCTATGGCTAAATAAATAGCACATAGTAAGAAACTATAACAAAGCCCTGTTCCCTTTGCTTACAATCAGTAAGGCAGAAAGGAACAGGGCTTTTTGCGCTCTATAGACTTCAACTTGAAACGCAATTAGCGGTCAGCACCATTGGTGCTTACCATCCACACAACATGTGTTAGGCATCAACACGTCAACTAAAGATAGCAAGAAAGGAATATTAAGGTCGTTATAACAAAGAATGTAAGATGCTAACCTCTAACAAAAAAGAGAGAAGTTAACCAGATAACACTTATAAAGAAATAATTATTTACGTAAAAAGAAACATCTATTTTCACGTAAATAATTATAAACCGACCAGCTAAAGAATATGTGAACCAGTCAAAGCCCAGTAAGCAACACCAAGAACTACCGCTGCAATGATAATACGGAAGATGCAACCAGTTATCTTCTTAATGAGATAGATACCGATAACCAAGACAGCAAGTAAGCCGATAAAATATTGTAAATTCTCCATTGGGTATTATTTGATTACTTAAATAAATGTCTGAACACTTGAGGCACTGGTGTCTCGAACTCCATACGCTGATGTGTAACAGGATGATGAAAACAGAGTACGTATGCATGTAGACAAAGACGATGAAGTGGATCATCACCATTACCATACTTTATGTCACCGCAGACAGGATGTCCCATATCGGCAGAATGTACACGAATCTGGTTCTTACGACCTGTCTCTAACTGATACTCAACAAGGCTGTGCGCTACCGTACGATCAAGTACATGGAAATGCGTAACGGCGTATTTCCACCATTATCCACTGGCGAACTATAGGTTACGTATGACTTATTATCCTTTAGCCAATTGGCAATCGTACCTTCATCATGCTCCATCTCACCACTGACTACAGCCACATAACGACGGTCATAAACGATATTATGCCAGTCATGTTCAAGTAACTGCTCCGTCTGTATGTCCTTAGCATAAATCATCAGTCCTGATGTATCACGGTCAAGTCGATGGACAACATGTGCCGTACACTTCTGCTTTGTCTTACGGAAATAATCGTCAAGAACAGTTTTCACATTCAATGAAGAATGGCCGGCAGCCATTGAAAGAATACCAATGTTCTTTTCAATCACTACCAAAAATCTGTCTTCATAGACAATCTTCACATAGCGACTACGGAAGAGATCGTTCTTCTTGCTCTTGCTAACAGATATCTTGTCGCCAGCCTTCAGTGGATGGTCAAACTGTGTAACGCACTTACCATTCACCTTGATACCACGATTCTGTAGCGTTGCCTTAACCTTACTCTTACTCTCATTCAGGTTAGCCAGCAACCATTCAAGCAACGGAGCGGGGGCCGTCACCTTATAATGCTTATATTTTTCTTCTGTATATGGGTTCTTTCTTATCATACTACAAAAGTACAAAGAAATAATGATTAAAACTATTACACGCCTAATAAATCATCCGAATGATCTACGACTGAGATAAAACAGCTAATATATTGCTTTCCTATAATAAGGTTGTCAATACGCTCAATGCCGTTTTAGAACATCTTAACCCACTCACGAAAGCGTGCAACACCTTCTTCGCCAAACTTGGAAAGACTTGCTATTGCCTGCTCAATCGTCTTCTCTTCATCAAGATGAGACTTGGAAAAGAACTTATCAGCATAACAAATTACCTTCTCTTCCATGGTTTCAGGGAGGAAGTCTTGCTGAGGAAGTGGTAGCTTTGTGCAATGATTTGGCTACGAGTGATACCCGCTCCAGTATGACGTTCACAAACGCGAGCATGTCGAGGGAAGCCTTCTGCACGCAACATCTCTGCACCAATACGACCATGACAGATATAAGGCTCGGTGCCGAAACATTGTATACCTGGGGCATTGCAACGAACAATACCTATATCATGCAGCATAGCAGCTTCCTCTATAAACTGACGGTCAAGCGATAACGCTGGATGACGATCAGCAATAGCAAGTGCTTTATCCGCTACAGCACGACTATGAACAAGAAGGATATGACGTAGTTCGTTATCCTCGGGATAGTATTTATTGATAATTACTTGGTAATCCATATCACGAAAAAAAGCCACACCTCCTCTCCCAGTCGGCTTACACCGCCATGAATGAGGAGCCGTGGCCCTATCATTTATAATAATGATTCTTTATTCTTCGTGTGCTCTCTCGATGTAAGCGATAACGTCGCCCTTGTCTACCTTAGCACCCTGCTTAGCGTTGATTTCCACCAACTTACCACCAAGGGCAGCAGGAACAGTTACAAACTCACCCCAAGGAGCCTGAATGTAGCAGAACACATCACCTTCTTTATACTCCTTACCGATGAATGGTTCGATAGCTGGAGCAGCCTCACCATCACCCTGGAATTCCCAGAAGAGCTGACCCTTAACAGGAGAAACAATAGCATCAGCCTTAGCATGCTTGAATGCTGCTGCCTCCTCAGGGCTTACCTTTGCACCGAGTTTAGCATCCTTTGCAGCCTGAAGGTCAGCAAGGAAGTTCTTCTTAGCCTGTCCGCTCTTGTAGTTACGGTACTGCTCTGGGTGCATAGCCAACTCGAAGAGTTCCTCATCATCCTGTCCGTAATCCCATCCGTTCTCATCCATTTCCTTACGGAAGTCGTCAAGAGCGTTTGTAAGTAAGGTGTGAGGATCGGCATCAGTAAACTCAAGACCCTTCTGCTTAGCAAGGTCTTTCAACTCCTGACATATCTCACCAGGAACACGACCACTCTTACCAAGAATCATACCCCACATAGAATCGTCCATCATTACGAAACGACCCTTACCCTGCTCAAGGGTGAGGAGGTTCATAAGGGCAATGTTCTTTGTATATTGTGAGAATGGAGTTACCAATGGAGGATAACCTACGCGTGGCCATACATATGCCACCTCATCGAACAACTTAACGAGCATATCATCTACAGAAAGCTCTGGTTCGCCCTTCTTCTTGCGGAGGTTATTGATAGTTGAACGAATACCACCAAGGTCAGCCATCATAGAACCCATCATACCACCTGGCAAACCACACTCAAGGAGCAATGAACTCATAATCTTGTTCTGTGGGTTGATGAAGTAGCCGAGCCACTCATCAATAAACTCCTGAGTCATAGCACGTGCCTTCATGTAGGCATCCATGTTGATTTCTGGTACATCAAAGCCAGCGTTCTTCAACATGCTCTGTACAGAGATAACGTCTGGGTGAACCTTACCCCATGACAATGGCTCAATAGCAACATCAAGAATATCAATACCATTCTTGGCTACCTCAAGCATAGAAGCCATTGACAAACCTGGACCAGAGTGACCGTGATATTCAAGAATAATGTCTGGATGTTTCTCCTTAATGCGACGAGTCAGCTCCCCAAGGAATGCAGGCTGACCGATACCAGCCATATCCTTCAAACAAAGTTCCTCTGCACCAGCTGCAATTTCTTCATCAGCCAACTTACAGTAGTACTCAATTGTATGAACAGGAGAGGTAGTGATACAGAGTGTTCCCTGTGGAGTCATACCAGCTTCCTTAGCCCACTTCAATGCAGGCGCAATATTACGAATATCATTCAGACCGTCGAAAGACGAGTGATATCCACACCCTGAGCATGCTTTACACGATACATCAATGCACGAACATCATCAGGAACAGGATACATACGCAAAGCGTTCAGACCGCGGTCAAGCATGTGCGTCTTGATACCAGCTTCATGCAGAATCTTGGTGTAGGCACGTACAGAGTCGTTTGGGTTCTCACCAGCTAAAGATTAACCTGTTCAAATGCACCACCATTGGTTTCTACACGTGCAAAACAGCCCATCTCAACGAAGACTGGTGCGATACGAACTAACTCATCCTTACGTGGCTGGAACTTACCAGAGCTCTGCCACATGTCTCGATAAATGAGACTGAACTCAATTTTCTTTCCCATATATATTTTCAATATGTTACTTAATGAAGGGATTGCAGCATGCAATCTGACCTGCAAAATTAGATAAAAATTTCCAAAAAACGACTGACCGCTAATATTTTTTGCAATAATTGACTATCTTTGCAGTCTAAAAGTTAGTACATGAAGAAAATGTTTTTCCCTCTCTTCGGCTTTGCACTGCTTTTCCTTACAGCTTGTTACAACCAAGTATCGACTGGAGATCACAGTGCTATCGATGTTGAGGTTCAAATGAAAGGTGATAGTACACGCTACGGATTGGCGTGCGACGGTTGCTCTGATTCTATAATTGTTCTCCTACCAAATGAGGGAGGTGACCCTGTAAAGTTTGACATTGTAACAGCAAAACGCAATGGCATGGTTTATGGTACACCTGAGATAGGCGACGAATTAGCTATTGTCCCTAATCCTCTTGACCCCTTTGAGGCAGAAATGGTTATTAATCTTGAACAAATGAAAGGTACATGGACTTTCCAAGTCTTGCCAAAGTTGAAGCCTAACCCTACGAAGACAGAGGAGGAAATATTGGCTGGCATGAGCGATTCTATGAAGGCTGCCTTGTTTACACCGCGTGAGTATGGCTTTACACTGAAGAGTTATAACCAAGCTTCGCCAGTGGGTTATGTCATGAAAGCTAACTCTTTGGAAGATGAAAGTCCTGTGGAATATCCTAAGGTGACTGTTTATACGAGCTGGCACATCTTCAACGGTAGACTTTATATCTATAAAGACACACTTGACGAACAGGGACACCGCATCCCACAAGACTCTGTCGGCTTTGACTCTGGTTCTATGCGCTACCTCTCTGAAGACTCTATGGCTGCTCTTTTTGGTAAGAAAGTGATGCAGTATCACCGCAAGAAGAATGCTTTGGAAGCAAACAAAGAAGCTCAAAAAGCAGAAGAGAAGAACGCTATTATACAGAGTTTTAAGAAATAAATATGGTTCTTCCGTTAAATCTATAGATGATTCTTACATAGTTTTAACGGAAGAACTGAAAGTAACTTATTAAACAAAAATGATAGGATAAAAACTATCAAACTACATATTTTATTATAACTTCCCGACGCAAGATACCTTTTCTTATTAATACCTCAAAGACGTGGATAGGGATTTGAAAAAACATTACATAATTTCAAATAAAACATCTATAAATAAGGACAAAAATACATATAAAAGGCAGACTTGTAACCAAAAGGAAATCAGTTAGTTAGAAAGTAGCATATCAAAAGATGCTTAATTGGACTTCAAAAGGGCGTTAGTAAGGGGCTTAAAGGGCACCTTTTGCAAGCCAAAAGGGCGTCTTTAAGAAGCCTAAAGGGCATGTATTAGACTTAAGTCGTCTGAAAATAGTTTACATATATTGCATCATCAAGGAATAAGTTGTTTGTAGAAAACGGTTAGACACCAAATCTATTCACATTTTACCTTGTATTTATTCCCCTTTGTGAGAGCATCTAATTGGGGATAGTTATCGTAAAAATATGAGCGTTGTAATCTAATAAACCGATTTAGGTTTAATCTTTTCAAGCACAAGATTTGGCTGTTATTACAATTTTATATACCTTTGTACAGATAATTATAGAGGTAATTCAGCCGTCATATACATAGGCGAAAGAGCCTTTCACAACCAAGGCAGCAATGCCGTTATAAAAAGGAGACCACTACAGGTTTTAAGAATATGAAGAAATTAATAGCGTTGTTTTCAATCATAACAATACTCTCCTTCTCTTGCTCAATCATCGTTTCAGCACAGGCACCAGCTAAAGCAGCGACCGCAGCTACTGCTGACACACTTTCAGATGATGCACTGAACGAGACAGGTGTAGCCGATACAGCAACCGTTAAAACCCCAACCGCACAGGATGCAGGCATTCATCAGTCATTGAAGCGTAAGTTTATTGAGGGTAATGCTGGCTTCATGTCGTTGGTAGCATTAGCTTTGGTGTTAGGCTTAGCATTCTGTATTGAACGCATTATCTATCTAAGTCTTTCAGAAATAGATGCCAAACGATTTGTTGGTAAGTTGGAAGATATGATTGTTGCAGGCGAGATTGAACAGGCAAAAGCACTGAGCCGTGACACACGTGGACCAGTAGCTTCCATCTGTTATCAAGGTCTGTTGCGTATAGACGATTCTATAGAAAATATCGAACGTAGCGTTACCTCATACGGTAGTGTTCAGAGTGCTAACCTTGAGAAGGGCTGTTCATGGATTACACTCTTCATTGCAATGGCTCCATCACTCGGTTTCCTTGGAACCGTTATCGGTATGGTTATGGCATTCGATCAGATTCAAGAGGCTGGCGATATTAGTCCAACGATTGTGGCATCAGGTATGAAGGTGGCTTTGATTACAACCATCTTCGGTATCATCGTAGCCCTCGTACTGCAGATATTCTACAACTATATCCTCTCAAAGATTGACCATATCACAGCACAGATGGAAGAATCAGCCATCTCATTGTTGGATGCAATCATGAAATATAAACTTAAGAGAATTCAGAATTCATAATTCACAATTCATAATTATGATTACTTATGAGTCACAATACATTAACAAATACTCGAATGGGAGCCTATTAGTAAGCAAGAATTATGATATTCATATTCAACTATTCTTACCAAGTTTCCTTCTGTAACAAACATAGAAGACATCGGTAATCATAATTATGAATTATGAATTTTGAATTCTGAATTAAAGAAGTAATCATAATTATGAATTGTGAATTGTGAATTCTGAATTAAAGGAGTAATCATAATTATGAATTGTGAATTATGAACTATGAATTAAAGAAGTAATCATAATTATGAATTTTGAATTATGAATTAAAAAGTGGTATGATGAAAATAAAAGGTATAGCAAAGATGGACGAGGAACGCATATCACAGCGTGTCCTCTACGTGATAGTAGCATTATCAGCTATTGTCTTTTTGGCATTCTATCTCATTGGCTATGACACCCCTTTTGCAGGCAATACAGCATTCAATGCACCTATGCTTACCGACGTTTTGCTTGGGTTTATGTGGGGATTGCTTGCTATCACAACTACAGCCTCTATCGTTGCCGTAGTTCGAGGCATACGAAGAGCTAACCGAAGTGAAGGAATGACGAATGGTATTCCTGCAAGAAGGATTACCTATACTACATATGGAATAACAGCACTCATCTTACTCTTGACCTTTGTTTCGGTTCTACGCAGACAATGATGGTCAATGGAGAGAACTTCACAGATAGCTTCTGGCTTCGTATAACAGATATGTTTGTGAACAGTTCACTACTTTTACTTGTTCTTGCAGCAGGAGTAGTAGCCTTTGGAGCGACTCGTTATTACAGAAAGGGACGCGGAAAATGATGTTTCGTAAGAGAGAACGAAGGAAAGTTCCTATACTAAATACGACGTCAACGGCAGATATTTCGTTCATGCTGTTGATATTCTTCCTTGTTGCCTCTTCTATGGACCTCGACAAAGGACTGTCACGTCAGTTGCCTGCTATCGACAAAACAAAGACACCACCTGCTGCCGTTGATAGCAGAAAAGTAATGCGTATTGTTATCGATGCGAAGAATCAAGTGACACTTGATGGAAAGGCTGTGACGATGAAGGAGCTCTTACAGCGTGCAACACAGCTTATTCAAACTAACGGAAAGGGGCATCTTATCCAGTTACAGAGCAGCCGTAACGCTTCATACGATACTTATATCCACGTGCAAAACCAATTAGTTGCAGCATATAACACACTTCGCAACCAACGCGCACTCAATCTTTTTGGAAAAGAGTTTGAGCTATGTAGCTACGAACAGCAGAAGCAAATAGCCGACGAAATACCTATGCGAATATCAGAGGTGTATACTGTTAGTAAGGCAGACAACACAGAGAAAGGGGGTACGGAATGAAACTCTATCGCGGAAGAAATCATGAGATTCCTGCATTGAACACAGCTTCTATGCCCGATCTTATCTTTTCTATTCTTTTCTTCTTCATGTTAGTTGTACACATGAGGAAAGCAAACGTACACGTAAAGTACCAAGTGCCAATGGCAACAGAGCTTTCACGCATGTATAATAATTCAACTATACAGCACATCTATATTGGTCGTCCTATCAATAGCCTTGGACAAGTAGAAGGAGAGAAGATGGTTGTACAATTAAATGATCATATCACAACGATTCCTGAAATAAAGAAATATCTGATTCAACTCTCTGCTGCTTTACCGCCAGAACAGCGCAAGGAGCTAAGTGTAAGCATCAAGGCAGACCGCCATGCAGATATGGGTACAATTATGGATCTCAAACAAGTGTTGAGAGAGGCTAACGTGTTGAATGTCAACTTTACAGCCACAATGAGTAGGAATAACAAACTGAAGTAGGTTATAAAGTTGTAATTTGTTGTAAAAAACGACTTTTTAACTTGCTTATTAAGAGTTTTTTTAATACCTTTGTAAGCAAAATCAAATTGTAAATAATGGCACATAGAAGTTTAGATCGTCTTGATAAGAAGATTCTGCACCTCATTTCTGAGGATGCAAGAATTCCATTCCTTGAGGTTGCACGTGCATGTAACGTCAGCGGTGCAGCCATTCATCAACGTATTCAGAAGTTAACAAATCTTGGAGTAATTAAGGGTTCACAGTTTATTATAGACCCAGAACGTATTGGTTATGAGACCTGTGCATTCATTGGTTTGAACCTTAAGAATCCTGAGAAATTTGATGATGTTGTTGAAGCTCTGCGTCAGATTCCAGAGATTGTGGAGTGTCACTACACCACAGGTGAGTATGACCTCTTCTTGAAGATTTACGCATACAACAACCATCACCTTATGTCTGTCATTCACGACAAGCTGATGCCACTTGGTCTATCACGCAGCGAGAGTTCAATCTCTTACAATGCTGTTATCGACCGCACCTTACCTATCGAGGGCATGAAGGTTGCTGACGTCGTTCTGGATGATGATGAAGAGGACGAGGAGTAAAAACATTTCTACCTATAATTAATAGAGTAGAATAGACTAATATCCTTTTATAAAGGATGACAAATAAAAAGAAACCCGTACAACATTTGTGCGGGTTTCTTCATTTTCAAACTCTCCTACCCTATTCAACCAATAGATTTCTCGATTATATCAGCTCTTATCACGTCACTTTTTACACATTATCGAGTGTGAAAAATATTGACATAAAAATCAGTAAAAAGCCTCTTTTTTATGCCCAAAACAAACAAAAGCGGTACCCTTGTAACTTGCTATTAACCAAATAGTTGCACAATAGCATTTCTAAAGGTGCTTAACAAGGGTTCAAAAGGGCGTTAGTAACACCTCAAAAGGGCATCTTTTAGAAGCCAATTGGGCGTTAATTCAAACACAGTTAAGCATCAATTAAAATTGGCTATGTGATTTTTCTTTACAAAATCAATAAATATAAAGACTTTAAGAAAGGACCTAATAAGAGGTACTGAACTCACAGAAACATTATCATTTTATAAATAAAAAAGTCCTCACAAGCAGAAATATACTTGCGAGGACTTCTCAATATAATTTATTTTAAGCTGTAGAACAATTTACGAGCGACACATTACTACTTGAGTACATAGGCTTTCACCCGTTGTCATACAACTATTATGCCTTAATGTTTGGCTCTTCCAAACCGAGGTTGCGCTTCTTATCTACTACCTTCAAAGTAAGACCAATAACAAGAGCTATCACACCCAAACCAGCAAGCATAACCAACGGAGCTGTATAGTTGAGCTGTGTTGGGTCAGTAACACCTACGTTTGTCTTGTCGAGAACCTTACCAATAAGGAGTGGGAACAACCACAAACCGATATTCTGAATCCAGAAGATAAGTGCGTAAGCAGAACCGATAATCTTTGCATCTACGAGCTTTGGAACACTTGGCCACAATGAAGCAGGCACGAGTGAGAAAGAAGCACCGAGAACGAGGATGGTTACATAAGCAACGATAACACCACCTACCTGACTTGACTTGAACTGTGGAAGAACAAAGGCAAAGGTGAGGTGACAAACAATCAGAAGTAATGAACCCAATACGAGCATAGACGCTGCCTTACCCTTATGGTCAACATAGCTACCAAGGATTGGTGTAATACCTACTGCGAGCAGTGGGAATACAGCAAAGATTGACTCTGCAGATTGACGCATATAACCCATGTAGCAGTAAGCAACAAGGAAGAATATAGAAAAGAAGAGCATAAGATTCTTCAAAGCCTTATTCTTCATGAAGTTGAACATGAATGCAGTAGCAGCAACAACGAGCATGATAACATACTGTATGATAGTCACACTTGATGAAGCCCAGTATGAACCTGAAGGAAGTTCGTGGAAGGTAAGGTTACACTGAAGCATATTTACAGCGTACTTCTGGAATGGGAAGATAGCTGAGTAATAAAGTACACAGAGCAACGCAACGAGCCAGAAGCCCATACTTGAAAGAATCTTACCGAGGTCGCTAATCTTAAATGGATCTTCTTTTTCCTCTGCCTCACCAGTCTGTGAGTCGAGCTTCTTATCCATGAAGAAGTAAACGATGAACATCATCAATGCAATACAGATAAGTACTACACCAAAGGCAACAGAACGAGAAACATTAATATCGCCACCGAGTTTTGCAAAGAATGGCGAGAAAATCATACAGGTAGCAACGCCAAGACGAGCCAAAGCCATCTCTGAACCCATTGCCAATGCCATCTCACGACCCTTGAACCACTTTACAATACCACGAGAAACAGTGATACCTGCCATCTCAACGCCACAACCAAATATCATGAAACCACAAGCTGCAACCTTTGCAGAGGCTGGCATTCCCTGATAGAAAGGAGATACGCCCAACTGCTCGAAGACTGGAATGTGGTTGAGGTTATTGGTAAACCATACGTCAAGTGCACTACCAGCAAAGCTGTCGCTGATGGCATAGTACTTGATTAAAGCACCAGCTAACATCACTGCACCAGACAAGATAGCAGTGAAACGAACGCCCATCTTATCGAGGATGATACCTGCGAAGATGAGGAAGAAAACGAAGACATTAAGGAATGTCTCTGAACCCTGCATAGTACCGAATGCGGTTGAGTCCCAACCTCTCTGCTCCTGCATCAACTCCTTGATTGGAGAAAGGATATCAACAAAGATGTAGGCACAGAACATTGCCAGGGATAAAAGGAGGAGAGCCGTCCAGCGCATCGCTGCTGAATCTCTCAATGATGTTTGAATTTTATCAGTCATGATGATTTTTTTAGTTAACAAGTTTACGAGAGGACAAGTAAACAAGTTATTTGTTAGATTATAAGTTAAAAGTGAATGAGTTGATAAGTTTACAAGTTGACGAGTTGACGAGTTGACAAGTTGACAAGTTGACAAGTAAACGAGTTAATACTATCAAGCTACTGTTGACTTGTTGACGAGTTTACAAGTTGACAAGTAAACAAGTTAATACTATCAAGCAACTTGTCTACTTGTTAACTTGTTCACTTGTCTACTAATCACCTACTTCTTCAACCAGCGGTCGAGCCAGTTAAAGAATGTACGCTGCCAAAGAACACTGTTTTGTGGTTTCAAAACCCAGTGGTTCTCATCAGGATAGAGAAGTAACTCAGCTGGAATGCCACGCAGACGAGCTGCATTGAAAGCACCCATTCCCTGATTAGCATTAATACGATAGTCTTTCTCGCCGTGGATACAAAGGATTGGAGTATCCCATTTATCAACATTCAAATGAGGACTATTTGCGTAGGTACGCTTTGCAGCTTCGCTCTTGTCCTTATTCCAATAAGCATCGTCATACTCCCAGTTGCTGAACCAAGCCTCCTCAGTATCTGTGTACATACTCTCAAGGTTGAAAGCACCATCATGAGAGATGAAACACTTGAAGCGCTTGTTGTGAATACCAGCAAGATAATAAACAGAGAAGCCACCAAATGAAGCACCAACAGCGCCTAAGCGGTCTTTGTCTACAAATGGTAGATTGTTAGCTGCATCGTCAATCGCTGAAAGGTAGTCGTTCATACACTGACCAGTCCAATCGGTACTAACTTCCTCATTCCATGCGCTACCAAAGCCTGGCAAGCCACGACGGTTTGGTGCAATGATGACATAGCCATTGGCTGCCATTATCTGAAAGTTCCAACGATAGCTCCAGAACTGAGAAACAGGACTTTGTGGTCCGCCTTCACAGAAGAGCAATGTAGGATATTTCTTATTTGGATCGAAGTGTGGAGGAGTAATTACCCATTCCATCATTTCCTTGTCATCAGTTGTCTTTACCCAACGAGACTTTACATCACCCAAAGCTAACTGGTCATAGATGTGCTTATTCTCAAAGCTGAGTTGTGTCTGAACGCTTGCTTTCTCCTTCTTAGCAGGAGTTATAGCGAAGATTTCATTAGCTTGAGAGATGCTCTGACGGATAGCAAGCAACTTCTTATCACCAAGGAGTGAGATACTTACATAATTATGATCGCCTTCTGTCAGCTGTTTCACCTCACCCTTAAGATTCGTCTGATAGACGTTCACCGTTGCATGCCATACACCAATGAAATAAAGGTCCTTTGAATTAAGGCTCCATGTGTAGTCGTCTACATTTGAATCAAAGCTTTCAGCGACGTATGACTTCTTGCCTGTTGCCAAGTCATAGACACAGAGGCGGTTGCGGTCACTCTCATAACCATCGTTCTTCATACTTTGCCATGCAATGTACTTGCCGTCAGGTGAGAACTTAGGATTAACATCGTAACCTACATTCATATCGCCAGCTTGATGATTCACAGCCTGATTGCGCATACTCTTTGTTGCATCAATCTTTGGCTCAACATAGTCGGCTGGCTTGCAGAGATTCTTTGTTTGGCGAGTCTCCACATTATATATATATATGTCGGCATCGGTAGAGATGGCATATTGTGTGCCTTCCTTCTTACGGCAGGTATAAGCAATGAACTTAGAATCCTTGCTCCAATCAATCTGCTCAATACCACCAAATGGAGCCAACGGACTCTCGTAAGGTTCGCCTTCGAGTACATCAACACTGCCCCAACACCCTCAGCAGTAACATCTGCAACAAATGGATGTGCATTTGTTGTAACGTAATGGTCCCAGTGACGATAGTTCATATCGGTGATGACCATACCCGTAGCCTTAGGCAAGTCGCTTGGGTTCTGCTTGATAGTGCCATAGTAAGGGATGCTCTTGATAAGAACAACACGCTTACGGTCTGGAGAGAATCGGAAACCTTCGATGTCAATATCCGAATGTGTCAACTGCTTACGGTTTGTACCGTCTGCATTCATTGTCCACAGCTGTCCACCTGTAAGGAATGCCAAGGTATTATTGTCGAGCCATGCTGCATCGCCCTCACTCTTTGCAGAGGTAGTCAGCAGACGGTCGTTCTTACCATCGGCATCCATCACGCGTAGTACTTGGTGTCCTTTGTTTTCTTTGACACTGTAATAACCCACCTGATAGACAATCTTCTTGCCATCAGGTGAGGCTTGTGCAGCACCGATACGTCCCATAGCCCAAAGTGTCTCAGGAGTCATGAGGTCACTTGTCAGCGTAATGTTGCTACGTCCGATGTTCACATCCTGTGCTTGTGCAACGCTACCACTCATCATCAGAGCCGCAGTCATTGCCATGGTTAAGTTTTTGTTCATAGTTATAGACCTTTCTTTTTCTTATTTAGCTCATCTTGCTTGCGTCGAAGTTCTTCTTGCTGCTGCTTCTGTAACTCCTGTAAAGCCTGCATACGAGCGAAGAGTCCACTACCCATATTGTTCTTAGGGTTGTTCTTCGCTCTTCACGACGTGCTTCAAGGATAGCCAGAAGTTTCTCCTCATTGGTTGTCTTACGCAATGCCCACATGATAGCAGCTGAGAAGAAGAGAGATATAAAGTAATAGAAGTTCAGACCTGATGAATAGTCATTAAACATGAAGAAGAAGAACAATGGCATACCAAACATCATCCACTGCATCATCTTCATCTGATCAGCCTGCTGTCCAACCATCTGGTCCTTCTGCTGCTGCATGGTAAACCATGTGTAAAGCAAGTTAGCACCACAGAAGAGGATACAAGTCAATGAGATATGGTCACCAACGAGCCAAACGTCATGATCCCATGAGAAGATTGGATCGAAAGTACTGAGGTCATGCATCCAAAGGAAGCTCTGACCACGAAGCTGAATAGCATTCGGTACGAAGTTGAACATCGCAATCCAGATAGGCATCTGTATTAACATAGGAAGACAGCCTGACAAAGGACTCACTCCATACTCTGAATACTTCTGCATCATAGCCTGTTGCTTCTGCATCTGGTCTTCTGGCTTATTGAATTGCTTCGTTGCTTCATCCAACTTTGGCTTCAACACACGCATCTTAGCAGAACTCATATAGCTCTTCTTCACCATTGGGAAGGTAATAAGCTTAATAATAAGGTAATGAGAATCAATACAACTCCCATTGGGAACACCTTACTCAACCAATCGAATACATACAGAGTAAACCAACGGTTGATAATGCGGAACAATGGCCAGCCAAGATATACGAGGCGTTCCATATCAAGTTCCTTTGCAAACTTACTCTCTGTTTCAACAGACTGAAGCAGACGGAAATCGTTAGGACCAAAGTAGAATTCGAACTCAGAAGGGCGCTTACCTGTTGGATCAAAGCCCACCTTCATGTTAGCCTCATAGTGCTTGAGGTAATGAGAAGACTTCTCAAGTGGTGTACTCTTAAGCTTTGCACCTGTTGCAAAGTTATCCTTTGCAATCATCACAGCAGAGAAGAACTGGTTTTTGAAAGCTACCCAATCCATTGGGTCCTCTGTTGTCTCTTCCTTTTCAGAAGTCTCACTCAAGTAATCAGTACCCCCATCATGTTTCTTATAGGTAAGTGTTGCGTAGCGGTTCTCAAATGTGAAACCACGTTCCTGCTGCTTACAACGCTCCTGCCAGTTAATATCTATCTGGTTATAATTTGGAGCAAAGAGTCCACCCATACCCTCTGCCTGCAAAGACATATTGAGCAAATAGTCCTTACCAAGTGTATAGTTCAAGGTAAGTGTCTTACCCTCTCCTGCCACAGCAGTAAGCGTAACAGTAGAATCTGTCACATTTGAAGGAGTGAAGATAAGGTCTTTTGTCTCAATATTACTATTCTTTGCAGCCAACATAAAGTTAAGGCTCTGGTCGTCACCACTAAACAAAGTAACATTCTTCTGGTCCTGTGAACCATCCTTAACAGCTATATTATGACCGATATAGTTTTTGATAACAGCCTTCTTTACAACACCACCCTTGGTACTCAAAGTCAGCTCAACCTTACTATTTTTCAATATAATATCCTGCGCCTTGCCATTCAAAGCAGCATAAAATAGAGCTGTTGTATCAGTAGCCTGCGCAGCCTTCAGCTGTGCCTGCTTCTCAGCAGTAAGTTTCGCAGTCTGTGCTTTCTTAGCAGAAGCGATAGAATCCTTTACAAATTCAGCTCTCTGCTGTGCTACCTGTTCAGCTGATGGCTGCTGCCACCAAGCAAAACCAAAGAGGATCAGGGCAATAAGTACAAACCCTGTGATTGTTCTTTTATCCATTTATTTGTTTTTCTGATTTTCAATTGAAGTCTTTACGAAGTCGAGGAAGAGCGGATGTGGACCGAGTACAGTTGACTGATACTCTGGGTGGAACTGTGTTCCAATATACCACTTCAAACCTGGTATCTCAACGATTTCAACCAAGTCGCTCTCTGGATTGCGACCAACACACATCATACCATGCTTCTCAAACTCCTTTTCATAGTCGTTATTGAACTCATAACGATGACGATGGCGCTCCTGTATATGCTCTTGCTTATAGATATTAAAGGTATGTGAACCCTGACGCAGTACGCACTCATAGGCTCCAAGGCGCATCGTACCACCCATATTGGTGATATTCTTCTGCTCCTCCATAATATCAATCACATTGTGTGTAGTCTTCTCATCAATCTCTCGTGAGTTAGCATCCTTATAACCAAGGACATTACGAGCAAACTCAATCACCATCATCTGCATACCAAGACAGATACCGAAGGTTGGGATATCGTGTGTACGTGTATAGTGAGCTGCAACGATTTTACCCTCAATACCACGCTGACCAAAGCCCGGACAAACCACAATACCGTCCTGCCCCTTAAGTTTCTCAGCTACATTCTCCTCTGTCAGTTCCTCAGAATTGATAAAGGTAATAACTGTTTTACGGTCGTTATAGGTTCCAGCCTGCAACAATCCTTCACGAATACTCTTATAAGCATCCTGCAAGTCATATTTACCAACAAGTCCAATGTGTACTTCTTTAGTAGCTTTACGCTGACGATCAAGGAACTCCTTCCAAGGACCGAGCGCAGGTTTAGGACCAACTTCCTCACCGCACTTACGCAGAATAGCAGCATCCAATCCCTGCTCTAACATATTTACAGGAACATCATAGATACTTGGGAGGTCCTCACTCTGTACAACGCAGTCGAAATCAACATTACAGAAAGCTGCAACCTTCTTACGAATATCATCGTCAAGATGCTTTTCTGTGCGCATCACGAGCACATCTGGCTGAATACCTACACTCTGCAACTCCTTTACGCTGTGCTGAGTTGGCTTTGTCTTCAACTCACCTGCAGCCTTAAGATAAGGAACATATGTCAAGTGAAGATTGATAGCACGCTTACCTAATTCCCACTTCAACTGGCGAATAGCCTCAAGGAATGGAGCTGACTCAATATCACCAATAGTACCACCAATCTCAGTAATCACAAAGTCATAGTGATACTTCTGCCCCAAAAGCTTAATATTACGTTTGATTTCGTCCGTAATATGAGGAACAACCTGAATAGTCTTACCCAAGTAGTCGCCACGACGCTCCTTGTCAATAACGCTCTTATAGATACGTCCCGTAGTCATAGAGTTCGCTTTTGTGGTCTTAATACCTGTGAAGCGCTCATAGTGACCAAGGTCGAGGTCGGTCTCCATACCATCCTCTGTTACGTAGCACTCGCCATGCTCGTAAGGGTTCAGCGTACCTGGGTCAATGTTGATGTACGGATCAAATTTCTGAATGGTAATGTTGTAACCTCTTGCTTGAAGAAGCTTACCGATTGATGACGAGATAATTCCTTTACCAAGTGAAGAAACTACGCCGCCCGTAACGAAAATGTACTTTGTTTCAGCCACGATGTATGTATGTTTAATTATTATCTTCTAAAACGAAAATCGTTGGTTCTAAACTAAAATGCAAAGATACTAATTTTCCATGAATTAGGCGGGATATAAAGATAAAAAAAACATAGTATATTTCATTTAATTGCCACAAGACCTATGAACAGTGCTATCATCTATGATTACAATAAGATTTTATCTACCTTATGGCAGATTTTATTATTACAAAAACTAAGAGACATTTTAATAAAATATTTTTGCAATAAAAACACCCCTTCCACAAGACTAAATCTTATATTTCAAACAGTTACAATTACATAAGAAAACTACAATTTAGCAATAACGAACTAAGAAGAATATCACAAGAGAAGACTACTCTAAAACTTTAAAGAAACTTAAAATCCTCTTTACTGCCGCATTATTGTAAAACTAAAGTTCTATTTTTTTGCAAACCAATTTGAGGCTAACATATAGACGATATACGTTAGGATTCAAAAGGAAAGATGCTCGAGTGGTTGAAGAGGCACGCCTGAAAGCGTGTATACCCCTAAAGGGTATCGGGGGTTCGAATCCC
>BNJV01000049.1_pt1 | contig 121687 bp, 104 predicted proteins | sample 8540591 | NCBI WGS metagenome assembly BNJV01 (sample SAMD00202457, study PRJDB9452) | human saliva metagenome | host: Homo sapiens
TTTGCAAAGTTACAAATATTTTTCGCCACATTCCAAATGTTTTTACGGCTTTTTTTATCTGCTTATAAGCGATTTAGATAAAATATATCCAAGGTCTTTCTTCCCCTAAGAAATCTTCAAATTCTAAATTCTTTTCATGAAAGAAAATAATTCTTTTTCGTGAAGAAAAATATTTTTTTCATGAAAATAAATTCTTCCTTTCATGAAAATAATTCTATGCAAAACTTCCTTTAGATAACTAAAAAGATAGGAACAGCCCATATAAAATCCACTAAATCAACTGCATATAAGCACATATCGGCACTTATCAATTCTAAATAAACTGCGAATTCTGTATTTATTGTTTGATAAAACGAACGATATCTTCCAAGACTTCTGGCGAGATCGTTTCTTCGATCATCCTATACTCCGAAACATTTCCGGTCTTACAGTGTTGGAAAAGATGGTTAAGAGATGGATATTCTTTGATAACGTTTTGGGGATTATTCTTTAGATGAGCCTTAATTCCTGTAAGATTAAGCGACGATATCACCTGAACATCACGACTCCCATTAATAGCCATAACAGGACAAAGCGTCTTTGAAATATCCGCAGATGGGTCATAATCAATAAAGAAGTTCAACCAAGGTGACCTCTTTATAATGGTATTCATACGATACTGATGCGTAGAGAAACGCATTGATTGCCCTGTTAGTTCGAGTATCTTATTTGTTTGTGCTGTCAAAGCTGTGTCTCCTTTCACGCCAATACCAGCCATACTAATAACGAAATCTACTTTCCCTTTCGCTCCAACATGAAAGCTATAGAGCCTCCTTCACTATGTCCGAGTACGCCAACCTTACCAAAAAGCTTTGACGCACGCAGAAATTCAACACCACTCATTGCATCTCACATAAAATCAAGCGTCGTAGCATGTTCCATATCTCCGCCTGTTGATTTACCAAAACCACGGTCATCATAACGCAAAGTGGCTACACCATTCCGTGCCAGATAATCTGCTATAACAAGGAAAGGCTTATGATCGAAGATTTCTTCATCTCTGTTCTCCTGCCCACTCCCAGTAACCATCAACACAACAGGGGTCTGTCCTTTCTTATAACCAATAGGGTATGAGAGTGTCCCAACAAGTGTTGCCTTATCTGTCACATTATTAAACGTCACTTCTTCTGTCTTATATGGATAGGGAGCTACAGGGTTCTGCGGACGATTTAGTTTCTCCTCTCCTCGTTTCAAGGTTAATGGAAAGGGTTGCCCCTGGGTAAAAGTACCGACTATCTCGTCCCCTTTCAATTTTCCTTGATAGCTGAGAGCCAAACTTGAGAGGCTTATACTGATAGAATCAGACGAGCAGTAATCTGTTTCTACCGCTATCCCCTTTGCCCCTTGATCAGGACTATCGAGCGTACATTCAACCTTTCCTTGTGCATCACAATTCACATGTAACACAATAGTCAACGATTGTGGACCAAGATTCAACTTACCCATCCACACTCCTTCCATAGGTTTCTGTGCAAAAACTCCAACCCACGAAAACAACAAACATAAGAGCAGAATCTTCTTTTTCATATTCATCAAATTTATAGTACAAACTGTTATAAGCGAAACAAGCACTTTAAACAACTTTTCCAAGTCTCGTTCTCACATTTATCCTCCACTTGCCTTGGCACTGAATAACAAGCAAGTAAGGTTCCCACAGGGCAAAGATAAAGAAAAAAGATATATAAGTCAATCCCTCTAAAAGAAAATATTTCATATATAAAGAGAATTATCTATCACAAAGCAGTTCATTAACATGACAAGTAACCCATAAATAAACACACAAAATGACTATATAAGAATAAGGCTTATAAGTTCCACTTGAACTCATAAGCCTTATTCCTTTTATTAAAAAGTTCCCTTTATTTCGCCTTTGACTTCTGCTTTTTATCAACAGCTACATTGCTTGCTGGTTCGAGTTTAACCAAAGGCTGCCCAACAACAGGCTGCAAGAGTTTCTTATACTCTGCAGGATTCTTCAAGATTTCCACTGCCTTTTTCCACTGCTTATCAAACTGCAGACTATTCTCCAAGGAGCCTTTCTGGTAATAATAAGCTGAAACGAGGTCGCTCGTCAACACCTTCTTCAGGGTTTGCTTGTTATAATCAAGGTCTTTAGCAAGATTATGATTCAACTTCTTCTCTAAGGCATCAAACTCACCTTTCGCATCATCATAATAGCCTTCGAACTTAGCTAACTTCACAAGATTCTCCAAGTATTTCTTACTCTCACGGTCATACTTGAATCCACTCTTCAACACTGCTTGCTTGAAGTCTTCAAAGTCAGCATCTGAAATAACAAATGTCTTTGCAGGACCAATAGTAGGATGCTTCTTCAAATACTGCAACTCCCAATTCCACATTACCTCTGTTGAATCGCGTCCAGAAGAAGCAAGATAGAAAGCTATGTTTGGTAGAGAGTCTGGACGCACCTCAACATCTGGCTTGATACCACCACCATCACGCACCTCACGTCCGTTTGCAGTGTGGAACACATGTGTTAGCGAGTCTGGTACATGCTCAGTATATCCGCCATTTGCATGCTTATAGTTGATAGCTTGTATACAGCGTCCGCTTGGGATATAATACTTACTCGATGTGAGTTTTAAGTTTCCATTATAAGGAAGATCCATTGACACCTGTACAAGACCCTTACCATAGGTTCGTGTACCGAGAACTACCGCACGATCAAGGTCTTGCAGACTACCACTGGTAATTTCACTGGCACTCGCAGTCTCATCATTCACCAACACAACAATCGGCATAACGGTGTCGATAGGTTCAACTGTCGTCTTATACTCTTTGTTTGCACGTTCCATCTTACCCACTGTCTTCACCAGTGTAATCCCTTTCGGTACAAACATATTTACGATGTTAACCGCCTCTTGCAAACTACCACCACCATTGTTACGGAGGTCGAAGACAAGTGAGGTCATACCCTGTTTCTTCATATCAAGGAAGGCACGACGTACGTCCTTAGCACAACCCGTTGTGAAAGAGTTAAGATTCAGATATCCCACTCCACCATCCTGCACACCATAATAAGGTACGGCAGGGAGCTGAATAGAACGACGAGTAATCTTAAACTTCATCTTCTTATTCACTGACGGACGCTGAATAGTCAGGATAAAGGTTGTACCAGCATCGCCACGTAGATGATTGCTGACGTATGCAACATCCTTACCCACCATTGACGAATCGCCAATAGCAAGGATGACATCACCCTTTTTCAAACCAACTTCCGCAGCAGGCATATTCTCGTATGGCTCATCAATCACCGTATTCTTCAATAAGAAATTATAACGAATCAATGCACCGACACCTGCATACTTACCCGAAATCATCAAGTCGAGGTCTTTCACCTTCTCCTCAGGATAATAAACCGTATAAGGGTCGAGCGAACGGAGCATGTAATTGATACCCGTCCCGATTACCTCGTCGGCATTAAGGCTATCAACATACATCAAGTCAAGATACTTGTAAATAGCCGAAAAAGTCTCAAGATTCTTTGCGACATTGAAGTTATGCTCCTTCTCCGCAGTGCTTTGTGCCATAACAGACCCACTGAAAGTTAGCAACCAGAGTCCGAAAGCCAAAAACAATTTTCTCATTATATATTATATCTGTTTGTTGTTTAATGTTCTTATAACGGGACAAAAGTACATTATTATAATGGAAAACACGCCTTAATGACAACGAAAATAAAGAAAATTACGATTTTCTTGAAATTTTCTTCAAAAACATTTGGCAGTTTCAAAGAAACATACTACCTTTGCAACCGCTTACAAGAAATAAGCAATACAAACTGCTTCAGTAGCTCAGTTGGTTAGAGCACCTGACTGTTAATCAGGGGGTCGTTGGTTCAAGCCCATCCTGGAGCGCATAAAAAGGAATTACGAAAGTAATTCCTTTTTTGTTTTATAACTTTCAAGAGCTTTTGATAAGATTATTAAGAATTTCTAAATTAGCTCTAATTAGGCTAATTAGGCTAATTAGGCTAATAAGCCCAACATAATAAAAGAAAAATAGGAAAAAGGAAAAGAAAAAGGGTGTATGCTCTCCTTTTTAAGAAGACTCATACACCCACTATTATATGTAAGTCTGAAAAGTTGCTCTTACTTTGAGCGCCAGAGACCATGGAGGTTGCAGTACTCACGTGCGTAAACCTCTGTAGCATCAGTCTTAAACTCAGCTACTGGACGGTCTGTTGGCTCGAGATACTTGCGGAGAACCTCGTTGTTGTTAGTTACCAACTCAATCCAAAGGATAGAGTGAGCCTCTGTCATTGGGTGCTCAACCTCACCAACAGTTACGCGGTAGCCACCTTCAATCTTCTCAACAACTGGTACGTGCTTCTCGGTAGCAGCATCAGTAGTATTCTCAACTACATGCTCCATACCAGCAACACCACACTCACCGCCTACTAATACTTCAACGATCTGACCACTCTCTGAACACTTATATAATTCGTTTCGCTTTGACATAATAATTATTTCTTAATGTTTTATGTCTGCAAAGATATATCTATTTTCCGAAAGAAACAAACTTTCCACTTGTAAACATTACAAAATTTACATTCTTTAATACTTCCTCGCCTCTATGATTGCCTTGTATTTACATAATATCTTACCTTATTAGCAATCAAAACTTTATCAACTCTACCCTATTCCACCATCTTTTACCATCGTAAAGATGCCCAACACCAATGGTGCGAACCATGAGCACACGATGTGCGGAGGGCTAAATACCACACAACACGTCGTATAAATAAGCGTAACATGACGTTAGAAAGGAGTATAAAAACAAAAAGTAAGTCTACTTAATGTGAAAAGAAGACTTACTTTCTCAAGGTTTATACACCTCTAAATATAGGATATTACATAGAAATGTGTATGCTTTTTTCTTTTTACCTGATAGCTTTACTTACTTTACAACTATCTTCTTGCCTGCATGGATATAAACGCCACGCTGTGAAGGCTTACCTGTGAGTCGCTGACCAGAGAGTGTGTAATAATACTTATCGCCCCTGCTCTGTTTAGTATCAACCTCAACTCCCTCAATACCAAGAACTTCGCTCGTCACGTTATTGACTACATACTTACCTTTCTCCTTTGTTGATGAGATAACAAGGTAAGACGTTTTCTTCATGCGTTCGATGTCTAAACTTTGATTACCACTGGCATTTGAAGCCGTACCAATACTAAACACAAAGTTCACATAGTCATCTGCTTTTGTGAGCGTATAGTCCTTATAGAACCAAGTCTTACCATTCAGGGTTGTCTTTGAAGTAACCTTATCACCCGGCCATGCCGTTGCTGTATGCGTACCACCCCATGAATGATAATTCACGTATGTCTTCCAATTCACCTGATCAGTATTCACATAGACCCGAATCGTCTCTGGTGTGAAGGGAACAGGGGCCGTAACCTGATAGTTGCGAGTGATAACCTTACCCACTACACCACCAGCCAACAATGCCACTTTCAAGGTTGTTTCACCCTCAGGGAGAGTTATCTCCGTTCCAGAAGACACCTGCGCACTACTTGCCGTTGGCGTTGTGCCGTTCGTTGTATAAACAAGTTTAGCCCCCGCATTGGCAGACACGGCTGTTAGTTTAACCTTCAAGTTCTCTACTTCATACTGACCACTCGCCTTATCAACCCAAGGGGTCTCTGCATCATTAGCCAAATAATAAGTATAGTGATAACCACTCAACAACTTAGTATAACGTGAGGTAAGAACCGTCAGTTGGTTAGCATTGTTACCCACAACGACCAAGAGCTTTCCATTCGTACCTGTAACAACATTGGCATAATAATCTTTTGAAGAGCGATAGACCTGATAACTGCTCGTATTCGTTACCCCAGCCAACTTACGAGCATCAATCATTGCCTTTATTTCCTTTGGATAAGCAAGGTAGTGGGTATAGAAAACACAAGGTGTTCCGGGCATTGCCAAGAGATAAGCATTGGCTGCTAACGTATCCTTACGGATAGGGTCTGGGGTGTAACCGCTCGTCGTTCCTCTATCTTGAACATCATGATTTTCAACAAAGGTAACGGCATACTGCTTATAAGCACCATTATCTATATTAAGCCCTGTAGGTCTTGAATCACTAAGCACACTCCAATTATTCTGATTGATAGCATCACGAACAGCATAGCGGAAAGCAAAGTCGAAGGCAGCACTACGTTTTCCTGTGGCATCAATCCATGCCTTTACAGTATTCGCATTGCCGTCCCAATACTCACCTACCGAGTACTTTACATTTGCTGCTGTATTATAATCACCAACATGAGAAGCGCCAAATCCCTTCACCATATCATAACGGAAACCAGCATAACCGAGGTCATTAAGCAAGAAATTTTCGTATGCCTTAACAATCTTCTGAACGTTCGTACTCTTATGATCAAGGTCGCACATACCGCCCCAACCTTCTCCATCGTCATTGTTCTGACTAAGTTGAGTGCCCGTTTTTCTTGCTTCTGTAGCAGCTGCTCCACCGTCATCATCAGCACAAACATCCGTAGAAAGGTTTTGATAAGTCACTCCATTGTACGTTTCTGCAGGGAAACCAAACCATCCATTATTCGTTCCATGGTGATTGATAACTACATCGGCAATCGTCCCAATATGCTTCTCTTTGAAGGTACGAATCATACTCTTGAGTTCTGCCTCCGTACCGAACGATGAGTTCTGATTGAAGTAATAGAGTGGATCATAGCCCATCGACTTCGTTGCAGCAGCCTTACCACTCTGCGGAACCCATACAAGATCGAAGTATCCAGAGAAGTCATTAGCTTTCTTCTCCAGCACTGTCCACTGCGAATCGTCGAACGAATCCCAATAAAATCCTTGTAGCATTACGCCACCATAACCAGCAGGCCAACCCTGTGACATGGCACAAAGGGAGCATACTAAGGCATATAAAAACACGAGTTTACGTTTCATATAGATTTTGTTTTTAGTTGTTTACAGTCTATGTGTACAAAGATAATGATTTACCAAACACAATATTCGCAAACAACTGTGTATCTAAGTATTTTAAGATGCAATCGTTTGCACTTTCATGAACAGAAAACTAAGCCCCAAGTACTCAATAGTTTCCTCTTCAAAAGCCATAAAAAAGAAAGAGTGTGTCGAACAATCCTTCGACACACTCTTATCGTTTTACCTAAATTCAAGTTATTAAGGAACAAGTTCCATTGTACAGTGTGACTTCGTATCACACAAGAGATAGAGTTTGATATTATACTTACCAGCTGCAACATTGATGTTACCACCCTTGAAAGTAATATCAGTCAATGAGCCACCCCAATCTAATACCCAATCATTGTTAGCACGGAACTTTATCTCACCTGCAGTCAGTGTGATGCCCTTTATCTCCCAACACTTCTCAGTAGCATTGTAGGTCATTGCCTGATCGCTGTTCCATCCGTTTGGAGTTGCAGAACCAATAACACCAACACGACTAATAGCTGTGTAGGTCAATGCCTGTGATGTGAGGTCAATATCCACCTTATAGAAGCCTGCTGGCTCAGTCAACACGATATTACTACCCTTCTCTACGAGACCAGTACCATAGTCAGTACCGTTCCAGTCTTGCTGAGTTGCAAACTTAAAGCCATTCTGATTGAGATACATAAAGCCAGTGTACTTACCATCAGCAGCTGCGCTATAAAGCGGATTGCTGAATGACCAGCCGTTAGCATCACCTGACATATAAAGATACTGAGTGAAGGCTGGTGCAACACAAGTTACGTTTGCAGTCACACTCTGTGAAAGGCTGAAGCCCTCACCACGGAGCAACTTTACTTTATCAGTCACTGTAATAGGCACCTGATGTAGGTTGCCATTCTTACCATATAGACTCTCTACGGCAGAAACAAGTTCTGTACTCTTCACCTTACCCTCTTTACTTGCGTTAAGGGTTGCGGTCTTACTATTATAAGAAAGTACAGCCGTCAAGGTCTGAGAAACGACAGAATCCGTTGAGACAACCTTTGGAACAAACAGCTGAACAGAGTCTGCTGTTGCAGTATTGAAGTCGATGGCAGCTGCTTGGTTTACAGTAAACGTAACCGTACTGGCTGTCTCTGCGCTGTTACTCTGTGGTGCAGTCCATGCTTCATATTCATCGCTACCGCAAGAAGCAAGTAGCAATGCGGCACTTGCCATGATTAATAATTTCTTCATTTCGATTCTTCTTGTTATGTGATAAGGGTGTGTCATACTAATTGTGCCTGCTGACACACCCTCTATTATCATCTTTAATAAATTACTGCTTTACGAAAGAATACTGACCAGTGATGTCGTTGAAGTAAACAGTGTAAGTACCCTTACCATTGCGAACATTCTTACCGCCCTTCGTTGCAACACCATATGGGAATGCTTCAGAACCCCAGTTTACGTCCCAAGTACCGTTAGCAGCGAACTTACATCCCTCACCATCAGCACCAGTAGACTTCTCATTGAAGGTCACAGTAGCCTTCCAATCATGATTCTCTACAACAGTTGTCTGTGCAGTCATTGGTGTTCCTGCAGCATTCCAGCTGTCATGCTTACCTGGAAGACCCATAGAGTTGTAAACAGTAGGTGTAGCACCAGTGTACTCTGCGATTGTCAGTTTCACATTCTTAGTATCAAAAGTAATGGTATAGTAACCAGCTGTTGGAACCTTGATATCAGAAGAACCGCCATCATTATAAAGGAACTCGCCATAGCTTGCGCCCTGACCAACCTGACCAGCATCCCAATTCTCTGGGTTCTTCTTCAGTTTGAAGCCTGCTGTTGACAGATAACCAGTCCAAGAAATTACGCCCTTACCTGTCTTCTTATCATACTCCTGACCTTCCTGTGGGAGCAATGGTACAACCTGACTATTGCCCCATGAGCCATCACCGAAGTTACCACCGACGAGATACCAAGTCTCAACAGGAGCGTCAGAAAGCTCAACATAATAAGGAGCAACACTCATCTTTACAGGGTTAGAGTAGATTGTATCACCATTTACTAACGAGTAAACACGTGCGTAGAGTTCCTGTGTTGCAGGGACAGTAGTCTCCTCATAGCGTTCCATCTTCTGAATAGCCGTTGCAAGGTCGGCTGCAGGAACAGAGGTAGAAGCTGTACCTGTTGGCGAACCAACAGCAGCATAGTTACCACGTTCAGCATCCATATCAACAACAGCGTCCACAGACTTTGTCCAAGTGTTGGTAGTTGAGAACTGCATACCATATTCAGCAGCTACAGGGAAACCATATTCAGGCTGCGACCATGTGAACTTCAGGCTCTCAGCAACCTTTAAATCTATTGTTTGTGCAGCGTAAGCTGGTGTGTTCAGAACAAATGTCTTTGGTGACTGAAGAACTGGGTTGTTATCCAAGTCCTTGTCGCAGGCAGAGAACAATGCCACACCTGCACACAACAGCAACGATGACTTAATTATTGATTTCATATTGATTATTCTTTAATCGTTTACTTTCTATTATTCAATAGTACGTCTTTTCAATGTCTTATGGGTCTCAAGAACATCCTTTTTAACCATGATGTGGGTTATATTGAGTCTTGTTGGCGAATTCTTTTCATGAAAAGAAATAATTATTTTCACGAGTGGAAATATTTATTTTCATGAAGAAAAATATTTGTTTTCATGAAAAGAATTTGCCGTAGATGATTACCAAGAAGTTAATTCTCAGCTTTCATCAGACCTTCCAGCCATTGATTACACCTTAATTAATACCCTGGATTCTGAATCAAGTTGGCTTCGTTAGCAACCAAATCACTTGTCGGAATTGGGAAAAGGTTAAGGTGAGAGTCGAAGTTACGGCCGTTCTTCACACCACCCTTCCAACTCCAATTGTAATTAACATTACCACCAAAGTAGCCGAAACGGATAAGTGTTGTACGACGCAAGCCTTCGAAGTAGAACTCACGACTCCACTCGTCACAGATCTGACGGAGTGAATAAGCGGTCTGAGTAGTAGCATTAGCACGCGTACGGAGCGCATTGATATAAGCAGTTCCCTGTGCAGTTGTCGTTCCATTGTTCTGACGTGCATCTGCTTCAGCATACATCAAGTAAGCCTCAGCAGCACGCATGAGGAAGAAGTCGGCATCTGGGAAGAGTGAGTTATGACCTGCACTGCCGTCCGTCTTGAAGTTATTAAACTTACAAACAGAGAATCCGTTGGTAAATACCTTTACACCCTTCTCATCGTCACCATTGCTTACATTACGACCTTCACCATCGAAGAGGGCACGATCGTCATCAGCTGCTGCTGGCATAGCGTATGCAGCAACATTAGGAGCATCGTTATTTGGGAAGAACTTCAATACGAGGTCTGGACGCATACGGTTACCAGCCCAACCACCAGTAGTATTATTACCTGCAACGGTAGCACTCTTGATATGCTCGCTGTTATCGTTAGAACCAGCCATAAGGTAGAGGGTTGTACCGTATGAAGTAGTCTTCAAACCATCCTGAAGGATTGGGAAGATAGCCTCAACAGAAGCACCATTCTCACCATTATCGCCCATAAAGAGTTGCTGATAAGCACTCCACTGCCCCTTCTTGGTTGTGTAGAGCTTATAAGGAGAGTCGATAACCTTCTTTGCATATAACTTAGCATTAGCCCAATCAGCAGTACCTGTATAAACCTCAGCATTCATATAAAGACGAGCCAAGAGCATCCAAGCAGCAGCCTTGTCGACACGACCATAACCAGTAGTGGCTGAAGTCTTAGGACTTGCATCGTTCAAATTAGGCTCAACCTCATTCTTCAATTCATCAATAAGCCACTTATAAAGGTCTGCACGCTGGATGCGAGCTGGCTTAGCAGAAGATATTGCTGTTGTGAAAGGAACATTACCCCATCCGTCCAAGAGGTAGTAATAATTCAAAGCACGGATGAAACGAACCTCTGCTGACATCGTTGCGTTGTAGTCACCGAAGTCTGCAAGATACTGATTGCAATAGGTGATACCCGCATAAAGTCGATAGTAAAAAAACCCTTCAACATTGGATGTGAAGCGTCATAACTATCGAAGTTCATGTTAGAAATACCTTCATCACCCCATGCGCAGATAGCCTCATCAGTGGTTAACTCCTGTGAATTGAATAGCTGACGTACGTAACCACTGGTTCCACCATCGATACCATCAACATCGCTGTCACCATTAGCTCCACCGTTACCAGCCATAGCAATATGAGCATAGCACTTATTGAATGCGCTTTCTGGCGACGTATTTTTCCTTTGTATTAAGGTTTGGATCAATTGGTTTTTACATCCAAATCGCCTGTACAAGAGGTGAACCCTACTGACAGCAAAAAGTGCTGCTGTAGAGAATATATATTTGAATTTAGTATTCATTGTCTTTACTCTTTTTATAGATTTAGAAATTCAGGTTCAAACCCAAGATGAATGAGATTGGACGTGGATAGAGGTTGTTGTCAATACCATTGAACACCTCTGGGTCGAGACCTTTATACTTAGTAAGGCAGAACACGTTATTCACAGTTCCATAAATACGACCAGTAATACCATTCCATGAACCCTGCTTGAGAAGATTAGCGAAGCTATAACCCAAGGTTACATTATCCAACTTCAAGAAAGAAGCATTCTGTACCCAGTAGTCTGTCTGAGTAGATGTAGTCTCGGTTGACAACCAGTTGTCTGCTACTACATCTGTAGGACGGTTCACGAGGAACTTGCTCTTTACAAATATTTCTGAGTTAGACATATTAGAAGTACTTGCAAAAGCATCATTGTAAACATAGTTACCAAGACTTGCACGGAGTGCGAAACCAAGGTCCCAGTTGCGATACTCGAAACGAGAAGCAAAGCCCATCGTTACTGGTGCTGCAGGTGCCTTGTAGTAGTACTTATCTGCATCGGTAATCTTACCATCGCTGTTGCGGTCGACAACTACGCCCTCCAACGGCTTGCCATTCTTATCATATGCCTGCTGGAATACGTGGAAAGAGTTAACTGCATTACCTACATGCTGTGCCTGGATGTTACCACCAGTACCAGCAGAGATACCTCCTGTTGGTACGAAATAGTTTGGATCGCTACCACCATTAAGGTTCGTAATCTTATTATAGTTATAGGTGAAGTTGTAATCCATTGTCCAGTTGAAGTCCTTAGCGTTCACTGCCAACCAGTGGAGACTTGTTTCAACACCCATATTATACATAGAACCAATGTTACTCATTACCTGATTACGGAAGTTAGCACCTGCTGGTACGGTTGCATTGTTGAGCAGGTCGTTGGTCTTGCGATAGTACCAATCAATGCTACCAGTGAGGCGCTGCTTGAGAATACCCCAATCAAGTCCTACGTTATAAGAGGTAGTAGTCTCCCACTTCAAGTTTGGATCGTATGCCTTTGGACGAGCCAAAGAGCCATCACCAGCGATTGGATAGTAAGATTCATTACCTTTATTCATTTCGTATATAGCAAAGTAATTATAGTCGCCGATACCTTCCTGCTGACCAGTCATACCCCAGCTAAGGCGAAGTTTCAAGTCTGACAACCAGTCAATCTGCTTGAAAAGGTTCTCTTCATTGATACGCCATGCGAAAGCGAATGATGGGAACGTTGCCCAATGCTCCTTGAAGCGTGAAGAACCATCATTACGTACGGTTGCTGTTACCATATAACGACCGTCCATCAAAGACCAGTTTGCACGACCGAAGAAGGATACAAGATAGTTCTCTGTTGCATAGTAATAAGGTGCATAGTTGCGTTGTTTGCCAGCAAGAGTTGCATCACCGTTTGTTGATGGATAGTAACTCCAATAAGCGTTATTGGTGTTGTGCCAGAAATGTGCCCACTCATAACCAGCCATGATATCGAAGTGATTCTTTGCTTTATCATTGAAATCGTGGTAGTACTGAGCGTATGCAGAGAGCTGCATGTTACGTTTCAACTGTGATTCCCATCCATAAGAACCATAATAGATAGCCTGTGGAGAGGCTGGATCAACATCTGTTACCTGACGTCCCTTAGCAACATCAACACCTGCAGTAACGTGGAAACGGAGGTCTTCAAAGCCATGAACTTTATAATCAACATCGGCACTACCAGGAAGTCGCGGCTGATAGCACGGTCGTTCTTTAGGTTAAGAATAGACACAGGGTTCTTTGTTGCCAATGAATAATAGGTCTTTGGCCAACTGCTATCATTGAGCGCTGTACCATCATCAAGCCACTGATAGTAGCCACCGAAGTTATCATAACCAGACGCATAGACTGGCTGTGTTGGGTCAAACTGACGTGCTGCCTTGATAGCCTCACCATCAGCATAGCGATTCTTTGTCCACATTCCCTTAGCATTTAACGTAACCTTCAAGTGGTCATTCAAGAAAGAAGGGCTCAATGTCAACGCTCCAGTGAAACGCTCAAAGTTAGAAGTCTTGATGATACCCTGCTGATTTGTGTAACCTGCACTAACACGATAAGGCAACCAGTTAGCAACTTGACCAGAAACGGCTACGTTATGGTCATGGCTAGCAGTGCGGAAGATTTCGTTCTGCCAGTTTGTATTAGCCTTACCAAGGCGTGAGTAAGCTGTTGGAACTTGATTACCATTAGCATCGAGGGTATAAAGATCAGTACCAAACTTGTTTGCTATGAGGCTACGATACTCATCAGCAGACAAGACATCAAGGTTCTTTGAATTCTTACTAACGGTAAAGCTACCATTATAAGACACCTGCAAACCACGACGTCCCTTCTTAGTTGTAATGATGATAACACCATTTGAACCACGAGAACCATAGATTGCAGTAGCAGAAGCATCCTTCAAAACGTTGAAAGACTCAATATCCTGTGGGTTTACAAGTGACAAAGGATTGCTAACACCCTTAATACCTGTCTGGTCCATAGCCACACCATCAATCACAATCAATGGATTGTTAGATGCGTTCAAAGAAGAACCACCACGAATACGAATGTTAGCACCGCCACCAGGAGTACCACCATCGCTCGTTACACTCACACCGGCAACCTTACCAGCAAGCATATCCTGTGCATTAACAACAAGACCCTTATTCTTGCTATCAGGTTTCAAGGCTGTCACAGAACCCGTAAGGTCGCTCTTCTTAACAGCACCGTAACCAATAACAACAACCTCATTCATCTGCTGTGCTTGGTCTTCCTGAAGTGTAATTACCATACCATTGGCTGCAGCTACCTGTTGTTTCTGGAAACCAATGTAAGAGATTGTCAAAGTAGCACCCGGCTGTACGCTGATAGAGAAGTTACCATCAAGGTCGGTCACTGTACCATTACTTGTCCCATTGATAAGGACAGAAGCACCAATGACTGGCTCACCAGTAGCATCCTTCACCTGTCCTGTAATCGTAGACTGCGCAAAGGCACTAACTGAAAGGAATAGACCCAACAATAGAGTCAATATCCTAACAGGAAATTTGCATTTTACCTGCTTCATCTTTGTTATTGTTAAAGTAATTTATAAATTGATTAAAGTAATATTCGTTTAGCTTTATCAAAGTTAGGTTAATAGCCGTTTTATGGGCTTACTCTGCTGCAAAGTTAGTTGAGATTAAGCTACTTTATACTATTTTTGCTTTGAATTTGTATTTTAAACAATGCAAACGATTGCACAAATAAATAAGAGATAAATAAATTGATATAGGTCAAAGAAGTTATAGAAAATATGTATATTTGCGTAATAAAACAATTAGCAGACTAAAGACAAAGCTAAATCGCATGAGTGACTCAACCAACATAACAATGAAGGATATAGCCCGAGACCTTGGTGTTTCGGTTGCTACTGTTTCTCGTGCGCTCAAAGATAGCCCTCGTATCTCTGCAGAAAAACGTGAGGCAATAAAGAAGTATGCACAAGAACATAACTTCTACCCAAACATCCTTGCAGAGAGTCTGCGCAAAAGTAAGGTACAACCGATTAAGATTATCGGCGTAATCATTCCGCAACTTGACCATTTCTACTTCTCATCTATCCTTTCTGGCATCGAAGAAGAGGCTTCTTCACGTGGCTATCGAATTATGGTTGCACAGAGCCGAGAGAACTATGAGGACGAAGTGAAAATCTGTCGAGCATTTTCGGAGAGTAAGGTTTGTGGCATCATCGTTTCTCAAGCGAAGAATACAACCAAATACAACCATTTTCAAACACTCATAGATAAGGGTGTACCTTTGGTTTTCTACGATCGTATCAGTACGGGTGTAAATGCCAGTCGAGTGGTTGTTGATGACTATATGGGGGCCTTTTCCGCCGTCACACATCTTATAAACACAGGTTGCAAGCGTATTGCTTATTATGGTACTTCGCTAACCATGCAAATCGCAAAGAACCGTTATAACGGATATCTTGATGCCTTACTGAAGAATGGTATGCACCCTAACGAGCAACTGATTAAGAATTGCGACAATAGGGCAGACGCTGAGCTTATCACTCCAAGCGTGATGCGACTTCCTGAACCACCAGATGCCTTCTTTGCCGTCAATGATGACACAGCTATCGGTATTCTCTACTCCTGCAAACGCTTAGGTTTCCGTGTGCCAGAAGACGTCTCTATCTGTGGTTTCACTAACGGACAACGTGCCATTGCATGCGACCCAATGCTAACAACAGTTGAACAAAGAGGAGTCCGCGTGGGTGAAGAGGCTGCGAGTATTCTCATCGATCAAGTAGAAGGAAGACTTCCTAAGAATCGAATTGAGAAACGTGTGGTGAGGACAAGACTGATTATCAGAGGGACAACGAGGTGAGGAGACCTCCCCCAACCCCTCCAAAGGAGGGGAGTGCTGGGAACTGAATTGGGCTAATAAGCCTAATTAGCCCAATTAGCCTAATAGCCCTCTCTTAAAAAAGAAAAGGCAAAACAGGCTTCACACTCCCTCGCAAGAGGGGCTTAGGTAGGAGAATATTGGGCTTATTTGCCCTATTAGCCCAATAAGCCTAATAGACCTTTCTTAAAAAAGAAAAAACAACACAAGCTTCCCATCCCCTCGTCAGAGGGACTTAAGGAGCACAAAAACTAACATAACAATGAAACAAAAAAACCTAACTTAAGCTTCTGGCAACTTTGGAATCTTAGCTTTGGATTCTTTGGAGTGCAGATTGCGTACGCGCTGCAGAGTGCCAACATCTCACGCATTTTTGCGACATTAGGCGCTGACCCTCACAATCTTAGTTACTTCTGGATACTCCCTCCATTGATGGGTATTGTCGTACAGCCGATTGTAGGAACACTCTCTGACATGACGTGGACACGCTTCGGACGTCGCATCCCTTACCTCTTCGTGGGTGCTGCCATCTCTGTTCTCGTGATGTGCCTACTTCCGAATGCGGGTTCTTTAGGTATGGCTGTCTCAACGGCTATGGTGTTTGGACTTGTTTCATTGATGTTCCTCGACACAAGTATCAATATGGCTATGCAACCCTTTAAGATGTTGGTGGGCGATATGGTCAACGAGAAACAGAAGACACTCGCCTACTCTATTCAGAGTTTCCTCTGCAATGCTGGCTCTATCGCAGGCTATGTCTTCCCATTCTTCTTCACTTTCTTAGGTATCTCTAACCAAGCTCCATCGGGTGTTGTTCCAGACTCAGTGGTCTATTCTTTCTATATCGGTGCAGCCATCCTCATCCTTTGTGTTATCTATACCACAGCCAAGGTAAAGGAGATGCCACCAAAGGTTTATGCCGAATACCATTCGGTAGAGAAGAAAGATGATACTTCAAAGTCTAATGTCTTCACCTTATTAAAAGTTGCACCACCTACCTTCTGGAAAGTTGGTTTAGTACAGTTCTTCTGCTGGTTTGCCTTTATGTATATGTGGACTTACACCAATGGAACCGTAGCTGCTAATTGTTGGGGTGTGGATATGCTTGCACATGATGCAACAATGACAAAGGGATATCAGGAAGCAGGAAACTGGGTAGGTATTCTCTTTGCCATTCAGGCGATTGGTTCAGTAGCTTGGGCAATGGTTCTTCCACAGTTCAAGAACACCAAACTCGCATACTCCTTCTCACTTATCTTAGGTGCAGCAGGCTTTGTCCTCGCAGCCTTCATCCACAATCAATATGTAATGTTCATCCCATTCATCCTCATCGGATGTGCTTGGGCAGCCATATTGGCAATGCCATTTACCTTGGTGACAAATGCACTCGAGGGCTATGGCCACTTGGGAACTTATCTCGGATTGTTCAACGGTACCATCTGTATTCCACAAATTATCGCTGCGGCTATTGGCGGAGTACTCCTTCAGATGGTTGGTTCCGTACAAAGTAATATGATGATTGTAGCAGGTGTTTCCCTCTTCCTCGGTGCAATGTCCGTTGGAATTATAAAGGTACGCCGTCCTGCAGAACAAAGGGTAACATAACTTTTTTTATAATCTCTCTGAATTTAAGGGTGTACTGAAAAGCGTTTCAGTACACCTTTTTCCTTTTCTACAAACACTTTTTACACCTCTTATCGCTCAACTCAATAAACCTTTTCTACCAACAACTTACTACCACTCTACCCTCACCAACAAGTTATTTTCATGAAGAAAAATATTTTTCTTCATGAAAATAAATATTTCTTCTCACGTAAATAAATATTTATCACCATGAAAAGAAATGATAAACCACTGAGAAATCAATCTCAATAGAGCATTCTTTCCTATATCAAATAAATAGCTAACATCAGCTAACAAACATCCTCTTATCAGCTTGCTATTCCCAGTTTACAAGTTATATAGTCCTAAAACCAAAACTCGTTTACCGTTTCTAACGACTGTGTTGCAGCCCCGCACCATTGGTGTTGAGCGTGCGCACCATTGGTGCTAAGCACTAACACAAAAGCAAAGTAGCGTTAGAAAGCATCGAAAATAAGGTTTTATTTATACTTATAGAGCGTTAGTTCATTAGCCATGAATTATCACCAATCTATCATTATGCAAACGATTGCATAAGAATTGATATAAATCATGTAAAAGGGTATTGCTTTTTCTAATTAATATTATTATCTTTGAGGCAAAATAACTACCCAACTCTATGAACATACAGTTTCACATAGACTACCAGACCTATTACGGACAAGACCTTGTCTTGAATATTATTACAGGTCAACACAAGGGGGCTGTAGAGGCCTCACAGTACAGAATGCGCACATCTGACGGCTACCACTGGGAGGTGGAAGTGAAGAAGGATGCAAAGCCGGGAACGCATATCGATTATTTCTACAGCATTCTCTGTGGTAATAATGAACAGCGAAAAGAATGGGGCGTAATCAATCATCGATTAGATATTGATACAGAACGCAGTCTTAATTATCGTGTTTACGACCATTGGAGTGACATTCCTGACAATGCTTATCTCTATACTTCTGCTATTACCGATTGTGTTGCGGGTAAGAAGTTAGTGAAGGGAAAACTCAATAACTACAACAAGGCTGTCACGCTGAAGGTGCGTGCGCCACAGTTAGGTGCAACGGATGAGCTTTATCTCGTAGGTGCTGAGCCTGCATTAGGTGCTTGGAACGTGAAGAAGGCACTGAAGATGGTACAGCATAATGTCAACGAGTGGAGCTATACCTTAGATGCTACCAAACTTGTTGGTGACCAGATTGAAGTGAAGTTCTTCATCAAGAGCAATGATAGTAATGAGAATCTCGTTTGGGAATATAGCGACAACCGCACCTTACTATTGCCAACAATGGATGAAGGCGACGTCGTTGTCTATGAGTTGACAGAGGCTTCTTTCCCTCTCCCAGCTGTTCGTGTTGCTGGAACATTGGTACCTGTATTCTCACTTCGTTCGGAGACAAGTTTCGGTATCGGTGACTTTGGCGATTTGAAGAAGATGGTTGACTGGATAAGTAAGACCCACCAGCGTGCACTGCAGATTCTTCCTATCAACGACACAACAATTACACACACTTGGACAGACTCTTATCCATATAGCTGTATTTCTATCTTTGCCCTCCACCCACAGTATGCTGACCTTACAGCATTACCTGCACTGAAGGACAAGAAGCAAAGTGAGAAGTTCGAGAAACTACGCAAAGAGCTTAACGCACTGCCACAGATTGACTATGAGCGTGTGAACGATGCAAAGACAGAATACCTCCGTCTGCTCTTTGAACAGGAGGGTGGAAAGGTACTCGAAAGCAGTGCTTTCAAGAAATTCTTTGCTGAGACAGAGAGTTGGCTTGTGCCTTACGCACAGTATTCTTATATGAGAGACAAGTTCGGAACAGCCGATTTCTCTCATTGGCCAGACCATAAACAATGGGATGAGGCTGACCGCAAGGCATTGTCTAACCCTAAGAACAAGGCTTACAAGGAAGTAGCTTTCTTCTATTACGTACAGTTCGTATTGAGTAGTCAGCTGAAAGCGGTACACGAATATGCACAGGCTCATAAGATAATCCTCAAGGGTGACATTCCTATTGGTGTCAACCGCTATGGCTGTGACGTATGGACAGAACCACGTTACTTCAACCTTAACGGGCAGGCGGGTGCTCCACCTGATGACTTCTCAGTGAATGGTCAGAACTGGGGGTTCCCTACTTACAACTGGGACGAGATGATAAAGGATGGTTGTCAGTGGTGGGTAAACCGCTTCCAGAACATGGCACAGTACTTTGATGCTTATCGTATCGACCACGTACTCGGCTTCTTCCGTATCTGGGAGATTCCTACTCATTCAGTACACGGACTGCTCGGTCAGTTCGCTCCATCACTTGGTATGACTCGTGAGGAGATTGAAGGCTACGGTCTACACTGGCAGGAAGAACTCTTCACCGAGCCATTCATTGCTGATTGGGTACTCGACCGCATCTTCCGTGAGCATGCCGATGAGGTAAGACAGAAGTATGTGGAACATGTATGGGGCGACAGATACAAGATGCGTCCAGCGTATGATACACAGCGAAAGGTTGAGAAAGCCTTTGCTGGTAAGAACTCTGATGTTGACATTTGGCTGCGTGACGGACTCTATGCTTTGATTAGTAATGTACTTTTCATTCGTGACCATAAGGATCCAAACCGCTTCCATCCACGTATCTGCGTACAGTTCGACTTCATTTACGAGAGTCTCTACGATAGTGATAAGGCTATATTCAATAAGCTTTACAACGATTACTACTATCGTCGTAACAACCAGTTTTGGTATCAGGAAGCTATGAAGAAACTGCCAAAGTTGGTTAATGCTACTCGTATGCTTGTCTGTGCAGAGGACTTGGGAATGGTTCCTGATTGCGTGGCATGGGTGATGAATGAGCTACGCATCCTCAGTCTTGAGATTCAAAGTATGCCTAAGAACCCGAAGGTGCGCTTTGGCTATCTCAGTGAGAACCCTTACCGTAGTGTCAGCACTATCTCTACTCATGACATGGCTACCCTACGTCAGTGGTGGGATGAAGACTGGGAACGTACGCAAGACTACTTCAATAGCATGTTACATCGTGGTGGTCCAGCACCTCACCCATTACCAGGTTGGTTGGCAAGAGACATCGTTAGCCGTCACCTTACATCGCCAAGTATGCTTTGCATCCTCGGTATTCAGGACTGGATGAGTATTGACGAGGAATTGCGTTTGGCTGACCCTAATGCCGAGCGTATCAATGTTCCGTCTAATCCAAAGCATTACTGGCGTTACCGTATGCACGTCAGCATTGAAGACTTGATGAAGAATGCGTCTTTCAATGAGCAGATAACAGACCTTATCAATCAGGCGGGTCGATAAAAAGAATAGGTGATGATGGCTATTATAAATTATTATAACAACCCATCATCACCTAAATTCATCACCCAACACCTAACATTCATCACCCAACCCCCAACACCTACCACCCAATTCATCATCACCCAACATTCAACACCCATCACCCAACACCTACAACCCAATGAAATTAAAATACAACCTTGCAGCATCTGTAGCTGCTTTCATACTCTCGCAGAACGTTGTTGCACAACAGCGATTCAACGAGATGTCCTATTCTCCGAGCGAAACAACCTTCCGCCTCAATGCGCCTTCTAAACCAACGCTTCGCCTTTATGAGGCAGGGCGAGGTGGAAAAGCCTATAAGAAGGTGAAACTTGCACCGAGTGGAGACAATACTTGGACGGCTACTGTGAAGGGAGACCTCAAAGGTAAGTTCTATACTTTCGATATCGGACACGGCGAGACACCGGGTGTCTTTGCCAAAGCGGTCGGCTGTAATGGCGGACGCGGTGCCGTTGTTGATATGAAAGAGACCAACCCAACAGGCTGGGAAAGCGATCGTCGTGTACCAACTAAGAGTCCGGCAGACCTCATTATCTATGAGTTGCACCACCGTGACTTCTCTATTGATCCTTCATCAGGCTTGATGCACAAGGGTAAATACCTTGCCTTAACTGAGCAGAAGGCTATTGATCACTTGAAGAAGTTGGGTATTAACGCTGTGCATATCCTCCCTTCGTTCGACTTTGCTTCGATAGATGAATCCAAACCGGACGTGCCACAGTATAATTGGGGCTATGACCCATTGAACTATAACGTACCAGAAGGTAGCTACTCATACGATGCTAACCTGCCTACACGCCGTATTATGGAGTTCAAGCAGATGGTGCAAGCATTGCACAAGGCGGGTATCAGAGTTATCCTTGACGTTGTTTACAACCATACTTTCGACCTTACAAATAGTAACTTTGAGCGTACTTATCCTAAGGCTTACTACCGATACAAGGCTGATGGTACACCATCAGATGGCACAGGGTGTGGCAATGAGACAGCAAGTGAGCGCCCTTTGATGCGCGAGTATATGCTGGAATCAATGAAGTATTGGGTAAATGAATATCATATTGATGGTTTCCGTGTAGACCTTATGGGTGTGCATGACATTCAAACAATGAATGATATTCGCCGTGAACTCAATGCTATCGACCCAGAGATATTTGTCTATGGCGAGGGATGGAGTGCTGGTACATGTGCTTATCCACATGAGAAGTTAGCGATGAAGGCAGCAGTTCCACAGATGCCGGGCATTGCAGCCTTCTCTGATGACATCCGTGATGCCTTGCGTGGCCCCTTCTCTGACGACCATAAGCCCGGTATGCTTGGTGGCGTTACAGGCTTGGAAGAGAGCTTGAAGGCGGGTATTGCGGGTATGATTGAGCACCCACAGGTAGACTACTCAAAGGTAAACTATTCTAAGAAACCTTATGCCCTTGAGCCTACTCAGATGATTTCTTATGTCAGTTGTCACGACGACTTGTGCCTTGTTGACCGTCTGAAGGCTTCTATTCCAGAGACAGAATACGATGAGAATGAGCTGATTCGTCTGAATGAACTTGCCCAAACGGCTATCTTCACATCACAGGGTGTACCTTTCATGCTCTCTGGTGAGGAGATGCTTCGCAACAAGAAAGGGGTGCATAACTCGTATAATTCACCTGATAGTATCAATCACCTCGACTGGAATAACCTCAAGACTTATCCGCAGGTATTCAACTATTATAGTGGACTCATCAACCTTCGCAAGGCACATCCAGCCTTCCGATTGGGCAAAGCCGACCTCGTTCGCAAGCATCTTGAGTTCCTTCCTGTACAGGATTGTTTAGTTGCTTTCAGCCTAAAAGACCATGCTGGTGGTGATAAGTGGAAGAACATCTACGTTATCCTCAATGCTAACAAGGAACTTCGCACCGTCAACATCCCTAAGGGTCAGTATACGATTGTATGTGCTAATGGTGAAATTAACGAAGATGGATTAGGCAAAATGGAAGGTGGTGAGGTGATGGTTGATGCCCAGTCAGCCCTTATCTTGCATGATTAAAGTGCTATGCCCTTCCCCACTTTCTCTTAAGAGGAGGATTGCTGACCATTCAGCAGATTATTAATAGCTGTTAAGGATATTGGGCTTATTGGCCCTATTAGGCTAATTAGGCTAATAAGCCCAATACCACAGCAAAACAAATTACCTAAAATGAACCGCAGACAACTAACGAACGAACCTAATCTTTCCCTCTTTCAAAAGACTTGGAAGATTCTTTTATTCTTACTTCTTTTATCATCTCCTATGACCGCTCAGAACAGTACGGCAGCTCAAAAGAAAGCCAATAATCGAACAGCTACACCAAACGTTACCCGCATTGACCCTACCAACTGGTTTGCTGACATGCAGGACCCAACGTTACAACTGATGATATATGGCAAAGATATCAAGTTTGCAGACGTTACAACGGACAACCCTAATGTAAAGATTGACTCGCTTGTACGCCTCGATTCACCTAATTATCTCCTTGTTTATCTTAACTTAAAAGGTGCGAAACCGGGTGAGGTTACCCTTACCTTCTCTAATAAGAACGGTAAAAAGACAACTAAGAAGTTCCAACTAAAGGCACGTGAGATGGCAGGAGCAGACCGCAAAGGCTTCGATATCTCGGATGTTCTGTATATGCTGATGCCCGATCGTTTCGCTAATGGTAATCCAAAGAACGACGTAATAAAAGGGATGGAAGACCAACTATGCAACCGCAATGAGCCAAGTCTTCGACACGGTGGCGACCTTGAAGGACTACGCCAACACCTCGATTACTTCACTGACCTTGGTGTTACTGCCCTCTGGTTGACGCCAGTATTGGAGAATGATCGCCCTGCCGATGGTGGCAAACACAGTACTTATCACGGCTATGCCACAACCGACTACTATCGTGTTGACCCTCGCTTCGGTACAAATGAGGAGTATAAAGCCCTCGTTGACGAATGTCATAAGAAGGGATTAAAGGTGGTTATGGATATGATTTTCAACCATTGCGGAGACTATCATCCATGGGCTAAGCATACACGCATTGATGAAAACGGCAAGACAATCAAAGACTATCCATCAAAGGATTGGTTTAACAGTCCTAACTATGGGCTGCAAACAAGCTACAAGCTTACTCCTGTCCTCGACCCATACGCCAGCAAAGTGGATATGAAAGAGACTGTTGACGGATGGTTTGTTCCCTCTATGCCCGACCTCAACCAGCGTAATCCGCACGTTATTAAGTATCTGATTCAGAATTCTATTTGGTGGATTGAAACCGTAGGTATCGATGGAATCCGTATGGATACTTATCCCTACGCAGACCGACAAGCCATGGCTGATTGGATGAAGGTCCTCAACAAGGAATATCCTAACTTCAACACCGTTGGCGAAACATGGGTAACAGAACCTGCTTATACGGCAGCTTGGCAAAGACAGCAAACTCTCTGACATTAACAGCAATCTAAAAACCGTGATGGACTTCGCCTTCTTCGATCGTCTTTCGCAGGCAAAGAACGAGGAAACAGATGATTGGTGGAAGGGATGGAACCGCATTTACAACTCTCTCTGCTATGATTACCTCTATACTGACCCATCTTCTGTGATGGCATTCATTGAGAATCACGATACTGACCGCTACCTTGGCAATGGTAAGGACTCAACGGCTTTAAAGCAGGCGTACGCTCTCTTGCTGACAATGAAGCGTATTCCACAGCTCTATTATGGTACGGAGATTCTGATGAATGGTACAAAAACGGAAACAGATGGCAATGTACGACAAGACTTCCCTGGTGGTTTCCCTGGCGATAAAGTCAATAAGTTCACAAATGAAGGTCGTACCAAAGCCGAGAATGCTATGTTTGATTGGACCAGCCGCCTACTCCATTGGCGACAGAACAACGATGTAATCATCAACGGTTCTCAGACACAATTCATTCCTCAGCATGGCGTTTATGTACTTGCTCGTCAACATAATGGCAAGACAGTCCTCACCATCCTCAATGGTAAGAAAGCTGACAACCAAGTCGATGTAGCCCGCTATGCCGAAGTAATTGGTTCACATACCACTGCAACCGATGTCCTTACAGGTGCTACTGTAGACCTCACAAAGAACATTCCTTTGACACAACGACAAGCAATGGTGCTCAGCTTTAAATCCCTCTGCAAGTTAGAAGGATTATTTAATTGTTGCTTACGCATTAGAAAATAGCACAAAAACTTTTCATACACACAATATATAGGCAATAGCTACCTACTATCTTTGGTGGCTATTGCCTTTATTTTGGTTCTTCTGTTAAATGCATTGATTGGAAATATAATAAAGGATGGCGTAATGGACATTTGGTAGGCTGAAAACCTCTCGGGTTTTAGTAATGGACATTTGGTAGGCTGGTTATTCCAGCCTACTTTTTTGTATTTATGAATCCATCTATAAACTTCTTCTTGTTAGCTTCATTCAATCCATTATGATTATGTAGTGCTCTTTTAAGTTGTGAGTTAAATCCTTCCAACAGGTTTGTTGTATTAGGTATTTGCATATCCGGATACTCCTCACACGTATAGATCCATGGCAGATGTGTCTTAATAGAACGTCTTGCCGTTCTCAGCCTTCTGTGTGTATAAGTTGTCTTGCCCGAGATTAGGAGAGTTCGTTCGTTTAGGAACTCTTTCCATTTATCACACCATTTATCAAAAGCGGTTATAAACTCTTCTTTTCTCATAGAGAACATCCTTCTCATTAATGCCAACAGTTCAACGCCTGCAGGCAAATGTGGGTTGTTAGTAAGGAGTCTTCTAACTATCTGAAATTGGTGAAATTGACACATTTGTACGGGACAGAAACTTATAGCTTGTAAAAGTCCTACATGCCCATCACACACCACTGCTTTTTATCATAGTTCCACGCTCCGTAATATACCGAAGTCCATCAAGATAATCTCTGTTAGTTTCGTTTTTGACAAACTTGCGATAGAGTATTTTGCCTGATGAAGCATCCTGAAACAGCATCACACCAAATGTCTTGGAAAAGTATGTTGTATCCAATATTATTACTGCAGATTTGGGGTAAGTAGCAGTAAAGCTATCTACTACTAAGCTCAACCTACGTCGTATGGTTCGTTCTGAACATTTATAAAGAGTGGATAGATCAGATATCGTTCGATTTGCCGTCAGATAGTCGTTCCATAGAGAAATATTATTTATACGCAGACCACCTTGAAATTGTCTACCACAATCCTTGCAGGAATACATCTGAACAGAACGTCGATGCCCATTCTTTTTAACATTTGAGCTATTACAGAAGATACAGTTTTTTTATTCATAGATTTTCAAATGCTGCAAAGGTAGTAAATAAAAGAATTCCGAGAGGTTTTCAGCCTACCAAATGTCCATTACGCCTAAAGGATTATACTCTTGTAGGGTATCACTATTGCAAATTAGTTGGACTTACAAAGAAGGATAAACAACAAACTTAAATCTATATTGACACTATGTCTATCAGTCTTTTACAAGCAACCTATTATCACATCAATGGTGTTTGTAAACTATTTTCACACGGCTCGGATCCTACACATGCTCTTTTGGCTTCTAAAAGACGCCTAATTGGCTTGCAAAAGATGCCCTTTTGAAGTCCAACTAACGCCCTTTTGAAGTCCATTTAAGCACCTTTTCCTTTACAACTTTATAACCATCTGATTCACTGTTGGTTACAAACCCACTTTCTACACGTATTTTTATCCTTACTTATAGATATTTTTCTCGAAATTATGTAATGATTTTTCAAAACCCTATCTACATCTTCAAAGGATTATGACAAAAAGGTTTCCTGTGTCGGAGGATGATAGTAAAATAAGTAGTTTTACAGTCTTGGCTCTATTTTTTTGTTTAATGGAGAGATTTGTTTTTCCGTTAAATCTATACGAGAAGTATCCACAACATTTAACGAAAGAACCTTTATTTTTCTTCCTTATTGAGTAAATATTACCTTCAAACATACCAAGAACTTATTACAAACACTATCGTTTTTAGCCACAAATAAGAAGAGAACAAAAAAAGAAATGACCTATTAATAAAAAGACTACTGACTTGTTTTTATTCATAAGAAAAAGATTATCTTTGCGTCAATAGTATCTATTTAACTTGTTTATGAACAAGGTTGATATATGGTCAATATATGATAATAGCATACAGCCTAAAGAGCGTATTGCTTTTTGGAGGAAATAGTATAAGAACCAGAATTAGTAATGAAGTAAAAATTTAGAAAGATAAAAAAAGTTATGTCAAATAAAGAAATAGAAGCCTATTTAAAAACTATTGAAGAAGGATTCATTGAGTCAGAACGAATCTTGTTAAAAGAGAAAGCTGCCAAAAATGAACCTGTCATCAATTGTGATGAAAACGGTAATATTGTTAGCATTCCAGCGAAAGACATTATTGCCAGACACCGTCAATATCAATAAAAAGACTATTATCATCCAATAAAGGCTATCGGAAACTTCGATAGCCTTTATTGTTTATTTACACACGAACTTCACTACTATGACATTCAGACATCACAAAACAGTAGTGGATAAATAGCTTTAAAACGTAACAGTCAGCCCCACAGAGAGAGCTGTTTTGCCTTGGTAGACGCGCCCATGTTCCACATCATCGCCAAAAGTCTTGACGAGATTCTGCCGCACCTGCCCATAAAGTCCGAATGTCTCACTAAAGTTATAGCGTACACCTGCCTGCAAACCAGCTGTTCGCAAGCCGACGGAAACACCACTATAAATATCCAGTACGGATGGTAGTTTCAGTACTTCAGCCCAATGATAGTTACCCGTCAAGCTGAAATCATACCCCATAAAGGCTCTATCACGTCCCTCGTCATAGTCCTTCACGTTGACATAAGTTAGCTGTCCACCTACTGAAACGAAGTCGCTAAGCGCATAATCGCTACCCAACTCTATACCAGACCTCCCTCCAACATTGGCATAACCAGCATAAACTTTAATATCTCCTTCTCCGTCCCACGCCTGTGCCTGTGCGCTATGCGGAACACAAAGCAGACAACCAAGCAGTAAAAGCCATTGAAAGAGGCGGAATTTATCTACATTTCTCATCATCTTCATAGCTCAATTATTTTATAGTGTACTTTGTAACAGCAAACACTTTACGGCGTTCACCAGTCTTAGTATTCTTCACCACCTGCGTTCCATAGACGAGGAAGTTATCGCCATACCAGTGCTGAGAGTTAGAATAACGCATCTTCTTAACATCTTCGTCTTCATTATCCGTTTCTATAATCTCCGACGTACGGTCTTGAATCACATTTCCATCCGCATTTCTAAAGAGTTTAGATACCAGTCTGTTCTTATCTGTAAAGAGAAGATTCACATTATTCCCCTTCATACTTGCAGAAACAAAACGCTTCACATACATCGGCATGAGGCGTGGCTCCATAGGGAAGCATTCGTCCCAAAGCAGATTACCTGCAACATCAAACTTTACAAGAACAGCGTGCGTATAGTTATAACCAGCGAAGGTTGTAATCATTGTATTACCAATCCAAGTTGTACGATAAACTGGATAGTAAGCCTCACCAAGATAGAAGTAATCCTTACCATCCGTCATAATACGATGAGAAGCCATCAAATACTTCAGCGAATACTCCTTACCAGCCTTCTCTGCCTTTTCCTTTCTGCGTTCAATCTTTGCTTGCTTACGGTCGCTCATATACTCCGTAAAGTTCTTCAACTTTAAGAAGTTATAGAACTTGATATTATTAAACTTATCGTCTTTCAGCTCTGAGAAGAAAATACCTTCCGACCCACCTTTCTTCGACTTAGAGTAAGTTCCTGTAACAAAGAACTTATTTCCTGCCTTTGAGACTGATGCCGAGATGATTCGTTCAGCAATATCAGCAGTGAGATTGTTTGCCCCTAACTGATTGCCCTGCATATCCAGACGAAGCAGATAGACGTCGGTCTCTACTCCTACCAACGCATAGATAGTATTGTCTATCACGGTATTTTCAAGCACAAAGATATTCTTATCCTTCACTTTTGGGAAGTGAATATCAGTAAATCGACAGTTACCCGTCTTCAAATCAATGATACCAATGCGGTCTAATTTCTTCTGTGTCGAACTGAAAACGACTGATCCATTCGCAATAACGAGATTTCTCATCGACCCTTTACGCGTGTATTCACCATCCGTTGTGGTTATTTTATGTGTTGCAGGATTGAAAGCAACGATCATAAACGAACCATCCTTCTGACGCAAACAGTATAAAGCACACCACTCTCAACCACATCTGAATAGAAATACATACCCTTATCAATCAATATTGAATCGGTACTTATCAGCTTCATTGCAGTTGAATAAAACTCAGTCTTGAAGTAACGCTTACCCTCCTTGCTGTCCTTGGCAAACGACTGAATGACCAGTCCCTTGTCATCCACAGGCAACACGACCTGATCTTCATAGTCAGCACGGTGAGGATACTCTATTCTTCCTGTCACCTGAGCAGTCATACTCATCACCTGAGAGCACAACGCAATAACACATAATAGCAGAGTTCTCATAATTACTTTATCGTTAATAGTTAATGATTAAGATTGTCTTTATCTTTTTAGAACTATCTAAAAGTTCGTTACATTACATAATTTTAGGCTCTCATCTTCCTCCTTTCAGACTTTTAACTTACTAAACACAAAAGTACATTTTTTATCGGATAATCACAAATAATTCAACAAAACTTTCACAGCCTACTATTATTTTTATCCAAATTAATCTAATCTACTGAGCATAAAGAGGATGCATAACTCGTATATAGACACAACAATGAGAAAGTCCTAACGCTCTTCTCGCTGCTTTTATACGTCTTTCTCCCTATTCAGCATCATACACCTTTAACAGATTCATAAGTTCATTGAACTCGGAAGAGTATTTTACACCTGTTTGTCCCCAGTTATATTCATATCGAACGGTCTTTCCTGGATAGTAAATATAGATGTATAGACCACCCATATCACTGCAATGTTCGTTACCTTTTACCGCCACAATGTCCTTTACAGTACCCTTGACGAACATATCATCAACAAGTTCTTGTACACGATGAGCACTATCATCACTAAAACAAACAGTTCTGACAGTGTCTTTACCATCGTCAGATACAAATAAAGATCGCGTACATTTCGTTACACTTCCATTCTTATATAACATCCAATAAACCTCCATACGACCGCAACTATAGCCGGGATCACGTCCAATAAGAACGGAGTCATACGCACTGAGTGTATCCTTTTTCTTGATACTACCTCGATTACCTTCTGTACAACTGACGACTGCGAAGGCAATTATTCCACATAACCATAATAAGTTATTCATCCTTCTAAAAATTAAAAATTCAACCGCTATCAATCTATCCTACTAACTATATCGGAACGTAAGACACTATAAAACGGTGCAACTATCAACTATAACCTTTCCTTTATGTACTTTTCACAAAAGTAAGCATTAATATTCTTGTTTCCAAACATTGATCAATAAAAGTTCGTCTTACCCATCTCTTCTATACGTGTTAGTGCTTAGCACATAGCGTGCGGAGGGTAAGCACCAATGGTGCGGAGTACTAACGCGATGAATGATGATGCTGAGGTGGATTCAAAAAGAGCGTTTTTAAAGAGGTAAAAAACACAAGGCTGCCCTCGTTAGGACAGCCTTGTACATCTTATTTAGAACTTAATTGTTGTCTAATCCGTCTCTTACTGGAAGAGAATATTTACTGTTGTCTTGCTCTTTACAGGGCGACCATTCTGCATAGCAGGGTTCCACTTAGGCATATTATTCGTAAGACGAATAGCCTGCTCTTTGTAATATTCAACACAGTTTTCCAACACACGCTTCTGTTTCTCAGCATCCATCTTCATAAAGTGCTTGCTTGTGCCCTTCACATTCTTTACATCAACAACACGAGCACCAGTAACAGTACCATCCATTTCGACATTGAAAACAACGGTCATCTCAGCCTGTACCTTTGAACGGAATGACTGAATACTGCGGCGCTGATTCTGTGCAAAATAGTTATTAATAGCTTCCTGACCACCTTCAAAGGTTGGGAGCACCTCTGTCTTGCTCACCTGTGGCGTCAGCGGAAGAGATTCTAACTTCGCTTTCAGCTTATTAATCTCCACCGTTCCCATGACAATCTTGCCCTCTGGATCAACGAGATACATTGAAGGAATCCAATCAATCTTATACAACTTGTCGATAACAGTATTCTTTCTGAACTTCTTTAGTTCGCTCACCTGTGTCCAGTGCATCTGATACTTGCCCCAATAAGTCTGTGCCCAAACCTCACGATCAGTATCAAAAGAGATACCAATGAACTGCACTCCATAATCACGGAACTGCTCGTAAAGCGCCTTCATGGCAGGAATGTCACGACGACAGTCTGGACACCAGCTTGCCCAGAAGTCCAATACCACGTAACTACCACGATACTGACTCAACTTTATTTCCTTAGCATCGTATGTCTTCAACTTAAACTCAGGCGCACGTGTACCTGGCTTGAGCATGTTCGTAGCATACTTAGCATCTAAATCCTTAGTTTGTTCAACGTTTGTTGTCTGTGCAAAGCCACTGGTGCGGACATAAGAAATACACTGACAACAGCTAAAAGAATTCTTTTCATATCTAATTTTATTCTATTTTCTTTATCTTTCTTCCACTAATAAGATTGGAATTTGCAGTTTTTAGCTCTCCTTTCAGTTTTCAGTCATGTTGCAAATATACGACCTTATTTTGAATAACGCAAATACATTATTGTATTTTTTCTATGGTCAACGTCTGGTCGCAATAGTCAACAACAGCTGGACGATGGGTGATAAAAATCACCGTTTTATCGTGATTGGAGAGTATATTCTTTAAGAGGTCGCGCTCTGTCTGTGGGTCAAGGGCTGACGTTGCCTCATCAAATATCATGATACTACGGTCACGCAGTAGCGAACGAGCTATGGCAATGCGTTGTGCCTGTCCTTCACTGAGTCCTCCTCCCTGCTCTGAACAGAGTGTATCGAGTCCTAAAGGGAGATGGAAAACAAAGTCAGCACAGCTCTTCTTAAGTACTGCAATCATCTCTTCTTCCGTTGCATCAACCTTACCGAGTAGTAGGTTCTCACGGATTGTGCCACTAAGAAGTGTGTTACCTTGAGGGACATAGACAAAATTGGTACGCATGAGCGGTGTCAACTCTCTGCTTTCTTTTTCGTTATAAATCTCTACAGAGCCCTTATTAGGCTTCATCAAGGCAAGGAGCATACGTACAAGCGTTGTCTTTCCAGCACCTGTCTCACCAAGAATAGCCGTACAAGAGCCTGGGTAGAAATCGAAGTCAAGATCCTTCAATATCTCACGTTCGGCATCATCATAACGATAGTCGACATGATTCAAACGAATACCACAAGGTCCAGCTACCTCTATCGGCTCACCTTGTTCCTCTAAAGGATTCTCCTCTAACTCCATTAGTCGCTCGGCAGCAGTGAATACTGAGACAAAGCTGGTACTAATTTCGTTAATTGACGAGCAGGATTTTGAATCTTATTTACCAACTGTAAGAAGGCTGTCATACCGCCAAAAGTCAGCGAATGAGCCGACATGCGGAGGGCTGCCCACGTGAAAGCAACAAGATAACCAAAGGCAAAACCAAAGTTCAAAACAAGGTTTGAGAATACAGAAAACTTCGTTCTTCGCACTACCTTACGACGCAACTCGTGTTGTGTTCCCTCTAACTTTCCAACAATCATCTCGTCACTTTCAAGTGTCTTGATGAGCATTCTGTGCTGAATCGTTTCTTGTAAGACACTCTGAACCTTTGAGTCTGAGTCGCGAACTTCACGTGTCAGTCGTCTCATCTGGCGTACATACACCTTGCTGATGAGGACAAATAGTGGAATCATAACGACGATGATAATAGCAAGACGCCAGTCCATCGACATCAAATAAAAGAAAGCACCGAGGAACATAGCCAATGTTGAGACTGAACTTGGTATCGTCTCGGTGAGGAAACTTACCACATTGGCAACATCAAATTCCAATCGATTAAGTACGTCACCACTGTGATGACGCTCTTTTCCGTGCCACTCCGAACGTAGAATACGGTCGAGCATGCGCTGTTGCATACGGTTCTGCGCCTTGATACCTAACAGGTTCTTTACCCACACTGAGGCTATACTCAACGCGAAATCACAGAGTATCAACGCTCCCATGATGCTCACTGCGGTATAAATACTGCCCTCTATGACATGAGAAGCCACATCAATGGCATGTTGAACAGCCCATACTGTTGCCAAAGAAACGACTACGCTGAGAATACCTATCAAAGCATTCAGTATCGCCTGCTTACGATTACCACGCCAAGCATTCCACAACCAGCGGAATATCTCCTTGCTTGTGTAACGCGTTTCAGGGATTTGAAAGAGGTTCTTTATCTTGCTTAGCATTATTACCTTTTATTTTTAATTTTATTGAAGGTGTGGGAATGATAGACTTTTCAGCTGGGTTAGAATAGCCAATAAGGATGGTTTGAATAGGAAAACTAAACTGTATGGTAAGCTATTCACTGCCATTCTCGCCAACAATCAGCCTTCCTAAAACTGGCGTGTATCAGCTCCCCACATCAACTTCTCACGTAGTGTTGAGAAGAAACGCTGCCCATAGACCTTCACGATACGCACTTTATGCGGTGCCTTCTTTATCGTTAGCGTTACTCCCTCACTGAGTTTCTCTGACCGTCCGTCCACAGCTGCAAGGAAGTTGTGGCTTCGGCTCTTTACTTCCAACTTTATCTCAGCCTCATCACTGATAACGATTGGACGAATATTCAGACTATGTGGAGCTACAGGAGTCATACTTAAAATGCCTGATTGAGGTACGATAATCGGACCACCAACCGACAATGAGTAAGCTGTTGAGCCTGTTGGCGTACTGATAACAAGTCCGTCAGCCAAATAAGTTACCAAATTCGCCATTAACACTTGCCTTTATCGATATCATCGCAGCATTATCACGTTTCAAAATCGCAATATCGTTCAAGGCAAAAGGGCAGTTCTCGAGAGCTTTCCCGTCAGCTTCAAGTTGGATAACAGCACGCTCCTCGATCTCATATCTTCCTTCAAAGACATTATTAAATACGTCTTTAATTTCTTCTGGGGCAACATTTGCGAGGAAACCTAATCGTCCCATATTCACGCCAATGATAGGTATTTGCTTGGGACCAACCTTACTTGCTGCCTTTAGAAAAGTACCATCGCCACCTAAGGAAATGACATAATCGACATCAAAGTTTACCCCCTCGAATACACCCGCTATAGAAATCGACTTCTTAAGTTCTTTTTGTAGGCTATTATAAAAGTTCTGTTCAATATATACATCAGCTTCATGCTCCCTCAGATAGTCTAAGATTTCTGTTATCTGAAGCGAGTCAAAAGCTTTAGAAGCATTGCCGAAGATAGCAAAACTAAGTTTCTTTTCTGCCATAAAAACATGCCTTTTTTAATTCTTTTAGTCTTACAAGCCACACAATACCATGAATATTTAGTATATTTGCAGACACTATTCATTTGCAAAAGTAAAGATTTTAATTGGATTTATTACGTAAAAACAAAATAATTATGGCTAAGGTATATGAGTTTCTCGCTAATGGCTTTGAAGAAGTTGAGGCTTTGGCGCCTGTTGATATCCTACGACGTGGAGGCGTAGAGGTGAAGATGGTTAGTATTACAGGTAGTAATCTCGTTGAATCATCACATGGTGTAGTGGTTAAAGCCGACCTCCTTTTTGAGAACATAACCGACTTCTCGGATGCAGACTTACTGATGTTGCCTGGCGGTATGCCTGGTTCAAAGAACTTGAACGAGCACGAAGGCGTTCGTAAAGCCCTCAAAGAGCAGTTTGAAAAGGGTAAACGCGTTGCTGCTATTTGCGCTGCTCCATTGGTATTGGCATCTGTTGGCTTGTTGAAAGGTAAGAAAGCAACAATCTATCCAGGTATGGAAAGCTACTTAGGTGAGGATGCTGAATACACAGGAGCACTTGTTCAGGAAGACGGAAACGTAACAACTGGTGCCGGTCCTGCTGCTTCTTTCCCATACGGATATCAGCTTCTAAGCTATTTCCTACCTGCTGAGAAGGTGGAAGAGATAAAGAAGGGTATGATTTACGACCGTCTTCTCAATTCATAAACCATATTCATAGCATAGAATTGTGACGTCTAAAACATCAAAATATGCCATCATCGTCGCTGGCGGAAAGGGATTACGAATGGGAGCAGACATACCCAAACAGTTTCTTCCTGTCGGTGGGAAACCTGTCCTCATGCACACGATCAGTCGCTTTCATGCCTACGATAAGGATTTGAAAGTTATCCTCGTCTTACCGAAAGAGCAACAAACATATTGGAAGGAACTATGTGAGCAGTATCATTTCGATGAGGAGTACCAGTTAGCTGATGGTGGTGCAAGTCGCTTTCAGTCATGTAAGAATGGCATTTCGATGATTCCTACAGATGCTGTTGGACTTGTTGGCATCCATGATGGGGTGCGTCCTTTCGTCTCTTGTGAGACCATTGCACGTTGTTTTGATACTGCTCAGACGTCAAAAGCGGTCATTCCTGTATTACCAGTCACTGACACTCTGCGTTTTATCGGTGACTCTCCAAGCGGAAGAAACGTACAGCGTAGCAACTACAAAGCCGTACAAACGCCACAGGTCTTCGACATTCAGCTTATAAAACAGGCATACGAACAAGAAGAATGTACCGATTTTACTGATGATGCGAGTGTTGTTGAACGACTCGGACAAGTGGTAACAATGGTGGAAGGAAATCGCGAGAACATTAAGATTACAACCCCATTCGACTTGAAAGTGGCTGAAGTTCTTTTAATTCATAATTCATAATTCACAATTCATAATTATGATTACTATTATTAATTCAAAATTCATAATTCACAATTCATAATTATGATTACTGAGTTTGATGGAGTTATTGGATAAGTTTGATGGAGTTATTGGATAAGAAAGACGAAAGAGTGGAAACGTAAAGATGATGTTTAAGACTGATAAACAGCACATCCAAGATGTGTAAAAGCATAGAGATGAAGAATATAAAAGGGTGTTATTTCGGAATTATTTTCACGAAAAGAAGAATTTATTTTCATGAAAAATTATTGTCATGAAGAAAAATATTTCTTTTCATGAAAATAAATCCTTTAACATCATATAAGTTAGAGCGCGATAAGGCCCTTATAATAAGCCCCAAAGCCAAATAAAAGAGCAATAATAAGCAATAAAAAAAACAAGAGCAAACATCTTAATGAAGGTTAAATAACAGCATTTTTCACCCCATGCTTGTAACTTTCCCCCATAGATAAGCGTCATTTAAACAGAGAGAAGATGAAAAAAAGTCAGTTTCCGTAACGATGTGTTGCCGTTGAAGAATGAACTCTTCCGGCTTGCACTCCGTATCACGCTCAACAGAGCTGAGGCTGAGGACATCGTTCAGGATACACTGATAAAGGTTTGGAATCGCAGATACGAGTGGGAAAACATCGATTCTATCGAAGCATTTAGCCTCACCGTATGTCGAAACCTTTCACTCGACCGCATCAAAAAGAAGGAAAACAACAATGATTCTTTGGAAGATGTAAAAGTAGCTGAGCCTCTCGCTTCATCTAATCCTCAAGACCGAATGATTGAAGAGGACAAAATCAGTCTCGTTAAACAGATTGTAGACGCTCTTCCAGAGAAACAAAGAAGCTGCATGCAGCTAAGAGATTTTGAAGGAAAGTCATACAAAGAGATTGCTGAAATACTCGAAATCAGCGAAGAGCAAGTGAAAGTTAACATCTTTAGAGCTCGCCAAACGGTCAAACAAAAATACTTGAAATTAGACAATTATGGATTATAAGTACATCGAACAATTACTGGAACGCTACTGGCGTTGCGAGACTTCTCTCCAAGAAGAGGAAATCTTGCGTATGTTCTTCTCACAGGAGGACATTCCAGCTGCGTTGCTGCCTTATCGTTCTCTGTTTGTTTATGAGCAGAATGAGAAGGAGATGGACGTCTTGGGCGATGACTTTGACCAGAGAGTCCTCGGACTAATACAGGAAGACGAGCCTGTTAAGGCACGTGTAATAACAATGCGCCATCGTCTTATGCCACTCTTCAAGGCAGCTGCTGTGGTAGCAATCTTCCTTACCTTAGGTAATGCAATGCAGGTTGCTTTCTCTGATGGTGATGTACATCAGGTAAGTCCAAGCACCGCAGCTGTTGACAAACCTCAGGAGGGTCCATCTGTTGCTAAGGCCGACTCGGTAGTGAGCGATACCTTACAACATAAGATACAGTCACCTGTATCAACCATCACAAAGTAAGACAATTTCTATGCTTTCTCTATAAAATAATCATTTTAAGTAAAACAACTCGAGGCTGTGAAGTCTCAATTCTCTCAAATTTTTCATAACATACTAACGTAGAAGAGCCGATACTCCTAATGAGTGTCGGCTCTTCTTATACCGGAAAACGAGGAGAATTAATTCAGAATTCATAATTCATATATAATTCAGAATTCATAATTCAAAAATTCATAATTATGATTACTGATGATGCCTAAAGACAAAGTTCAAAGCTCAAAGTTCAATGTTCAAAGGGTAAAGTTTAATGTTCAAAGGGCTTAATTATGATTACTGATGATGCTTAAAGACAAACTTCAAAACTCAAAGTTCAATGTTCAAAGGGCTTAATTATGATTACTGATGACGCTTAAAGACAAAGGTCAAAGCTCAAAGTTCAATGTTCAAAGGGCTTAATTATGATTACTGATGATGCCTAAAGACAAAGTTCAAAGCTCAAAGTTCAATGTTCAAAGGGTAAAGTTCAATGTTCAAAGAGCAATGTTTAAAGAAGAAAAACGCCGAGACTCTCAACGAGCTTCGGCGTTATTAGTATGTTTAACTAAGAAATCTTTTCAAATGAAAGGGAACCTCACGGTCACCTTTGTCATCCTTGATCAATCGTTAAACTTTTACCTTAATAAAATAACTAAAAACCTAAATCTATTACTACTAACCTAAACAATCTATTAACCTTTTGACAATGCAAAGTTAGAATGTTTTTCAAGTATTGTGCAACATTTACATTGACTTTTATATTGAAGACTGTCTTTTCTTGATACATATCAACCCTTTGTGTGCGCAAACAATCAATATTTAGTCACTTTTCTTGGCTTTTTATCTGTTTTCTTGTAACTTTGCTGCAAATGATATATCAATGAGAATACTGATTGTAAATACCAGTGAGAAAACAGGTGGTGCTGCTGTTGCAGCCAACCGACTCAAAGATGCTCTGAATAACAACGGAGTGAAGGCAAAGATGTTAGTACGAGATAAACTGACAGATGACATCACTGTGGTCAGTCTTGGGCACGAATGGCGTAACCAATGGAACTTGTTATGGGAGCGTTTCTGTGTATTCTGGAACCTTCATTTCTCTCGAAACCACCTCTTTGAGATAGACTTAGCAAACACAGGAACGGACATTACGAAGCTACGCGAGTTCAAAGAGGCTGATATCATACACTTGTCTTGGATTAATCATGGTATGCTCTCGCTGAAAGGTATCCGTAAGATTCTTGACAGTGGGAAGCCTGTCGTGTGGACAATGCATGATATTTGGCCCGCAACAGGCATTTGTCATATTACATTAAACTGTCTACGCTATCAGTCGGCATGTGGTAATTGCCGCTTGCTACCCAATGGTGGATCTACAAACGACCTATCTCATCGGGTCTTAGAACGTAAGAAGAAGATGCTTGAAGGGCGTAACGTCATGTTTGTTACATGTAGTAAGTGGCTTGAAAAAGAGGCTCGCAAGAGTGCTATCCTCGCTGGTCAACAGGTGCGTTCTATCCCTAATCCCATTGATACACACGTTTTTCATCCTGCCGACAGCAAGCAGGCACGTATAAAGATAGGGCTCCCTTTGAATAAAAAGATAATTCTTTTCGCCTCACAACGAGTAACAAATGTAAATAAGGGTATTTCTTATCTTGTCGAAGCATGCCACCAATTGGCTACGAAATACCCAGAGATGGTGGACAACACTGCCGTGGCTATACTCGGAGGACATGCAGAAGATCTTAGGGAGGAGTTCGATTTTGAAGTCTGTGAGTTGGGTTATGTCAATGACACCCAACAGATAGTTGATGTCTATAATGCCTGTGACGTGTTTGTCTTACCATCCTTGTCAGAGAACCTTCCAAATACGATTATGGAAGCAATGGCATGTGGTGTACCTTCGATAGGCTTAAGGTTGGAGGAATACCTGAAATGATTGACCATTGTAAGAATGGCTATGTAGCGGCAGAACGCAATGCAGACGACCTTGCAAAGGGCATACACTGGGTGCTTGATGAGTCCGACTACACAGCCCTTTCAGAAGCAGCTGTTGGGAAAGTACTGCGCTGTTATTCACAACGTAGCGTCGCAATGCAATATCTTGAAGTATATAATGAGGCACTCGCCTATAAGAATTTCCGATTATGATCACATTTTCAGTAGTCACTATAACCTATAATGCAGCTTCGGTTCTGCAACCGACACTTGACAGTGTGCTCATGCAGGACTATCCTCATGTGGAGCATATCATCATTGATGGGGCTTCAACAGACAATACTTTAGAGATTGCCAAAGCCTATCAGCAGCAGTCTGACGAGGCTGAGAATGAGCATGTCGTACGTATTCAAAGCGAGCCAGACGAAGGACTTTATGACGCAATGAATAAAGGCTTACAACAGGCTACTGGCGATTATATTGTCTTTATGAATGCAGGTGACCGCTTCCCTAATCCCGACACATTAGACAAGGTGGTACTTGCTGCTGTTGTTGGAGATGGCGAGGAACTCCCTGCCGTCCTCTTTGGCGATACAGACATCATTGACGAAAAGGGCAACTTTATTAGCCACCGCAGGCTAAGTCCATCAGAACGACTCACATGGCGTTCTTTCCGTTATGGTATGTTGGTATGCCATCAAGCATTTTATGCTCGCTTAGACATCGCTCGTTCACTATTATATGATACAACTTATCGCTATTCAGCAGATGTAGATTGGTGTATACGTGTCATGAAAGAGGGCGAACGTCAGCAACTTCTTTACGCAATATCCATGCCGTTGTAGCAAATTATGTACGAGAAGGACAAACAACCCGTCATCACAAAGAGTCGCTCCGAGAGCGTTTTGATGTGATGTGTAAGCACTATGGACTGATTCAAACAATCCTCCTTCATGCATGGTTTGCCGTACGTAGTTTAATAAAATAGGTAGACTTCCTTTGGTTTAAATGCCCTTAATACGTCCTATTGATTGTTAAGGGCGGCAATTTCTGCGCTATAAAATCGTTTTATCAGTAAGTAGTATTATTATGGGGATGTTTAGAGCAAGTTCATGCTCTGTCCTCTTCACCTAACAAAACGTACGAAAATGGAAAGAATGAGAATTAAAATGTTAGTAGCTTTGTTGCTGCTGTGCCTCTCGGTATCAGCGCAAACAGAGTATAGTGGTATTGCTGGAGCATCACCAGGCATGGTAAGAGCAAATAAGCAGGCTGCAGCGAAGCAAGCCAATCGCAATTCCAAGGCTGCGAATTCTTCTAATGTATCAAAGCCTAAGACTTCCAACAATGGCAATGCAAATAGTAATAACTCAACCTATGCACCGCTACCAGACAACAATGAATCTGGCGAAACGGAGGTTAGAGACGGCTTTAAAACTTTCTCACGTGGCATGGGTAAGGTGATTAAACGTGAAACCAAGACTATGGGAGAGGTAACCCGTAAGATTGGTGCCGATGGCAAGAAGTTCTTTAAGAAATTAGGTAAAGGAATCTCAGACTCCTTTAAACCAGACACGACAACCTCTAAGTAAGATTTCGTTTCACACTATATATGGCGTGTTCCAAGGCTAAACCCTTTTGCGGTCAATAGTCTTGGAACATTTTTTTTATTTTCTCTTATTCCGTAAACAAGTCCTTCTATCAGTTAGTTCTATTACCATCACGACATATTATGACATGCTGAATGAAGTTTTCTTTCCGCTTTTTATTACTGCGTAATTGCTCCGCACATGATGTGCGGATGCTTCGCACATATCGTGTTAAGGCTTAGCACGTGTGGTGCGGTTGGTAAACACCATTGGTGTTAGCCCCTAAACACCCTGCAAAATGCGACTATACGAAGTTATATTTACCTACTCTGATAAGAGAGTTCATGAGTCAATGACGGGCAAGGGCTTAATAAGTCATCTGGAATGTTTTGCCATTAGTAAATAATTGACTACCTTTGCCACCCGAAACAAGATTATTATGAATACCATTGTTCCCTTTAGTCATCCCATGTATATCATGCTTAAGCCAGCTGGTTCGCTTTGTAACCTGCGGTGTAAGTATTGTTATTACTTGGAGAAGAGCAAGCTATATGACGATAATAAGAATCATGTTATCACCGATGCCTTACTTGAGAAATTCATCAAGGAGTACATCGAGGCACAGACAACACCACAAGTCCTCTTCACATGGCATGGCGGTGAGACACTGATGCGTCCTATCTCGTTCTATCGTCGTGCGTTGGAACTGCAGCGTTATTACGCTCGTGGCCGTCAGATAGACAATAGTATTCAGACAAATGGTATTCTACTAAACGATGAGTGGTGTCGTTTCTTCAAGGAAAACAACTTCCTTGTGGGTGTCTCTATTGACGGTCCACAAGAGTTCCATGACGAGTATCGCCGCAACGCAATGGGTAAACCTTCCTTCCATCAGGTGATGAAAGGCATAGACTTATTGAATAAGCATGGGGTTGAATGGAATGCACTCGCCGTTGTCAACGACTTTAATGCAGACTATCCGTTAGACTTTTATCACTTCTTCAAGGAGATTGGCTGCCGTTATATACAGTTTACACCTATCGTGGAGCGTATTGTTAAGCGTACAGATGGGCTGACCTTAGCACCAGGAATGCAGGAAGGTGGTGAGCTAACCGACTTCTCTGTCACGGCTGAACAATGGGGTAATTTCCTCTGTACTATCTTCGATGAGTGGGTACACCATGATGTAGGCGAATATTATATACAGCTTTTTGATGCCACTTTAGCGAATTGGGTTGGCGTTGCACCAGGTATTTGTACCATGGCTAAAGAGTGTGGTCATGCCGGCGTTATGGAGTATAATGGTGACGTCTATTCATGTGATCACTTCGTTTATCCAGAACATAAACTTGGCAACTTGTCGCAGCATACCATCTATGAGATGATGAATAGCGACCGACAGAAGGACTTTTCCAAGATGAAGTATAGACTTCTTCCACAACAGTGTAAGGAGTGCAAGTATCAGTTTGCCTGCCATGGAGAGTGCCCGAAGAATCGTTTTATTCGCGATTGTTACGGCAATCCTGGCCTTAACTATCTCTGCAAGGGGTATCATCAGTTCTTCCAGCATGTAGCGCCTTATATGGACTTTATGAAGAACGAGCTAGAGAATCAGCGCCCACCTGCTAATGTAATGAATCAAGTGTTCGGGAAGTAAGCTCGCTTTGAGTTTACTCCATATCCGACTTAATTCTCTTTCCCTTTGTTCTTATAAACAGAAAAGACTATAAACGAAAACAGCTCCGATAGACTATGTCCATCGGAGCTGTTTGTATGGTGGGTTAAATCTTTACTTCGTAATCGAGAGTAGCTGTCCTTCTGATACTCGCGTCAATCTGCCTATGCGGTTCTGACGGCACAACTGTTCGATACTGATGCCATGTTGTTGGCTATCGTTTCTAAGGTTTCACCATTAGCAACCTTGTGATAGAAAATCTTTCCATTATCAGCACTTGCCTCATTACGTGGAGTATGACTTGAGAAATCAGTGTTGTAGTTTCTTTCCTGACGTGAACTATGACTTTGGTAGCCTTTGCCCTGAATGTTCTCACGAGAGTAACCAAGGCTTGAAGAAGTACCACGAGCAGCTGTTGCACGCTCTGACTCTTGCGCTACGGTGTTGCGACGGAACACATAGTAGTCGCCTGTAACATCTTGGTTAGCAAAATCGAAGAAGAGTGCTGGATTCAAAGCTACACCTGCCAAACGAGTTTCGAAGTGAAGGTGAGAACCTGTAGAACGACCAGTATTACCACCTAATCCGATAGGCTGCCCAGCACGAACAGTCTGGTTTGGACTTACTATTTGCTTTGAAAGGTGACCATAAATGGTTTCAAGTCCATTATTATGGCGGATAACAATATACTTACCATATCCGTTTCCATCGTATTTTACTACACGAACCTTACCAGAGAAGGCTGCACGAATAGTATCGCCAATATACACTTTAATATCCAATCCTTGGTGACGACGACCCCAACGGCGTCCGAAGTTACTTGTAATCACACGGCTTGGTGTTGGCATATGGAAGCCACGAAGATCGATTTTGTATACATCTGGGAGGTTACCTCCACGGTGTGCATAATTGTTATCCCAATCATTATAGAGTTCAGATGAAGGCTCTTCAATTTCTTCAGCTTCACGAAGACGATTAATAACCATTGTGTCTAATGCTTTAGCACGGCGGTCGATTGGTGCTTGACGGGCAAGCAAGTCTTGGGCATTTGCTGAATGGGCTGTCAAAGTTAAGAGAGATGTTAGTGCAAAAGTCCTAACTATTTTTCTTAAAAGTCATAATCAAGTTATTTTTATTTCTACACTTGGATGCCTTGCGGCACGGGACAGATTTTTCATATCCCTTTCTATCGGTTAAGTCGTTGATAAACTCCAAAAAGTACGAAACTTTTTACCGAAAGACTTCGCAAAGATAACGAAAAAAATATAGAATAAATTGCACCTTAGCTATTTTTTTAGCCTGTTTAACAAAGGAATAATATGTATTTTCGCCTCCACATGATTTATGTCAAGTCGCTAAAACAGGGCGTTTGAAGCCAATTTTATGGTGTTATTTTTCTATGAAATAGCAGCCCAGTTTATATTAGTCTTTCTTAACGCTTTAAGTCTCTCCCAGAGCATGTTATATTCTATTTTTTTACATGTTGGATCGTCGTCGATAATCTTTTGTGCCTCTTCTCGTGCCATCTGAACAATCTGTCCATCACGAGCTATATCGGCAATTTTAAGGTCGAAGGCTATACCACTTTGCTGTGTACCCTCCAAATCACCAGGTCCACGCAACTTAAGGTCGGCTTCTGCAATTTCAAAACCATCATTTGTATCGCACATAATATCAATACGTTTTCTGGTTTCCTTGGTTAGTTTGTGGTTGGTAACAAGGATACAATAACTCTGTTCAGCACCACGACCAACACGACCACGCAGCTGATGGAGTTGAGAAAGCCCAAAACGCTGGGCTTCGAGAATAACCATTACGCTTGCATTAGGCACGTTTACACCTACCTCTATCACTGTTGTGGCAACGAGTATCTGTGTTTGTCCACTGACAAACTTCTGCATCTCGGCTTCTTTTTCCTTATCCTTCATCTTTCCATGAATCTTACTTAGCTGGAATTCAGGGAAGATATCTTGCATAGCCTCAAAGCCATCCTCAAGGTTTTTGAGGTCCATACGCTCGCTTTCCTTGATAAGTGGATAGACGATATACACTTGGCGTCCTAAGTTAATCTGCTGTCTTATACCACTATAAAGGCTCGCCATTTGGTCATCATACTTGTGAATCGTCTGTATTGGCTTACGTCCTGGTGGCAACTCGTCGATAATAGAGACATCAAGGTCGCCATAGATGGTCATCGCAAGCGTACGTGGTATAGGCGTAGCTGTCATCACCAATACGTGTGGGGGATTCTCACTCTTACTCCATAGCTTAGCGCGTTGCTCCACACCGAAGCGGTGTTGCTCGTCGACAACAGCCATACCGAGGTGCTGGAACTGCACTTTATCCTCTATAATGGCGTGCGTTCCTACAACAATATTAATAGAACCGTCGATGAGTCCATCTAATACTTCTTGTCGTTTCTTACCCTTCACGATACCCGTCAACAGTTCAACACGCAAGTTCATTCCCTTGAGAAATTCCTTTATCGTCTGGAGATGTTGTTCTGCAAGTATCTCCGTAGGTGCCATCATACAAGCCTGATAGCCGTTGTCGATAGCAATAAGCATAGACATCAGCGCTACAAGGGTCTTTCCTGAGCCTACATCGCCCTGTAACAAACGGTTCATCTGTCGTCCGCTTGCCATGTCTGCACGTATCTCATGCATCACTCTTTTCTGCGCTCCAGTAAGTTCAAAAGGCAGGTTATGGGAGTAGAACCAATTAAACTGTGCTCCAATCCTATTGAATATATAGCCTCGGTATTTGCGACGATGGTCGCTGGCATAGCGAAGAATGTTAAGTTGTACGTAGAAGAGCTCTTCAAACTTCAGACGTACACGGGCGCGCTGGGTGTCATCAACCGACTTTGGATAATGAATCTTGCGCATAGCAGCATCCCGTGAGATGAGATGCAAATGGGTTGTAATGAAGGGTGGGAGTGTCTCTTCTAAAGGTTCAGTAAGCTTACTAATCAACATCTTTGTCAGTTTCTCCACAGCACGTGAAGTGATACCAGCCTTTTTCATCTTCTCTGTTGTGACATAGAAGGGTTGCATACCCATGTCATTGAGCTGCAACTGAGAAGCATCATCAATATCAGGATGCGTAAACTGAAACCTACCATTAAAGAAGGTAGGCTTACCAAAGATAATATATTCCTTGTTTACTTGATAGTTCTGATAGATATACTTCGTACCATTAAACCATACAATATCACAGATGCCATGTCCATCGGTGAAGTGTGCAACGATACGTTTCTTACGTTTTCCCATCTCAGTTTCCTCAAAACTGAGGATTCTTCCTTTGATTTGCACAAACGGCATATCTTGCGAAAGCTCTGAAATAAGATATAACTTTGTACGGTCAACATATTTGTAAGGGAAGTATTCCAGTAGGTCACGATAAGTATGGATTCCAAGTTCTTTGCCCAGAATCTCCTTACGATGTGGCCCCACACCTGGTAAATACATTATGTCTTGCGATAGTATATCCATTCGTTTAACTCATAATACATAACTCCAGACTCGTAATTGTGTTTACTTCCTTAACCCACCATTATTCGAAAGGCGTTCTCATCTCTACGTTAGAATTATGATTATTGATTGTTATTGACCTTTACTACTCTATAAACACTTAACTGATAAGCCCTTAATTCGGCTATTCATCAACTCTCACAACCCTCTTTAAGGATACTATCATGTGTAAATAAAGCCATTATTTAGTATTCTTTCTCACGTTGAAGGCCACTTACTCTGAATTATTTTCATGAAAATAATTATTTATTATCATGAAGAGAAAGATTTATTTTTCGTGAAGAAAAATATTTATTATCATGAAAATAATTCGGTAAAAAGTACGCTTCTTTTTAGAAAGAACAAGGATAAAACAGCAGAGTAGACACACCTTATAATCTACTTAAATACCATATTTTGACGCTCTGTATTAATAAACGTAGGGACGCACAGCACGTACGACCGAAACGAAATGTTCATGATTGACGCACGAGCTATGCGCCCCTACAGATTGTCAATGATAATTCTATGATGTGACTACAGCTACCCTACTCTTCTAAGAGAATTTTAGTTTACTCCAAATAGGTATAACCGTAGAGTCCGCTGCGGTAGTTACTGAGGAATTCTTTACCCTCCTCAAGTGAAATCTTACCCTGCTTTACGCTCTTTGTCACCCATATTTCGAGTTGACGAACGAGCTTCTTTGGATTGTACTGAACGTACTCCAATACCTCTTCTACCGTCTCACCATCAAAAATCTGATCGATATGATAGCTGCCATCCTTTACTGAAACATGTACGGCATTGGTATCACCAAAGAGGTTGTGCATGTCACCTAAAATCTCTTGATAAGCTCCAACGAGGAAGACACCGAGGTAATAAGGCTCATTCTTCTTCAATGCGTGGATAGGAAGAACGTGACTACTGCGACCCATTGCAACGAAGTTTGAAATCTTACCGTCGCTATCACAGGGTGATATCCTGCAATGTAGCGTTACGTGATGGACGCTCATTGAGTCGTTGGATCGGCATTACTGGGAAGAGTTGATCAATCGCCCAACTGTCTGGAAGAGACTGGAAGAGAGAGAAGTTACAGAAATATTTATCTGCAAGAAGCTTATCCATATTGCGCAACTCATCAGGCACATGCTTCATATTCTTTGCCAAATTGTTTATTTCATGGCATACACTCCAATACATTGCCTCAATCTCAGCACGTGTCTTTAGGTCTACTAAGCCATGAGAGAACAACTCTAACGCCTCCTCACGAATCTGTTCAGCATCGTGCCAGTCCTCTAACATGTTACGAGAATCAAGATTATCCCAGATATCGTAGAGGTCTTTTACCAACTGATGGTCGGTATCCTTTGCCTCAAAATCCTCTGACATCTCAGGCAGAGAGGCTGTTTCAAGCACATCAATCACGAGGACAGAGTGATGAGCAGAAAGACTTCTACCGCTTTCAGTAATGATGTTTGGATGTGGAATATCATTCTTATTGGCTGCATCAACAAAGGTATAGACGCAGTCGTTGACATATTCTTGAATGCTATAGTTGACAGAACTCTCGCTACTTGCAGAACGGGTACCATCGTAGTCGACACCTAAACCACCGCCACAGTCAACGAAATCAACGTTATAACCCATCTTTCTGAGGTTCACATAATACTGTGCAGCCTCATTGAGAGCCGTCTGAATACGACGAATCTTCGTAATCTGTGAACCGATATGGAAGTGGATAAGATGCAAACAATCGTGCAATCCCTTGTTGTCGAGAGTCTCTAAAGCCTGCAAGAGTTCAGAAGAAGTAAGACCAAACTTAGAAGCGTCGCCACCACTATCAGCCCACTTACCAGAACCACTTGAAGCAAGTTTGATGCGAATACCAAGGTTTGGCTTTACATTCAACTTCTTTGCAGCACGTGCAATAAGGTCGATTTCATTGAGTTTCTCCACTACAATGAAGATACGCTTACCCATCTTCTGTGCTAACAGAGCTAATTCAATATAACTCTGGTCCTTATATCCGTTACAGATAATGAGCGAATCGCTCTGACACTGTACGGCAATCACAACATGCAACTCAGGCTTTGAGCCTGCTTCCAAGCCCAAGTTGAACTTACGTCCATGGGAGATAATCTCCTCAACTACTGGCTGCATCTGGTTTTACCTTAATAGGATAGATGATGAAGTTCTCTGCTTTGAAGTCATATTCCTTCCTTGCTTTCTCAAAGCAAGAGGATGTTTTCTCGATACGGTTATCGAGAATATCTGGGAAACGGAGCAACACTGGAGGTGTCACATCACGCAGGGCGAGTTCGTCCATAACATCACGTAAGTCAACTTGTGTATTGTCCTTACAAGGTGTTACATACACATCACCCGATTCGTTAATACCAAAGTAAGATGTACCCCACCCTGAGATGTTGTACAACTCTTGAGAATCTTCAATCGTCCACTTTTTCATTTCTCTTCTTCTGTCCCTATATATAATCTTGAATTAATCAATTATTTGCTTTGAGCATTTGGTTTCTAACTATCTATTAATAGCTATTTTATTTCAGACTATTGGCTTTATTCAACTTTAATAGTTGGCAAAGTTGATTAACCGAAATCTGTATCTTGTCGTAACTATCCATAAGACTCACGTCAAGAACGTGCTTTGCCTTTGTATAAAAAGGTTCACGATGCTTCAATTGTTCACGAATAAACAGGTTTACTTCATCAGCTGTCTTATTGAGTAAGAGGGGTCGTACGGACTTCCCCATCAGCAGATGCTTGTACAGAACATCAGTCTCTGCTTTCAAATAGACCGTCTCAGCCTGTCCATTCATATACTCCATATTATCAAAGAAACATGGAGTTCCACCCCCACAAGAGATAATGACATTCTCAAATTCAGCCACTTCGTGAAGCATTGACTGCTCTATCATACGGAAGCCTTCCTCTCCCCTTTCATCAAAGATTTGCTTCACCGTCTTACGCATTCGGCTCTCTATGTACCAATCTAAGTCGTAGAACGGAATGTTCAACTCCTTTGACAAGGCTCTGCCTACGGTCGTCTTACTTGCACCCATATAACCAATGAGAATAATGCGAAGCGGTTTATATTCTTCTGTATGCTCTGTCATACTCACGATATATTTATCATCCACCCTATAGTCTGTTATCATCAGACTACGTGGTGGATGTCTTCCTTTCCCTTATAGGTGAGTCTATATTCACTTACTTCTTACGCTTTGGTTCCGGAGCATTCTTTACAATGTCCATACACTGCTCATAAGTAAGCTCGGCAGCCTTATCATGAAGGTTTTTTGGCATACGGTAGTTCTTACCATCATAAGCGATATAAGGACCGTAACGACCATTCATCACCTCCATCTTAGCATCTTCCTCAAAGGTCTTAAGTGACGCTGTGCATCCTGTAGACGCTTCTTTTGAATAAGATTGATAGCCGCATCAAGACTGATCGTGAGTGGATCTTCCTCCTTTGGCAGTGATGTATACTTCTTATCATGAAGCACATAAGGACCAAATCTACCAGCTCCAATAACGACATCTGTACCCTCAAACTGTCCAAGGTTACGTGGTAACTTAAACAATTCCAAAGCCTCATCAAGGGTAATGGCTTCCATACTCTTATCAGATGGGAGCTGTGAGAAGCGTGGTTTGTCCTCATCGTCAGCACTACCAATCTGTACCACAGGACCGAAACGACCAATCTTTACGAACACTGGTTTGCCTGTTGCAGGGTCAAGACCAAGTTCGCGTTCACCAGCCTTATGCTCAGAACGGGCATTCATCACCTTCTCCACCTCTGGTTCAAAGCTCTGGTAGAAGGTTTTCATCTCCTTATTCCACTCTGCTTTTCCCTCTGCAATCTTATCGAACTCCTGCTCAATCTTAGCCGTGAAGTTGTAATCCATGATGTCAGGGAAGTTACCCATAAGGAAGTCGTTTACAACAATACCGATGTCGGTTGGGATAAGTTTACCCTTATCAGCACCTGCCATCTCCTTCTTTGTCTTAGAGGTAATCTTCAAACCAAGCAATGAGTCAACACCATACTTACGTTCTTCACCCTTGCGATCTCCCTTCTGCACGTATTCACGCTGCTGAATCGTTGAGATTGTTGGGGCGTAAGTTGAAGGGCGACCGATACCAAGTTCTTCAAGTTTACGCACAAGACTTGCTTCCGTATAGCGGTTTGGTCCCTGTGAATAACGCTCTGTTGACACGATTTCACGACGTTCCAACTCTTCGCCTTCATGCATTACTGGGAGTGCATGTGAGAACTCCTCACTGTTTTCGTCATCGTCAGTTGACTCGTGATATACCTTCAAGAAGCCTTCGAAAGCTACTACCTCACCATTCGCAATAAACTGTAAATCGGTGGTATTCTTGGCTTCTTCTGACTCAAGTGATATATTCACTGTGGTCTTTTCTATCTTTGCATCCGCCATCTGTGATGCAATCGTACGTTTCCAAATAAGGTCATACAGACGCTTTTCCTGGCTTGTTCCTTCGATAGAAACATTATCGATATAAGTTGGACGGATAGCCTCGTGTGCTTCTTGAGCACCCTTACTATGCGTCTGATACTTTCTTACTTTACCATAATCTTCGCCATAGAGTCGCTCAATCTCTGTCTTACAGCCCTCGATAGCCAATGCTGAAAGATTCACACTATCAGTACGCATGTAAGTTATACGACCCGCCTCGTACAATCTTTGGGCAACCATCATCGTCTGACTTACGGTAAACCCAAGCTTTCTTGCAGCTTCCTGCTGGAGGGTTGAGGTGGTAAATGGAGGAGCTGGCGTACGCTTCAAAGGCTTCTTAGCTATCGATGAAACCTTGAATTTTGAAGTCTTACACAGTTCAAGGAACGCTAATGCTTCCTCATGTGTCTTAAAACGCTTGCTCAACTCTGCCTTCACTTCATTCTTTGAACCGTCCTCACTGGTCACAGCAAAGACTGCATTCAAGCGGTAGTAAGGCTCTGAATTAAAGTTTTTGTATCTCGCGTTCACGCTCAACAATCAATCTAACGGCTACGCTCTGACACGTCCTGCACTCAAAGCAGGCTTTACTTTGCGCCACAACACTGGTGAAAGACGGAAGCCAACCAAGCGGTCGAGTACACGACGAGCCTGCTGTGCGTTCACAAGATTCATATCCAAACGACGTGGTGACTCGATAGCTTTCAATATAGCTGGCTTGGTAATCTCATGGAAAAACAATACGATTCGTTTTATCCTCATCCAATCCCAAAAACCTCGCAAAGGTGCCAGCTGATAGCCTCTCCCTCGCGGTCCTCATCGGAAGCTAACCAAACCTTATCGGCTGCTTTTGCACTCTTCTTCAGTTCACTGACTACTTTCTTCTTCTCATCAGGGATTTCGTAGTCAGGATTTAACGTGTCGAGGTCAATGCTAAGTTCCTTTTTCTTCAAGTCACGGATATGTCCATAAGATGACATCACCTTATAATCCTTACCGAGAAACTTCTCTATGGTCTTAGCCTTTGCCGGGCTCTCTACTATTACCAAGTTTTTCTTGCATAATCAATCTTGTACATTTTTTCAAGGACGCAAAAGTACTTAAACTTTTTGCTTACACCTTATATAATAGGCAAAATTTCTACTTTTTTAAGTTTTTCGACTCCATTTGCAGGAAATCATATAGTGCCTGACGAATAGAACGGAGCCCAAACTGCTCTGTGTGAACCTCTGACAAAGGAAGCCACATTGCCTCTTCTACATCGTCAGCAGCCTTTAATACAGTCTCGTCCTCTACCTTACAAACAAAAAAGGCATCAAGTGTTGGAACATCAAAATCACTATACCGATACTTATTCGGAAGCGAACAGAAGTAATTTTTTTCCTTGACTGTCAGGTTGGTTTCCTCTTTCACCTCACGTATCAGTGCCTCGCCAATCGTCTCCCCAATATCACAAAAACCACCAGGAAGGTCTAATGTTCCACGTCCGGGCTCAAACTTCCTACGTGTAACAAGCAGTTCTCCTTGCTCATTCAGAATAAATGCAGCGACTGCAGAACTTGGATTTAAGAAATACTCAAAGCCACAACTCTCGCAGCGTTTGCTTTTTTCATTCTGTTCAACAAAGTGTTTACTTCCACATACGGGGCAATACCGAAATTTATCTAATACGTGCATCTTGAGATTGTATATTGTTCTTGAACATTGATGTAACCATTTTAAAAAGCTAACTAAAAAGGTAGTTGTTAACAGTCATACGAAATTATTAAAATTCGTTTATACTCTATACCTTTTTATTATTTCTGCTTGCAAATATACTAAAAACTCTAAACATCTACTATTGAAATCGTATCTTTTTGTTAACTTTGCAACTACATGTTCAAAATCACACGATTTATTCCTCTTCTTGTTACAGTAACGTGTTGTTTTCTGTAAATCAATTATCTACCCAAATATCGTAGAAAAAGAGGGATAAACGAACAAAACAAATAAACTGAGAATAGAATGAATTTTTAAAAAAAACTTTTTCCTCGTAATGGGGTTGGCCACTGCCACTATGACAATGTCGGCTCAAAGTGTCTTCGACATTAAACTTTATAATGGACGTCCACCTTACGATAATGGTGATCCAAACGACTCTGCCAAGGTTCGTGTATTCCTTCCTATGGAGAAACAAGCTACTGGTCGTGCCGTAGTTATCTGTCCGGGTGGTGCATACGAGACCCTTTCTATGGAGAAAGAGGGCTACGATTGGGGAGAATTCTTCCAGAACCAAGGTATTGCAGCTATCGTTTTGAAGTATCGTATGCCACATGGTCAGCCAGAAGTTCCAGTGTCTGACGCTGAACAGGCGATGAAACTTGTACGCTTGAATGCAACAAGCTGGAAGATTAATCGTAATGATGTTGGTATCATGGGATTCTCTGCTGGCGGTCACCTCGCTGCAACTATCGCAACAAGAAGTCAGGGTGAGGCAAAGCCTAACTTCCAAATTCTCTTCTATCCAGTTATCTCAATGATGGAAGGTTACGGACACGACAGAAGTCGCCAGAACTTCCTTGGTAAAAATCCAAGCAAGCGTGACGAGAAGAAATACAGTGCTGACATGAACGTAAGCCGTGTGACTCCACGCACTTTCATTGCACTCAGCGACGACGACGATACTGTTCCACCAGCTAATGGTGTAAACTTCTACACCGAGTTGTACCGCAATGACGTTCGTGGTTCGCTCCACGTTTATCCTGGTGGCGGCCACGGTTGGGGTAGCAAGATTGGCTTCCGCTATCATGAGGAGATGATGATGGACTTGAAGGCATGGTTGAAGAGCTTCTAAAGCTGCTCTCATCTTATCCTTCACAAAGGTAAAATCTATTTAACCCCAATCCGTCATTAGAGGCTAAACATATTTTGCTTTATTATCGAGCAGATTGTTTGGCTTTGTAACGCAGGCGTAGCGGGCTACGTCAAGTTACAAAGACGGACAAGATGCCGATAAGAAAATAAAAGATGTTAGGAAATAATACCAGAGTAAGAAGAATTATACATTTTGTGGTCTAATGACCGATTGGGGTTAATTCATTGGTCTCTGAACCGTTTACCTTCAATATAACAAAGGGATGCACAGGCTGTGCATCCTTTTTTCTTTGCCATTATCTTCCCTTCTGAAACTAATAGATACTCGATGTGCTAACGCTCCGCACGTGTGGTGCTAAGCCTCCGCACCATTGGTGCGGAGCATTCCTCTCCCCCTAATTCACGGCTAAAAAGAAGGCTTCCACAGGCTAAATACACCTTTATTGCTATGACACAGCAATAAAAATGGTTGCATTTTCTCCTCCAATAGTAACAAATCAAAAAGAGAGTCAAGTCACTCTTTCCCTAAAATCACACTAAGGAAAGAATTGACTTGACCCTCTATCATGCCATTAACACTTATAAGTTCTAAACGAACCAAGCAAAAGGCTATTTAGTATTCATCTATTTTCAGTTCTTTACGATAATCATTCAAACGCTTCATCAGCTGCTTTGTTACCTTCTCCGTACCCTTCTTTCCGTAGATATTATTCAACTCATCAGGGTCATTCTGCAGATCATAAAGCTCGTAATAGCTTACATCAGCATCATCGTTGAAGTAGTGTGTAGCATTCAAATACTTCAGACAGTTATACTCACTCGTACCCGGAATCTTCTGATACTTATTCTCCTCCACGGCACGCATACCGCCCTTACCATAGAAATAGATAAGTTTGTAGCGATCATTACGTACACCATCGTGCTTACGAACAAGGTGATAAGTAGGATAATCGTAGTAGTGATAATATAAATCCTTACGCCAGTTCTTAGGCTTATTACCTGCAAGCAGCGGCTGCAGTGGCTTACCTGTCATCTCCTTTGGCTGTTGTACACCGGCATAAGCAAGGAAAGTCGGTGCAAAGTCGATATTCTGTACCATATCAGTATTCTCTACTCCTTCTTTGATATGACCTGGGTAGCTAATGATAAGTGGGGTGTGTAAAGACTCCTCATACATGAATCGTTTATCAAACCATCCATGCTCGCCCATATAGAAACCTTGATCTGAGGTATAGATAACCACAGTATTCTTATCCAAGTCATGTGCCTTAAGATAATCTAACAGCTGACCGACACTCTCATCTACAGAAGCAATGACAGACATATAATCACGAATATAATTCTGATACTTCCACACTGCGAGGTCTTTCCTGAGAGTTTCGCCTCGATGAAACGGCGGTTTCTTGGCATATAATACTTATCCCATGCCATTCTTTGTGCTGCTGTCATACGACCAAGTTCGCCCATCAAACCTGCATAAGAAGCCATACTCTCCACGTCTGATGTATCGAGAAGCTCTGGAATCTTGAAGTCTAAGATTAACTCCATATCTTTCTCAATATTCATCTTCTGTGTTTTAGCTGCCGAACCACGATTCTCGTAGTTGTCCCAGAAGGTTTTTGGCAATGGGAAGTCTACCCCATCATACATTCCGATATGCTTTGGTTCAGCAAACCAACTGCGATGTGGTGCCTTATGATGCACATACAAGCAGAAGGGCTTGTCCTTCTGTCGATGGTCAAGAAACTCTATCGCATGCTGTGTGGTCAGTGTTGTTGCATACCCCATCTCCTGTTTATACTTGCCGTAGTTGCCTGTTGTGCAGAAATTTGGATTATAGTACTTTCCTTGACCATCGAGGATATAATAGTAATCGAAGCCTTTCGGGCGACACATCATGTGCCACTTACCTACGATTCCAGTCTCGTAACCTGCCTTCTGCATCAACTCTGGGACAAAAGTCTTTGTTGTATCGATACCCTCAGCCAACTGTCTTTGCCCATTCTGGTGGCTGTAGAGTCCTGTCATCAAGCAAGCACGGCTTGGCGTTGACAATGAGTTTTCCACGAAACAGTTGCGAAAGAGCATTCCTCGTTGTGCCAAACGGTCGATGTTTGGTGTAGGAGCTAACTTCGAGATAGGACTACCATATGCACTAATTGCCTGCATAGCGTGGTCGTCACACATGATGTAAAGGATATTAGGACGTGCCGCATCCTGCGCAAGCATCTTACCGTGGACACACGACAGTGCCGCCAACGGCAAGATTGCCTTTGTAATGTTTTGATTCATATAGAATAGTTTTTAGTTGTTTAAGCCTTATTTTCCCCTTTCCATCGGCATTGTAATCGGGAATAACGGATTGTCAACATGCTCTTGATAGATAATCTTTACCATCTGATCAACAAGCTCTGGATGTTCCTGTGCTACGTCCTTATCTTCGTGAAGGTCTGTTGCAAGGTTGTAAAGATGTGGTACGCCACGGATAACAATGAGTTTCCAATCTCCCATACGAACACCAATCTGATTGGTCTCAGCAAACTCCCAATAAAGGTGTGGGTGCTTCTTTTGTGCCTTTTCATCGCCCATCAAGGTTGGGAAAATAGAGATTCCATCGAAATAATCGATAGTCTTTTTCTTATTAATATAGCGTTTTGGGAAGTTGCGTACACCTGCCACATCACAGAAAGTTGGCATCAAGTCGTAGAATGCAAACGGCAAGTCATTGGTCACTCCTTCCTTAACACGTCCCTTCCAACGGGCAATAAACGGAATACGAATTCCTCCCTCGTAACACTGGCGCTTAAGTCCTCGCAGCTTACCATCACGATTGAAGAAGGTTGGGTCGGCTCCACCCTCCTCATGAGGACCATTGTCACTGGTGAAAATGACGAGTGTATTTCTGCAAGTCCTTGCTCATCTAAGGTACGAAGGATCTCTCCAACATACGCATCAAGGCGAGTTATCATCGCAGCAAACTGTGCGTGGGTATGCTCTACGGCATTATATCGTGAGCCTTCCTGCCCTCCCCAAGTCTTATCTTCAAAGAACTTCTTTTTATAGAAAGCCACAAGGGAGTCGTTGGGTTGTGTTAGCTCTGCGTGGGGAAGCGTATAAGTGAAGATACCAAAGAATGGTTTTTCCTTGTTCTGACGCTTCAACCAATTCAAAGCGTGCTGATGTATGAGGTCGGCTGAGTAGTCTTTACGTTGCGCATACTGATCACCAAACATTGGATAGTCAATATTGTTCTGCATCACAACACGCTTTACCGCACTGTCTCCACGCTCTCTGCTATATTCATTGAGGAAGTTAGGATAATAAAGATGTGCTTGGAACTGACAGATATAACCATAAAACTCATCCACCCCACGCTTATCTGGAGTTGACTTAGAGCCTTCATAACCACCAGCCCACTTACCGAACATACCCGTACGGTAGCCATTGTCTTTCATAATTTCAGGTAGGATAACATGTTCTGGGTCGTAAGGATGTTGTCCAACAACGCTGAAATCGCGGTTTTTCCCATAATAGATAGGCTTACTTGGTGCCCAATATTCCTTGTTTCCTCTTACTTCCGTATGTCCAGAATGTTGTCCTGTCATAAAGCAAGCACGCGATGGAGCACTCACTGGCGCACCCGCATAAGCTTGTGTAAAACGCATACCTTCCTTTGCCATACGGTCAATATTCGGTGTAAGGATATACTGCTGTCCATAGCAACCAAGGTCACCATAGCCCATATCATCACACATAATATATATAATGTTTGGGCGTTGCTGGTGTTTCTGCACCATTGCGTTAACTTGTCCACAAGCCAATGCAGCTATGGGTAGAAGTGTCTTTGTTAGGTTCGGATTCATAATGATGTTATACTTAGGTATTTTTATTTCTTAAACTTGGTCTTAGGTCCTATGAAACTCCATTGAGTATACAAACTTACATAAAAAAAACGAAATGACAAACACTAAGTTAGTAAATCAACTAAGACTGCTACTAACACCCCCTTTAATGGCTCTTACTTTCTCTTTATTTTACTTTTAACGACAGATTAAGCCCTCAATTAAACGATTCTATAAGCCTTTGTGAACCTTAGTTAATAATGAATTATAGTAAAATTCATACCCCTTTGTGAATTACTTTCATGAAGAAAAAAATAATTATTTACGTGAAAAGAAATATTTATCTTCATGAAAAAGATTTATTTTCATGAAAATAAATCGAAGGAAGAGGTATTTAATAGAAAAGAAGAGCATAAATTACATATTAAGAACTCTAATATTAGAACACAAAAAAAGCCCGAATTAATCGAGAAAAAGTTATCCTTCACTCAATCAATTCGGACCATATAATTTATCTAAATGCCACTTATCCCTTGCCTGTTAAGATACGTACGATAAATAAATATTTCCCATACGGAAACAATATCACGTATCAGAGAAAGGAATAAATTACTTAATTCTGTCTAATAGTTCCTTAGGGAGTTTTGGCATAGCACCATTCTGCGTGCAGACATACGCACTAACTTCCACTGCTAACTTATGAGCATCGGTGATTGGCATGCCTGCAAGGATGGCAGAAGTGAAAGCACCCGTAAAGGAATCACCTGCCCCCACGGTATCAGCAACCTCAACCGCTGGCGTTTCTTGGAACGACTTGAGGTTTGGCGCAAAGACATACGAACCGTTGACACCACAAGTCAGCACAAGCATATCAAGATTGTACTTCCCTAAAAGCAACCAACACTTGTTCTCTATATCAAGACCTGGATAACCAAAAAGACGACCAATCAACACAAGTTCCTCATCATTAATCTTGAGGATATTGGCATGATGAAGCGAATTAGTGATAATCTCCTTTGTATAGAAGTTCTGACGAAGGTTGATATCGAATATCTTGAGACAATCCTTTGGCGTTGTTTCGAGGAATTTCTGTATTGTCTGGCGGCTTACACTACTACGCTGTGCGAGTGAACCAAAGCATACCGCACGACAGTTCTTGGCTGCTTCTTCAATCTCAGGAGTAAACGGTATGTTATCCCAAGCTACTCCCTCTTTGATGTCATAAGTAGGTATACCTTCACTGTCGAGTTCCACCTGCACCGTTCCTGTCTGATAATCGACCTCTGGCATCAAGTACTTTACGCCTTTTTTATCGAATTCATCGAGTGTTTCCTTACCCAAGGCATCATTTCCGACAGCACTAATAGCCAACGAATCATGCCCAAACTGTCCTGTATGATAAGCAAAGTTTGCAGGTGCACCACCCAACTTTCTACCTTCAGGAAGACAATCCCACAATGCCTCTCCGAGGCCAACGATTAACTGTTTCATATCTGTTTTATTTATTATTCATTTTTGGAATATACGAGAAAAGATAGAGTACACCTATCGCCATTACAATAACAGCTCCCACTTGACCGAACCCATCGCTGGCAAATCCCATCAAGAGAGGGAAGATAGTACCACCGAAAAGTCCCATAATCATCAATCCACTCACTTCATTCTGCTTGTCGGGAACACTCTGTAAAGCACGTGCAAAGACCATTGAGAAGACATTACTGTTACCATAACCAACAAGAGCAATCGCTACAAATAGTACAGTCTTTGACGTTCCCACAGCCATTCCACACATTGAAAGAGCCATCATCGTAACCGAAATAATAAAGAAAACCTTATTATTCATCACACGAAGGAAGAACGAACCTGTAAGACATCCAATAGTACGGAAGATAAAGTAGAGGGATGTAGCAAAAGCCGCATCATTCAATGACATTCCTAAACGCTCAATCAGAATCTTTGGTGCCGTGGTGTTTGTACCAACATCAATACCAACGTGACACATGATACCAAGGAAACTAAGCAACACAATAGGTTTACCCAATAGGCTGAAACATTCTGCAAAAGAGCTTGCTTTGCCTTCAATAGGTTCTTCTTCTATAGGCGTTGAGAAGAGTAACAGCGTAGCAATTGTACCAATTATCAGATAAATTGGGAAGAGAACGCGCCATCCGAGACCAAAGGCTGGAATGCTTGCCTGCGCTCCCCATATAGCAAGATAAGGTGCCATAAAGGATGCGATAGCCTTAACAAACTGTCCGAAAGTAAGTGTTGAAGCTAAATTTCCACCTTTCATCACCGTTGACACCAGTGGATTCAACGATGTTTGCATCAACGCATTGCCTATTCCAAGCAATGAAAACGATACGAGCATTAAGCCGTATGACTCGCCGAAAATTGGCAGGAGAAGAGAGAATAAGGTAACAACAAGGCTGATAAGCACTGTCTTTTTACGTCCAATCTTATTCATCAACATACCTGTTGGTACGGAAAAGATAAGGAACCAAAAGAAAACAAGGGACGGAAAAACATTTGCTGTTGAATCCGACAGTTGCAAATCGTTCTTTACATAATTGGAGGCAATACCCACCAAATCAACGAAGCCCATCGCAAAAAAGCAAAGCATTACGGGCAGTAGTGCGAGTTTATTGGTTTTCGACATAATCTTTAAATTTTTAGTTTGTGTAGTTCTACTATTTTAATTATACTTGCAAAGTTACTTTTTTACGAAGAAAGAAACCTTGAAATTCCGTTCATTAATATCAACAAATATATCTCTAACAAGATTACATATAATTAATAGACAGAATTAGTATTTTTTCTTTTATTACTTTTGATCCTTCAATTCATAAATCTTTACTTTGCATCCCTTTACTATTATCTTATCATAAGGCTTTGACGGAAAAACAAGGTTAGTCATTGCTACCTTACCTTCAGTATCAAAAGCTTCAATACTACAACGGTCTATAAATATTTGCATTGATTTAATAACACCATTAGTTGGAGCTACCGTCTTAGCCTTAAAGTCACTATGGAAATCAGTAACACCACTCTCTGTACGATCCATACTGAAAGTAGCATTCTTTCCATCATAAACCATCGTAACTCGTTCTCCCTTGTCATTACTTAACACTATAGAAGCATTACTCTTAATATTGGTCACTTCTATATAAGCAGCAGGTTGGAGGCGTCCAGACGGTTTCTTCTCAAAGGCAGCAAAGACTTCAGGTGATGGCTTTACGCTAACATAATCTTCCCCATTGTAACTATAAAGCCCCAAGTCTCTTGGCAAACCATTGGCTGAACGGAACTGCTGTGTAGGTACTTGATTAGCATACTGCCAGTTACTCATCCACGGAAGAACGACAATTCTACCATCAGGAGCGTTACTGAACGATACGGTTGCATAGTGATCTTTTCCATAATCCATCCACTTTGTCACCTCAGGTTTTGATTCGCAAGTGAATTTATGACCATCAAATGAGCCTACAAAGTATTGAGTTGCACTACCACCAAAGGGACCTCCAGGGTTAATATTACAGATAAGCACCCACTTATCGCCCATCTTCAAGAGGTCAGGACACTCCCAAACACCTCCATGATTACCATACCCCTCTCCAAAAGAACTTTCATACTTCCAGTCTTTCAAGTTCTTTGAGCTATATATATTCATCTGCTGCCCTGCTGCAAGAATAAGATTCCATTGCTTCACTTCTTCATTCCAAAAGACATTAGGATCACGGAAGTCAGGTACATCACTTGTAAGAATTGGGTTGTTTACATACTTCTTAAAAGTCTCACCATTATCCGTACTATATGCAATACTTTGTGTTTGCGCAGCTCCTGCAGAAGTGTAAAAAGCAACAACAGCATCCTTTCCAAACCCTGCGGTATTTTCTTTATCAACGACACTACTACCACTGAAAATAGTTCCAAGTGCATCTGGTTGTATCACTTCTCCATGATTTTTCCAGTGTATGAGGTCTGTAGAGGTACTATGCGCCCACGTCATATTCTCCCACTGCGAACCATAAGGGTTATACTGATAGTATAAATGCCATACACCATCTTTGTAGAACATACCATTAGGATCGTTCATCCAGCCATAGAGTGGAGTATGGTGATAGATAGAACGGAACTTTTCACGATTCTTGGAATCAAACACATTTGTTGCTTTTATATCTTTCCAGCAAACGAAATTATTGATTAAACCGATACTACGCTTATCTCCTGAGAACTGGATATCAAGCAACACATCACCACCATATTCACTGACATCAAGTGGCACATTATAATCAGTCTTGTTTATAGCAAGTTTACAATTGAATTCTTTTACGACTTGATTATCTTTGATAACGCGAATATGTGCATAACCTTCTTCCTCCTCTACAGGAAGAAGAATATAGTTATCTGCAGTTTTCACACGCTTCATAGCATGATTTGAACTTAAGAATGTTTGCGCATGCATAAATGTTGTAGTTATAAAAAGGCAAATAGCCAATAATTTAATCTTTCTATTCATTATAGGTTGATTCATTATATTTTTAGTTTCAGATAGACAAAGATAGACATTTTATTGATAAGTTAGAAAGAGTAGTCGCCCATTCAATGATATTATTTGCGATAATAGGCAATTTCTCACAGAATGAACGACTATATCTTTTATTCTATCTTTAGTGAAGAAAGGGTTTAAATTCTTAATACTGACTTACAGTGAGATTACTGATGGTGATATTACCTCCATAATTATTGATACTCCAACAGTTCTTCTGTATTTCGTAAATACGATTGGTATAGCAACATACATCATTAATATACATTACGGCTATACTATTGTCCGTATAGATGGTCACATGATAGACATTGTCGGTTGGTCGAGCGAAGTTGTAACCATCAATACCATTTATGAAACCACGACCCGCAGAACCTTCTTCCTCAAAGTTTATCTTACGTGTCTGTTCATTTTCAGGATTTACCACCAAAGAATAATACTTCTCAGAATCTGTGCCACGTACGAATGAAACACCAAACTTATCCCAGTTATTAGAAGTTGTTATCGTGAAGGTAATTTTATTGTGATAGCCAAGACGATTGAAAAGTAGGTAAGAATCACCAGAAAGCTTATAGCCATCAGTTACATTCTCAACACCATTATCACTCTTTGCCATAACCTTTACTTCTTGTTTTTTGCCGTATTTATCGCTAATCCCTTTTACTTCTCCTAAGGTAAGACTACCATCAGCGTGTTGTATGAGACGGTGGACAACAAGGTTGCCAGCCCACTCAGGTTCATTAGGAGCAGCACCAACAGCAGCATTATCCTTACCTGGACGTGTTGGACACCATCCCCAAATATAGCGATTCTGACCATCACTCGCTGTTTTACCTGCATAGAAACCACGACTATCTAAGAATCCCTCATGTCCATCAGGCCCATAAACCAGCATCATTCTGTGTACAAGCCTTCAGTTCATTAAGAGTCTTACCTTTGAAATACTGCACGACGGATAGCTGAATGCTTTTTCACTATAAACAAGATACCACCAGTCACCCATCTTGAACACATCAGGACATTCATAGAATCGGTCCCACATCATGGTCATAAACGTTCCGGCATGGGTCCACGTCTTAAGATCATCTGATGTGAACTCAGCCAAATGACCTTTACTTCCCTTCAGAGTAGAAACAAGCATGTGCCATTTATTATCGTCACCTTTGAAGATAAAGGGATCACGGAAATCATCTTTACTGTATCCGTAATCATCACCTTTTAAGCGGAAAACACGATTCTTAGTCCATGTTTTGAAGTCGGATGATGTTGCCATCATCACCATCTCACCATTATTGGTAGAAGATGTTTGATATCTATGACCTGTATAAAAGGTGTAATACAATCCATCAGCATCATTATAAACCGTTGAACCTGTACCCAGTGCTGCATCCTGTTCATTGATACCACCACAATGAATCAACTCTCCAAGTGATTGGTAGTTGGCTCCATCTGATGTTTCTACAGCCCAGATAGGATGATAAGTACCTGCCTGATTAGGACGAAAGTCCTGTAAATACATAACTTTAAAATTCTTTGTTTTAGGATCAAAGAAAGGCATTGGGTCTCCAACAAATCCAACAGTTGGCTTATAAAAGGTAGCTTGCCCCATTTCGTCTGTAGACTTGAAATAAGTTGTTGTATTCCAATCTTTTTCCTCAACCATGGTCTTATCATCGCTACAGCTCGTTAGTGAGACTGATAAAGATGCGATGAGAGCGAGAGAATATATCATAGTTCTCATATCAATTATACTTTATTTAATGATTCATTAGATAGTTGAATGCGTTCTGTGTTATCTTGGCAATGTTATTGTGGTAAAAGGCTGGGACATCATCTACACTGTACCAGTCATAACATCCAGAACCAATACAGAGAATCTTGCCCTTTGTTCCAGTTGCAGGGAATTCCCATGCAACGACAGCACCATCACCACCATAAGCCAAATCTTGTGCTCCAGTCTCTGTACGCCATTTATTTAAGTTATCATATCCACCCCAATCAGTACCAATATGCCATTGAGCAGTTGAATTGGTGATACGGTAATTTACATCACAAGTATAAATAGCGTTAGGCTCACCACTCTTCATTATAAGATTTGGAAAAGAGGATGACTCGTATGCCCTTGAATAAAGAAGTTCCAAGGACCACTTACTCTCTCTGCATCAGCTTCATTCTGCCCCCAACAATTATTTGGAGCAGCATTGTTTGCTACTGCGCCAATCTCAGCTGGCATGTTTGTTGCATATCGAGTGAAGAGGAAAGAACCACCATTATTATAATAGTCTCTTAAGGCAACAGCTGCATTGACAGCCTCAGGTGCACTTCTTTCGAAAGCTTCTTTTCCATCTACTCCTCCATCCTTATGATAATGCCACCATATCACTTTACACTCGCTAAGATCTACTGTGCCATTCTTAATATCAGCAAATGATGCATATAATGAATTTGGAATATTCTGAAGCATCCACTTACAAGCAGTTAATTCCTCAGAATTGAGTTCATTCATCGAAGCAGGCAAGCTAACAAAGACTGCAGTAGGCTTACCAATAGCTGTTACTTTTACTGTATAGATTGCAGAAGCAGTATTATTAGTGACAGTGAATGTAACTGGATTAGAGAAGTCCGTTGCAATACCATTAGATGGACTAACCGTCGCATTTGTACTCAAACCTATTGTAGGGATTAGAGAATGGAGGTCAAGCGTATTTGGCACATAGACAGAAATAGTCTTATTCGCTTCATCAATAACACCATTATATGTTCCATTAATCTTAAAAGAAGTAATCTTTGCCTCATCTCTCAACACATTGATAGTCCAATCAAGGAAGACGTCACCATTCTTAACACTGAGCACCTGAGCCGTAAGCATATTAAGTTTGTCACCCTCTTTGAAATTACAGATGGCGCCAGCACTTACCTTAAGTGTGCTAACAGTCATATTTGTGACATCGTAAGTCTCAGGGACACGCACAGTGATTGTACGTGAAGCCTGATCTACGACACCTTTATAATTATCCAATACGATAGAATCGACTGAACATAATCCGTTTAATTGCAGATCAGAAATATTATTCTCGTCGCTGCAGCTACCTAATGCAAAGAAAGCAATAAGCGCTATGAATAGTGTTGTTATATTTGTTTTCATACTTTACCACTGACCAATATTTTGTTTATAATGTCCGTTTGAAGCAGCTATTTGTGCATATGGAATAGGCAAGTACTCATTCTTATTTTTAGTGAAGTGAGCACTACTATAGATAGAACAGTCATTAGCTTCTTCTGCATAATACTTGTTGAGTACGCGTTCTGCCTCTCCCCATCTTACAAGGTCAAAGAATCTTTCAGATTCCATACCCATCTCTATACGACGCTCCATTTTAACAATATCAAGCGCCTCTACCTGATTGTAGGTTCCAGTATATGGCATAACATTCATTCTCACACCATAATCACTCTGATAATTACTGATAGCACTTGTACTTTGTTTAGCACGATTACGGATTTGATTGATGATATTGATTGCCTCGTTAATACGTCCATCATTTAACTGTACCAAAGCCTCAGCACGTTCAAGTAGGACATCTGCATAACGGAAGACAATACGATTCTCTGATGTACCCCACCATGCACCTTTCTTCAGATAAGGACTTTCTGGGTCTACATTCTGCTTTAAAGTTACATAATAGCCATACAATCCATTACTTCTACTCCATGTAGCAGTCCTATCCATCATGAACTTAGAGTTAAATTCATAAGGCAAACCAGGAATACCAATGGTAAGGAATAGACGTGGGTCTGCATAATCTGTTGCTTTATTATAGTCTTGATTATTAAATGTACCTATATATGGATGGCCATTAGCATCTGTACGATAAGCATTAACAAGGTTTTGACTTGGCTTATAGAAATCACATCCTCCATCTGTTACACCAGGAATATTTGGAACAATCAGTCCATAACTCCAATTGAGATTACCATTCTTAGTTCCATCATTGATAGAATATTGCATTGCCCAAAGACTTTCCTTTCCATTCTCGAACTGTGGTTCTGGTCTAAAGTTATTATGGAAATCACTCTCTAAGCCATAGCCTCCAGCAGCATAAATAGATGGATCACTAAACTGAACAGCTTTCAAAAGATCGTCTTTGATATACTTGTAACTTCATTCGTGTTCTCATTATCTTGATGATAAGCCTTATACATATACACCTTCGTAAGGAAAGCTGCAGCTGATGCTTTTGTTGGACGTCCCTTGTCTGCTTGATGAACAGGAAGGTTATTGTAAGATTCCATCAAGTCATCAATAATAACTTGCCAACCTTGATCATTCGTATATTCACGATTAGAAAGCATGTTATATTGCTCTGACTTAAGATTAGGGTCTACAACAAAAGGTATATTCTTATACAAACGCTTTAACAAAAAGTGTCCATATGCACGCAGGAACTTCATCTCAGCCAAACGTTCATCCTTTCGAGGGTAGACAGTACTATTGACTTGTTCAAGAAGAGCTATTGCCGTGTTGGCACGTGATATACAATTGTATAATCTTTGCCACATATCGCTAATATTCCAGTTTGTGGTCAAGACTCCTTGTTCTATTTCAAGTTGATGGAACACATCTCCATCACTTGTTCCGTTACCGCCTTTATAGGCATCATCACTGCGGACATCATAATTCCACATTGAAAACGAAGAATTGATATCTTCTGCTGAAATAAATATGGCATAAGCTGATGTTACGAGTTCATCAACATGATTAGCCTCCTTTACTTGCTCATCACTTAGTGTTGCCTGTGGAGTATGTTCATCCAAGAAGTCTGAACAACTTGTCATACTAAGGGTAGCGAGCACAAGTGCTGAATATATTATTTTTTTCATATTATATAGTCAGATGATAATTGTTAGAATGTAACGTTTATACCGAATGTGATATTGAGTGGAATTGGGTAACCATAGTTTGGATTCTCTGGATCAACACCAGTAAAACTCTTACTATGTATAGTTAATAAATTCTGCGCACTGAGGTAGAAACGTAAACGCTGCATTGCAAGCCGGTTCGTCATACTCTTTGGCAGATTATATCCTAACTGAATAGTACGTAGTTTTAAGTATGAGCCATTCTCTACCCAATAAGTAGAAACACGCTTCTCATTATTATTATCAGAGAGTGAGAGCGCAGGAATATTACTATTTGGGTTGGTACTACTCCATGCGTCTAACAAGCGTTGACCCTTATTTAGGAAACCAATATTCAAACCAGCCCAAATATCAGTCTGCTTCTTTAAATCAGAGATAATATCTACACCTTGTACACCTTGCCAGAACATTGTGAAATCAAAGTTTTTGTATTCAAGATACACATTAAGACCATAAGAAAAGTCTGGTGTTGGATTATAAATCCAGTCTTGGTCTGCTTCTGTAATGACATTATTGCCATCCAGGTCTTTCCAACGCATACGTCCAAGTTTTGCACCATCCTGTTTCGCATGATTATCTATTTCATCTTGGCTCTTAAAGATACCATCTGCAACATAGCCAACTTGTGCACCCATAGGATGACCAATAACACTCTTCACACCATTACCACCAAAGGTACCATTGGCAGCAACTGTTGCTGGTAGAGCTGTTATCTTATTACGATAAGTACTAAAGTTACCAGCTATGTCATAATGAAAACCACCATTGGTTGTCTTGCGATAACCCAAGTTGAGTTCTACACCACGATTCTCCATAGCACCAGCATTGATCCACTGTGTACTTCCTTCTCCCATAGCTGCGATACCAGCCATCTGTACGAGAATATCCTTAGTCTTTTTATAATACCAGTCAAAACTTCCATAAAGTGAAGAGTTGAACATCGAGAAGTCCAGACCAAGATTAGTCTGGTAGGTCGTTTCCCATTTGATATCATTATTACCAAGTTGGTCACGTTTAAATCCACTTGGCAATTGACGACCACCATTAGTACCTGCTATATCATATGATGTACCATAACTCTGACCACCATTTTCATTTACTCCATAGTTACTAACATATATGGTGTAACGCGCGATGTTAGAAATCTCTTGATTACCAGTTGCTCCCCACGATGCTCTAAGTTTTAAATCATTCAACCATTGTGCACTCTTTAAAAACTTCTCTTGATTAATGCGCCATCCCAAAGAAACAGAAGGGAATGTTGCATAACGATTGTTCTTACCAAATCGTGATGAGCCATCATAACGAAGGGTGAATGAAGCTAAATACTTGTCAGCATAATTATAATTCAATTTACCAAAATAAGACACCAAAGAGTATCCACTTCCTCCACCATAGGCTTGTGCAGTACCAGTACCAGCATCAGGCCACATGTAGGTAGGATTAAGAATTAGGAAGTCTTCTTTATAACCTGAGAAGTAGTTATCATCTTCACGATTCAACTCAATACCTGCCATTGCGTCTACACGGTGTAAACCAGCTTGCAAATTATAAGTTGCAACAGCATTCCACATCCACTTTGTCCAATGTTCTTGTTTTGCCTCAACAGCATTCTTTGAATTAGCAACCGTTCCTTCTGTTATAGGGTAAGTAAAGAATCTCTGTTGCTTCTGAGCATAATCCAATCCAAAGGTTGAACGCAAATTAAATCCCTTAAAAAGGTGAAGATTTATGTATGCATCACCGAAAGTACGCCAATAAACATAACGATTATCACTGTTACGATACAGACGTGCAACTGGGTTCTCACGATCAGGATAACCACCGACTGGACCCGCATAAGTTCCGCTCTCTGTATAAACAGGGAGTGAAGGATTAAACTGAAGAACATTCTCAAGGAACCCACCAGGTGCTTGAACCTCTGACGTACGACTTAACGTAAAATGCTCTCCAACGGTTAAAACATCTTTTATCAACTTATATTCAGTATTCATACGAGCTGAATAACGATCAAAATCAGATGTCTTAATGATACCTAAGTTCTTATAATAACCTAATGAGAAATAAGACGAATGACGATCTGAACCGCTACTTACCGCTACGTTATAGTTCTGAACAACACCTGTACGTGTCGTCTTATCAAACCAGTCTGTATCAGCAGCAGGTGTTGTTCCTGCACCATCAAGATACTTACGCATGCTAATGCCATTCAACACAGGATTTCCTTGTACGTCGTAACTCCAGTCGTAACGATACCCTAAACCATTAGTATTTGGATCCATACCATCGTTAACATAAGCTTGCCACATTACCTGTCCATACTGCTTCGCATTAAGAACTTTCATCTTATGGGCATACATTGATGCCGCAATAGATGCGTCAATATCTACGTTTACTCTTCCTTCCTTACCTTTCTTTGTAGTAATAATGATAACACCATTAGCTGCACGGCTACCATAGATAGAAGCAGAAGAAGCATCTTTCAAAACTTGGATACTTTCTATATCACTACCATTTAACTCATGCATACCTGCCTTAGTCGGTACACCATCAATGATATAAAGAGGATCATTGTTGTTCAGAGTTCAATACCACGAATACGCACTGTAGCAGATCCTGAAGGTGAACCATCTGCAGAGATATTCATACCAGGAACCCTACCTTGTAGCGCCTTCATAGGATTGTTCTCATTCTGCTTAGCTAATTCATCTACGCTTACAACCGAAACAGCTCCTGTAAGATCTGCTTTGCGTTGGGTTGTATAACCCGTAACGACGACTTCGTTTAGTTCACTCGCATTTGTTTGTAGCTGTACCTTTATTCCGACACCAGCCTTTACTTCTACACTTTTATAGCCTACATAGGAGACTACAAGTGTAGCACTTTGTGGAGCCGTAAAGGTGAAATTACCATCAATATCGGTGACAGTACCATTTGATGTACCTTTCTGTACCACCGATGCACCAATAACAGGTTCCCCCTGTTCGTCAATCACTTTACCGCTAACATCTGCTGTTTGTGCCATAACCCCAGCACAATACATCAGAAGTAACAGACTCATGATTACTCGCAATAATTGTTTCATGACTTTCTGATAGTTAGTAATACTAAATAATATTCTTTTGGTTTTATGGCGCAAAGATAAGAAATGGTGATATCCTTTTCCAATAATAATCGTTCTCCGAATGTAATAAATGTTACATAAAAAAGATATTAATAATAAATGAACGATTTGTCTATTCTCACGAATCTGACAAACCGTTCATTTTCTTAAGTATTCAACACCTCACCTTACAGGAGATTTACACACCCACAAGTGCCTATATCACTTATTTAAACAGCTTACATAATCCTATTATCATTTCTTGGGATTCTCCCCAAACTCGTCTTTATAGCATTTTGAGAAATAACTGGGCGTAGAGAAGCCTACAGCATAAGCCACTTCTGACACCGTACGCTCAGTAGTTTGAAGGAGATGACGAGCACGAGTGAGACGGGCTTTACGTACAATTTCTACAGGAGAATATCCCGTAAGAGCCTTTACTTTCCGATAAAGTTGTACACGAGAAAGTCCGATTTCATCGCCAATCTGCTCTACACTTAAGTCACTATCTGCAAGGTTTTCTTGTATTATCTTTCGCAATTGCTTGAGGAAAGATTTATCAATTTCATTCGAAATATTACCAATTTCATCGTCCTCAACACCTTTTGACCATGTTTGATTCAACTTTTTCCTACTTTCTATGAGATTGTCAATACGTGAAAGGAGTAGGCGAAGTGAAAATGGTTTGGACAAATAAGCATCTGCGCCATGCTCATACCCCCTCAGCGCGTTGCTCATCAAGACTACGTGCTGTTAGTAAAATGACAGGTATATGACTGATAGCTTTATCCGTTTTGAGCTGTTGACAAAACGCTAATCCGTCCATCACAGGCATCATAATGTCCGACAACACTATATCTGGAACTATTTTCCGTGCAAGTTCCAAACCGACTTTTCCATCAGCGGCTTCACTCACATTATACTTTTCGGATAGTACCGACCTTAAATAAGTGCGAATATCGATATTATCATCAATGATTAACACCTCTGGTTTATCTGTTTGATAAGGCTGTATAAGTTCATCTATATGACGAGCTTGATTCGGAACTTCTCCTGCGGATGATGGCTCAACCAATTGTTCTATTTTCTCTATAGGTTGGTTAGTTACCTCTCCTTTCTGTCTAACAGGAATATAAATAGTAAAGGTACTTCCTTTTCCCTCTATACTTGTAGCACTTACTTCTCCGTGATGCAATTCTGTGAAAGCTTTCACAATAGCCAACCCAATACCCGTACCACGTCCTGCATTCTTTGCTTGATAGAAACGATCGAAAATATAAGGAAGTTCATCACTTGAAATACCACAACCATTATCTGCCACACTAATCATAACACGTCCACCCTCCTCTTTAGCCATCAGAGAGATTTCTCCACCTTCAGACGTATATTTTAGGGCATTACTAAGAAGATTATAACAGATTCGCTCTATCTTATCTTGATCAGCTCTGAGCATGATTGTGTCAGGAGCATCCATACTAATGGCAATATGCTTCTTCTGTGCAGAGACACTGAAAAGCTTAATCCATTGTTTCATACTTTCCGCAAGATTAAAGTCGGAGAGGCGTAGTTCCATCTTACCATTCTGCACCTTACGGAAGTCAAGGATCTCACTGACCAATTGTATCAGGACAAGCACATTACGTTGTACTATCTGAAGCATACTTCGTTGTTGTGAATTAAGGTTATCATCATGGATGATATAGTTCACAGGATCAGCTATCAACGTAAGTGGTGTACGCAATTCATGACTTATATTTGTAAAAACTGAAGTTTTGCTTTGTTGGCTTCTTCCTCTATTCTTCGCTTCATAAGGATAGTTCGATAGATATAAACCATAATACCTATCAGCAAGAGAAGGATTATGCTAAAAAGCACAATATACATCTTTTGATGATTATATTGCACCAAATAAGTATCCACCTTCCCATGAAGTGCATTGAGACGGGCGGTCTGCTTGTTCATCTCTTCATTCTGCATAAGTAAAACATTAGCGTTTGCCTTTGTTACCAATGCACCTTTTAGATAGTTGTCACGCTTATAAGGCTTCTTCTCAAGGATATTCAACGCGAGTTGCATAACCGAATCGCCTCGGGTAGGATAGATATAAGAAGCTTCTAAATTACCATCACGAACATTCTCCATACCTCCTCCTGGTACAGGAAGAGCATCTATTCCAACTATTTTTATTCCCTTAACCTTATGCTTTTTTATAGATTGCAAAGCACCTAAAGCCATGCGGTCATTTTGTGCAAAGACATATTGGAAAGGCTCCTTAGACTGCACAAGTATACTATCCATAGCCGTGACACCACTTTCTTTTATCCAGTCTCCATACCCACGAGCCACGACCTTTATATCAGGATAATTCTTCAAAGCATCCATAAAGCCTCTGTTTCGTTCGATTGCAGGAGACGATGCTTGTAATCCACAAATCTCTGCTATATTCCCTTTACCCTCTAACTGCTGCCCGATGAAATAGCCTATTTCGTGTCCTGCCTCATAGTTATCAGCCCCTATAAAGGCTGTATACTTTCTTGAATCGGTCTTACGGTCGAAGAGGATAACAGGGATTCCTGCATCGTATGCTTTATCGATGACCGATGAAATCGTATGAATTTGATTGGGAGAAACAATAAGAAGGTTGACCCCTTCCTTTATAAACTGTTCAATCTGTTGTTTCTGTAACCTGTCATTATCATTAGCTGAAGCAAATTTCAGTGTTACATTATCATGCTGATAGGTACTCATCACAAGTTCGTTGTTGAGCTTATCGCGCCAAATATCTTCAGAGCACTGAGATACTCCTATAACATATTTTTTTACGTTGTTATCCGAACAGGCTGAAAACACCAATGTAAGAAACGACATATAGCCATTGTTTCATCTGCATAATTATCAAGTAGATTATATATAATCCCAAAAACAATTGAGATAATACAGGTTTACCGCAACAAAGTTACATTCTTTCTTCTGTATTTGCAAGTATAGAAGTAAGTAATTCTGTATCTACTAAGCCAGCACTGACTATCTTTTCAACCTTTCCGTTCTTGTCCGTTCTTAATAAAAAGCATATAACTCCAGCCTCTACTTAAACCGCAATCGGTCATTAGAACAAAATGTGTTTAGCCTCTAATAATCGATATGGGTTAAATGCTATTTGTTAACGCTTCAATATTCCTAACTCGCACACCTTTATATTTTTAAAGGAGGCTCTATTGCCGTCAGAATAGAACTTTATAGAGGTGTAAGGTGCGGTTGGGAAGACAAGGTTGGTCATGGAGATACGACCACCATCGACGAAGATTTCGACAGAACACTTGTCAACAAAGATGTCCAAGTGGTAGGTGTCGGAGTTGCAAAGGCTCAATGGTGCCCATGTACCGAGTGCAAAGTCGTTCTGATAATTAATAGAGTTCAGCTTGCGCTTCGCACCTAAAGCCTTCTGTTCCTGACGGTCGTCATAGTCGGTTTCAATCTTATGAGGTTCTGACTTCTCACCAAACTTAACCTTTCCGCTCTCCGTTCGATCCATAACCAATCGCCCAGCTTTGATATCAAAGTAGATATCTACCTTCTCTCCCTTATCATTATAAAGGACTATTCCCGTCTTAGAAGCCTTGTTTGGCGTTACATCCATCTCTACCTCAAAGGCGTTCTCCTTACTTGCTGTGACGTTCTCTGCGTCCCTTTCCTTAGCGACGATAAGGTCGGGCAGACGCTTATAGGTCCTTCTTAGGTAGGCTACCTCTGGTGCAATATTAGAAGACATATAGACTTGTCCATCTTTACCTGTGAAGAGTTTTAACTCACGTGGAAGCGTATTGGCACCACGATACTGACGGATAGGCGTAACGTTAGCATACTGCCAGTTGCTCATCCATGCTATTCCCAACACACGGTCTTTAACGCCTGAGAAGGTAACTGTGGCATAATGGTCCTTACCATAGTCGAGGAACTTAGCTACAGAAGGGTCGCTATCGCAGGTGAAGTTCGTCCCATCGAAGTCACCTACGAAGTACTCCGTAGCACTACCACCAAAGAGACAGCCCGGATTGATATTCACAATCATCACCCATTTCTTCTTGTTTGGATTGCCATCAACAGGGAGTTCAAAGAAGTCGGGACATTCAAACTGATTGGGTTGTGAACCATAACCCTTACCGAAAGCACTGACGTAGGTCCAGTCTTTCAAGTTAGGCGACGAATAGAAACGCATTTCTTTGTCGGCAGAAACAATCATATACCATTTCTGCAGTGGCTCATACCAGAACACCTTTGGGTCGCGGAAGTCTTTCACACCATCAAAGGCTTCAAAACAGGGTTCTTCTCATACTTATGAAAGGTATATCCGCCATCGGTGCTATAAGCCATACATTGTGTCTGCGCATTTTCCTTGCTATCGGAGGTATAAAGGGAGATAACCGCATTCTTACCATAACCAGCCGTACCGTCCTTATCTATTACCGTACTACCCGAGAAGATATGTCCCATAGGGTCGCGATAAAGCGTCGGTTCAACCTCTTTCCAATGAATAAGGTCACGACTGACAGCATGTCCCCAGTGCATATTTCCCCACATGGAGCCGTAAGGATTGTATTGGAAACAGAGGTGGTAGACCCCATCTTTATAAAACATTCCAACAGGGTCGTTCATCCATCCGTAAGAAGGGGTATGATGATAAGAAGGGCGATAGTAGTCGGTATTGGTCACGTCCCACACGTTTGAGAGCTTCAGCTGTCCTTTTTGAAGTGCCAGTGCATCTGCTTTTAGGTTCAGAATCTTGACAACGGAAGTCTTACCCTTATTGAGTTTGAAAGGAACATAATAGTCGGTCTTCCCTTGTGCCAACCTTATATCCATCCACGTATCAGTCTTCTTGCCATTATCGAGTATCACCTGCGCCTCGTCTTTCCCCTCTTCAATCGGAAGGAGAAGATACTTTGGCGACTTTGCTATCTTCACAATCGTTGTGTCACCAGCACGTGTAACGTTCATTGTCTGTGCCGTAGCCGATACGGAAAGAGCTGTCAAGGCTGCATAAAGGAAAAGATTTCTTTTGTTCATTGCTATTTTTAGTTATGGTGTTCCCATTAGGATGCTGCGTAATGGTTGCGCCTGAGTTACAGCAACAAAGATACATCCTTTCTTTTGTATTTGCAAGTAATTTGTCCCTTTATCGTCTATATATAACAATGTGTTTAACCCTCCACACCATTCGTGCTAAGCCCCCGCACCATTCGTGCGGAGCATCAACACGATATGTGCGGAGCCTCAACACGCTGGTTAAAGATAGTAAGAGTAGGACATTACAATCATAAAAATAAATAATAGAAAGTATACTTTAGAATGCGAAGAATACGTTAACCAAAAATCAATCATTTGCAAAAACCACTCTCATTATTCCTTTTTCAAGATTTATTTTTTTGAAATATTTTTATATCCTTATTAATATCTCGTTTACCGCTAAAATTAAACAATAGCACGCACTTTTTAAGTTTTTATAGATTGACGATAGAAAAATTTTTTTATTTAGATAAAATTTGTTTATTTGAGTATCTTTTATTAACTTTGCACCCGATTTCAGGGTAATAAGGCGATATTACTAACACAAATTAAATTGCAGATTTAAAGGACCTTATTAGCTATAACCACTACAAACATCATAAAACAAACATTTAAGAACACCCAAAAAATTGTATAAATATTAACAAAATGAAACAGAACGAAGAAAAGAAGGCTTATATAGAGCCTCAGATTTTGACCTTTAGCTTGGCTGGGGATTGCCCAATCTTAGCTGGTAGTCCTCCTGTTAATACGACTCCTACGGTAGTTGCTCCTACAGAAGACGATGATGATACAAACCTCGTACCAGAGAATTAATTAGGAGATGTAGTCTATTTAAATGTAAAAAACAAACAAATTATCAATTCATGAAGTTTAACAATATTCGCAAGTGCAATACTGGACGTAAATCAACAGCAGCACTCACATTTGCATGTCTTAGCGGACTAACAGCATTGGGACTGACAGCCTGCTCAGACAACGAACTCGACTCTACAAATATTGGGCAGAATGGTACTGCCGTAAGATTTCAGGTAACTACTGCCGACAAGCAAGCTCAGCAGGCAGCAAAGGCTGATCCTAACTTTGCTATGACGCGTGCAGGATTCGCAGAGCAGCTGAAGACACAGGGATTGACACCAGAAGACCTTGCAACACGCAAGATTGAAATCCCTGGTAACAGTGATTATTGTCTTATCGAGAGTACTGTTGCTGGTATTGACGACGACTTTACAAACGATAATGCAGTAGCTACACGTGCTAAGATTACCACAACATCTACACTTGGCAAGTTCTCTGCCATCGCTTATCGTGGTAGTTCTGCAACAGGCATCAGCACAACTCCTTGGTTCCATAATGCTGAGGTTAATGCTGACGGTACACTCGCAACGACTCAACTTTGGTCATGGAGTGAGCCATACGCACGTTTCTATGCAGTTTATCCACAAGTAACTACATCATACAGTAAGCTAACATTATCTCCAGCATCAAACACCTCAACTCCATACGTAAACATTGAAGTTGAGCCAGGTGTACAGAATCAGAAGGATTTGATGACTGCTAGTACTGGTACAACTCCTATTCACTATGCAACACAGGGTACTGCACCTGCAGTTCCTTTGCAGTTCCAGCACGCAATGACCGCTATCCGTTTCAAGATTGGCGACCGCTTGTCAGGTACTCATAAGATTACAAAGATTGAGATTGTCGGTGCAAAGAGCAAGGGTAAGTTCACTTTGCCTTCATCAGTACAGGCTACTACAGGTGCATCTTTCAACAGTGCATGGTCTGATGTCAGCACTCCTGCAACCTTCACACTCGATGGTATCAGCGTAAACACATCAGGTCATGTCAACGAGACTATCGTTGGTAAGGATAATGATAACTTCACATTCTACATGATTCCACAGAGTGCAGCAGGTATCAAGGTAAAGGTTTACTTTGACAATCAGGCTTCTCCAGCTATCGTAGCACCATTCGCTGGTACTTGGAAGGCTGGTACAACAAAGACATACGCATTGTCACAGTCTGCTAATAATCTCAAATATACCTTCGAAGCTACTCCTAATCCAACTGAAGCAGCAAACACTGAAGGTGCAACTACAACATATAAAGTTACATCATACGTAGACGATGACAAGCAGCATCGTCCTGTAAAATGGAAGGTAGTTAGCTATGACGCTGATGGAGATGGTACCTTCTCTATGAGTGAGAAGCCTGATTGGCTGACTATTCCTAATGAAGGCAGAACTACAACACAAGATGTTGAGCAATATACTGCTACATTCAAAGCCAACCAACGTGACGTTTTGGCTGATTTCAACAATGCAATGAAGACTGCGGATCCTGTTACAAACTACAATCTTGCTAATGCTACAGGTGCAGATGCAATAGAGAATACTGCAAACTGTTACATTATCAGTGCACCTGGTAAATACCGTATTCCATTGGTTTATGGTAATGCTATTAAGGGAGGGATTACTAACTATTCAGCATATACAAGTACAAAGTCTACTAAAATGGGTACAGAAGAGTTTGTATTGCAGAAGTTCTTGGATCATAACGATGACGAGATTACTTCTCCATATATCAACATACAGAATGCAGCAGACCAAGCAATAAGTGCAAAAGTCATCTGGGAAGATTGTCAGGACATCGTTACAGCCCCTGCCGTTACAGGAAGTGGCGCAGACTCTTACCTTACCTTTACAATCAAGAAGGAGAACCTGCAGAATGGAAATGCCGTTGTTGCAGTTACAAATGCAGCAGGTACAGTAATGTGGTCATGGCACTTATGGTTTACCCCAAAGAGTTCTCTTAAGAAGATTCCATTCACCAGTGGCGGTTCTACATATAACTTTATGACTGATAACCTCGGTTGGAAATACACCAAATGGACAGGTGGACTTAAGCGTGAAGTTGTTGTTAAGATAGAACAACAGGCTGAAACAGGCGAAAAGAAGACTGCTACTATTACACTAAAGCAGGCTCCAGGCAATAATATTCGTGAAGGATATGGAAGTCTTTACCAGTGGGGACGTAAGGATCCGCTCCCTGGAACGGATAATTTCTATCCTAATACAGGTTACAAATTCAACGATGGTTATGCTATAGTTGGTGACCAGCCTGCAGATTACCAAACCCTGCAAATATACAAAGGATGGAGAAACGTACCATCGGGCTTAGTATTCGTGAACCGGGTATAATGCTACCTAAAGTAGGTGGTGGCAAGTTGGGCTGGACAAACCGTCAATACATCAACCTTTGGTCGGCTAATAACGATAAGTTGTATGAATCAGAGACCCCTATAAAGAATGGTATAAAGACTATCTACGACCCGTCACCAGTTGGTTTCAAAGTACCAGATGCGTATGCATTTAAGGACTTAAGCAAAGGTGTAGCTGTATGGGAGAATGGTTATACGCTCAAAGTAGATAATGACAAGGAAATCTACTTCCAGGCTGGTGGATATCGTGATGGTAACGATGGAGTTTTTAAAGGAGTAAAAAATTATGCTCTTTATTGGGCATCTGCAGCTTTAATTCATGGTACTGGTGGCCCAGGATATGCGTACCGCGCTTTAATGTCAAGCAGTAAATTTAGTATGCCAATCACAGATACTGAAGGTTTTGGAACACGTTCGTATGGTTACGGCGTACGTCCAGTAGCAGAGTAGACAGATTTTAAATTATATATTACAGCCTCTCAGACACGAGTTTGAGAGGCTGTTTTGTTTCACTTATTAGAACAGAAAGTGCTTATCAACTCCTGATTTGGAGTATAGGTATATTATAAAACTCTGATTATAATTATATTATAATAACTGATGAAAAAAGACTTATGTCTTCATTCCATTCCTTAACTCCTAAAAACAGCAAAAGAGCGAAAGGAAAGACTAATGTCTTAACTCCATTTCACTCCTTTAACTCCTTAACTCCTCTTGAAATATCCTAAACTCCTAAAAGAGCCTTATTCCGGATAGAACTTCACGCAAACAGGGTGACTAAGGACAATATCCTGATGAGTATTCTTAAGCAAGCCCGTATCCTTATCACGTGAGTAAACCTGTATAGAGTTATCATCACGACAAGCAACGAGCAGGAAGTTGCCATTTGGGGTGATAGCAAAGTTACGTGGATGTTTACCTGTAAGTTGCGCACCCACACGAGTCAAGGTACCCTTGTTACCTACACGGAAGATAGTGATACCATCACCCTTCAGACGTGTGCTGGCATAAACAAACATTCCATCAGGACTGACATGGATATCAGCACCACCACGTGCGTTAGCATTATCAGCAGCAATAGACTGAAGTTCCTTTAACTTACCGTCGCTATAACTATACACAATCACCTTACCAGACAACTCGTTCATAAGATAAGCATATCTACCATTAGGAGAGAAAACAAGATGACGTGGACCAGAACCTGGTTTTACATTAGCAGCAATACCATGATCCTCTAACTTCTTATCACGCTTGTTATAAGAGAAACAAAGAATACGGTCGCCACTAAAGTCCGTTGTAAGGATATAACCATCAGGCGCAAAGATAGCACAATGTGCATGAGGTGTGTTCTGATGTGAACGGTTAGGACCACTCTTCACACTACCCAACTGCAACAAAGACTTATCGAGTGTTCCATTCTTAAGAATTGGGAAGACAGAGATAGTACCCCCAGAGTAATTAGCAGTAAGTGCAATCTTGCCATCTGTAGACACATAACAAGGATCGCCACCATGCGTTAGCTGTGAGTTCTTAAAAGCGAAAGTACCGTTTACAGGGTCGTAACCAATGCTATTAAGAACAGCTGTCGCATTATTCTTCTCGCTAACAGCATAGATATTACGACCATCCTTGCTGAAAGTAAAATAAGAAGGATTGTCAACCTTTAACGAAGTGATACCCGATGCCTTACCAGTAGACTGGTCGAAAGAGAAAGAATATAACCCTTGACTACCAGCATCAGTATAGGTTCCGACAACCATCTTGATATTACTGTCGGCAAAACCGAACACAGGACTAACGGCCAAAGCCACACCTAATAAAATAGATTTAAAATTCATCTTTGTTTAATCTGTTATATTTGTTTATATTTTATGTTTCACCTATTATAATATAATAAGCCACTCACTTATTCCCTTCTTTCAAGATATAAGAAGTAGCTTTATAGCGCTGCAAAAATAAATAAAACTATGATAAACCTCTATCTTTTTTACCATTTTTGACTTCCCCGCTTTGTTTTTAAGTTTTTAAAAACATTCGCAGAGAGATAAGACTAATATTTTTGACTGTTTAGTAAGGCAGAAGTTCAAACATTAACGACAACGAATATTATAAGGTAAAACGTAAGAATAATGAGTTGACAGTGCTTTGGAGTGACAACATTCGCCTCTTAAGTTTAGCACTTTGTCGTAATCTCACACAGAGAAAAGGAGAATACGGAGGGTTTAGAAACAAAGTGATGCAAGGTACGGAGGCACCATCGGTGCGCAGAGAAACGGAGGTTGTTTGCTTGCTTTATTAGAGATTCATGCACAAAGTATTTACCCAAAAATTCTTAGGATTCAGTACGCTACGCCTCCGTCGCTCTTTGTGCCATCGGCACCTCTACGTAATTCATTTAACTCCGTCTGCTCTTTTTCTCTGTGTGACTTATCATTTAAGAGCTTTAGTTTATCAATCCATACTTCAAAAGAGCCATAACAACATTAGAAAAAACCTTTGAGAAACACAATAACAGACTCAAACGAGTGAGCGTTTTAGTTAAATAATCATAAACTACATATAATCTTACTATCCAAAACAATTATATAAGGTTGAAAATAAGTACCTTTGCAGTCCGATTATTAAGGGGGATTTTCTTAGAACCCCATACGATACGTGTTAATAGTGTTGTCTTTGGCCGGGCAGCATGGTTAGGTCAAGCACAGTCGTAAAAATAGAAAACGTTTTTTAGTAGTAAAATTATTAATTTTTTAGAATGGACACTTTAAGTTACAAGACTATTTCCGTAAACAAGGAAACAGCTAAAAAAGAGTGGGTCGTTATTGACGCGAGCGATCAGGTTGTAGGTCGTCTTTGCTCTAAAGTAGCTAAGCTTCTTCGCGGAAAGTACAAGCCAACTTTCACCCCACACGTAGATTGTGGTGACAACGTAATCATTATCAATGCAGCTAAGGTTGTATTCTCTGGTAAGAAGGAGACTGATAAGGTTTACACACGTTATACTGGTTACCCTGGTGGTCAGCGTTTCAACACACCTGCACAGCTTCGTACTCGTAAGAACGGTATTGACAAGATGATTCGTCATGCTGTTAAGGGTATGTTACCAAAGGGTCCTTTAGGTCGTCATCTGTTGGATAACCTCTATGTTATCGAAGGTACAGAGCTCAACGGTCTTGAGGCACAGAAGCCAAAGGCAATTGATATTAACCAGTATAAATAATAAGGAGAAAGATGGAAGTAATTAATGCAATTGGTCGCCGTAAGAGCGCTGTAGCGCGTGTTTACCTCTCAGAGGGCACCGGTAAGATCACAATCAACAAGAAAGATTTAACTGAATTCTTCCCATCAGCTATCCTGCAGTACGTGGTTAAGCAGCCACTGCAGTTGCTCGGTGTAGAAGGTCAGTATGACATTAAGGCCAACCTCGATGGTGGTGGCTTTACTGGTCAGAGCCAGGCACTGCGTCTTGCTATCGCTCGTGCATTGGTTAAGGTTAACGCTGAAGATAAGAAAGCACTTAAGGACCAGGGATTCCTGACACGCGACAGCCGTACTGTTGAGCGTAAGAAGCCAGGTCAGCCAAAGGCTCGTGCTCACTTCCAGTTCAGTAAGCGTTAATATTTTCCTTTGGAACTTGGAACTTTGACCATTGAAGTTGGAACTTTGAACTTTATGATATGTTTTGTTCGGTAAAAGAATAAAACGAAGCAGAAAGGAAAAGTTCAAACCTCAAACCTCAAAGTTCAAAGGTAAAAGCTTAAAGGTAAAAGTTCAAACCTCAAAGCTCAAAGTTCAAAGGAAAAGGGTTTAGTATCTAAACTGACGCGATTCCTTATCGGGGGACTACCCGTCAGTTGGTTCTAACAAAGCGTGGTGAAGCTCATTCGCCAAGAAAGAATTAAAAAAAGAAAGTAAACAAGTAAAAAAACAAACAAAAATGTCAAGAACAAATTTTTGACCAGTTATTGGAGGCAGGATGTCACTTTGGCCACCTCCGTCGTAAGTGGAATCCAGCTATGGCTCCTTACATCTTCATGGAGCGCAATGGTATCCACATCATCGATCTTCACAAGACTGTAGCTAAGGTAGACGAGGCAGCAGAGGCACTCAAGGGAATCGCTAAGAGTGGTAAGAAGATCTTGTTCGTCGCTACTAAAAAACAGGCTAAGGAAGTTGTAGCTGAGAAGGCTGCAGCTGTTAACATGCCATACGTAAACGAGCGTTGGGCTGGCGGTATGCTGACCAACTTCCCAACCATCCGTAAGGCTGTGAAGAAAATGACGAACATCGACAAGTTGATGAACGACGGAACATTCTCTAACCTCTCTAAGCGTGAGCTTCTGCAGATTTCACGTCAGCGTGCTAAGCTCGAGAAGAACCTCGGTTCTATCTCAGACTTGACTCGTTTGCCTTCTGCACTCTTCGTTGTAGACGTAATGAAGGAGCACATCGCTGTTAAGGAGGCTAACCGTCTCGGCATTCCTGTATTCGGTATCGTTGATACCAACTCTGATCCAAAGAACATCGACTATGTTATTCCAGCTAATGACGATGCTAAGGATTCAGTAGAGGCAATCCTCGCTGCTTGCTGCGGTGCTATCGCAGAGGGTCTTGAGGAGCGTAAGGCTGAGAAGGCTGACGAGAAGGCTGCTGCAGAGCAGGCTGAAGAGGCTGCTGAGGCTAAGCCAAAGCGTGCTGCTCGTAAGACAGAAGAGGCTCCAAAGGCTGAGAACGAAGCACCAGCTGCTGAGTAATTAAAGAAACATAGTGGGCGCTGGTGAGTGCTAATGAGCTTCTATATTATTTATAATACGTGAAGTTTATTATCCCTCATCAACGCCCACAATATTTAATAATATTAGAAAGGAAAACAAAAAATGGCTATATCTATTGAAGATATCAAGAAGCTCCGCGCTATGACTGGCGCAGGTCTGGCTGACGTAAAGAAGGCACTCACAGAGGCTGAAGGCGATTACGAAAAGGCAAAGGAATTGATCCGTGAGCGTGGTTTGGCTATCGCTGCTAAGCGTTCTGACCGTGAGACATCAAACGGTTGTGTACTCGTTAAGCAGGTAGATGGTTTTGCTGCTATGGTTGCTATCAAGTGTGAGACAGACTTCGTTGCTAATGGTCAGGACTTCATCGCCCTCGTTCAGGAGATTTTGGACGCTGCTGTTGCTAACAAGTGCAAGAGCCTTGATGAGGTTAAGACACTTAAGCTCGCTAATGGCGAGGATGCTGCTACAGCAGTTCAGCAGCGTTCTGGTGTTACTGGTGAGAAGATGGAGCTCGACGGCTACAACTTCCTTGAGGGTGAGAACTTGTCTGTTTATGACCATATGAACAAGCACACTCTCGCAACTATCGTTCAGCTCAATGAGAACAACGAGGAGGCTGGTCACAAGGTAGCTATGCAGGTTGCAGCTATGAAGCCAGTAGCTCTTGACGAGGCATCTATTCCACAGTCTGTTAAGGACGAGGAGTTCAAGGTTGCTGTTGAGAAGACTAAGGAAGAGCAGATTGAGAAGGCTGTTGTTGCTGCTATCAAGAAGGCAGGTATCAACGCTAACCTCGTTGACAGTGAAGACCACATCGAGTCTAACATCAAGAAGGGTTGGTTGACTCGTGAGGAGGCTGACAAGGCTATCGAGATTCGCAACACTGTTGCTGCTGAGAAGGCTGCAAACCTCAACGAGGATATGATTCAGAACATCGCTAAGGGTCGTCTGAACAAGTTCTTCAAGGAGAACTGTCTCGTTGATCAGGAGTTCCAGTTTGGTGATGGCGACAAGCAGAGCGTTAGCGAGTGGCTTAAGGCTCAGAGCAAGGATCTTAAGATTGTTGCTTACAAGCGCTTCACTCTCTCTGCAGAGTAATCACAGAACTTCATTAGAAGAAAGATATGGGAGTTGCAGGATAGCCATTAGGCTCCTGCAACTCTCTTTTTATTAGAAGTTAGGGCTTATTAGGCTAATTGGGCTAATAAAGCTAATAAGGCTAATTGGGCTAATTGGGCTAATAGGGCCAATAAGCCCAATAAATTCCTAAAACTACCAACAATGAAAATCTTTGCAGTCGGCATGAATTATGCCGAACATAATAAATCGCTAAACGAAACGTTATCTACAAAGGAAGGACCAGTAATCTTCACTAAGGCAGACTCTGCCCTACTGAAAGATAAAAAACCTTTCTTCATTCCCGATGACTTGGGAACGATTGAATATGAAACGGAACTCGTGGTACGTATCTGTCGATTGGGGAAGACCATCTCACAGCGTTTCGCTCATAGATACTACGATGCTGTGACAGTTGGTATTGACTTCACAGCTCGCGAATTACAACAAAAGCTAAGAGCGCAAGGACTACCATGGGACATCTGCAAAGGATTTGACGGGTCGGCTGCTTTAGGAGAATGGGTATCAAAGGACAAATTCCTTGATGTACAACGACTCCGCTTCCACCTTGATATCAATGGACAGACGGTTCAGGAAGGATGTACAACTGACATGCTATACAAAGTAGATGAAATCATCAGTTACATTAGTCGCTACTTTACCCTCAAGACTGGCGACATCATCTATACAGGCTGTCCATCAGGTTGTGGACCTGTACATATCAATGACCACTTAGAAGGATACATTGAAGAGAGAAAGGTTCTCGACTTTAATTGCAAATAAGCTAAGGAGAGTAAGTGAAAGACTTCTAAACGATTACGACATAGATTTCTATACTCTCCAATTAAGGAACTCAAATAATCAACCGAACAGAGGGAATAACAGATAAAAAGACTTAAGAAGGAATACATCAATAAAATGACGAAAGGAATCAACAAGCTGTTAATGAAACGTTCAGCAATACTCTGCCTTATACTTCTGTTGGGTTGTATGAAACTATCAGCTCAACAGCAAAGATTTTTCAACCTAACGGTTCAAGATGTGACAATAGACTCGCTATTGCCACATTTCAGTTATGCTATCCCTGTTGGTGAACAGTATGCTGATTCTATCTACGAATTGGAGATACGCTATCCTGAGTTTATGGACATGAGCAAGGCAGACATTGAACGCTACAATGCATTGACAAGTGCTGTCCCTCCTGCATTACCAGAGATACATCAGCAGATGACTGTGGAACGTAAGCGTGGTGTATTAGAGATATCTCTAATGCCTATCGTTCAGCGCAATGGAAAGAAGCAGTTCCTCGTCAGTTTCATGATAGCGCTTACATCTCGTCCTAAGAAAACAACGACAAAAAGAACAAAAGGTGTTGAGACTCGTACCGGTGGCGTATCGGTATCTGCTGTCTCAAATCGCTACGCTGCACATTCCGTTCTTGCAAGTGGTAAGTGGGCAAAGATACGTGTTCCTGCTAATGGTGTCTATCAGTTGACCAATAATCTAATCCGTCGTGCCGGCTTCTCTAACATTGACAAAGTCAAAATCTATGGCTATGGTGGAAACTTGCAGAAGGAGGTTCTTACAGCTGACGACATCACTTCATTTGATGATTTAAAAGAGGTGCCAACCTATAATAGCAATGGTAGACGGCTCTTCTATGCTCGCGGTCCTGTTAGTTGGGAAAGCAACACATCGGTAAAGAGAATCCGCAATCCTTATTCTAACTATGGTTATTACTTCCTAACAGAAGACAACAACAGTGCTCCTGCAACTGTTTCAGATAGCACAACCTTCCTCAACAGTTTCTATCCATCAGCAGGTGACTATCATAGTCTGCATGAGATTGATAATTTCAGTTGGTATCACGGAGGTCGAAACCTCTTTGAAGAAACTCCATTAAATCTGAACGAAGGTAAGGTGTTCACCTTGGCAAACAAAGCACGTGCTACAAGTGCCAAACTCACTGTAGCCGTAACAACAGGTACTTATAATTCTATTGTAAAGGTAGAAGCTAATGGTCAGCGTCTTGGCGACATTAGAATCACACCTCAAGAATCTTTCGATAAAGGTTATGAAGAGGTTAGAACTTATACTCTCAACAACCTCCATGCTGTTGACAGCATCAAACTGACGACTATATCAGGTGGTCCAGCACGTCTTGACTACCTCATCATGACCTACCCTACTCCTGCGCCAGCACCTTCTTTGAAGGCTTCTTTCCCTGCCCCTGAGTATGTTTACAACATAACCAATCAAGACCATCATGCTGACGAACCAGTCAACATGGTGATTATCATCCCTACAAGTCAGAAGTTATTAGCTCAGGCAGAACGCTTAGCCGACTTCCATCGTACACACGATAATATTTCTGTACGTATTGTTCCAGCAGACGAACTCTATAATGAATTCTCCAGTGGGACACCTGATGCAATGGCTTACCGCCGTTATATGAAGATGCTTTACGACCGTGCTACCAGTAATAATCTTCCACAGTCGCTCCTACTCTTTGGCGACTGCGTATGGGACAACCGTATGGTTACCAGTGCTTGTCGTAACCTTAACCCTGATGACTATCTTCTTGCCTACGAGAGTGAAAACTCATTCAGCGAGACCGACTGCTATGTCAATGATGGTTGGTTTACGTTGATGGATGATGGAGAAGGTGGAGACTTGTTAAGACGGGACAAAGAAGACCTTGGAGTTGGGCGCTTTCCTGTGACAGAGATATCAGATGCAAAGGTATTAGTTGATAAGACAATCGGTTATGCTGAGAACAAATGGCGGAAGCTGGGAGAATGTTATCATGTTCATGGGTGATGATGGAAACAATAATCTCCACATGCACGATGTCAATGAGACCGCAGAAACCATTATGTCTACCTATCCTGACTATCAAGTAAAGAAGGTGATGTGGGATGCTTACACCCGTGTATCGTCTGCAACTGGTAACACCTACCCTGAGGTAAGTGCTATTATCAAGCAGCAACAGGCACAAGGTGCACTTATCATGGATTATGCTGGTCATGGAAAGGAAGACCAGATCTCTCATGAAGCAGTACTCCGCCTCAACGACTATGTCAACTTTACCAACGCTAATCTACCACTTTGGATTACCGCCAGCTGTGATATTATGCCATACGATGGTACTATCCCAACTATCGGTGAAGCAGCAATGCTAAACAAGAAAGGTGGCTCTGTTGCTTTCTGGGGTACTACTCGTACGGTATATGCTTACTATAACAAGGCAATCAATACTGCCTTCCTCAAGCATGTACTTAGCTTTACAAATGGTAAACCAACCACATTGGGCGAAGCACAGCGTTTAGCTAAATGTGAGTTGATTAATTCTAACAGCGACCTCACACCAAATAAACTGCAATATGCTTTATTAGGCGACCCAGCTCTCTCATTGAACCTCCCAACATTAGAGGTAAAAGTGGAGACAATCAATGGACAAACGCCAAGTACGACAGGTTCTGTTGTACTCAAAGGTGGCTCCGTTGTAACTGTCAAAGGTTACATTGCAAAGAATGGTAGTAAGCAAGGTGACTTCAAGGGACTACTCAGTGCTACCGTACGTGACACAAAAGAACTTATTACCTGTAAGAAGCAAGAGGATACATCCGCAAGTGCGTTCCAATATTACGATCGACAGAAAGTGCTCTACAATGGTACAGACAGTATCAAGAATGGTGAGTTTACATTCACCTTCGCCGTACCACGTGACATCAACTATGCAGCAGGAACAGGCTTGATGAACCTATCTGCCATTAACGACAACCATACCCTCATGGCACAAGGACATGAAGATGGCTTCACGATTGATGGTTCAGAGATTGTATACAACGACTCTATTGGTCCATCAATCTATGCTTATCTCAATTCTCCTTCTTTTGTCAATGGTGGTGAGGTCAATAGTACTCCTTACTTCTTTGCACAGATAACGGATAAAGATGGTATCAACGCTTCTGGTAATGGTATCGGACATGACATGCAGTTGACCATCGACGGCAAGTTGACGCAGACCTATATTCTGAATGATAACTTCCGATATGACTTCGGTAGCTATAAATCAGGAACAACAGGCTTTAGTCTGCCAGAGCTTTCTGAAGGACCACACACTCTGCAGTTCCGTGCGTGGGACATACAGAACAACCCTTCAACCGTTACATTACAGTTCAAGGTTGTAAAAGGACTGGCACCAGAAATCTATAGTGTCAATGCCTCTAAGAATCCTGCCACGACAGAGACGACATTCATTGTTACGCACAACTATATTGGTTCAGATGTCGATATTGACATTGAAGTATTCGATATGAGCGGTCGCCTCCTATGGCACCGCAGTGAGACTGGTGTTGCATCGGGCAATGCCATTACAGCCAACTGGGACCTTACCGTTGAGAGTGGAGCAAGACTCAAGACAGGTGTCTACCTCTATCGGGTACGCCTCAGCAGTGATGGTGCGACAAAGGTATCGAAAGCTAAGAAACTAATTATCTTAGACAATAAATAACACAGAACGAACGTTTCAATCCATATAGCAACATTTAATAAGCAATCCAATTAAAATAGAATGATTAATAAGCTTCGTATAGCCATCCTCTCACTGACGGTATTTGCCTCATCTACCGTTTTCGCTCAGGATAAGAAAGACATTTTTAATCCAGTCAAAGCATCAGTTACCTCACAGACAATCGCTCCTGATGCACGTGCTGCAGGTATGGGTGACGTTGGTGTAGCTACCGACCCAGATGTGAACTCACAGTATTGGAACCCTGCAAAATATCCTTTTAATATTTCTCGTGCGGGTGTTTCACTAAACTACACTCCTTGGCTTCGCCAGTTGGTGAGTGACATCGACTTGGCTTATCTTTCTGGTTACTATCGTATCGGTGATTACAGTGCAGTCTCAGCTTCTATGCGCTACTTCTCTTTGGGTGAAGTACAGATGACTGACGGATCTAACATGACCATTAACCCTTATGAGATGTCAATGGACGTAGCCTACTCTCTGATGTTGAGTGAGCATTTCTCATTAGGTGCGGCTGTACGTTGGATATACTCTGACCTTACCTATAACTATACCGATGATACCGCGCCAGGTTCTGCCTTTGCAGCCGACTTGTCTTGCTATTATCAGAACTATATCAATATCGGTGAGCGTGAGTGCCAGTTGGGCTTAGGTATGAATATATCAAACATCGGTTCAAAGATTACCTTCGGTGGTGATAATCGCTCTGAGTTCATCCCAACCAACCTTCGTTTAGGTGCTTCGTTGATGATTCCTATCGATGAATTCAACCGTTTTACCATTGCTGCTGATGCCAATAAGTTATTAGTTCCTACCTATCCAAAGCGCAAGGCTGATGAAACACAGGTAGACTATGATAACCGTCTTCAGAAGGAATATTATGACGTATCTTCTATCTCTGGTATCTTCAAGAGCTTCGGTGATGCACCTAATGGTGCTTCTGAAGAGTTACAGGAGATTCAGTGGAGCTTAGGTGCAGAATATACTTATAATGATAAGTTCTCACTCCGTGCTGGTTACCACCACGAAAGCGAAAACAAAGGTAACCGCAAGTACTTCACTGTCGGTGCAGGCTTCAAGATGAATGTCTTCTCACTGGATGCCGGATATGTTATTGCAACAGCTAAGAACAACCCACTTGATCAGACCCTCCGTTTCTCTTTATCATTTGACATGGATGGTATAAAAGATTTGTTTAAGAGGAGATAAACAACAACCAGCCCTCCCCAGCCCCTCCCCCAAAGGGAGGGAGTGATTACTACCATTAGCCAAATCCTTGATAGTAATCTTCTTTACATAAGTATTATAAGACTTTTAATATAAACCAATAAGAACCTATCCCCCGCATAAAACATCTTCTATCTTAGAAGAGCTTGGGAAGGTCCCCATTATTATGAGCAATTCTACTCAACCTATCCCATCTTTCCGTGTCGGAATGGGATACGACGTACACAAACTTGTTGAAGGACGCGACCTATATTTAGGTGGTATCAAAATTGAGCATACCCTTGGACTCCTTGGACACAGTGATGCTGACGTACTCATTCACGCTATCTGTGATGCCCTACTCGGTGCTGCTAATATGCGCGATATTGGTTATCATTTCCCCGACACCTCTGCTGACACACTCGATATGGACTCAAAGGTCATTCTTCGCAAGACCATTGACCTCTTGGCTACAAAGGGTTATCGAGTAGGAAATATCGATGCTACGGTGTGCGCCGAGCGTCCAAAGATAAACCCACATATCCCTGCTATGTGCAAATGTCTGTCTGATATCATCGGTTGTGACATCGATGCCGTATCTATCAAGGCTACCACTTCCGAGCGCATGGGCTTCGTTGGTCGTGAAGATGGTATGGCTGCATACGCAGTTTGTATGATTGTGAAGGCATGAGATAATTGAAGCATAGTATTTTAGCATTATCCTCATCCTATAGGAAAGACATAAACACCTAATCATGCTATCATCTCTTATTGATAATAAAGACTAAAGGCTGAAATCCTTCATTGGGTTTCAGCCTTTTTTTAAAACCCAAATCAATCAAGATAGAGCTTTTTACTTCTAATTATAACGGCATTTTTTAATTATAACACGCTTTTCTATTATGATGCGGATGCCCAGCACATATTGTGCGGATCGTTAACACCAATGGTGCGAACGCCTCGCACCAGACGAAACGTTAATATGATAGAGGCAATTCATACTTATATCTAAGAGCATTATATACACAAGTTCGGAATAAGAAAAAGCTTGTAAAAATGTAGAGACAACCATTGACCAAGCGTACTGGGGATACTAACATGTTAAGAGGTTAGTGTATGACGTGTAAAAACATGAAATAAAAGTTACTGTCACTCCTGTCACTCCAATAACTCTTGCATATAATTAACTAACAAGAGGTTACGAGAAGTGTTAAAAGTGACAGCAAACTAAATAAAAAAGAAATTAGGTTATTGAGATAGAGATTCTATATCAATAACCTAATTTCTTTATGCCAAAGTATTCTCAGCTTAGCTCATAGAAGATTCATGTCTGATTCTTATAACAAACGCTCAATCTCCTGCTCAAGATTCTTAATCTGTGATGGGTTCTTCACAATATTGTTACCTCTATCAATGAGATAGATGATTGGAACCGTCTGTGCAGGAGCTGTATAAGCTTGACTGATACCAGTATCATCATAGACATTAATCCATGGCAGATTAGCCACCTGCTCTTTCCAGAAATGAGCATTATCGTCTAATGAAACCATATAGATTTCGAACCCACGATCATGGTACTTATTATAAAGTTCGCGCAGTTGCATAATGTATTCTGTAGAACCCTTTGCTGCAAAGACATGGAAGTCGAGCAGAACAACCTTACCTTTCAAATCAGTAAGATGGCGTTCTACACCACGGTTGTCACGTAATGGAAGGTCGACAACACCTAATTCCTTAGCTTCTATCTCCACTGGCTTATTCTGTGCCTTCACAATGCGCTCATCCTTCATACCCTTAATCGTGATATTATGGAGATTCTGCGTACGCTCTGAACCCGGATAATAGGTATCCCAACTGGTTGCAACAGCACCGAACACCTTATTGTCAGCTACGTCTCTTGATGGATCAAATATCAAATGTGCTTGATTACCTATTACAATATACTGGAACAAAGCAAAATAGCTATAGGCACGCATTGGCTCCTTGAAGATATAGTTGCGTGATACATCCTGCTTATAGTCGCTCATCAATACTGTGATAATTGAATCAGCAAGGTCAGGACGTTCTGCAAGAATAGACTGGCAACGTGCTTGTAAGTCAATTTGCTTCAGTGCCAATTCCTTGATTTTCTCATTCTCATAGGAACCCTTCACACTATAATCGGTAGCCATCTGCGGATAAGTAGCCTTCACATCGACTGTCTCTGTAGAATCAATACCAATATTGATAATCTGTCCAGCAATGCGAAGTCGATAGAACTCTGGATTATCCACCTTATCACCTGAGAACGAAAAATCGCCCTTTTCATCGAGTTTAACAGAGTCAACAGTAGAAAATCCATTGAGTCCGTTATGCTCAAAATAGAGTAAAGAGTCCTTGGCATTTGCAATAGAACCTGTCACATGGAACTTTTCTCCCGCACAACTTGCCAGTGCAGCGAGTCCAACAATCGCAAAGCCTGCCGCCAAAATGTTTCCGATTTTATGCTTCATTGTTTAATAGATATTACGTTTTTATCTTATCTTCCTTGCAAAGGTAACGTAAAATGATAAAACTGCAAAGCAAATATCGTCAAATATTATCAAATTCACTATACTTAAAGAAAACTTCCTCCAGCCACTAAAAAGAGATAACATTGATTACTTATAGCCGTATCTTAAACCCAAATCTACTTTTTAAAGAAACGCTGAGATATATGTGCATAGAGGGCTTAACAGACTATTATTTCATCTCTTTTTGATAAAAATTTATCGATTTCATCGAGATTAATCAAATAAGAGTAACACTTATGAACCAAGTACCTTTATAAATAATTGGATACAATAAGGGCTTATATCAAATGACAACATTGATACAAGCCCCTTATATTTTTGTATTCATCTACCCTCTGTCACGATATTATCAACATTTGGTAATTACAATGTAATAGCCTATTTGATGTATAACATCAGGGTTTCAGAAAACTTTTCTAACGTAGCAAGATAATCCATAGCTCCATGTTATAGATACCTTGCTCGTAGTTTTGTTATCTACTAATTTATTTTACCAGAACCTTCTTACCATTAATGATGTAGATTCCTGGATTTAATTTCCCTTTATCGTTCGCATCTCTCACTTTCATTCCATTGATAGAATAGACAGTACCATCATTTTGATTCGCGGAGTCTATCTTGTCTATAGCAATACCTGTAACAGTGTTATTTGACGTATGACTCGCACCTATAATGTTAACACTACGCAAGTAGTACCCCTGTCCAGTTACCACCAAGCCATTCTGTTTTAACTCTTCGATAACCTTAGGTTCGAGATCAAGCCTATAGGTCTTTTCATCTTTTCCACTATCCAAGTTGATAATACTACCATATTGTGCGCTAAACGAGAACTTAGGTCTTTTTGAATCAGTAGGATTCTTTTTATTCTGGCGTAAGAAAATCTTTCCTCCTGGATTAACATCCCTCACTACGAACTCAAGTTTCTGACCTTCTCCTAAATTCGCAAACAACTCTGCTGGGATAATTGTTTCACCCCACTGGATTTCTTTGAAGCCACTCCATATAGCATCCTTCTTTGATGAATGACAAACAGTGTATAAACGGATGTTCTCACCTTGCAGTACACAGCCTTCACTCTTTAGTAACTTACTAAGTGCTTCTGTCACAACGAAAGTTACCTGTGCGTCATTCTTAGCAAGCTCTGGCTTAAGCGTTGTGATAGCTTTCCACTTTTATTAAAGATATCAAGACTTGCTTTTTGATTAGGGTCACAGACCTCCAGGTCCATTACCAACTGATCACCAGGCTTTATGTTAGTAAACTTCTCTTTTGCAAGTTCAAGACTTTTCTTCTGATTCTGTCTATATTCTGGTAAGTTACCAATCCATAGTAGTTCATTTGCTCGTTTAAAGACGCGCAACCAGTCAATTTCTGTAACGAACTCCTTAGGGACCTTATTAATATCACCTCCATACTTCGGGTTTAATTCCGGGTAGAGAGTACCACCAAATCCTTTATATGGATACATACTTGGTAGTATTTCTGTATTAGCCTTCCATGCCTTACCACCTACTTGTCCTGTGATGGCTACGTCCCAAACACGGTCCTCTCCATACTTTGAAAGGTTTTGTGCTAAGAGTGCATTATAACGATATGGATACTTCGAGTTTTTTGATTTATATCGATTATCCTTTGTACGGAAGACGGATCTAACTCTTCCATCTAAGAGGAAAGTTACGGCTAAGTGCATTGGATCACCTGGCTCTGGGTCAATCTGTGCGCCATAAACATGGAAATCTTTTCCTGGGTCGAAGTCAATTTCCCTTACACGATCTCCATAGTCATTATGGTTATAAGTATTATTGGGGTATCCGTTTTTCCAACCGGCATCGTAGTCCATACCATGGGTAGTTTGATGCAGATAAAAGCCTTTCTCTTTCATTGCATCTTTTCGGTCCTCATTAACAAAGAACTCTTGTAAATCAATCTCAAATGTACTTGCTCCATTACAGTGACGGAGCCATAGTGCCATCCAAGTTCCGAACTCATATGGAATCTTAGCCTTCACCTCTATACGTGAGTAAAGAGGGTAGTAAGTTCCATGTTCTAACCCTTTAGCTTTCACCAAGTCTGCTCCGTTAGCATTACGACTGGAGAGTGCACCAGACCACCAACCGTATTTACCAAAGTCATGTTTAGGTTTAAAAGGTGGTTGTACCTTTACGCTGTAATCGGTCCCAGCAGGGTCTTTTTAGCGTCAGGACGACGTCCTGTTAAAAGAGGTTCACGTGAAGCAGTAATATATGCCACACCATTTTTCACCTTAACCATATCGGCACGATAATACTGAACACCTCCCTGTCCTTCTGTATTACCGTAATCATCAAACTTGTAATTATACTTTGGATCACCATAGACGCCCCATTTAGATTCGTCAATCTTGTTTCCATTAAACTCATCGCCACCATAGTAATTCCAACCAGCCATGGACGGTACGGCGTTCTGTGTTACTTGTGCAGATAGGTTAGAGAAGCCTAAACACAATCCACAAAGTATTAGTCCTGTTGTTTTCATGTTGATTTTGTTTTAAAAGTAGCCTTATGCCACTCATGTTATTTAATTAGATAAAGGTAGCTTGATATTAAACAGGGATACTAAAACATCTTGTAAAGCTATCCTGTTATAATTCTTGAATCTGATCATTAGCTAACCTTCGGCTGCAAAATTACACTATTTACCGCATATTTACATGCTTTGTGGCTCAGGTAGAGTGCAAAATAACTGTAAGGTATTGTAAACGTATTCATTTTTTGTTGAAGAATATGAAATGAACACGTCTATTGTTTATTTATGTTTCTTTTTTATCTCAATGCGTCTCAACGAAATAATCCTTTGAAAAATAGTTACGTATTAAAGACAAATCTCTAAATTTGCTCCATGAATTGCAAACTTAGAGATTCGGGTTAAAAGTCGTCTATATTCTTAATCTCTATATAATCGTGGAGTCTACCACGCATCATACCTTTTTCTTGTTGGTCATTTAGCAGGGCAATAAGACTATCCCAGAAGCCCTGCACGTTGACTAAGGTAACCTTCTTATGATGATAACCAATAGAAGCAGAGGCTGCAACAGTGAAAATTTCATCAATTGTTCCGATACCACCTGGTAAAGCATAGAACTCATCAGAGCGTTCCATGATGATGGCCTTGCGATCAGTAAGATCCTCACAAGGAATCTCTACATCTACATAGTCGCTAACTCTACGTCCTTCCTCTAAGATACGAGGGATAACCCCGAAAGTACGTCCACCAGCTTCGTGTACAGCCTTCCCGATACACTCCATCAATCCACTGTTGGCTCCACCATAAACGAGCGTATGCCCATTCTCTCCCAATCCATCGTCCCAACTCTTCCGCAGCACGGAAGTAGTCGGGAGCAATGTTATTATTTGCAGAACAAAATACTGCTATATTCATTTTATTCTTCTAAAAGTTTTGCAGCCATTTCGCGTCCTAAGCGGTTGCACTCTTCCTTAATCTCTGGTGTGAGTGCTTGCTTCATCTCTACTGGCTCACCCACTTTTTCAAAGTGGAGATGATTTTCATTCCATTCGCCAATGGCAGCAACAGCCTTTGAAGCCCATGAGTAAGAACCAAACCAACCAATAAGATGGTTCTTGATATCGCGATTAGCAACCTCCTGCAAGAGTACATCCATCTCGTGATAGAGTCCTGCATTGTAGGTAGGAGCACCAACTATCAAGCCACGGAAGCGGAAGATGTCTTGGAGAATATAACTGTGGTGTGTCTTAGAAACATTGTACAAACGAATATTCTTCACACCAGCAAGAGATGCTGCACGTGCAATTTGTTCTGCCATACGCTCTGTATTGCCATACATTGTACCATAGCAAATCACCAAACCAGGCTCTGTTTCGTACTTAGACATACGGTCATAAAGTCCGATAACCTTGTCAACATACTTATGCCATACGGGTCCGTGAGTAGAGCAGATATAATCAATATGAATACCCGCAAGCTTCTTCAATGCGTTCTGAACAGGTGTTCCGTACTTTCCAACGATGTTAGAATAGTAGCGAACCATCTCTAACCAACACCAATCAGTATCAATCTCTTGATCGATGAGACCGCCATTCAATGCACCAAAACAGCCGAATGCATCACCTGTAAAGAGGTGGCTGACCTCACCTTTACAGAGTGTCATCATCGTTTCTGGCCAGTGAACCATTGGAGTCATAAAGAACTGTAAGGTATGATTACCTAAGCTCAACTCCTCACCATTCTTAACCTCTAACGTATTATCCTTGACACCATAGAATCCAGACATCATATCAAAGGTTTCTTATTACCGATAACTTGGATATTAGGATAATATTTACGCAGCAAACCTATTGAACCAGAGTGGTCAGGCTCCATGTGGTTGATGACTAAGTAATCAATCTGTCGGTCGCCCAACACCTCACGAAGTCTTTCAATAAACTGTGTAAAGAAGTCTACTTCTACTGTATCAATAAGGCAAACCTTCTCATCATCAATGAGATAAGAATTGTAGGTAACACCATAAGGCAGTGGCCATAATCCTTCAAAAAGGTTCTTATTACGATCGTTAACTCCTACGTAATAAACTTTATTGGCAATTTCTATCATTTTATTTTTGAATTTATGTAGTTTCTTTTGTTAGCTTATTGGGCTTATTAGACCAATTGGGCTTATTAGGCTAATAAGGCTTATTACAAAGCCTCCTCCTTCATCTTCTCACCAAAGTCCTTACTTACATAGTTGAAGATGTCCTTGCAGCAGTCTGCAGAGAACGCCAAGGCATAGTTGATAAGTTTGTCCCATTGCTCTTCTGTCAGCCCTCTTTCGAGATCAGCACGAGTGATACCATGTTTCAACATACCGAAGATGAAGCCAGCATTAAAGTTGTCACCAGCTCCGATTGTACTGACGACATTCGTGTCGAGAACAGGATATGACTTCTTCATTTCCTTACCACTGCGTACTTCAACAGGCTGACTTCCCTGTGTATAGATAAACTGCTTGCAATAAAAAGAAATCTCCGCATTATAGACCTTATCGGCATCTTCTTTTTTATAAATCGTTGCGAAGTCCTCCAAACTACCACGTACGATATCCGCATAATCAAGATTTTCTATCAGATTAGGGGTAATCTTAATAACATCATCCTTATGTGCAGGACGGAAGTTAACATCGTAGTAGATGATTGCACCACGTGAACGTGCATAATCAAGTAGTCCTACCACCTGCGGACGAATCACCGGATTCACCGCATAGAAGGAACTAAAAAGCACAATATCATCGGGCTGTATATCAGGGAATGTGAAATCTAATTGAACGTGTGGGTGGTCTTTATAGAAGATATACTCAGCATCATTCTTCTCATTAAGGAAAGCGAGTGATACAGGTGACTTTGAATCAGGGAAGGTTGAAATATTATCAGCATTCACACCATTGTCCTTCAAGAAGTCGATAATATATTTTCCAACATGGTCATTACCCGCCTCAGAGATAAACGATGTGTTAACTCCGCAGCGTCCTAACGACGTGATGGCGTTAAAGGTAGATCCACCTGGAACTGCCTCAACTGGTTTATTATCCTTAAAGATGATGTCTAAGACGGTTTCACCGATACCTATAACTTTCCGCATTTTATTGTGAATTATGTTGTTTCTCGCTTTAGTTGTGCAAATATACTGAAATTTAGGCGGAACACAAAATGAATCGAGTTCTTTTTTCTTTGTCTATTAAAGTCTATTAGTTTTCATTCTTTTTTCTTAATTTTGCACCCTATGACAAGATATCAGACTGCAGTCTTAGAGAATGGACTGCGCATCATAGCCCTTTCAACGACCTCACCAGTGGTCTATTGTGGGTATCAACTCAACGTCGGGACAGCTAACGAACTACCTGACGAGGAGGGTATTGCTCATTTCTGCGAACATGTTACCTTCAAAGGAACTACTCGCCGAACAGCAATTGATGTTATTCAATGTCTTGAGCAAGTAGGAGGCGATCTCAATGCCTTTACCACCAAGACCGATACGGTTTATTATTCAGCAATTCTGAAGGACCATCTTCCCCGAGCGATAGACCTACTGACAGATATTGTCTTTCACAGTACCTATCCACAAAAAGAGATTAACAAGGAGGTAGAAGTTATCTGCGATGAAATCGAGTCTTATAACGATAGTCCAGCAGAATTGATATATGATGAGTTTGAAAATATCATCTTCCGTGGACATCCTTTAGGACATAGTATCCTTGGTACGGCAGAGCGTGTCAGGAAGTTTACTACCGAGGATGCACTTCGTTTCACTCAGAAGCACTACCAACCGATGAATTCGGTGTTTTTCGCCTATGGTGATGTAGATTTTGATAATCTACTCAGCCTTTTAGAGAAGGAAAATCACTCGAAAGTAAGAATAAAGGATGAAACTGAAAAACCAATAGAAACACCGCTTCCTGCATTGAGTGAATATCAGCCACAGACGGTTAAGATTGATAAGCATACTCACCAAGCCCACGTGATGATTGGTAATCGTGCTTATAGCATACATGATAAAAGACGCATGGCACTTTATCTGCTTAATAATATCTTAGGTGGACCTGCTATGAGTGCTCGTTTGAATCTTGCACTTCGTGAACGTCGTGGACTCGTTTATACGGTAGACAGCTCTATGGTGAGCTATTCTTTAACGGGTATTTGGAGTATTTACTTTGGCTGTGACGCTGATGATTTGGACGAATGTATGCGCCTTGTACGTGCAGAACTTGACCATTTCATCGACATTCCATTAACAGATGACGAGTTATCTGTAGCTAAACAGCAGATTAAAGGACAGATTGGCATAGCTTGTGACAACCGAGAGAACCTTGCTTTAGACTTCGGTAAAGGTTTTCTCCACTATGGTTGGAAGAAAGATATATCAGCACTTTATCGCAATATTGACGCTATCACTGCTGAAGAGGTACAAGCTGTTGCACGCGAACTCTTCCCAGAAGAACGACTTACAAAACTGATTTATATATAAACAGCATAACTTTTTCCTTTAGCAAAGAATACCTCTGGCACGATTTTCTCTGTAAGAAAGAAAAGGAAATAGACATATAAAAGAAAACAAACATAAATAAAAGCAGGATAATGAAAGCAAACATTGAACGCACTGACAAAAAGAGAATCGTTATTGTTGGTGGTGGATTAGGAGGTTTGGAATTAGCCTTCAAATTAGTAGACGATGACTATCAAGTAGTATTAATAGATAAGAATAACTATCATCAGTTCCCTCCATTGATTTATCAGGTCGCTTCGGGTGGTCTTGAACCAAGTAGTATCTCTTTTCCTTTCCGTCGACTTTTCCAAGGTAAAAAGGACTTTTTCTTCCGTATGGCAAAGGTAGAGTCGGTGAATACGGATAAAAAAACAATTAAAACAACTGTCGGTGAGATAGATTACGACTATCTTGTACTGGCGTTTGGAGCAAAGACAAACTTCTTTGGTAATAAGGATATCGAAACAACGAGCCTCCCGATGAAATCGGTTAGTGAGGCTATGAGACTTCGTAACACTATTCTCCGTAATCTTGAACTTGCTTTAACAGAGGAAGACCCAGCACGCAAACAAGCTTTAATGAATATTGTCGTTGTTGGTGGCGGTGCATCCGGTGTGGAGATTGCAGGTGCTGTAGCAGAAATGAAGAAGAACATCATTGCTCGTGATTATCCCGACCTTGACTCTTCACAGATGCATATCTACCTTGTAAATGCTGTTGATCGCCTGCTTTCAGCTATGGACCCAGTATCATCCAAGCGAGCAGAACGTGATTTAAAGGAGTTGCATGTTCATATCCGTCAGCCTCAGTTTGCTACTGAATACAAAGATGGTATTCTGAAAACCAGTGCTGGCTTAGAGATTCCTACACAGACAGTTATCTGGGTGAGTGGAATCTGTGCAAACACCATCGAGGGTTTTCCTGCAGAGAGTATTGGGCATGCTGGTAGGTTCTTAACCGATCGTTTTTGTCGTGTGAAGGGTGTAAAAGATGTCTATGCTATTGGTGATGTGAGTCTTGTTGAGGGTGATGAGGAATATCCACTCGGTCATCCACAGTTAGCACAGGTTGCTATGCAGCAGGCAAAGACAGTGGCAAAGAACTTTAAAGCAATGTCGAAAGGGAAAGAACTAAAGCCTTTCAAATACAAAAATCTCGGTGTAATGGCAACTATTGGCCGTAACCACGCCGTAACCGAAATCTCAGGAAAGAAGTTTGGAGGTTTCCCTGCTTGGGCGTTATGGCTCGTTGTTCACCTTCGCTCTATCCTTGGTGTAAAGAATAAGACGTTTATTCTGCTCAACTGGGTATGGAACTATATTAATTATAAGCAAAGCCTCCGTTTGATTTTGAAGGCAAAATAAAACATTCAGTTCCCTACTCTTGAGAACTAAATGTATTCCCTTCCCCTATTGGTTCGTAGCTATTCGAGCAATAGGGGAAGTTCTTTTTGTTCATAAAAATAAACTATTATTATATTGTTTATAAGTTATTATTATAACTATTCTTTATTAACCCTTCTTCAGTTCACCCTCTTTCTTATCCTAACGTACCACTCCTCCTCGATTTCTTGTCGTGAAGATAATCTAAAACTACTTCTTTAAAAAAAGGAAAAAAACTGGATTCAAAGTGATGAATAGATGATGTTAAAATACAATAGAAGCGCTCAATGGAAAGAACACTAAACATTAAACAAAAACATAGCAAAGACTATCAGCCGCCTACCTTTTATCATCTTCTGCCATAGAATCCCTTTTCTTTTTAATGCTTCAAAAACACAAAAAAGACCATGAAAATTCATTACATAATTTCGAATAAAACATCTGAAAACAAAGATAAAAACCCGTGTAAAAAGTAGGTTTGTAACCAACAGGAAATCAATCTGTTATAAAGTAGCAAAGTAAAAGGTGCTTAATTGGACTTCAAAAGGGCGTTACTTAGACCTCAAAAGGGCACCTTTTACAAGTCAATTAGGCGTCTTTTAGAAGCCAAAAGAGCATGTATTGGTTTTACACTATGCGAAAATAATTTACAAACACACCTTAAATAAAGGAATAAGTTGTTTGTAGAAGACGAATAGACATCGTAGCTATTTCCCCTTTCTACATTTCAGCTTACAGTTTATCCGCCTTTGTAAGACCATCTAATTTGGGGAGATTAATACTATACAAGTGTATAAGACTTTATTCTATTTTCAATATATGACCTTAATAGAAGGACTTTAAGAAGACTTAGGACTCACTTACTTATCTCCTAATAAAACATTTTACCCCCCAATCAGTCATTAGTAACTTACCCTTCACAGGCAGTGAACGTTACTAATAACCAATTGGGGGTAATACTGAATTAGGGCCTAATTACTTCTTTACCAGTTTCTTTCCTTTATGGATATATATCCCTTTCACAGGATGATCAACCTTAATACCAGACACGGTATAATAATCATCACGTCCGTTATCAATTACATTAGCAATCCCTGCGGTAATAGGAACTAAAGGTAATGACGGTTGCAAAGTTTTGCCTATAGTAGCAGGAAAAGAGAGAGATAAGCCTCACCTGCAGGCACAGTATTATTAGATGCCTCTTGAAAAGATTCGCCACGAAGAACATAGTTTCGAACCTCTGACGCACTATTATCCACCTTATTGCCATGCTCTACTACAACCATAGTCCAATACTCCAGAGAAGGAAGAGTAAATGTTACCTTACCATTATTCTGCTTGAAAACAACTTCTTGTGGGGCACCACCAAAACAATCAGGACTTGCTACCCATATACGTGACACAGAATTAGCATCGTCAAGAACAATCTTCTTATTAAGCAAGACATTAGGCTCTGGCATTGTCTCCTTCAAATCACGAACATTAAAGTTGTCTCTTGACACATTACTGTAATTAAGTAACTGGATAGCTGTCACGTTTCCTTTCTTAGTACTGTAGGTATTCACACAATAAGGCTTTGGTCCAATCGTCTGATCTGCAGCATCTGCGACACTTGGATTAGGATTAGACAAGTCCCATGCAGCCACGTTAACACCATCCATTGTCAAATTAACAGAGGTCTCAGCATTGCCATCTCGCAAGTAGTTTTCGTAGGCAACAAGGAAGTCATAATAGTGAATGATTGACTTTTGCAACTTGTCAGACATTTTTCGAGCATCATCAGGGAAGTACTCTGTAAACAGCATGTGGTCACCACTCAACTCAATACGTGAACCACCGAGTGCGAAGATTGTAGCATTGCCAAACAGCGCACTGCTTGTATGGAACTGACCACCATTGCCATTGCGACAGTGTAGATAAGCTGCAAAGACTGTGTTAAAGGTGTTCTTGCCATTATTACGACGGTTGTCCTGTATAATCTTACGGTAGTTCCACAGATAATCGTCGCCACCCCACATCTCATTATAGCCGAATTCAACGTTCTTTGTACCAACGATTTTGGAACCTCCGAAGGTTGAGACAGCATTCATAACAAGGCTCTTATTATGATTGTCAGCCTTCATACGATTGATGAAATTGGCAAAGTAGCCTTCAAAATCATGTGTATCACGGCGGTCACCATCAGTATACACTTTTGACCATTTACCTTCTTACTCTTCAAGTTGACGTAATAAGCATCACGTTGGTGACCTAACTGATCGATATGAAAACCATCGAAGGCAAGGTTCTGATAGACCTTATTGATAGAACCAGAAAGATAGTTAACCCAGTTCTGATTACCTGGATTCATCACATAAATGCTTGGCCAAGCACCAAGAGGATACTGCACTTGACGAAGGTCATAGCCGCCACCTTTCTTTTCATGCAAGTCTATCCAACCCCAATCACTACTAATACCATCATGACCATCAAAGTTATCAACTGTTTCAGGCTTACCATCAACCACTCTTCCGGTCACACCATACACTAAGTCATAGAACATACACTTACTTCCTACGCCATGTAACTGATTAATGTAGTTCTCTATTGACGACTTATAGACATCACGCAAACCAATATCTTTCCACTTTGTAGAGTCCTGAGGGAATGGTATATGATGCTTCCACTGCCAGTCATAGAACTGAATACCAGTCATATGGTAACGATTAAGCATATCCACTTCCTTCTTAATCTGTTCAGGTGTCTTATCAGAACCATAGTGTGAGACGAAACCATAACGTGGGAAACGACCCCATTCGGTAGAAACATCCACACCGATTGTAGCGAGAGAGTCTGCTCTGAAGTACCATTATCAAGATAAATTTCAGCCATATATCCAGTGAAATTATCTGCTGGTACTTTCCAATCCCAACGCTGTTTTCCACCGATTTCATCGGTCTTCACGACTGTATTACCATGTAAGTAACGCACCTTTGCATTAATCGGAAGAACATACTTTGACGTAAATATAACTGTGTTTCCAGGTTCATAACGTACCTTATTAGTAGTTAGTTCCACTGGACTATAGCGCAAAGTCATATCCTCTCTCACCTTTGAAGCAATCGCCTCAACAGCAGTCCCGGTTGATACACGTAGTGCATTGTCAGCATATTGAGGGGCATTATCAGCCAATCGAAGCTGATAGATAGTATTAGGTGTAGCCTCAAGGACAAGTCCCGTACCAGCACTTGCTTTCGTAACGGATGTCAAAGCAACTGAGTTCCGCCCATTATTTTCCTTTGCAATATATGCTTTCAAACCAGAAGCTGAACTGAAATCGACAGCAAAAGGACGTGAGAAGGTGGCGTACTTACTGCTCTGTTGATAAGAGAAACTATCCTTTACCTTGCCAGAAACATAGGCTATTCCTTGCAAAACAGACAATGCTGATGGCTTTACATAGAAGCCAAAAGCATTGGAAACATCGGCAAAAGTGTATTGTCCAAGGCTTGGACAACTACTACCTAAGTAATAAACGGCAGACAAATTACGACATCCATTGAAGGTTCTGTCGTTGAAATTCGTAACGGAGGCTGGTATAACAACTGACTCAAGGGCTGAACATGCATAGAAGGCACCCGTCCCTAAGGTTGTTACAGACTGAGGGATTTGCACCGTCTTCAGGCTCTTACAACCCTCAAAAGACCATTCGCCAATCTCCTTTATACCCTCAGGAAGTTCTAAAGAAGCCAAGCCACTATTCTTAAAAGCATGGTCCTTTATAGTCTGAAGACCTTTATTAAACTCTACGTTTGTTAGTTGGAGACAATCTTGAAAAGCCTCACCACCAATCTCCTTCACGCTTGCAGGTAAGACAAGACGTGTCAAAGCGGTACCTGCAAAAGAGCGATAGCCAATCTTTTGTAGCGTTCCAGATAAGGTTACAGAGGTTAGATTTGAACAATCCGTGTACTCAAAACCTTGCATCTCGGTGACACGTGAGGCATCCATCACACGTCGCAAGCCCTTACAACCATTGAATGCACTGTAGCCAATAGTACTCACCGAACTTGGGATTGTTACTGCTGTAATAGCGTTGTTACGCTCAAAGGCGTTGTGTTCGATGGCTGTAACGGTATAAACATTCTTGTTGTTGCGAACTTCAGAAGGGATAATAATCTCTCCACTCGCACCCTTTCCGTCTACCAAAGTCACCGACTTGTCAGAGGTTGTCGTGTACTTAAGGTTGTCATACACAAAGTCGTCTGCAAAAGAAAAGGCTGCTGACAACAGTGTTACACACAGAATAAGCAATCTTTTTAATCTCATGGTTTTAATTCTTATTGGTTAAAAAATGAGTCTATATAGACCTGTTTCATTCCTTATATCAAAGCAGAAAGGCATTACCACAGTCTGACTTCTTTCAAGTCAAGCCTTGGCAATGCCTTCATTATAAAAGATATTAATAATTATTCATCCCAAAGAGAATGCTTACCAATACTGATGTCACCATTAGATGTTACTCTCAACGCATCATCAGTCTCATCGTCATCAGAATCAAATGTATTCTTCTTTGACAATGCAGAACCTGGATCTACAACGGTATCATCGAAAGATAAGTCCAATAAGTGCTGCTCTATCTTAACAGCAACTTGCTCTGTTGCAGGAGCTATATAGTTACGTTTCATCGTATAATAACTTTTTTACCATTCTTAATATATACACCCTTCTCAGTAGGATTGATAACCCTTACACCAGAGAGAGTATAATAAACATTCTCTTCATCAGCCTTCTTGTTCTCAACGCTGTCAATACCGGTTGTATTGTTTTCTTCATTGAGAGCGAAAGAGAGGTAAATACCCTTAGCACCAAAGTTTGTATCACCATCATTGGTTTCATGAACATAAGCACGACCACTCTTAATAGTTCCATTGCTAACTAAGTGAAGCTTATAATCAGACTGTAAAACCCAGTTGCTCTTACCATCAGACTCGGTCTGAACAAGTGTTGTATCCTCACGTACACCGATAACACGATTACCAGTATAAAGACCTGGATCAGTCTCTGCAATCTGATAAGTATAAGTTCTTCCAACCTCACCTTTGAGGAGAACACCTTCATTGGCTGTAGTTGAAGTAACCTTAATCATCTTCAAAATCTTCTGAACCTTAGTTGGCTGTGTTACTCTATAAGTGCTTGGACCAACGTATGCCTCCAACGCTTCATGACCAGTCTTTGCTACGAATGACACAGGGAAATCATGGTCGAAACTTGCATACTTCGTAGCGAGTGTCTGCTCGTAAGTATCCTTAGGGCTATAAGCATTCCAAGCTGCATTTGCCTGATAAGCTGAAAGCTTGCTTGGTTTTACATATACACCAGCAGTTGTTGGGAAAGCATTAGCACCCAATGTTGCAGGAGAAGCAGCCAAGATATTTACATACTTCAGACTTGAACAACCATCGAAAGCGTTAGCCTTTATCTCTGTTACAGTAGATGGAAGAGTGATGAAAGGCAGACTTGTACAACCTGCAAACATGCTTTCTGCCACATAAGTCAATGGCTGAGTAGCTGAAGATGTAGCAGGGAACTCTACGTACTTCAAGCTTTTACAGTCCATGAAAGCCTCTTTACCGATAGTCATATCACCTTTGAGGTGAACACAAGTAAGTCCACTCTCTCGGAAAGCATCAGCACCAAGTGTCTTAACAGAACCCTTGAAGAAGAACTTCTTCAATGCACCAGTATACCAGAAAGCACCATCACCGATAGTTTCAACCTTAGTACCATAGTCTACTGTAGCTAAGTTTATACAGGTACGGAAAGCCTGTGCGTCAATTGTCTTAAGCTCTGCTGGCAACTTAATAGTAGTCAAAGCAGTACACTGATTGAATGCATTTCACCAATCTTAGTGATGTTATCCCATGCACCAGGCTGACCAGGAATACCCTTGATAGTTGTTAGTTGGCCACAAGCCCAGAATGTTCTTGCAGGAATTTCAGTTACAGCTGCAGGCCATTCAACAGATGTTAAAGGTGTCCCCCAGAACACACCTGTGTCCATCTTCTTGATTCTTGAGAGGTCAACAGATGTCAAAGCATCACAGTTATAGAAGCATTCATCGCCTAACTCCTCTACAGATTGAGGAACTTGAGACCATGTGATTTTATCGCAATCCCAGAATGCGCAGCTGTTTAAACGCTTTGGATTATAACCATTCCAATCGATAGTTGCTAAGTTCTTACAATTCTTGAAGGTAAAACTTGGCAAGTTACGTGAAGCATAACTACTTGGGAATTTAAAAGAGGTAAGCGACTCACAGCCTTCAAACACACCACTACCTTCAATAGAAGTAGGATTATTTTCACCTAAGTAAGTAACCGAATTAGGAAGCGTGATAGACGCCAACTTCTTACAGTTTAAGAATGCATGTGAGTCAATCTCCTTCAACTGAGAAGTACCATCAGTAGCACCTTCAATGACAAACTCAGTCATGTTCTCACATTGATCAAAACAACGTGATTCAATGTGCTCAACTGTCTTTGGGATTGTAATCTTAGTAATCTGGCTTGTAACATTAGTATCTGCTGCACGGAAAAGGTTAGCACGAAGCATGATAACCTTATAAGTAGCATTACCTTGAAGTACCCCTCCGTAAGTAACAGCAGCTGTTACTGTTTCAGGAATAGTGACTGCTCCTACCTTACGAATGGCATTAAACTTCGCATCAGCCAAAGCTTCGTCCTTTTTTTTATTAGTACTCAAGTCAGTCTTAGTAGTCCAACCACAGAACTCAACAGTGTTGTCCTGTGAGGAAACACCCGCGAAATTCTGGATACTAAACAGCATACCATTGTACACAAACAGGTTGGCTCTTCGCTCAGAATCTGTTGGTTGAGAGTCGGCAAAGCATCCTAACGAGATGAATGCTAACAATAACAAAAGTAATTTTCGTTTCATTTTTTTATTAATAATTAATTTGGTTCATACTATTCAATAGTTCGTACTATATTTTAAGTCTTCTAATTCTCACCTTATTATAAGTGGACTACTTGGTTAATTGTGTCGGACTAAGAATTATCCTCTCAATCTTTGTCTTTTCGACACCCCTTAACGTACTCCTTTCTCCGCCTTGTTATCCAAAACAAAAGTTATTTTTAGTTTCAAACATCAAACAGAAAAACTGATGCAAAGATATACAAATAAAGTGCTCAATAAACTAATAAAACAAAAAAAATACAAGTTATTAAAAAAATATAATTCGTTAATAATCAATAAGTTATAATTTCATCATATACACTACAATACAAACAAAATATAAAGCAAAAACAGAACTTTGTCAAATAAAAAAATCAACCATTAACGACACAGTTATAAAATAATAATTAATTTTATCAACAAGACCTTATTTTTTTCGATAAAATCGGGATTTTTACAACAAAAATATTCTTAAATTGACCAAAAACTACATATTCTTTGTCATATCCAATACGCTTCTTCCGTTACAGATATGAATACTTTTCGTATAGTTTTAACCCCAATCGGTCGATAAACCATTATATATATAATTCTTGCTGCAGTAAGGTTTCCGATTTAAATTTGATGGAAAAGCCAAAGTTATTCATTAAACAAAAATATGGATAAGACCGTCAACAGACGATTCTATTATCACCCCTCAGAATAGAAAACCTTTTCATTTTAAAACATCAAAAGCCCGGATAAGGTGTTGAAAAATCATGACAAAAATTCGAATAAATTATCTATAAACAAGGAGAAAAATACATATAAAAGGCAAGTTTATAACCAACAGAAAATCAAATAGTTATAAAGTAGCATAAGAAAAGGTGCTTATTTGGACTTCAAAAGGGCGTTAATAAGGGGCTTAAAGGGCACCTTTTGCAAGCCAATTAAGCGTCTTTTAGAAGCCAAAAGAGCATGTATTGATTTTGAGTCTTACGAAAATAGTTTACAAACCTCAATTAATAAGGGAATAAGCTGTTTGTAGAAGATGGGAAAACATGCTTATGAGTAGACATATAATGGCTTCTCACAACAGAAAAGTGAAGAAAAGAAACGTGCGACAGACCAACAAACAAGATGCTGGAATGTCGCACGATGACGATTCTTCGATTTATAAATTAGAGAAGAGAAAATGGCATTAACTTATAGTTTTTGTACCATTTCATCGAATTTATCAGGGTCAATAGACTTTAGACGCACACGAGAACGGTAAGCATAGACCGTTGCTTTTGAGCAACGAAGGAAGGAACAGATAAGCTCATTCTCACTTACGCCGAGGCGAATGAGTGCAAAGATGCGAAGATCAGTAGAGAGATGTCCTGCTTGTTTAGGAATAATCCTTTCCTCTGGTTTGAGCAATGCGTTGAAATCTTCTACAAAGTTAGGGAAAAGACCGAGGAAGGTCTCATCAAAACTTGAATAGAAGGAATCTAACTCACGGTCGATTATCTCCTGTGACTTCAATGTGTTCAGCAGTTCTGTACGCTTATTGGCTGTAACAAGACGATAAATCTGTTTACGATAGCTGTCAAGTTTGTCGATGTAAGCAGAACACTCGCTAAGGAATCGAGTGATATACTCATCCTTAATATTATTTGATTCTTTCAGCAATTCGTTTGTGTTAGAAAGACGCGCACGAATAGCACGCAATTCTACAACACGACGACGCGTATAGATAATCATAACCAACAAGAAGACAGACATGAGGCTTATCAGCACAAGAGCGGCTGTAAGTTTGAGTGTACGACTCTTAGTTTCACGCTCATGTGACTTTCTATTGCCGGCCAAACATCAGCCATAGCAATTGTACGCTGGCGTGCATTACAGAACACAGCATCGTTCATAGCGTGGTCCATATAGGCATAAGCACGTTTTGTATCACCTTCTTCAAAAAGGATCATAGCCAATTGCTGTAGGGCAAGATATTCCTTTACCGAGTTGCGTATATCAGAGATAGCAGCTGCAATAAGGTATTGCTTTTGAGCTTCCACATTCTTCTCCCTACCATAAATATCTGCAAGCGAGATTGACACAAATGCTGTTTGGCGGTCACCAGGTTTCAAGTGGTGATAGGCATCAAGGAGAATTTTCTTTGCTTGTTCATACTGTTGGCGATTAACAAGCTGTTCAGCACGTGACCAAATGTCAGGAGATTGGTTATTATCTACGACAGAATCGTTACAAAGTTTCTCCATCTGCTTGTATTGCTTCCTCTGCGAAGGGATTAAAGCGGCATCAGCAAGTGTACGATAGAGCGTCTTTCGCGTTGAGAAATAATAGAAAGACAAGTCTTGGTTTATCTCACTTCGAGGAATGGAGTTAATAATATCGCTTGCCTCCTTGAGTTCTCCACCCCTTATCAGGAGGTAGGCAAGATTAAGTTTTGCATCATTTACCTTACTCTGATTGCCCATTGCCTTTGCTATTTTCTGCTTTTCCATAGCATAGACAATAGCAGAGTCCACAGAATAAGATGTGTAAAGATTGAATAGTTTGTCGGATAATTCGCAACGAGCCTTCAAGGTCTTAGCGGCATGAAGTTGCTTCTTTACACTGCGTATAACATCTTCATATTGTTTGTCATACTGGGATGACATGGCTATCTCATGGTCGAGATCGTCAAGTGTTGGTATTTGGGTCTGTGCATTAATAAGTAATGGTGTACATAAAATTACACAGATGATTGCAATTCTTTTCATTTGCTTCATTCTTATTTGGGGACATGAAATCATCTCTTATGTAACGTTACAATTAATGGTTTTTAGTATGTAGTAATGTAAGTAAGTAAGACGCTTCGTGTAAGAGATAGAATGTCCGCAGAGAAACGTAGCCATCTTTCAAAGGATATAACCCTTTGATTTTTCTGAGTAATCACGCTTCTCTGCGGCACTTCTATCTTATATTATATTGCCATCGGTTAATACCGAAAACAATTAATGGCTTAAAGTGCTTTCAAGCTGATGGCAAAACCACCTCCACGAACCTGCTGAAGCTTGAGAACATCACCCTTCTTGACAGTGCGCTTAGTAATGGTGTAAGCCTTTGGATTCTTCTCGTAATCAGCATCCTTAGCATCTGCGTAGATGGTTGCCTCATACTTACGACCCTTGTCAAGGAAGTCGAGTTTGAGAACACTAAGGTGTGGTGCAAGACCTGTCTTTCCTCCTACAAACCAGTTGTTAGTACCTTTTGCCTTGCGAGCAACTGTGATATAACGTGCAGGCTCTGCCTCAAGATAACGGCTATCATCCCAGTCGCAAGCAACATCCTTAATAAACTGGAAGGCATCGTTATACTTCTGATAGTTCTCAGGAAGGTCGGCAGCCATCTGAAGTGGACTATACATCGTTAAATAAAGTGCAAGCTGACCCACGAGAGTTGTGTGTACATAGCTCTTATTATCACACCATGTTGAGAGCTGAGTCTCAAGAATACCAGGGGTATAATCCATTGGTCCGCCCTGAAGACGAGTAAATGGAAGGATAACAGTGTGGTTAGGATCACTACCACCGAATGCTTCATACTCTGTTCCACGTGCTGACTCGTTACCAACAAGGTTAGGCCATGTACGACAAAGACCCGTAGGACGAGTTGCTTCATGTCCATTCACCATAATATGATGCTTAGCAGCTTCCTTTATAACATGGAGATAATGGTTGTTCATTGACTGTGAATAGTGGTGATCACCACGTGGGATAATGTCACCCACATAACCAGTCTTCACAGCGTCATAACCATACTTATTCATCAAATTAAAGGCATCTTCCATGTGACGCTCATAGTTCTGTGTACTTGAAGAAGTCTCATGATGCATCATCAACTTAACACCCTTAGAGTGTGCATACTCATTCAAGCCTTTCAAATCAAAGTCTGGATAAGGAGTAACGAAATCGAATACATAGTCTTTCCAGTGACCAAACCAGTCTTCCCAACCGATGTTCCAACCTTCTACCAACACTTGATCTAAGCCGTTAGCAGCAGCAAAGTCGATGTATTTCTTCACATTTGCGGTGTTAGCAGGGTGATGTCCGTTAGGCTTTGCATGGGCATAATCAGTCTGACCAAGCTTCACTGAACTAAATTCATCAGTATAAGCCCAAGACTTACCACCTGCAATCATCTCCCACCAAACGCCACAGTACTTGGTTGGATGAATCCATGATGTGTCTTCAATCTTACAAGGTTCGTTAAGATTGAGGATAAGGTTATTAGCAAGCATATCACGTGCATCATCGCTAACCATCACCGTACGCCAAGGAGTTTCGCAAGGAGTCTGCATGAATCCCTTCAAACCAGTAGCGTCAGGAGTAAGCCATGACTCGAAGGTCATTGTTTGTCGTCCAGATTCAAGTGCATTGTAGCATAGTTTGCACATGCTGCTTCATGAATATTAATGTACAAGCCATCATTAGACTTCATCTGTAAAGAGGTCTGAACACCCGTGTCTGAGAATACAGAAACAGATGAGTTGTCCCAGTTTACAGCATCGTGGAAACGCTTACGGATTTCAGAAAGCTTTGATTCCTGTGTCTCCTGCTCCTGTGTATCATAGTCTCCAGGAAGCCACCAAGCTGTATGATCGCCAGCCATAGCAAACTGTGTATGCTCATCCTTTATAACAAAGTAGTTCAGTTCTGGCTGTTGTGGGAATTCATAACGAAGGCCCATTCCATCGTCATAAACACGGAAACGGATAACAATGTTACGCTTGCTGCTTGGCTGATTGAGGTCTACTTCCAACTCATTGTAGTGGTTACGAATAGTAGCAGTCTCACCCCAAACAGGCTTCCAAGTCTCATCGAAAGTTGTAGTCTTGGTAGCTGTCTTTTCGAAACCATCCATAAGACTGGTTTCGTTCATGCCCTTACTGGCATGTTTGTTCTTAGCTAATTCCAAACCTAAGTGCGAAGGCTTTACAACAGCCTTACCCTTATAAGTCATCTCATAAGTAGGCACTCCATTCCCTGTTAATGAGAAAGTAACTGCAACATTACCGTTAGGAGACTTTACAGTCTGCGCATTCGCAATGCTTGCCCACCCCATCAGTAGCCCAATAAGGGCAATATTGGTTTTCTTCATTGTTTTGTTAAAGTATAAAAATGATTATAATTTCTATCTAAAGATTGTAAGAGTAATTATTTGATTTTATGCAAAGATAGTAAAAAAGAGTTGAAGTAACTACCGATAGTAGTACTCAAGTAGATGAAGCTATGTTGTTATTAATTATAAACAACTTATTATCAACATTTTAAATAATAATAATAATTTATTGAAGTAGATATCCTCTATTTCCAAGTAAAGTATTATCTTTGTACTCATTAGTAATTAAACGATGAAAAGAAGCTTATTATATATACTCTTCTTGCTACTGCCAATGACATTATTTGCTGATAGTAAGACACAACAGCTACGACAAAAGTTAGACAATTTGTTGGAGCAACGCAATGCACTTATCGATAATAAGAATAAAGATATCAACCGACTAAAGAAAAATCTCACAACCAGCGAGAATACGCTTAAACGTCTACAGACCTACGAACAGCTATATGAAGAATACTATGTCTTCCAATTTGACTCTGCAATGACATACCTAAACAAAGGTATCAAACTTGCAAAGAAACGCAGAACACCTACTATTACAATAGTAATACCATCAGTAAGGCAGAGCTATTATCCATTGGTGGCTTATATAATGAGGCTATTCATGAAATAGAACAGGTGGACACAACCGTTCTTGACAAGGGACAACACTTTGAATATTACTTCTCTCTCTTCCGTATTCACACCTATTGGGCAGACTTCTGTAACGATAAGACCTATACACCAATACACCGATTAAAGGCGCAAGAGTATCTTAAGAAGGCCATGCCTTTTTGCGATGAAACCGATAAAACTTACGAGTATTACCTCGGTGAATACGCTGTTTTTGTATTGAATAATCCACAAGCAGCACGTGCTCATTACATCAAAGCCATAAAGCAGTTACCCCAAAATTCCCGATTCTATGCCATGTCGTGCTTTGCTCTCTCTGGTAGTTATGGCAACGAGGGAAATACAGAAAAGCAAGAAGAGTTCCTTTTATTGTCGAGTATTGCAGATATAGAGAACTGTACGATGGAGAACTTTGCCCTCCAAAATCTTGCAATGTACATCTTTGAACACAACAAAGATGAGCTTGACCTTGCACAACAATATATTCAGACAGCACTCGAGGATGCTCATTTCTATAATAACAGACTCCGCATTATTGAGATATCAAGCAAGCTACCAGTGATTGTAAGTAGCTATCAGCAGACGCTTAACCAGCGCAACAAAGTGCAGATGACAGCCATCATCGTTATCTCGCTACTTCTACTCTTCCTGCTTTCTGCAGTCTTTTATATCGTTAAACAGACCAAACGCCTTAGTCTTCAGCAACAGGAATTGCAAAAGAATAACAACCAACTCTCTGAACTGAACAGACAACAAAAAGAGTTGAATACGCAGCTACACGGCCTTAATGGGTTACTTGTTGATACCAACCGCAAACGCGAGAGATTAGCAAAATTGTATATCGACCTTTGTGCAAAGTATATTGCCCGACTCAAGAAACAACAGACATTGGTTAAAAGAAAGATTAAAGCCAATCAAACCACTGAATTGCTTAGTCAGCTTTCATCAGAACGATTATCTGAAGAAGACGCTGCTACATTCCTATCTCGCTTTGATAAAGCGTTCCTCGATCTCTATCCAGACTTTACTGAGGAGTTAAACAGCCTACTCTTACCAGAAGGGCAGATTCAGAACAAAAACACCGATGAACTCACAACAGAACAGCGAATTATGGCACTCATCCGATTAGGCGTAAAGGAAAGTGCCGAGATAGCCGACCTGCTGTTCTACTCTCCACAGACCATCTATAACTATCGCTCTGTCCTAAAGGGGAAAGCCATTAACAAAGAAACCTTCGAGGAAGAAGTGATGAAGCTCTGTCGAGTAATTGGTAAATCGACTTCCACACAATTTAAACCCGAATAGGTTATTAGACCACAATATATATTGTTTTTTTATAACTATAGCATTATTTCCTAAGATCTTTTATTTTCTTATCGTCATCTTGTCTGCCTTTTTAACTTGGCGTAGCCCACTACACCTACGCCCAAAAGACAGCCAAGGTGATCGATAATAAAACAAAATATGTTTAGACTCTAATAACCGATTCAGGTTAAAAAAAGCGTTAACAAAAGCGTTTGTTATGTCAAAAACATTAACTTATCAAGTTAAAAACACCAAACATTCAATATCATAAAATAAAATTATCTCTTAATAAAAAAATAAGAGTATTATTTTGTAGACATAAATTAAACTGCTTAGTAATAATAGATTAATATTCAACAAATAAACTAATTTGAAAGTTATGAAAACAAAAGGAATCAAGTCTATGGTTGCCCTCTTGCTTGGCGCAACACTCATGAGCTCATGTGTAGGTTCATTTGCTTTATTCAACAAACTTGCAAAGTGGAACAAGCACGCTACAAAGTCTAAGTTCCTCAATGAGATTATCTTCCTCGTAATTTCTCCTGCCTACGCATTCTGTAGTGCTGCAGATGCACTCGTACTCAACAGTATTGAGTTCTGGACAGGTAATAACCCTGTAGCTAACCGCGTTGGTAAGACTCGCAACATCAAGGGTGACGATGGTTTGATTTATGCTGTAAAGTATCTCGAGAATGGTTACCAGATTACAAAGCCAGATGGTAGCGTATTCTACTTCACTTATAACAAGCAGAAGAACACATGGTACATGAATGCTGAGGGTAAGGAACAGAAGATTATTCACTTCAATGGTGATGGTTCTGTAAAGGCATTCCTCAACAATGGTTTGACTGCAGACGTTACACTTGATGCAAATGGTGTATACGAGGTTCGCCAGATGCAGGCTGGTACAAGCTACTTTATGGCAAGAAGATAAGAGTCATTCTTACTACATTGCAATATCAAATAGGGGCACAGGCGTGTCCCTATTTTTGTTTCTATAAGGAGTTTCAGCAGTCATATAAAGCGTTTTATGCAGTCTTGATAAGCATCGCTCACTGTCCAATCATGAGTGTTTTCTCTGGAAATATACGACGAGAAAGCATCAATATTCTCATCGTCACCATTCGTGTTAACGCTCCGCACCAATGGTGCGGAGGCATAGCACACATCGTGCGGAGCATGAACACCAATAGTGCGAAAGCCTAAACACACTCCTATCTATTCTTATAATAAACACTACATACCATTAGAAAAGAGCCATACAATCAAAGAGAAGCATTCATTACATGATAAAGACGATTCATCCCTACCCTACAGAAAAAGGGCTTGCACAAGGTATAATCCCTTGGCAAGCCCTTTTATATTAATGTTTTGTTTACAGATTCTTCTTACTTCAACTTCAAGTCGTAGTTCATATCCTTTGTATTTACTGCTGGCTCCTCGAAGTCAGAGTTAACAAGACGAAGTGTAGAATCGTTTACTACGAGGAAGTTGGTCTTGTTGTCCTTACCCAACTCGAACTGGTAGTAAGTATTCTTCTTACCCTTAACGTCCTTCTCTACAACCTGATATTTACCTGTATAGTTGTAAACTGTATCAGTCTCAGAAGCAGACTTCATGTAAGACTCAGATACGCTGAAACCATTTGATGAATCCTTTGCCAAAGCAACACGATACTTGATACCAGCAACATCAGCTGCAGGTGTCAAACCCTCGTAAACAGCAGAGTCGCCAGCAGCAGCTGAATCCTGAACTGCAGAATCTGCACCCTCGTTGTTTGCAGTAGTCTTGCCATTGTTACAAGCTACCATAGCTGCACAAGCAGCTACCAAAAACATAATCTTTTTCATAATCATTTTAATTTTATATTGTAAACTCTATTTTAACTCTCGCGGTGCAAAGATATTGTATTTAGAATTAAAAACAAGAATGTTTTAACCTTTATTTATCTTTATCGTACAAGTTTTATTTTATTTTTATGGCTATCATACGTAAATCTAATCCACCAATAATAAAACAAAATATGTTTAGCCTCTAATGACTGATTTAGGTTAAAAAGGCAGAAATACACGTGGTATCCCTGCCTATACCTATATAAACGATACGCTTATTATCAAAGAATCTTCATTCCCTTTGCTTATGGAAGATGAATGATATTGGTGTAATAAGACATATCACGGTAGCGGTCTACTCTATTCACACTTCCACCATCTTTATAATCCACGAATGGTATGAACCTACTATCATAATCATTAAAGGTTCCAAGGAAGTTTAATCCGCTTGTTTCTATTGGCATATAATACCATCCCTTTGGATTAAATCCATTATAAGGAGCATTAAAAGGTGTCTCTTTTGAACGAATAAAATCCCTCTCTCCTAAATAATAATTATAATAAAAACCATTGCTGCCATTCAACAAATAGGCTACTTCAACACCAAAATTGTCTACTATATTATTATTAGGGTCTTTCAAATCGATGTTCCAACCGTCTTTACAAATATACTTTGAATAGTGTACACCACCCGTAACAGCTGACGGAGTAGACACTCCAGCCCCTGTATTAATTACCTGATAAGCCTTATTCTTAGCAACAACTTCTGCATAACCTGTGCCCGCAGCTAAGCAAATAGACTTTCCTGCAGGTATCGATGTTGTTGAGTTTCCTGGCATACCAACACTACTGCTTCCTCGACTCAATGCTTTGAGGTCAGTCAGATTAGCGACATATAATGCTCTATAAGGTTCCACATTCCATGGGTTTGGACTCACAAGATAATATCCTTTCAACGATACAGTCTCTCTTGAAGCATTTGTTATTTCAATCCAACTGTTCTCTCCATTTTGTGCAGAAGAATGGTAATACTCTGTTATCATCAATGCTCCACGTGTCTCTTTCAGACTTGCATTGATACTAAAGTTATACGTATCACCATCTTTGAAGTCAACAATGTCTTTCGCTTCACGGTAGAATCGATTACGCATAGACAAGAAATCAATCTGTGGAGCTACTGCGCCTGTCTTGCTATCAGCCTCACTACGGAGGATAACTCTTGCCTTTGTCGTACTGGTTGCGCCTGGCGTAGCCTTTACCCAGATATAGAAAGGCTTGGTATACTTGGTTGTTCCTGCTCCATCAGCCTCACCACCAATAGTGAAATTATTAACTCTAATCGTGTCACACTCGTCCACTATCGTATTATGGCGAGCATTGAAACTGATCCTGTATTTGTCTGCTTCCCATACAGGAGAAGCTTTGACAGATCGAATTTTCCATCCATGTGGAGCACGTCAGACTTCAAAGCAATAGAATAAACATTGCTCTTGTAATACATATCCGACTTTGCTCTAACGCCAATCCAGCTTCCTAACATTAAAAACTGAACTTTTGCATGCTTTGTAGCAGGGTCTACTTTCGTTAACTTCGAATAAAGTGGGATGTTATAATCGTATGAACTTGCATCTATAGCCTTTGGTCCAAAAACTCTCATGACACCATCATAGCCTATACCTATTGTCCATGCACCATTTTCTACACCGTCTTCCTTACCCGTAGCCGATGCCACTTGCAGTTTAGACAAGTCAAAATAGGATGGTACAGAGAATGTAAAGTAACCCTTATGGGCTGAGATAACCTGCAAACCTTTGTCAAGTTTATAACTTTTTTGGTATTTTCCATCAGTGATATAGACAAATAAAGGAATCGTACTACCAACCCGCCAGTTATAAGTCAATGACCCTTGCTTATCGTAAGTAATAGGAGTACGGGTTGCAGCAGGCTGTTCAGCATCCCATACATTTGTCATCTCTTTTGCGTTCACCATATCCTCTACATTCTTGTCTAATGTAACATCAACGGTGAAAGTAATTTCTTCTTTTGCTTTGTGTTGCTCAGTTGAATTGATATCTTCCTGCGAGCAGGCAACAAGTCCAAGTGCTATTGTTGCGTAAATGAATGCTCTTACAATGTAATTCATAATTTCAGTTATTTCAAGATAAGATTGATTTATGTTTAGCTGGGACACTGGGAGTAGCTGGAGGGTCCACCTCATACTCCTCGTCTTCATCATCCACGCTATGCCCTTCGGAACCTTCAGGGAGATTACCAGTGGCTGAATATAAGATAGAAAGTTCCTCTATGATTGGAATTACAACCATAGTGGGGGAAAGATAATCTTTCTTCATTTTAGTGTTAATTGTTTGGTTAAATTAAAAATAGGTTTTATGCTATCTCACTCGATGCAAGATAGATGTGGTTTTTTTACCATTTAGGCTATATGGTTTGTACAGTCAGGTAGAATTGGGTTTGTAGTCTACTTGGCTTTGTAGATAGAGAAATAAATCCCCCAGCAAGCTTATAGGCTGCTTCTGGGGGATTATAGTATTATAACAAACGATTAATCGTTGTTCTCAGATTCATTGTTCTCACGACGTGGACGACGCTCATCAAAGCGACGCTCACCGTCACGACGTGGACGACGATCACCACGTGGACGACGCTGTGGCTCAACATAACCCTCTGGCTTCTCAAGCAAAAGCGCGGCGTGAAAGTTTGTATTTACCGGTCTTAGGATCAATTTCGAGGAGTTTAACCTTTATCTTATCGCCTTCCTTGATACCTGCCTCTTCAACAGTCTCAAGACGCTTCCAGTCGATTTCTGAGATGTGAAGCAAGCCGTCCTTACCTGGTAGAATCTCTACGAAGCAGCCATATGGCATGATAGAACGTACTGTACCCTCGTAAACCTCACCAATCTCTGGAACTGCAACGATAGCCTTGATCTTACCCAAAGCAGCGTCGATTGAATCCTTATTAGGTGCAGAAACCTGTACTTTACCAACACCATCAGTCTCCTCGATAGTGATAGTAGCACCTGTTTCCTCCTGCATCTGCTGGATAATCTTACCACCAGGACCGATAACAGCACCGATGAACTCCTTAGGGATCTCCAACTGAACGATACGTGGAACCTGTGGTTTCATCTCAGCACGTGGCTCTGCAATAGTCTCAGTCATGATGTTGAGGATGTGCTCACGAGCAGCCTTTGCCTGCATAAGCGCCTTCTCAAGAATCTCGAATGACAAACCATCACACTTGATATCCATCTGAGTTGCGGTCAAACCGTCCTTTGTACCGGTTGTCTTGAAGTCCATATCGCCCAAGTGGTCCTCATCACCGAGGATGTCACTCAGTACAGCATACTTATCTTCTCCTGGGTTCTTGATAAGACCCATAGCGATACCTGACACTGGTTTCTTCATTGGAACACCTGCATCCATCAATGCAAGTGTACCTGCACATACGGTTGCCATAGAAGAAGAACCATTAGATTCGAGAATCTGACTTACCAAACGAACAGTGTAAGGGAAGTCAGCAGGAATCTGACCCTTCAAACCACGCCATGCAAGATGACCATGACCAATCTCGCGACGGCCTACACCACGCTGAGCCTTAGCCTCTCCTGTACAGAATGGAGGGAAGTTATAGTGAAGGAGGAAGCGCTGGTAGCTCTTCTCCAAAACGTTATCAACCATCTTCTCGTCCATCTTTGTACCGAGAGTACAAGTAGAGAGAGACATTGTTTCACCACGCTGGAAGAGAGAACTTCCGTGTGGCATTGGCAGAGTATCAATCTCGCACCAGATAGGACGAATCTCATCTGTTGCACGACCGTCCATACGCTTGCCCGTATCAAGTACGCTACGGCGCATTGAGTCACGCTGAACATCAGCAAAGTAACGGTCAATAAGAGTGTGTTTTTCTTCGAGGTCGTCTTCTGAAAGGTCTGTGTGAGCTGCGTCATAAGCCTCGGTGAAATCAGACTTAATCTTGTCATAAGTCTCCTCACGGTGCTTCTTATCATCGTCACCGCTCTGAGCCTGAGCGTAGCAAGCGTCGTATGTAGCCTTGCGGAGCTCCTCACGCAACTCCTCATCATTGACTTCATCTTCGTATGCACGCTTAACATCTGTACCGCAAGCCTTTGAAAGCTCTTCCTGCATTTCACACATAGGCTTGATTGCCTCGTGTGCAGCCTTCAAAGCACCGATGAGATCCAGCTCAGAAACCTCATCCATCTCACCCTCTACCATCATGATATTGTCCTTAGTAGCACCAACCATGAGGTCCATATCAGCTTCCTTCATCTGCTCGAAAGTTGGATTGATAACGTACTCGCCGTTAACACGTGCAACACGAACCTCTGAAGTAGTATGCTCGATTGGAATATCTGAAGCTGCAAGCGCTGCAGAAGCTGCCAAACCAGCAAGTGCATCAGGCTGATCAACGCCGTCAGCAGACAGCAACATTACCTGTACATAAACTTCACAGTGATAATCTGATGGGAAAAGTGGACGAAGAACACGGTCCACAAGGCGTGATGTTAGGATTTCGTCGTCATTGGCTTTGCCTTCGCGCTTGGTGAAACCACCTGGGTAACGACCTGCGGCAGCATACTGCTCGCGATAATCAACTTGCAAAGGCATGAAGTCTGTTCCCGGAACTGCCTCTTTAGCTGCACAAACAGTGGCAAGAAGTACTGTGTTACCCATGCGGAGAACTGCTGCACCATCAGCCTGCTTTGCAACCTTTCCGGTTTCAATTGAGATGGTTCTTCCATCTGGCAATTGAACTGTTTTCGTAATTACGTTCATCTAAAATTTTAAAATACTTATTGTTTTGACCAACATCTTTGGGAACAAAAGTGGTAACTCTTTATAGGCTCGAATGCCTTGACGTTTACCTTCTCACGCGTCCCGAAAAAATTAATCCGTGCAAATTTACCTATTATATATGTAACACCCAAATAAAAAAACGAATTTATTTTAGGTCTGCTAATTATCAGATGTTAAATCGCTTTAACTTGCTTTTCTTTTCCTTTTAATCCCCTTTTATCATTTTTGGAGGTCATTTTCCGTTCAATGTGTAGATGCACCTCGGATAGTTTTAACAAAAGACCTGAAGTTACTCATTAAACAAACAACATTGCTAAGACACTCAGCTATCTATTCTATGATTATCTTCTGCCATAGAAAACTCCTTCAGTTTAAT